>ENA-OFCF01000905-OFCF01000905.1-metagenomes-genome-assembly--contig:-NODE-905-length-12277-cov-2.807478_pt1 | contig 12277 bp, 12 predicted proteins | sample MGYA00153387_OFCF01 | MGnify analysis MGYA00153387
TCTGACTTTAGGAGTGAGCCTTCTACTTACATAAGTTATAACCGCACCTCCCGTAATACTGGTAACAATAGTTTTTGCACTATTAACCGTGATGCTTGAAGCTACCGTTGAGATTACTCTCCCCGCTGCATTATTCAACGTGTATGATTTCGCAGTTCCCGCGATAATTTGGAATGCAGCTGACTCCATTCCGTTAAGCGCATTACCTATAGCCCGGAAAGCCCCTGGACCACCTATGAATCCACTAGCCATACCCATTGCAATGCTCCCACACATTACCCATATATTGATCTTTTCACCCTTCTCAGCTTGCAGTGCAGCAAAAGTAGACCCACCTATAATTCCATTGCCTATTATGGCAACGGCAAGTAATGCACCAGAACCTGCAATAGCACCAGATGCAGCACCACTTAGCGCCGCAATACCAATTTGTTTTAATGTTATTTTCTGATTAAACATTGTCGATGTCGCTATGCTGGTTCCAATTCCTATTACTGCGCCTATTCCAGCACCAACAGCCATTCAGATAAGCATCGGATTGTATCCATTGCTATCCATCAAATTTACAGGGTTATTGTAAGAATAAATGAATATGTTATGAGATAGTTCTGTGCCTAATTACCCACCTTATGCGTCCGCATTGACAAACCTGCCCCAGACAGGATTATTCACTCCGACAATAAGTGGTGCTAATAAAAATATATAATGCTATTTTTGTTGTCTTTCTAATAATATTATCAAAGGATTTTTTAGTAGTTTAATTATAATCGAGACAATCAAAAGAGACGTCGGAATAAATAATTGTTGCAGGAAATTTAGTATCCATAGATCTGTGAAATAATATATAAGCGTACTAATAATAATACAACCTATCACTAATAGACAATTCGCTTTAAAAAACTCTTTATATTTTACAATAGGATTAAAGAATATTATTAAATTTACAACAAAAAATATTAATATTGTTGAATCTAAAAATAAAATTCCATTAGTTACTTTTCTTGTATTGATAAAATATTCTTTAAGATCTAAGTTATTATTTAAATAATAATTAGATAAGTTTAGTTTGTATGTAGTTAATCCAATGTATAAAAAATTTAATATTAAAAATATTAATATATATATTTTTGTATTGTATTTATTAATAACTTTACTACTATTCATTATAATTACAACCTCTTCTCTTATTTTTAATAATCATCATTACCAAAACTATCATCAGTTTGATATAAATTTTATTACACTATATACCTAATTTCCTCGTCAACTTAAAATTTTTGTTCAAGTATAAAAATATTTCTAATATCTCGCTCTTCAGCTTTAAACTTTTCTGACATATATGTACCTCATTTGCATTTAGTTTATTACTATATAAGTATAACAAATAAAATTCTTTATGAATATCATAAATTCAATAGAATAAAAAATTGTTTCATATTTAAAAGTATATCGTTGCGGTTTGACATTTTTTTATAAAGATATATTTAAAAATGTATTAACTCTATCGATTGTATTATTATAGATTCAGATGCTTTCGTTAAATGGTTTAAGCTATTTATCAAAACTCCACCCCAAAAAAACACTTAATTGTTCCCTAATACTCATTTAAATTTATGAACACAGTACAATTCTTAAATCAAGAAAATCCCTTCATAATAATAAACCCTAGAAACAGCTCCTACAGCTAATTTCCAGGGTTATCTCAATCTATTTTCTTTCCAGCAGTACGACAGTCTCCACGTGGCCCGAGTTGCCATTATTGATGTCTGCGTTCTTGGAAACATATCAACCGTTTTTCAGCGTTTTCGAGGTTTGTGGAAACATATCAACTGGCTTTGAATATTTAAGTAAGCTTTTCGATCAATAAATCACCAGTACCTGCTTTGCTTTTCGTCAACCCCATAAATGGCTGCTGCGCATCTGCACGCTTATAGATTACTCTTGCAGCTGTATGACCATGGACAGTCCTTCAGAATACTTGTTGCCCTAATCCTGAACTGAACGCCTCTTTGAGATTTCACACGATAACCGACGGATATAAGTCATTTACGTTATTATATTTTTTACACAAATTTTTTATTAAAATAATTTATAGAAAATGGCTTTCCATGACCAGGGTAAAGGATATTAATATCCAACTTTTTCAGTTTATTTATGCTTTCGTTAAAGTCTTCAAGATTATCGATATAACTGAAACCTGCGAAATTGTAAATTAAGTCACCGCAAAATAAATCACCTTCGCTTGTCAGTACACCAATAGATCCTTTTGAGTGCCCCGGAAGATGAATTACCTTTGCAGATAAACCAAACTCAGCGAGATTTTGTCCGTCCTGTAAGTAAATGTCAGGCTTAAACGTGTAAAAATTACTATTCTTACCGAAAGCAAGAGTGACTAATCTGAAAGTAAAAGAGATTTTATCAGGTTTTAACTTCCGATTCCACGACATATCCCCATTTTCAACCATCTTAGAATCCTCAAAGTGCATTGCGATTTTCACATCGTAATTTTCTCTAAGGAACTTACAATTTCCAGCATGATCTGAATCGCCATGAGTTAAAATAACAAGTTTTAACTTTTTAGGTACTTCTCCGGGCTTATTGAGTGCTTTTTTCAACACTTCATCAAGAAACATACGTTTTGCGGAAAATCCGGTATCTATAAGCACAAAACCATCATCTGCTTCGAGCAAATAACAGTTCACCCCACCTACATCGATTATTTCTATACCTTTTGACATGGCTTTTTCTCCTTCTACTTACAGTAAATCCTTCTAGTTCATTATATCTCTAATTACCACAAAATAATAACAAACATTTGGTGTTAACTTCGACCGTAGCACAACCTACGGTCAACTTATATGAACTATCACCCCCTAGCGCATCCCCTGATCAAGGATGATTCCAGACCTTAATTTATTTACAACAGTTCTCTAATCTCAACCTATCCTAAAAAAAGTAGTTCCCCTGTCTCGCAGGATAAAAAGCAATTCTGTAGTCTCAACCCTAACTTATATTTCATCTCCAAACTATACTCGGAGGATAAAAAATAAGGTTTCCAGCAATCGGATATTATTACCGAAAGTCTGGAAACCTCTGATTTCAGGCATTTTGGAGCCTATTATTTATCTTTGCGTGACATCAAGACAACCGTCTCAACATGTGTCTAAACCTCAGTTAGATAATGTATATTAAAAGAACGCGGTGGAATAACCATTTAACAAAAGTATCCCCCGGGGGTAGCTATGATTAATTATTGAAAAGTCCATTCTTTCATGAAATTTTTAATTTTGCTTACACTCCAGTTGTTTGAACTACCTTCTTCTAAAAAGGTTGAACTGACGATACATCCAGAAACTTCATTTTTTATCTCATTTATATTATTTTGCGTGACTCCTCCACCTATATAAATTGGAGATTTCACCTTCTCACGAACTTCTCTGATGATTTTCTTAGAATTCTCAATATTATTTCCTGTCAATATGAGTTTGTCCGCACCCATTTTTACTGCATATATACAGGCATCCGTATATGATACATCTCCTAAAGGTGATCCCGTTTTGTCATAAATATCCGCCATAATTTCCAATGTATTTTTCGCATCATTAATCAATTTATAATTGTCAATAATACAGCCTTCCACAATACCTGTGTTTTTAATCATCGCCCCTACGAAAACTTTAATTCTAATAAAGTCTATATTTGTCATTAAGGCAATTTTAACTGTAGCCTCACAGTCGTTCGAATCTAATATAAGACCTAATTTTATGTTAGGGTATTTTTTTCTAGCTTCATGACAAAGAGATGTAACTCTGCCAATTGTTTCAATTGATGCCTTTCTCTCTATAACTTGATCCTGAAGAATTACACTGTTTATTCCTCCCTCTTCAAAACGATCCAGATTAAGAATCAGCCATTTTTCAAGATCCCTCAAGCTTTCATTATACGCATCTAAGGGAAAATGAATTACTCCAATAACTTCTTTCATAGCAACCTCATTTCTCTATTAATCTGCAGCTTCTCCATTTCATCTGCAATTCTTTTACTATCTAAGTGTATCAATCCATCAAATCCGACTTGCTCAACACAAAACGATGATACAATAGTTGCATACTTAAGTGACTTAATGAGATCCTTAGATGATAAATACATTGATAAAAAAGATCCAGCAAATGAATCACCTGCTCCGGTTGTATCTTTTGCTTCAGTACTTCTTATGTTACACGAATATATACCATCATCACTAATAAGAATTGATCCTTTCGTTGATCTCTTAATCACTGCTATTTTGATACCAAAATATCTAAGCATATCAATATGTAAATATAAATCTCCATTGTGTTCTGGAAAAAGCAAATCCAATTCTACATCTGAAGGAATGAATATATCGGCCAGTTTAATCAATTGCTTTATTTCTTCTCGATTATTTTCAGCAAAATATTCTGATGTATCGAGACAAATAACTGATTTTGTATGTTTTCGAAACCAAGCTACATATTGCTTTTGCATCTCGGGAAGCATTGGTACTAACATAACTCCATCATAATTAATTAGTCGAGGGATATGCCTAGGGCATTGCTTGATGGTATCTTGAAGCCATTCTAAGCGAGCATGATTATGTGAAGTTCGACTGAATTCTTTTGTGTATTCCATAAAGGCCCGACGCTGCTTTCCGAGTATATGCAATACGTCCTGAGTATTCACTCTCTCATTTGCTTTTTCTTGTAATGTTGCTAAATCGAAATCCTCACAAGAAGTTGAAATCATATGAGCATAATTACCGTTTGATGATACTGCAAGAGAGCTATATACTGCAGCGCCTCCTAATACTCCTTTATACACATCAGTGGATGTTTTAATGTCATCAATTGAAAGATGACCAATTACTCCTATATTTTTAATATCCTGCATTTTTATTGCCTCGCGTTAATAATCGACTTACTTTTTTACGGAAAGGATCCATATGCGTTCTATTATCCGGATCAAATCCTTTTAATTGAGAATAATAATACGCTATTAATTGCAAGGGAAGTTGGTAAAGTAATGGTGAAAGATAATCGTCAGTTGAATCTACAGGCATTCTAAAGAAATACTTGGACACTTCTTCGAAGCGATCATCGTTAGAAATCGAGATTATGTCATTACCAAATAGTCTAAGTGCTCCAGCAACTTCCAGCGCTCTTTCATTTGATGGACCTGAATGAGATATCATAAATACTGGAGCATTTTTATTAATGATCCAGAACTCTTGGTGCGCAAACTCTTCTGTTTCTTGTCCGATTGTAAGAACATCACATAATTCAAGGAATTTAGCTGCCCCATACTTTGCAGTAGCATAGTTTGGGCCGCCACCTAAAACATAGCCTGGAAATTCAATTTGGCTTAGATATAAATTTCTTGCTACAGTTTGCGCTAATTCATCAATGCTCTCAATATTCGTTTTGATATAGTCAAATATTACTTTAATTCGATTAGTATAATCTAATTTAGATTTTTCATCTAATAATGAAATAATTAATTTTATCAAATTATAGATAGTTCCAGTATAAGTTATTGTTCCAGGAGTCCAACCATCGTTTTCTTTTAAATCCATAAATATTGGATAAGTTGAATTATTATAAAGTTTTCCCTTTGTAGAATTCGTTAACCCGATTACAAAAGCACCATTTTCCTGCGCCTTCTTTACCCCCGAAATAGTTCTTGTTACATTTCCAGACATTGATATTGCAATAACAAGACAACCATCATCAACTTGATCAACAGAATATGCTTCAAATTCTAAAGCAGTCATTACCAAACATGCAATATTGAGTTTTGAAGACATAAAGTTTTTTACTGCTAGTCCAGCGAAATACGAGTCTCCACACCCTACTATATAAATCCTCTTTAAGTCGCGTTTCTTGATTTCTTCGGATAGTTTATAGATTTCACTATCAATAATACTCCCATCTGTTTCCAAATTAAGCTGATTTCTTATTTCTGTCATTGTATCTCTACTCATAAATCCTCCTATAAAACACTATTAGTAATTTGAATACTACCATTCACTCTTAAGTAAATAAGAATACCTATACTGATTGTAAGCATAAATAATACAAGGTAGTCCGATCTCAGGAATTTTCGATCATTTGAGTAGGTACGTGCGTTCATTGCTCCAAATCCCCTTGATTCTAAACTTGTAGCAATTTGACTTATCATCCCCAATGAACGCGATGATAGTGGAATCAATAACACTACATTTTTTTTAATTCTATCTAAGAGTTTCCCCTTATCAATTTCTAATGCTCTAGATTTTTGAGCTTCTTTAATTATAGATAGATCTTTCATAACTAAAGGGACAAATCTCAGGGACATAGAAAATGAAAATGCAAATTTATAAGGAATTTTCGCTTTAATAAGACCAAGTGTAATTTCCCCGATGCTCGTAAACATCATCCAGTAAATTGACATTAATACAATATTGCTAAACCTTAGGCTCATAGATATGCCGTACATTACTCCAACTGAATACACTTTCAACGTACCGATTTGAAATAAAACTGAGCCTTCTTTCAAAGTAAACGGCCAAATAATGAGCGAAAATACAATCATTACCAAAGCTGCACTTTTCAGTGTTTTTAAAGAAGCTTTTATTGGTAGCTTTGCTGCCATTCCAAGTAACAATATACCAAGAAATAACGCGAATAGTATGAATGTATTGTTTGTAAATAAACTAAGCATAAAGACAAATGCAAACAAACTATTCTTGACAAAAGGGTGTAAATGATGAATAAACGAGTCTTTATCGATATAATGTCCTATATTATTCATTAGATCCCCTCCACTTCATTTGCTGCAGCATTTCTTCAACCGATATAGGTAGTTCATTAAATTCAAAATTAAGTTTATTAGCTACTAGAGTAATCTGTGGGGGATATATAGAGGATTGTTCAAGATTCTTAATCTGAGAAAAAACTTCTCTAATTTCTCCTGTTAAATTAACTTGTCCATCTTTGATAACAATCGCTCGTTTAGCAAATTCCGCCACAAACTGCATATCATGGGTTACTAAGATAATTGTTTTTCCTCTTGCATTTAACTCTTTAAGAACCTCTCCAATAATTCGTTTATATTCGCGACTTAAGCCGGTTGTAGGTTCGTCCACGATAAACACTTCAACATCCATAGAAATTACTGATGCGAGGATCAACAGCTGTTTTAAACCCCTTTCCAAAGATAAAGGGTTTTCTGCTCTGTATTTATCTATGGAACAGGCTTTCAAAGCATACTCAACACGTTCTTGAATTTTTTCCTCACTCCAGCCCAGGTTACGAGGTCCGAAGGCAATTTCTTCTTCAACGGTTTGAGCAAATATCTGATGGTCAGGATTCTGAAAAACATACGCAACTTTTCGAGCCATCTCTGCAACAGTTTTAGTTTCAGAATTTACTCCATCAAGAATTACCATTCCTTTTGTAGGTTTGAGCAAACCATTCATGTGTTTAACTAAAGTGGTCTTTCCAGCTCCGTTTTTACCTAATATTGCTAGAAAATCTCCTTTAGAAATATTTAAGTTAACATTCTTTAACACTATATTGTCTTGGTATTTAAATGATAACTCTTTTATTTCCAAGATATTTTTATTTTCATCGTTAAAAACTATCTTTTTTGAAATGCTGGAGATGCTTAGTCTTTTATTCTCAATCTCCCTATTTATTGCATCGGAAGCTTCTTCCGTATTTAAGAAAATAGGATATTTTTCTTTTAAGGGCGTTGATGCCCAAAGCTTCACTACATCTGATACGTTTATTTGTTTTTCTTCAAGAAAGCTCGCGTGGCTTAACACTTCTCTGGTGGGACCTTGTAAAGCAATTCGACCATCTACAATAACAAATAATCTATCAGCAATGTTAATGATATTGTCTAAATCCTGTTCAATTACAATAAAAGTACTGTTTCCGTCTTTAACAATATTTTGTACAACTTTAATTACTTCTAATTTTCCTACAGGATCCAATTCGGTAGTTGGTTCATCCAGGATAATCAATTCCGGCTCCGCAATAAGAGAGGAAGCGATCGCTAATCTTTGTTTTTCTCCTCCAGACATATTAAAAGGAGCTCTTTTTTTATAGTTTCTTGGCAAACCAACAATATCCATGAAATAGTCTATTTTTTTGTTGATAATCTCTGGTTTAATTCCAAGGTTTTCTGGCATGAATGCTAAATCTTCCTCTACGGTTGTACCAACAATCTGTGTTTCAGGATTCTGAAATGTCATAGCAACGTATTTTGAAAGATTCGAAATACTTGAATTAGAAACATCCGTATTACAAACCGTCAGAGTTCCTCCCCATTTCCCTCCTAATTTATGGGGAATAATCCCTTTTATCGCCAAACACAACGTTGTTTTTCCTGCTCCATTAGGTCCGATTATTCCAATAACTTCTCCTTTATTGATGAGAAAATCATGGTTTTGTATTATAAATTCTCCAGAATCTTTGTACTTGTATCTTAAATTTTCAGCTTTAACAATGACATCATTCATTTCCTTACCTTAAGAGAAAAACAGGGAAACCCCTGTTTTACTCCACCCTTTCGAACTCTTCAGTATCCTGTTTTCTCCAAAACATTCCATTTTTAACAGCAAATGGATATAAAATTTTTAAGAAGATAGGACCTAATATTAATGGTGATAAAATTCTATTCATTAACAAAGCCAATGGTTCAGATGTCCACGCTACTGCAGAAGGCAGAGTTCCTGTCACATCGATAAACCAAGGCATGGAAAGCATCGCAAATGCTGCACCTACAGTAATTCCTAAAACGTATTGCATCCAACTTTTTGAAGTTTTAAGAGAAGCATCTTTTACAAAAATACTTGGAATTAAAGCAAAAGCAAAAAAGTTACCTAAAAATCCGCTAATACTCGCTGGTGATATAAATCCTTTGAGTATGTCAGATATTACATTACCCAGCCCTGCGCCTAATGCTCCAGGAATTCCGAATAATATTCCTAATATTGGTGTAATTGCAGCCCCTGGCCTAAAAGAAATCCAACCAAATCGAATAGGCCCTGTAATAATTGCAGCTCCTGCATTTAACGCAGCAGCTATAGCAATAATCGTAATTGTTGTAGCATCCCACTTGATATTGTGTTTGATAAATTTAAATCCGTTAACTTTATACTTAAAAGACACAAAAAGCATTATTCCACCAACAGCAAACGAAATGGAACCTAAAAGTCTGAGAATCGGTAAAAATCGCTCCATTATTTTTCCCCCTTATTCACAAAAAACATACCTAATGCAACAAATAACAATAATGCACCTACCCCTTGAAAAAGTACTGTTCCTTTCTCAATTCCCATCAATAGAGCCAACACGACAATAAGAACCACTAACATTACACCAACAGTAGCAAACATTTTTCTTGACATAATCTTCCTCCTTTTTATATAAACAATAATTGTAATTATTGTTTATTTCAAATAATAACCCTTCAAGGTATTAGGTCAATCTTTATTTTTAGTCTGTTATGATTGATAACCGATCGGGTATGCATAACAGTTCTTATTTCACTACTGACTATAGATACTGACTCTATGACAGGTTGCTTAGCATTAATTCCTAATATTTCCGCATCAGAAGGGCTAGGCATGATAGCAGCGATTTCCTCAGTCCCTTCTACGACCTTCAGTCCAGCTAAATCGAAAGCATAATATATTGAACCAGTTAGATCAAAGTCGCCTAATTTTTTATATATATCTATAGGTATACGATGAGTACTAATATGTGTAGGAGTATTATTCACCGTTCTTACCCTTTTAATAACTTGTATGAAGGAATTTTCTTCTATATCAAATAAAAGGATGTCTTCAGCAGTTGCCATCTCATGCTTCGTGCTAATTAATATAGCACCTGCACTTTTATTATTATGAGACATTTCTTCTGTAAAGCTTTTTAGATACTGAAACCGAAGGTCGTGTTTTAGCTCATAATGTTTTGCTACAAAACTTCCTTTCCCTTGTATTTTATAAATTACTCCTTCTTGATTTAACTCTTTTAATGCATTACGTATTGTAATCATCGAAACTCCATATTTTAGACATAGTTCTTTTTCAGATGGTAATTTATTCCCTTGCACCCAATTCCCACTACGAATTTCATTCATTATCGCTGAAGTAGTTTGCAAATATAACGGTATATGGTTATCTTTATTAATTTTCATTTCATTTTTCACCTTCTTTGTGATTATGTGTTTATAATAACATAATGTGTTATCGTTTTCAATGCTATAAGTAAATAATTTCATTTTCCTAGTTTTTTCATAATATTTAATAACTTAGCCTGATCCTAATTTCTGTTTTGTTTTTTAAATTGTAAACGTCAATGAATTTCTTTACCACCCGATACTGAATTAGTTTACCAGAAACGACAACGAATTAGTTTACCAGTTGATCCTGAATAACTTTACCAGGATGAGGTTGAAGAAAGGGAAAGACCCGAAGATACTCTCCCGGCATGGGCTTAATCGTTGTTAGCATGGTCGCTTCTATAAGACTGACCGTTCATGTTGAGCACATGGGAACGGAACGTTAAACGGTCGATTAAGGCAGAGACCATGATGGGATTTTCGAACATGGTGGTCCAGTCGGAGAACTTCAGATTGGTCGAGACGATGACGCTTTGCTTCTCAGCTCGATCCGACACAACCTTGAACAAGAGCTCAGACTGGTGACGATTGAACGTCAGGTAGGACATTTCGTCGATAATCAGCAGGTCTGCCTTCATTAGCTGCTTCTCGAGCTTCATTAGCTTTTTGTATTCCTGAGCTTCCACAAGCTCGTTGGAAAGATTGGCTGCCGTGTAGAATCTAACATCCATGCCTGCCATGCAGGCCTTTAAGCCCAGGGCTATGGAGAGATGGGACTTTCCAGTCCCGGAATTTCCAATCATGACGATGTTCTGGCGTTTGCTGACGAAGTCGCAGGTGCCAAGCTGGTTTAGAAATGCGCGATCAAGGTGTTCGAACCTTGACATGTCGAGTTCGTCCATGGTCTTGACGTACGGAAACTTTGCCGCCTTTGTCTTGCGCCTCTGGCTGCTCTCCTGCCTGGATTGGGCTTCTTGTTTCATCATGGCAAGGAGGAAGTCGTCATAGCTTTGGTCGTTTTCTAGCTGTCTCACCACATCCTGGTAGCGGGTGAACGAGGGTAGACGAAGCTGTCTGGAATAGAGTTCAATGAGTCCGGAGTTGACCTCAATTCTGCTCATTGTTCCACCGCCATGCCGTATTTCCGATCATAGACCGCCAGGACTACAGGATCGACTTCCAGTTCGCTTTTTAAGTGGAGGACAGGTGTGACCACAGTAGGTATTAGATAGCTGCGTACGAGGTCCACAGTAGGTACAATGCCACCAGGGATCAGATGTCTGATGTTGAGGACTTTTTCCTGGCCGTGGTCCACGCAGAGACGTAGAAGCTTCACCATGTCTTTATTGCCACCGGGAAGTAGTCTTCCCCAGTCCAGGAGTTCCTTGGACACCGTTTCTTTCACAGGCCTTGCGTTCCCCACGGAACGAGGTTTCCTCTCCAGAAGGTCGATATAGTGTTCCAGCCGGTATGAGGTCTTTCCCGATGCATAGCATCGTTCAAAGGATGCGACCTCTATGTTCTTGTGCCAGAGGACGACCCTGTTGCCTTGAGCCTTTATAGTGATGTCCTGCATCAGATACCTTGTGGGGACGGAATAGTTGTTTTCTCGAAACGCACCGTGGAATAATCATCGGTCTTTGCAACAACGGTCTTGCTGGTATCGAAGCGGAACCTCGGTATGGCATTCAGGAAGCGATTCTCTTCGACGTTCATCTCCAGGACGGTCTGGTTGCGACCCTGAATTTTGTGGTGTTTGCGATATTCAAGACAAGAAGAGAGCAGATGGCGGTTGAGTGACTCGATGTCTGAGACATGGAGAATAGGGACAAGAAAGTTTCGTCTGGAATAGCCCACAAGGTTCTCCACCAGCCCTTTCTCATTACCTTTAGCGAGATTGCAAAAATCTAGATCAAAGGCATAGTGTGCGCTGAAGGAAAGGTATCTGGCCTGAGGCTGAGCATAGTGGCCAAACCCCTCCTTGACCGCTACCTTCGCATTGTCGAAGATCACCCTTTTCGGGACTCCACCGAAATGGTCGAAGTCCAGCTGCTGGGCTTCCAGAAAGGATTCTTCATTTGCCGCCTTGTAGGCAACAACAAAGATATCGCAACTGTAACATAGCCGGGCACAAAAGATGTTGAGCTTT
>ENA-OFCF01000906-OFCF01000906.1-metagenomes-genome-assembly--contig:-NODE-906-length-12264-cov-2.936277_pt1 | contig 12264 bp, 13 predicted proteins | sample MGYA00153387_OFCF01 | MGnify analysis MGYA00153387
AAGCAGCGATAAAATGACTTCCGGTGCTGTAACCAATTTTCAATCCAACTTCGTTTACATTATACGAACCAGAATCAAGCAGTTTTCTGGCATAATCCATTTTGTAATCAAACAAAAATCCGTAGACAGTATCGCCATAAATTTGTTTAAAGCCCATTTTTAACTTCTTTAAATTCAAGCCAATTTCATCTGCCAGCTCTTTTAAACTTGGAGGTTCAGCCATTTTTAAAATAATAATTTCTTTGGCTTTTTTAATTTTCAAAACATTTTCTTCATCAATCAAAAATGGACATTGCTCTGCATTTGAATCTTCATTTTTGTTAAAATATAAACTCAGCAGCTCATAGCCTTTTCCTTTATAATAAAGATTTTTTATCGACGGATTCAAATTGTAATGAAACATTTGACTCAGAACTATGGCCATCGATGGACTAATATTGTCTTCTTTATAATATTTTTTGTCATTGTTTTCGTCACTCAAAAATGGAATATAATTTGCTTCTGAAGAAAATAATGTATGTAGCTTTTTTATAGAAATTATAGCCGAAATCACCCACGAATTTGAAGATAATTCTAGGTTTAAAGGCAATTCTTTTTGGGGATTATAAAGCAGTAACGACTTTTCTTCTTTTAATTCTAAGGCATAATTTCCTTCATTAAAAATAAATTTTGCTTTTCCTTTTATACCAAAATGAAATTGAATGAGCCCATTATTTATGAGTCTTTCCACACGATAAACATCATTTTCATCATTCTGAAAACGAATTAAAATGAAATCTTCTTCAATTTTTATAATTTCCTGTGAACCCATAGCGATATTTTTTGGTGTATGATTTTAAAAACAAGCACAAATTCTATTTAGAATAATTCTACATAAGTAAAATCTTAATGCTTGATTTTGCTGCAAATTTAATAGAAATTAAGTTGTTTTGCCTATTTTTGCCCAAAAATTCTCGTAGCGATATAAATTGACCTTACAGCGTTACTTTTATAAAATGTATAGTAATAATTTTGTACAACTTTTTGGAAAAGTATCTATGGAACATAATAATCTCTCGAAACCACAAAATTTTTACGCTGTTGGATTAAGCTATAAAAAAGCAGATGCCGAAACCAGAGGTAAATTTAGTCTGAACACTTTATCAAAAAGCAATTTGCTGCAGCAGGCAAAAAGTGAAAATATTGAAAGTTTAATTGTGACTTCTACCTGCAACAGAACAGAAATTTACGGTTTTGCAGAACATCCCTTTCAGCTAATCAAATTAATTTGCGAAAACAGCCTTGGTTCAGTTGAAGCTTTTCAGGAAGTTGGTTTTGTGTATAAAAGTCAGGAAGCAATTGCTCATTTGTTTAGAGTTGCTACTGGTTTAGACAGTCAAATTTTAGGTGATTTTGAAATAGTAAGTCAGCTCAAAACTAGTTTTAATGAATCAAAATCTTTTGGATTGGTTAATACTTTTTTAGACAGATTAGTAAATTCCGCCATTCAGGCGAGTAAAAAAATCAAAAACGAAACCGAAATTAGTTCAGGCGCGACATCTGTTTCCTTTGCATCGGTGCAATATATTATAAAAAATGTTGAAAATATTGGCAACAAAAACATTTTGCTTTTCGGAACAGGCAAAATTGGAAGAAATACATGTGAAAATTTAGTAAAACACACAAAAAACGAACATATTACTTTAATAAACAGAACAAAAAACAAGGCTGAAAAATTAGCCGGAAAACTGAATTTACTCGTAAAAGATTATGCCGATTTGCATTTAGAATTGCAAAAAGCAGATGTTGTAGTCGTGGCTACCGGCGCACAAAACCCAACAATTGACAAAGCGATTTTGAATCTGAAAAAACCATTGTTGATTTTAGATTTGTCAATTCCAAAAAATGTACATGAGAATGTTACCGATTTAGAAGGTGTTACTTTAATTCACATGGATAATTTAGCGCAAATGACCGACGATACTTTAGAAAGAAGAAAACAGCATATTCCTGCGGCTGAAGCCATAATTGAAGACATAAAATTAGAGTTCAACAATTGGATGAATGGCAGAAAATTTGCGCCAACCATTCATGCTTTAAAAATAAAACTGAATGATATAAAAGATAATGAACTGAATTTTCAACGTAAAAAACTACCTAATTTCGACGAGGAACAAGCGGAGTTAATTAGCAATCGCATAATTCAAAAAATCACAAATCATTTTGCAAGTCATCTTAAAGATGAAAACACTTCAGTAGACGATAGTATCGAATGGATTGAGAAAGTTTTTCAATTGGGTTTCAAAACCACAATAAATACTTCAACTGAAATTGAAGAAAAATACAAAATCAATTTATCATAAATTCAACTTTGCACTTTTGTCCCGATAGCCATCGGGGTTGTGGTAAAAATCAAAATCAGTGGCTGAAAAAATTATAAGATTAGGAACACGAGATAGTGAACTTGCACTTTGGCAGGCACATACAGTTCATCACAAACTTCAAAATCTGGGTTATAAAACCGAAATCGTCGCCGTAAAATCGCAGGGAGATATCATCCTTGACAAACCACTTTACGAACTCGGAATTACCGGAATTTTTACTAAAACATTAGACATTGCTATGATTAACGGCCAAATTGACATTGCCGTACATTCCATGAAAGATGTTCCCACGGCACTTCCGACAGGAATTGTTCAGGGTGCAGTTTTAGAAAGAGGCAGTACTTTAGATATTTTAGTTCACAAAGGAAATTTAAATTTTTTAGAAAATGAAGGTACAATCGCAACAGGAAGTTTGCGACGTCAGGCGATGTGGTGGAATAAATATCCCAGACACAAAGTTGTAGATTTGCGTGGAAATGTTAACACAAGACTTCAAAAATTAAAAGAAAACGATTGGAACGGAGCCGTTTTTGCAGCAGCAGGACTGGAAAGATTAGGCCTTACCCCCAAACCGTCTCCAAAGGAAAAAGGTGCTGAAAACGAATTAGGATTTATAAATCTTAACTGGATGATTCCGGCTCCGGCACAAGGTGCAATGGTAGTAGCTGCAATGGGTAAAGATGATTTTATTTTAGATGCGCTTAGTCAGTTAAATCACATTGAAACTGAAATTTGCACCTATATAGAAAGGCAATTTCTAAAAACGCTTGAAGGCGGATGTACGGCTCCAATTGGCGCACTTGCAATATACAACGAAGAAGAAGATAGTATTTATTTTCAGGGTGCTTTACTTTCAATAGACGGAAAACAAAAATTAGAAATTGAGAAAAAAGTCGATATTTCTCAATGGAAAAAACTGGGCTTTTATGCCGCTCAGGAAATTTTGAATAACGGTGGAAGTGAACTAATGAAAGAAATAAAAGTTAGTTTAAAAAAATAATGAGCCAAAGCAGCAAAACCGTTTTTATATAAAACCATGAACAACACAATTAGCATTTTATCTACCAAAACACTTTCTTCAGAACAAAGAAAAGCTTTGCTTGATGCTAAAACGGACTTACTTGAACAAGATTTTATTGAAATCGAACACCTTGATTTTGAATTAAACAACATAAATGAAAATCTTATTTTTAGCAGCCAAAATGCCATTTTAAGTTTAATGAATCAACCAAATTGGGAAAATTTAAATGCAAAAAATATTTTTTGTGTAGGCATAAAATCTAAAGAACTTTTAGAAAAAAATGGTTTTAAGGTTGATGTTTATATGGATTACGCTTCAGAATTGGCAGAAATTATTACTTTAATTTACAAAAACGAAAAATTTACTTTCTTTAGCGGTAATCTTCGCAAAGAAACTTTGCCACAAGCATTAAAAGCGGCAAAAATCGTTTTTAATGAAATTGAAGTTTATCAGACAAAGTTAGCACCATTCAAAATTTCAAAAGAAGAAAAATTTGGTGGCATTTTGTTTTTTAGTCCATCTGGCGTGGAAAGTTTCTTAAAAGACAATAAAATTAAAAGCGAAATTTGTTTTTGCATAGGAGAAACAACCGCAGAAGCATTGAAAAATAAAAAAATAAAAAATATCGTAATTGCAGCATCACCAACCGTTGACGATGTAATTGCAGAGGTTATAGAATATTATAATAATCAAAATTAAAAACTTTGCGTCTTTGCGACTTTGAGAGAAACAATTCTTGAAAATTCGTGTAATTCGCAGTTAAAAATAAAAAAATGATCAAAAACGATTTATTTCTTCGGGCTTTAAACAACGAAATTGTAGAACGTCCACCAGTTTGGATGATGCGTCAGGCGGGAAGATATTTGCCGGAATTCAGGGCTTTGCGTGAAAAATATGATTTTTTTACCCGTTGCGAAACTCCGGAATTAGCAGCCGAAATTACGGTGCAGCCGATCAGAATAGTAAAACCAGATGCAGCCATTTTGTTTTCAGATATTTTGGTGGTGCCAAGAGCAATGGGAATTCACGTAGAATTAAAAGACAATTTGGGACCAATAATTCCAAATCCAATTCGTACGATGGAACAGGTAAATCAGGTTATTGTTCCCGATGTGCACGAAACTTTGGGTTATGTTTTTGAAGCCATCAAATTAACCAAAGAAATGTTAAACGATGAGGTGCCATTGATTGGTTTTGCAGGTTCGCCATGGACCATTTTTTGCTATTGTGTGGAAGGCAAAGGCTCCAAGAGTTTTGATACGGCAAAAGGATTTTGCTTTTCTAATCCAATTGCGGCGCATACTTTATTACAAAAAATTACTGATACAACTATTTTATACCTCAAAGAAAAAGTAAAAGCGGGTTGCAATGCTGTTCAGATATTTGATTCCTGGGGCGGTATGTTATCTCCGGTAGATTATCAGGAATTTTCATGGAAATACATCAATCAAATTGTAGAAGCTTTGGCAGAAGATACGAAAGTGATTGTTTTCGGAAAAGGATGCTGGTTTGCATTGAATGATATGGCAAAATCTAAAGCTTCAGCGCTTGGTATTGACTGGACATGTTCCCCTAGAAACGCACGTTATCTTACAGGCGGAAAAATTACTTTGCAAGGAAATTTCGATCCGTCAAGATTATTATCTCCAATTCCAACTATCAAAAAAATGGTGCACGAAATGATAAACGAATTCGGAAAAGACAATTATATAGTAAATTTAGGTCACGGCATTTTACCAAATATTCCAGTCGATCATGCGAAGGCATTTATTGAAGCGGTGAAGGAATACCAGAAATGATACAATTTGATTTATTCTACATAGATTTTTTAAAACAGGAAGATGCGAAAAGTCTTTCCGGAATGATGACATCAAATAGCAACAGATTTAAACGTTATTTTCCGATTACATTGTCAAAAAATTTATCTCCTGAAGATTCAAAAAATTATATATTTCAAAAAAGTGTAGAGTGTGAAAATAAATCAGAATTTACCTTTGCAATAAAAGAAGTATCTACATCTGAAATTGCAGGAATTATAATAATTAAAGAAATTAACTGGAACATAAAACAAGGAGAATTTGCTTATTGCATAGCTGTAAATTTCGAAAATAAAGGATGGATGTCTAAAGCGATTTTAGAAATTTCTAAATATGCTTTTGATATGATTGGACTCGAAAAACTGCAGATTATTGTTCATAAAGATAATATAGGAAGTACTAAAGTTGCGCAGAAATGCAATTTTACTTGGCAAAAAACATTGTTGAATGAATACATTCCGCCAAACGAATCGCCATTAGATATGGAATTGTACGAGTTGATTAAATGAAATTTATTTAAAATTTAAAAATCGTGACCAAACAAACAGCCATAAAATTATTTGAACAAAAACAAATTCGTTCTCTTTGGAATGACATGGATGAGAAATGGTATTTTTCAATTGTTGACGTTATTGGAGTCCTTTCAGATTATTGGAAAGTATTAAAAAATCGTCTAAAAAAAGAGGGAAATCAGTTGGTTACAAATTGTAACCAACTGAAAATGGAATCATCAGATGGTAAATTTTACAAAACCGATGTTGCCGACACCGAGCAGTTATTCCGATTGATTCAATCTATTCCATCTAAAAAAGCAGAACCATTCAAGTTATGGTTGGCTCAAGTGGGAAGAGAACGAATTGACGAAATTGAAGATCCAGAACTTGGTTTTGACAGATTGATGGAAACTTACCTTAAAAAAGGATATTCTAAAAACTGGATCAACCAGCGTTTAAAAAGTATTGAAGTAAGAAAAGAACTTGCAGACGAATGGGATAATCGAGGTGTGAAAAAAGGACAAGAATATGCTATTTTAACAGATGAAATCACAAAAGCATGGAGCGGATTATCTGTAAAACAATACAAAAATCATAAAGGATTAAAAAAAGAAAATTTGCGGGACAATATGAGTAACCTTGAATTGGTACTCAATATGTTGGCAGAAGCTACAACAACAGAAATTAGCAAAGAAAAAAAGCCAAAGAATCTTACTGAGAATAAAATGGTCATTTACTCTATTATGAATATGGCTGCCTTTATGATAGTCGATGAAATTGAAGAAAAAACAGGTAAAAAAGTAGTTAATAGTTTGAATGCTACCGATTATTTAAGAAAGAACAAGGAATTAGAATAATGAAAAACAAATTCTACACCTACCTACAAAATCTTCAGGATCAAATCTGTAATGGATTAGAAAAAGTCGAAGGTAAAGCAAAATTTCGTGAAGACCTGTGGGAAAGACCAGAAGGTGGCGGCGGACGAACACGCGTAATCGAAAATGGAAACGTAATTGAAAAAGGCGGTGTCAACATTTCGGCAGTGCACGGAAAATTGCCTGAAGCCATGCAAAAAATGTTCAGTGTTGGCGAGGCCGATTTTTTTGCTTGTGGTTTGAGTTTAGTAATTCACCCCAAAAACCCAATGGCGCCAACCGTTCATGCCAATTGGCGGTATTTTGAAATGTACGATGATAACGGAAAAGTAATCAATAGTTGGTTTGGTGGCGGACAAGATTTAACGCCCTATTATTTATTTGAAGAAGATGCTATTCATTTTCATCAAACCTGTAAGAACGCCTGCGATAAACACAATCCTGAGTTTTATCCAAAATATAAAAAACAATGCGATGAATATTTTTGGAACGCACACAGAAATGAAGCCCGTGGAATAGGCGGATTGTTTTTTGATTATTGCAAAGCAACCGATGCCATGGCAATGGATGACTGGTACAATTTTGTATCCGAAGTTGGAGATAGTTTTCTCGAAGCTTACGTGCCAATTTTAGAAAAAAGAAAAAATTTGCCTTACACAGAAGCACAAAAAACGTGGCAGGAAATTCGTCGTGGTCGTTATGTTGAATTCAATTTGGTTCACGATAAAGGCACACTTTTCGGATTAAAAACCAACGGAAGAATTGAAAGTATTTTGATGAGTTTGCCGCCAAAAGTGCAGTGGGTTTACGACCATCATCCAGAAACTGGAAGCGAAGAAGAAAAATTAATTAAAGTATTAGAGAATCCGATTGATTGGATTTTATAAATTAAAAAATATAAATATGATTCCAGGAGATTTTAAAATAGTTACATTTTTAACAGTTTTGTTTTTTGTTTTACCTTTTTTATGGAATATTCATAATCTAAAAACTTTACAAAATTTAAGTTTTAAAAATGTTGTGATAGCTTTAAATAATTCACTTATAATTCAAGGAGCTATTTGTGTTTTTGGAATACCCTTGTCATATATAATGAACAAATTTGATATATTTTTGTATCAAGAAATTGCCGATGCTCTTTATACATATATTATTATTGGAGCCTTTATGTATTTACCATCGTTAGTATTATTAAACCTATTAAAATTAATATTTAAAAAGAAAAATATTAAAATTTAAATTCTAAAGCAATATGTTCCCATTACACAGAAATAGAAGATTACGAACCAACGAAAACATTCGTTCACTTGTTCGCGAAACCATTCTTTCGCCAAATGATTTTATTGTTCCATTGTTTGTCGTTGAAGGAAACGGAATTAAACAAGAAATTCCATCAATGCCCAACTATTTTCGGCTGAGTCTGGATAATTTAGAAATAGAAATTAAAGAACTGCAAAAGTTAAATTTAAAATCGGTTTTGCTTTTCGTAAAAGTACCTGATAATTTAAAAGACAATGCAGGAATTGAAGCGCTAAATCCAAACGGATTAATGCAACGCGCAATCAAAACTGTCAAAAACATTGCACCAGAAATGGTTGTTATGACCGATGTTGCTCTCGATCCATATTCTGTTTATGGTCATGACGGCATTATCGAAAACGGACAAATTGATAACGACAAAACCAATTTGTTTCTGGCAGAAATGAGTCTTTCTCACGCGCAGGCCGGAGCCGATTTTGTAGCGCCAAGCGACATGATGGACGGACGAATTCTAAAAATCAGAACCATTTTAGAACAACATAATTTTTACAATACAGGAATTTTAGCTTATTCTGCCAAATATGCATCAGCGCATTATGGACCTTTTCGGGATGCTTTAGATTCTGCTCCAGTCGATTTGCAAAACATTCCAAAAGATAAAAAAACCTATCAGATGGATTATCACAACCGCATTGAGGCCATCAAAGAAACCCAAATGGATATTGAAGAAGGAGCTGATATTGTGATGGTAAAACCAGGAATTTCGTATCTGGATATTGTGAGAGAAATTAAAAACATTTCTAATGTTCCGGTTGCGGTTTATCAGGTTTCTGGCGAATATGCAATGATCAAAGCTGCTTCAGAACGTGGCTGGCTCAATCATGACGCCATTATGTTAGAACAAACTACAGCCATAAAAAGAGCCGGAGCTGATTTAATAGCAAGTTATTTTGCTAAAGATATCGTGAAACTAATTTATTAAAATCATGAAAAAATTAATACTTGTTTTTTTATTGCTACTTCTGTTTTCTTGCAAAAAAAATGAATCTAAAACAAATTTAAATCAGTCGCCAGTAAAAATCGGTAAAGAAATTTTTATGGGTAAAGGAAACTGCGTTGCTTGTCATTTAGTCAGTCAAAAAGTGATTGGGCCGAGCATTCAAGAAATGTCCAAAATTTATAAAGCACAAAACGGCAATATCATCAATTTTTTAAAATATGACGCCAAACCAATTATTGATCCAAGTCAGTATGAAATTATGAAAACCAATTTTGCAATTACAAAAGCAATGACAGATGAAGAATTAAAGGCCATTGAAGCCTATATTTATTCCAATTAATTCGCTTTTTAGTCTGTTTTTAATGCTAAAACGTGTCTTTTAAACTTCTCAAATAAAATATTTCATAATTTTTTAAAATTAAATCAGATTTAATGTAATTTCGTAGAATAGGAAACGTACAACTGATTCTTAAAAACACACCATGCATCACCTAAAAAAGGTTTTTATTAATTTTTTACTGTTTATAACATTAACCATAAGTTTGGCCTACGTTTTTGAGGTAGATTATTTGTTAAAAGCAGTTAAAACAATTTATCTGGCTGGTCATAAAACCGCTTTTCTTGAAGATTATAGAGAATTTGACAACCGGCTGGTTTCAAAAAGTACAATCGTACAGCCATGGAAAATTTCAAAAAAATACAATATTGTAAAGCCAACTCAAAAACTTGAAGCTATTCACAAACAACTCGGTACAGTTGCATTTTTAATTATAAAAGAAGATAGTATTTGGAGCGAAAATTATTATGAAGGGTTTGATAAATCATCAAAATCAAATTCATTTTCAATGGCAAAAAGTTTCGTGTCTGCAGCACTTGGAAAAGCAATTATGCAGAGAAAAATCAAAAGTTTAGACCAGCATGTGTCGGATTTTTTTCCCGAATTTAGTGCCGGTTTAGCCTCAAAATTGACAGTTGGCGATTTGTCTTCGATGGCATCGGGCTTAAACTGGGACGAATCTTATTACAACCCTTTTTCTATAACCACAAAAGCCTATTTTGATGACGATTTAAATAAACTGATTTTAGGTTTAAAAGTAATTGAACAACCAGGAAAAAAATATAAATATTTGAGTGGTAACACGCAATTATTGGCAATGGTAATTGAAAAAGCAACTAAAAAAAACATCTCAAAATACATAGAAGACAATTTTTGGCAACCGCTGGGAGCCGAAAACGACGCACTTTGGCAAACCGATAAAAAAAATGGTACCGAAAAAGCTTACTGTTGTTTTGCAGGCAATGCAAGAGATTTTGCCCGTTTAGGAAAACTTTACAAACAAAACGGAAGGTGGAACGGCGTTTCAGTTTTAGACAGCAGCTTTGTGGCTACATCTACGAAAGCAAGATTTAAAGCATCGCCAGAATATGGCTACGGCTGGTGGTTGCACAATTACAAAAGCAAAAAAATATTTTATATGCGGGGTCATTTAGGACAGTATGTTATCATAATCCCGAAAGACAATCTAATTATTGTCAGACTGGGAAACAAAACAACAATAAATAAAAAGGGCACCGCGCATGGTGAAGATTTTTTTACATATATTGATGAAACCTATAAAATGATTAAAAATGATAGATAAAATAAGGCTCGAAAACATATTGTTTTTAGATATCGAAACCGTTCCTGAACAAGAAAATTTCGAGTTGCTCGACAACGAAATGAAAACTCTGTGGGAACTCAAAACTCAATACCAGCGCAAGGACGAATTCTCGGGGGAAGCATTTTATGAACGAGCAGGAATTTGGGCAGAGTTTGGCAAAATTGTATGCATTTCGGCAGGCTATTTTACAATTAAAGGCGATGTCAGAAACTTTCGAGTGACCAGTTTTTTTGGAGATGAAAAGAAAATTTTAAATGATTTTATTAATCTTTTAAACAACCATTTCAATCAGCCTCAACATATTTTGTGCGGCCATAATGCCAAAGAATTTGATATTCCTTTTATCGCCAGAAGAATGATTATTAACCAAATAGTAATTCCAAATAAACTAGACTTGTTTGGGAAGAAACCGTGGGAAATTCCGCATTTAGACACATTAGAATTATGGAAATTTGGAGATTACAAACACTATACTTCACTCAAACTGCTGACCAAAATTCTTGGAATTCCCTCTTCAAAAGGTGATATAGACGGCAGTCAGGTTGGTCACGTTTTTTATGTCGAAAAAGATATTGACCGAATTGTTACATATTGCGAAAAAGATACGATTGCAGTTGCGCAGATTTTCTTACGTTTACGGCGAGAGGATTTATTGACAGACGATGAGATTATTCATGTCTGATAAAAAACAATTATCTATCAGATCAAATTGAAAGAAAAAAGCATTTTGTTTGCCGCAGATCAAATTTTTATTGCTCTCAGCTAAAGTGCTGTCTGACTTTACTTTTTAAATTTTAAATTCATAATCACAATGGCAATTAAAATCAGCAAAATTCCAATCCATTGAATGGTAAATACAGTTTCATTCAAAATAAAAAAAGCCATTAAAACCGATACAGGAAGCTCAATTGATGCTACAATGCTACCTAAACCAATTCCCGTAGCAGGAAATCCAGAGTTCATTAACATCGGCGGAATAATTGTGCCAAAAAGCGATAAAACAACGCCCCATTTCAAGAAAATAAGATAATTAAAAGGAGCTGCTTGCGTAAAAACTGCAAAGCACAGGACAATAACCGCACCTCCCAGCAACATATAAAGACTTCGTTGAGCCGACGATAAATGAACCGCAATTCTATTAGCCGTAAACATAGTGGTAGTAAATGAAGCTGCCGCAAAAAGTCCGAACATTACGCCACGCCAATCTACGGTAAAATCGTTTTCAAAAATATTTGTTGCTAATACCGTACCAATCAAAACCACAATTACCGCCAGTATTTTTCTGGTATTTGGTATTTTTTTATCCAAAATCATCTCAACCAGAACACCCATCCAAACCGTCTGCATCAATAAAACAATTGCAATCGAAACATCTATATATTTTACGCACAGATAATAAAAAACACTGGTCATGCCAAGAGAACTGCCAGACACCATCAAAGCCAAAACATCACCTTTTGAAGCATTTTTAATCGGTTTGCCATTATTCAAACGCTGAAACAAATTGATCAACAAAACCCCCAAAATACCCATCAAAAACTGCGCACAAGTAACCTCTGCCGTCGTATAACCCTCCTGATATGCTAATTTTACAAAAGTCGCCAGCATTCCGTAACTTGACGCCCCCAGTGCAACCAGAAAAACACCTTTTATCACTTTATTTATTGTCATAACCTATATTTTTACGATGCAAATGTAATACAAAATTATTTGAGCCGCCACTCCAGGCCATCCGTCACGATTAGTTTTTATAAGGAGCCCTGCCTGCCGGCA
>ENA-OFCF01000907-OFCF01000907.1-metagenomes-genome-assembly--contig:-NODE-907-length-12259-cov-4.069813_pt1 | contig 12259 bp, 15 predicted proteins | sample MGYA00153387_OFCF01 | MGnify analysis MGYA00153387
GGCATCAATGAAAATATGGAATGAATTTTACTGGTACCATGGACAGAGTCGGTGGCGGAGACAGTTTTGGATCAGGACTTATTTATGGCCATATGGAAACAGGCGATCCACAGACAGCTGTCGAGTACGGAGCAGCTCATGTAGGACTAGCCATGACGACACCTGGAGATGCTTCAATGGATAGTAAATCAGAAGTGGAGAAGCTTATGAAGGGTGGAAGCGAAAGAGTACAGAGATAGTTTCATCCACTTCATTTCGTAATCTTTATCTAGTAAATCAATAAGTCTGGAATGGAAAGAGGGAACACACCTTCATTCTATTCCAGACTTTTACGTTACGCTGCAATGAGGAATTGGCCATAAATCCATCACATGCATGAAACAGTTACATATCCTGTGAACTGAACAGCATTAAAGTCAATTTGATGATTTAAATAACAAAATCGATCCGACTGCAGAGTAAAATGATAAGTTATGATGTGTAGAATGTGTGTTCTTATTTTAAAGTGATTTGGTTAATCTTCGCAAATGAAGCTAGTGAGGTACGATTCAATTAGCAATTCAGGTCCGAGAAATCGGGGGATTGATTCTGTCACAATCAGGACCATCTTCGAGAATTGAATGCTACATATAGAACGTCAAACATTAAAAATTCTAACAAGGCAAATTTCAAATTTTAAAAAGCATTCAATGGGTAATGGTAAGTCGAAAGGCATTTTAAATTTTGAAAATCCGAAGGTTTTATACCAGGGTGCACAAAATTAATGGTTATGGTCGCGAGGTCAATTCATGAAGTCAAATCATTGGAATTATAGACATTAAATTAGTAGCGAGTATAAGACATGAAGTTTTTATAGTACAGCCAAAGCTGTTTTGGAAAACAGAAAATGAATGAAGATGAAAAATAACCTAGATAACGTCTTAAATTCCTGAAGCGCAGGTAAATCCGGACAGAAAGGGGGGCATATCTCTTTAAATTATTTTCTTCGCGAAATGTAGATTTCGCGAATAAAATATGGTAGAATAGAAGAAAAGCAACAATAATACGGTTTTGAATCCAAAGCGCCCTTCTGAAAACCATAAAAAGGATGATGAATATGAGTGATGAAAATACAGTTTATTATGAAGTCTATCCACCTAGGGTTCTGGACTTTTTAAATTACTCCAGTACGATCCGCGGAAAATCAGACAGCACCATCGATGCTTACCGATATGACCTTGGACTTTTCCTGAGGTTTCTTAAGTTGCATCGTCATCTGGCTCCCATGGACATCACATTCAATGCTATCCTGATCTACGATATAGATGATACATTCTTAAATAAAATCACACTTTCCGAGATTTATGCGTTTTTGTCATTTATGGATAAGAAACGGATGAATTCCGCCTATGCCAGAGCCAGAAAAACAGCCTGTATGAAAACTTTCTTCAAATACTTATCTACCAAAGCCCGTTGTATCGATAAAGATCCGACTGTCGAGCTAGAAAGTCCCAAAATCAAGAAAAGAAATCCTGTTTATATGACTTTGGATCAAAGCAGAAATCTGTTAAGGTCCATGGACAAGGAAAATATCAACTATCATCGGGACTACTGCATCCTGACTCTGTTTCTAAATTGCGGTATGCGGCTCTCTGAACTTGTCGGTATTCGAATCAGTAAAATTAGAAATGATACCATGACCGTCATCGGCAAAGGAAATAAGGAAAGAGTCATCTATCTTAATCATGCCTGCATGAGTAGTATTGAAGAATATATGAAAATACGAAGAACCAAAGTAGTTTCAAAAGAGCTTCATGATTTCCTGTTTCTTTCAACGCATCTGAGACCGATCAATAAACGGACTGTTGAAATCCTGGTCAAGAAACATGTGAAGGAAGCCGGACTTTATGATGCGAATTACACGCCACATAAATTGAGGCATACCGCTGCGACTTTGATGTACAAACATGGTAAAGTTGATATCAGAAGTCTTCAGCTGATTCTCGGCCATGAGAATGTATCCACAACTCAAATCTATACTCATGTGGATAATGAAGACCTCAGAGAAGCTGTGAGTCTTAATCCACTGGCTGATGAAATCGAATAATTTTCAATTATAGACGCATTTAGACGTTGTAAAAACCATTATTTCATTAATCTATTTTCAAATCACAGTTTATCAACGTATTGCATATTGTTTAATTTTAAATTTTTAGACACAATATATTGTATTTTTATGGATATTGATAGGAAATAAGTTTACATAAGTATTCATAAGTAATTATAAATACTCTCTTCTCCCCTCTTTTATGCACTTGTAATCATATATATTATAAGATATAATAATATATATTAATATATAAATTAATATGAGGTGATTTTATGCAAAAAAAGATAAAACTTAGCCGCGAGATTGCAATGGAAAAAGCTCAAATCAAAGATGCAGCGAACATATTATCCTATCTTAAGACGATTGGTGGTGAGAGCGATAACCTCCTTTTTGGAGCGGAAGGACTCTGCGTCACCATAGAACAGGAAGAGAAAATCATCGAAAACATCAATGCCTCCCCTACTTCTATCATGGCGATAGCGAAAGAAAATGATGTGATTGTATCCGTTGGCACATTGTCCGGATCCACCAGACAACGCATATCCCACCACGTTGAACTTGCGTTATCCGTTAGAAAATCCCATTGGAACATTGGTATAGGAAAAGCCATGGTCGATTATCTTATTGAATTTGCCAAAGGCACAGATCAGATTGAGATTATTGATCTCAAGGTAAAATCGGATAATCTCCCCGGTATTGCCTTGTATAAGAAATGTGGGTTCGAGCAAATCGGAACATATCCAAATTTCTTCAAGATTGATGGAGCATACTATGATGCTTTGATGATGATACGCACCCCAATGGGATGATCGTTTCATTTATTCTGATAAGAACCCACAAAATACAGCCCATGAGTTCGACATGTTGTTTTTATTAATTTTCGAATCACTTCTCATTATCTAAACGTGTATTACCTGTATAAAGGACAAAAAATAGACTTTGTTTGCATTTCAGGCGGTTTTTGCTATAAAACAGGCTGAATTTCATCCGTTCTACCTTTTTTTCTGCTATCATAGTCATATGACATAAAAATGTCATATTGATATCTTATAATGGTTCCTGGACCAAGATATACAAAATTGTGATTCATAATTTACTTAAGGGAGAGATACCATGATTAAAGTTCTCGAAATCATTTCAAAAATTACCAAAGTCATCTTTTATGCACTAATCCTCTTTTTTATAGGAGTTCTTGTGAGCATACTGAGTGGTTATTTCAAGTTCACGGATTCGCAGATTCCGTTCTACTACACCATCGGAATGGCAGGTGTTGGATTCATCAGCCTTCTTTTAGCTGATATTGTGACTTTACTTAAGAAGAAAAAGAATGTATCCGTACTGATTCCTGAAGAAACAGTTGTTCTTACCGACAACAGTGAAATGACTGCAGAACCTGAAATTACCGTTGAAGAGAAAAATAATGACGAACCTCTAGCCTAGCTGGATCTTTTAACCCACTAAGCCCCGCGAACAGGATTTGATATCTGTTCGCGGGGCTTTTTCAAAATCGAAATATTATCCTGCTATGCTGCACTGTCAATCGGGACGGTATTCTAAAATATCCCCTGGCTGGCAGTTGAGTGCTTTGCATATGGCCTCCAGGGTGCTGAATCTTATGGCCTTGGCTTTACCTGTCTTAAGAATGGAGATATTAGCCATTGTGATTCCTACCCTTTCTGAAAGCTCTGTGACGCTCATCTTTCGCTTCGCAAGCATGACATCCAAATTCACTATAATTCCCATCTAATCCCTCTCTACACTGTAAGATCATTTTCTTCTTTGATCTCCAGCGCCTTCCTCAATAAATCTTCAAGAATACCACTAATAAGACCAAACATCAGTGCAGCCAGCATAATTATGATTCCTAGTAGAAATATGCCTGGTGATAAATCTACCATTTGCATCAGGATGATGGTACCCATGAGATAAACCACAGCTATTGTTAAGGCATAGCCTTTGATTTTTTTCAGTGAAGTGACAGCCGCTAACGAGAAGGCTTGATTAATTTGCACAATTCTGCTGAGTTTCAGCCCTTCATATATTCCTAACATAAATGGGATAACTGTGATGTAAATGCCAATAAGAAGCGGATATTGGAGATAGGCCCATTCTGGAGCCTCTTCTGCAAACCAGGCAGCAGTCTGCGGTAACCAGAAGATAGCAAGGAGTATTATTATCAAGGCGATAAAGAGTACTCCCATCTGGAAAAGGGGTACGGTAATCTTTTTCATTTCACACCATCCTTCAAATGATCACATCATATCAATAAGTGAACTTTCTAAACTAATTTTGCTAAAATCAATATATCACATTATTTATTGTTTATCAATATATAATTATTTATATTCAGTTCACTTTTTTCAACGGACTCCTATTAAGAGCTCCTATTAAGGCAGATTTTTGTAACCGAGATTCAAGTTTTGTATCCAAACTTCTATTGTTGTCATCGAGTTGCCACTCGTCTCCTGTTGTTTTTCTGATTTTTGAAGTATGGCTGCTCATTTTAGAATATCTCTATGAATCTCCAGATAAACGTATTGCTTCCCTGTTGGTCTGATAGTAAACCTTCTTGGTATCAGTTACATTTCGCAATTAGACAATTTCAATATTTTAATGAGATATACACCTGATGTTAATAAAGATTTTTCGGACTGGTTACAAAAGAAAAAGCAGCTATCGCTAGCTGCAGAAAATCAAAGGTTTTTTGAGTTATTTTGAACCTATTCCCTGTCGTTCATGGCGACAGCAGTTTCCAGTGCAATCTTCATCATCTCCATGAAGGTTTCCTGTCTTTCCTGAGCCGTCGTCGCTTCGCCTGTAATCAGGCTGTCGGAGACGGTAAGGAGGGTCAGGGCATTCACACCTGCGTAAGCAGCTTCTGTATAGAGTGCCGCTGCTTCCATCTCCACACCCAGGGTACCGGCTTCTTGGAAGAGGGCTGTAGCCCCTGTCGTATCGTAGAAGATGTCTGAACTCAGAACGTTTCCTACATGGACTTTGATACCCAGTTCCAAAGCCTTGTTGTAAGCGATGTTGAGTAGTTCAAAGCTTGCCGTTGGTGCATAGTCCATCCCTCTAAACCTGTTCTTGTTTATGGATGAAGTCGTCGAAGCGGAGCTGGCGAGGATGACATCCCTGATTTTAACGTTTTCCTGCATGGAGCCACAGCTTCCAACTCTCATGAGATTCTTGACGCCATAATCATGGATCAGCTCATGGACGTAGATGGAAATGGAAGGAATACCCATTCCCGTACCCTGGACAGATACAGGAATACCCTTGTAGGTCCCTGTGAACCCCAGCATTCCCCTTACATCGTTGTACTGTACTGGATTCTCGAGGAAATTTTCTGCAATGAACTTCGCCCGCAGAGGATCTCCTGGAAGTAATATGGTCTTTGCAATATCTTCTTGTTTTGCACCGATATGTGTTGACATCTTATCTCTCCTATCCATCATATTTGTATAGTGTCTTGAAGAACTCTTTTTTAAACATTTCATTATCCAAGGAACTGAGGACGGTAACATTCTTCTTGCTGCTCCTTTTGTTGACGAGAATCTTTGCCCGGGTGAGGTCATCTGAAGTGGATATATCCAGTGTCGATTCAAAGGAAGTGAATATCTCAGGATTCGTGATGTACATGATGGCTGACGGATCGTGCATATGTGCACCGGCATAGCCATAGACACTCATGACGTTCTTGCAGTACCAGGTGAGCAAATCCTTCATGAACTTCCCAGGTTTGGTATGAAGTTCGAGCGCTTCGATCTCTTCTAGCTTGAGAAGGGACATATGAGTCGCATCGAGTCCTACCATAACCATCCTGATATCCGTATCAAAAAGGATCTTGTAGGCTTCGGGGTCCACATAGGCGTTAAACTCTGCATAGGGGGTCACATTGCCCTCATTGTAAGCCCCCCCCATGAACACCACCCGCTCTATCCTTTTCATGGATTCCGGATGGACCTTGACCAGAAGTGCCAGGTTAGTCATCGGGCCAGTAGCTATGATTGTCGTCTTCTCTTCACTTTCGAAGAGTTTTTCCATGTAAAAATCGATAAAGTTCTGGTGGACAAGGTTTTCTCTGCCATCGGGAAGCTTCATGGGACCTATCCCGCTGTCGCCATGGACATCGCTGGCACTGAAGGCCTTCTTGACCAGAGGAGCTGGGCTCCCCTGACATACCGGGATTCTGCGGCCCGTCAGTTTGAGCACCCCACAGGCGTTATAGGTAACCTTGTCTATGGGGACGTTTCCGGATACCGTAATGATTCCTCTGATATCCATCTCTTCTCTCTTCATCGCATATAGCAGGGCCATGACATCGTCTGCGCCCGGGTCACAGTCAATCAGATATCTCATTTACAAATCACACTCCCAGGCTCAATTATACCATAGAGATGATTGAAATATAAACAGATAATATTCGAACGCCCGTTTGAAATTTAGATTGATGTATGTTATACTGTAAACAAAATATCCATGGGGTGATTGTATGACAAAGGGACAGACAAAAAAGAAACTCGTATATGATTTTGTGTTATCCTACACTGAAGAAAGAGGTTATCCGCCTTCAGTCAGGGAAATATGCGCAGCATTGAATATCAAATCCACTTCATCGGTACATGCCTACCTATTGCAACTGGAAGAGGATGGCAAACTTCTTCGGGACCCGGCAAAGCCTCGAGCCCTGATGATCCCGGAACTGATGAACAGACAGGTTGAAATGCTCCATATCCCGATGGTCGGCAAGATTACCGCTGGTGAACCAATCTTGGCGGTTGAGAATATCGAAGATTATTTCCAACTTCCAATGAAATTCATAAAACATGATGAGGATCTCTTTATCCTTAGAGTTGAGGGAGAAAGTATGATTGAAGCTGGAATAAACAGTGGAGATTACGCCATCATCGAAAAGGTAAGTTCAGCGAAGAATGGAGAAATCGTGGTTGCCCTCATCGAAAACGATGCAACGATCAAGCGATTCTTCAAGGAAAAGGACCACATCAGGCTTCAGCCTGAAAATTCCAGCATGTCCCCGATTCTCCTTCCGAATTGTGAGATTCTTGGTAGACTGGTTGGACTTTACAGGAAGTTCTAGATGAAAATGCAATGCTCAATATAACGAATCCCCGGCCGATCATTTGATTGGCCGGGGATTCGTTATTTGTGATTATGCGCCCAAGTATGAAAATTCTTCCGTAATGATACATCAGGGAAAATACTATTTCCTTTCAATGTACTGCTTGTCTTCTATCTCATGGCGGAGGAAAAGCTTCAGAACCTTGATGCGCTTTCCAGACATCTGCTGTACCTTGAATTCATGACCCTGAAAGAAGATCGAATCCCCTTTCTTGGGAACTCTTCCCAGCTTTTCAATGACGAATCCCCCGATGGAATCGGCGTTATCCGATTCGATATCCAAACCCAGAGCATCATTGAAGTCATCGATGGAAACCATGGCATCAAGCAGATAGATGTTATCCGTCACCTTGTTGATGTATTCGTCCATGACATCATGTTCATCATAGATATTTCCTACAATCTCTTCCAGAATATCCTCGATGGTGACGATTCCGGAGAAACCACCATACTCATCCAGGAGTATGGCTATCTGGGCATTTGCAATCTGCATTTCTTTGAACAGGTCATCGATGAATTTTGTTTCAGGTGCAAAGTAGGGTTTCCTCAGGAGGTCCTCGATGTTTCCAATCTTGCCTTTGTTGATCATCTGCCTGAACAGGTCTTTGATGTAGAGAATGCCGATGATATTATCAACTTCGTCCAAATACATCGGAATCCTCGAGAAGTTACCATTGGTCACCTTCGTTACGATGTTATTCGTCGGTTCCGTGACATCGATCATCTCGACTTCCGTTCTTGGTGTCATGACTTCCCTGCCCATCTTGTTATCGAATTCGAAGATGCCGTCAAGCATGTCGCGCTCGGTTTCGTTGATTACGCCCTTCTCCCTGCCCACTTCAATAATGGATCGTATCTCCTCAAGAGAAAGTTCCTCTTCCAGGGTATCCGAATGGATGCCGACAAGCCGGCCAAAGATGGTCGTGGAGAAAGTCAGAAAAATGACAAAAGGCCTGAAGATCATCGATACGAAATGTATCGGTCCGATTGTGCTCAAGGCGATTTTTTCCGGACTTTGCATCGCGACACGTTTCGGTATCAGTTCTCCAAACACCAGCGTGAAATAGGACAGAACTATAGTAATAAAAATAACCGAAGCCTCATTTGAAAATGGAATGCTGACTGTCTTCATAAATTGTGTAAAATAGTCGGCAAGTCCCGTTGCTGCCTGAGCACTGGCCAGAAATCCAGCAAGAGTGATCCCGACCTGAATTGTCGAGAGAAAGTCACTGGGCTTTTCGAGAATCCTAAGAAGTCTTGCGGCCTTCTTGTTCCCCTTGTCTTTCATCATGGTAATTTTGACTTTATTTGAAGATACCATGGCCATTTCTGACATAGAGAAAAAGGCGTTAATCATTAAGAGTACCAAAATCAACAATAATTCGGATGCTAAACCACTTGAATCCATAAATTTAAACGAGGTATAAATACCTCTACACGTCTCCTTTTTTGTATAGTGTCCCCAGAGATTTCTGAACCACTATTTTAATGTATATACTGTTTCGATTATAACATATTTGAATAGAATTTCTAAATAATTCTAGAGAGGGCGATGAGTATTCCGATTTTGCCATGGTCAAAGGTGAGTCCTCCCTGAAGATAGGCGGTATAAGGTTCCCTGATCGGGGCATCACAGGAAAGTTCAATGGAGGCTCCCGAAATAAAAGTACCTGCGGCCATGATGACCTTGTCCTTGTAGCCGGGCATGTCCCAGGGTTCACAGGTGGCACCAGAATCTACCGGAGATCCATACTGGATCCCTTTGACAAAGGAAATAAGCTTATCCTTATCCCCGAAGGTGATGGCCTGAACAATATCCGTTCTTTTCACTTCAGCTTTCGGATGCACTGAGAATCCAGCCAGCTCAAGAAGTTTTGCCGCATAGATTGCGGTCTTTGTCGCTTCCATAGCCACCTGTGGGGCAAGGAAGAGTCCCTGATAGAAGCTTCTCATGATACCAAAGGTTGATCCACATTCCCCTCCAAGGCCGGGAACTGTGAGCCTGTAGGCTGAAAGGTCAACAAGATCCCCCCTTCCGGCAATATATCCGCCAGTGGGCGCGATCCCGCCGCCGATGTTCTTGATCAGCGATCCGGCGACGATGTCCGCTCCGACCTCGATAGGTTCGCGATCCTCGACAAATTCACCGTAGCAGTTGTCAACGAAGATAATCACATCCCTGAACTCTTCCCGGATTCTTGCGATGGCTTCTCCGATTTCATCGATGGTGAACGAATTTCTGGAAGCATAACCCTTGCTTCTCTGAACATGGAGCATCTTTATGGATTTGTCCTCCCTGAGGACTTCCAGCGTCCGTTCCACGTCGATAATTCCAGCATTGAGGTCCACTTGCCTGTATTTCACACCAAAATCCTTTAGGGAACCCTGGTTGGCATCATCCTCGCCCTGGTTTATCCCGATAATGCCATGGATGGTGTCATAGGGGGTCCCTGTAACGGCAAGAAGAGTATCTCCAGGCCTCAGGATACCATACAGGACACAGGCGATGGTATGGGTTCCGCTGACGAATTGGGGCCTGACAAGCGCTTTTTCCGCCTTGAAGACCCTGGCATAGACCAGGTCCAGGGTGTCTCGTCCGATATCGCCATAGCCATACCCTGTAGTGTAAGTAAAGTGGTAGTCGCTGATATTCTCCTCTTGGAAAGCCTTCAAAACCTTGAACTGGTTAAATTCCCTTATATCGTCATAGTCCTTAAACAGCGGTTCCACAGCTGTCATGGCTTTTTCATGAAGGCCGATGGCTTTCTCACTGATCTTGAACTCATTCATCAAATAATCTTTTGATCTCTTGTGCATTTCTATCTCCCTTTTGTCACATCTTACAATGATATAGTATAACATATGCAACCCAAATTAAAAAGACCATGGGGTTTGAACCCTTCCATGGTCTCATTTCCTTTTCATCATTAGAACATGCAGCGCTATTCTCGCATCCAAATCTCTCCGAAACTTTTTTTCCTACGCTTCAGTTTCCGAATCGTCATCGCTGAACAGGATTGCCTTCTGTGGTGTGATTGTGGTTACGGCGTGCTTGTAGACTAGCATTTGTTTCCCGTCACTGTCGAGCACGATGACATAGTTGTCAAACCCATTGACGATTCCCTTCAGCTGGAAGCCATTGACCAGATGGATGGTCACGAGCATCTTTGTCTTCCTTGCGCCATTTAGAAACACATCCTGAAAATTATTGATTACCTTATTCATCTTCTTCCCCCCCGGTTATTGGTCATATTATCTGTATTTATATTTTTAATATATAACTATCTCTTATTATAATACAGATTGGCCCATCATTCCATGAGAATCGCACGAGTTTCCAAAATATTAACGATATTCTCATCACTTAACTCGTCTTTATTGAGTTCCACAGCATAAGAAGAATGTCTGAACCATGTCAGCTGCCGTTTGGCATAGTTTCTGGATCGCTTCTTGATGAGCTCTGTTGCCTCTTCAAAGCTCAGCTTCCCGTCAAGGTGGTCGAGTATTTCCTTGTAACCTATCCCCTGCATGGACCCATAGCTCTGGTCGAGCCCCATCGCTTTCAATTCCTTCACTTCTTCCAGAAGTCCTGACCTGACCATGAGATCCACCCGCCTGTCGATGTCCTCATAGAGGGATGCCCGGTTCTTGTTCAAATAGAAGTAGCTGATCCTGTACTTCGGGTTTGGACAATCCTCATCCTTGAAGTCGCTGAAGGGCCTGCTGGTGATCCTGTAGACTTCAAGAGCTCTGATGACTTTTTTCAGGTTGTTAGGATGAATCCTGTTTGCCGCAACAGGATCAACCGCCATCAGGATCCCATGGACATGCTCCTTCCCCTGATCTTCAGCAAGCTTTTCCATTTCCTGTCTGTAGGGCTCATCTGTCCCCCCCTCGGCAAAGCTCATGTCCTTAACGACGGCGTCAATATAGAATCCTGTCCCGCCTACCATGACGGGGACATGCCCACGCTTCTGTATATCGTCGATACATTTTTCCGCGAGGTCCTTATACTGGGATGCGGTAAAGGGTTCAAAGGGGCTGACGATGTCAATCATATGATGGGCGACACGCTGCCTTTCCTCGGGACTCGCTTTGGCAGAACCGATATCCATGTGCCTGTAGATCTGCATGGAGTCGGCGGAGACGATTTCCCCCTGGATCTTTTCCGCTAATTTCAGGGAGATTTCTGTTTTCCCGACCCCGGTAGGCCCGGCGATGATGATCAGATTATTCTTCACTATACGATTCTCCTAAACATCTTCTGCATGTCTTTCTCAGTGAGCTTCGTCATGGTAGGCCGGCCATGGGGGCAGGTAAAGGGTTCATCGATGAATCTTAGCTCTTCGATGAGATGCTTCATCACTTCCATGGAAAGATTCTCATAGGCCTTGATGGATGCCTTACACGCTGCCGTGGCAATCCTCAGATATTTGACGTCTTCCTTGTTTCCTTTTCCGAGGTTCCTGATGTTGTCCAGGATTTCGTGAAGGTAATCTGCAGCGAGTGTCTTTCCGAGGAATAGGGGGACTTCACGGATGGAAATGCTCCTGTCCCCGAAGTCTTCAATGAGGAAACCGGCCTCTCTGAGCACATCCCGGTTTTCATTGTACAGATTGAAATCCCCCAGATCCAGGTCAACGATTTCTGGCAGAAGAAGTGGCTGGACAACCACGTTGCCGCCCCTGATCTCCTTCATGTACTTCTCAAAGTTAATTTTCTCATGCGCCGCATGCTGGTCAAAGATATAAAGTTCGTCATAAATTTCAGCAAGGATATAGGTCCCCCTAAACTGTCCGATAATCCTCGGCATGGGAAATTTCGGCTCATTTCCAGGGTTCTCAGGGTCGGATTCTTCCAAGGGCCAGGTTTCCCTTCTCGCCATGCCAGCGTCGCGAACAAAGCTTTCTTGCGCCTCTTTGTTTTCATTATAGTGAAGCGAGGTCCTCTCCCCGGAAATGGCTTCCTCTTTACGGGCCGATGAGGAGGGATCCTTAGAGAGGTCTACCGGGATATCGATGTATACCT
>ENA-OFCF01000910-OFCF01000910.1-metagenomes-genome-assembly--contig:-NODE-910-length-12215-cov-2.412089_pt1 | contig 12215 bp, 7 predicted proteins | sample MGYA00153387_OFCF01 | MGnify analysis MGYA00153387
CGTCCTGCCGCGAAAGAATGAGAAGGCCACGCCGATCCAGGAGGTCCGGCTGGAGGCGCGCGTTTCCGACGATGTCGCGGTGCTCGCGCATGGGCTCCGCTACACGCTGGACGGTGAAATGTGGCACGAGGTCGCCGGCACCGCCGCGCCAGCGGAGAAGAGTCCGCCGCTTTCCCACCTCATCGATCTCGAAGCGGCGGAGGCCAGCCCGAACGACGTCGTCATGTGGAACGCCTGGGCCGAGGATCTCGGGCCGGACGGCAAAGTCCGGAGGGTCACGGGCGACATCCATCTCGTGCGGGTGCGGGATTTCGACGAGGAATTCTATCAGCAAGCCGCTCCGCCCGGCGGTGGCGCGCCGACCCCGGACCTGATCAAGGTGCAGACGAAGATCCTCAACAGCACTTGGAATCTGCGCCGCGATCACACGGAGATTTCCGCCACGACGCCGGCTGCCAAGGATCTGGAAACGCTCCATCGCTCGCAGGAAATCGCCATCAAGACCGCGACCGAGCTGGAGGCCGAGCAAAGCGATCCGGCCATCCGGCAATTTCTAACTGACGCGCGGTTGGCGATGAAGGATGCCGCCGCGAGCTTGGCCGAGGCCGTGAAGCAGACGTCCGCCGCGCCGCTCGATGTCGCCATCGGCCACGAGCAGACGGCGCTGCGGCATCTCTATCGGTTGATGAGTTCCAAGACGATGATCATGATGGGCGGAGAGGGCGAAGGCTCCGAAGCCGAGGACAACGCGTCGAAGGAGGATCTCGATTTGAAGCCGATGGAGAATTCCTATCAGGCCGAGAAAGAGGCCAAGCCGGAAAGCTCCAGCCAGGCGAACGAAGCGATGGAAATCCTCAAACGGCTGGACGAGCTCGCCAAGCGCCAGCGCGACCTCAACGAGGAGATGCAGGCCTTGCAAATGGCCCTCAACCAGGCGGATACGCCGGAGAAAAAAGCGGAAATCGAGCGCCAGCTCAAGCAGCTCCGCGACCAGCAGCGCGAACTCCTCGCGGACGTGGACAAGCTCAAGGAAAAGACTTCGGAAGCCGCCGCCGAACAGCAGCAGAAAAAGGCACTCGACGAAGCGCGCGAAAAGGCCCGGCAGGCGAACGAGCAGCTTGGCGAAAGCAAGCTTGGCGAGGCACTCGCGGCCGGTCGCCGCGCGCAGGAGTCGCTGGAAAAACTCCACGACGATTTCCGCGAAACGAGCGCCGCCGAGCTTGCCGAGCAACTCCGCGATCTGCGGCAGGACGCGCGCGATCTCGAGGCCCGCCAGAAGCAGCTTGGCGAAGCCATGCCGAAACCCGAGGCCTCTGGGCTGAGGCCAGGCGCGGAGTCGGCAGAAATTTCCCGCCAGCGCGAGGATCTGAAGAAACTGCTCGATGCGCTGAAGGAAACCGCGGTCACTGCCGAGAAAGCCGAGCCGCTGGTAGCCCAGGATCTCGCGGAGGCCCTCCGCAAGGCGGACCAGAACAAGGTCGCCCAAGCGATGGAGCAGATGGGCAATTCCGGCCCCGGCCAGCCCGATCCCGCCGCCGACCATGCGGCGGAAGGCTTGGCGGAACTGACCCGCGAGATCGAAGGCGCGGCCGAGCGCATTCTCGGCAATGAGGCGCAGGCGCTACGGTTCGCGAGCGACGAACTCAAGCGCCTCGCGAACAGGCGGCCGGTAAAGCTGATGGCGCGGGCGATCCGAAGAAGCCTGGAGAATCTCAGGGCGAAGGCAAGGAACCCGGAAAATCCCCGGGAGAAGGCGAAGGGCAAGGTCAAGCCGACGGTGAATCCCAAAAACCTAGCGCCGAGCCAGGCAAAGGTGAGGGTGGCGAACAAGCCTCTAACGAATCCGGTAAACCCGGCAGCGAGCCGGGCAAAGGTGAAGGCAAAGGTGAAGGCAGTGGCCAAACGCCATCACCCGGCAAAGGCACCGGTAACTCCGGATTCGGCGGCAGCTCCATCACCAGCCGCGGCTATGAACAATGGAGCGAGCGCCTGACCGATCTCGAAGCCGTGGTGCAGGACCCCGACGCGCAATCCGCCGTCGCCCGCGCCCGGAAAGCTGCTCGCGAGATGCGCAAGGATTTCAACCGCCACGCCCGCGAGCCGGACCAGGAACGCATCGAGCAGGGAATCCTCCGCCCGCTCGCGGAAGCCGCGAAGGAACTCGACACGCGCTTGAAAGACCTCGGTAAAAAAGATCCGCTGGCTCCCGTCGGCCGCGATCCCGTGCCGGAGCGCTACAGCGAGATTGTCCGCCGCTATTTCGAGGAGCTGGGGAAATAACAGTCATTGCAGCCATGCCATCGTCGATGTTAGACCGCCGCCCATGAGGATCGTCTGGACCGAAAGCCAGTGGCTCTGGCCCGGACTCTGCGTGCTGGCCTTCGTCGGCGTCGGGCTGTTTCTCAGCTATCGGAAATCGACGATGCCCGTGGGACTGCGCTGGCTGGCGGCGGGCGTGAAAGTGCTCGGCTTCGTGTTTCTCCTGCTGTTCATCCTGAGGCCGGAAACGGTGCGGTCCTTCAACCGGCCGGGCACGAATCATTGGGCGGTGCTGCTGGATAACAGCGCAAGCATGACGCTCAAGGATCAGAACGACGGACTCTCGCGGGCGGACCGCTTGAAGGAAATCGTCCTGCCCGATGCCGGATGGCAGGAGGCGCTGGCGAAGGATTTCATGGTGGAAACATTTCAATTCGACACGCGGCTGCGACCCGGGCCGCCGGCGACCTTCGATGGCGCGGGCTCGGCGCTCGGCCGTGCGCTGGGAGACGTGCGCGACCGCTATCAGGGCCGCCCGCTGGCGGGAATCCTCGTCATCACGGATGGCAGCCCGACGGACAGCGTGGATCAGTTAGGCAAACTGCCGCCGACGTTTCCCCTGGTGATCGGGCCGGAGCGGAGTTTGCTAGACGTGGCGGTTACCGGCGTCTCGGCGCAGGCAACCCTGTTCGAGGATGCGCCGGTGATGGTGGATGCCGCGCTCTCGGCCCGCGGGCTGGCGGGGCAGACGGTCGTGGTGAGCATCCGTGAGCATGGCGGGAAAATGCTGGGGGAGGAGCGCCATGAAATTTCAGGCGACGAGGCGAGTTGGTCGGCGCGGTTCCAGGTGCGGCCGGAAGCGGCGGGCACGGCGTTTCTGGAAGTGGCGGTGGCCGTGGAGGGGGATATCCAGGAAGCGACCTTGGAGAACAACCGCCGCATCGTGGCAGCCAACCGCGAGACCGGACCCTACCGCGTGCTGTATCTGGGCGGGCGGCCGAACTACGAGCACAAGTTCCTCCAGCGCGCACTCGAGGACGATCCCGAGGTCCGGATGACCAGCCTGATCCGCATCGCGCGGCGCGAGCCGAAGTTCGACTACCGCAGCCGCGAGGGCGAGAAAAGCAACCCGCTCTACCGAGGATTCGAAGCGCAGGAGGAAGCGGAGCGCTTCGACGAGGCGGTCTTCATCCGCCTGAAAACGCAGGGCGCGGACGAACTGGCCGGAGGATTTCCCAAAACCGCGGCGGAGCTTTTTCCCTTCGATGCAGTCATCCTCGATGACGTGGAGGCGGAGTTTTTCACCCGCGACCAGCAGCGGCTGCTCCAGCGCTACGTCTCGGAGCGCGGCGGTGGCTTGCTGATGTTAGGCGGGATGGAGTCGCTCGATGCCGGTAGTTATTTGGCCACGCCGATCGGCGAAATGTTGCCGGTCTATCTGGAACCCGGCACGCCCGCTGGCGGTCCGGCGGCCGGGCGCTACGAGCTGACGCGCGAGGGGAAACTCGAGCCGTGGGCGAGGCTGCGCGCGACGGAGGAGGACGAAGCGCGGCGGCTGCGGCGGATGCCGGAGTTCCAAAACGTGCACCGGTTTCCTGGCATCCGGCCTGGTGCGATGGAGGTCGGGAAACTTGAATCCGCGGAGGGCCGCAGCCCGGCGCTGGCCACCCGACGCTACGGCCGCGGCCGCACGGCGGTCCTCGCGGTGACCGATTTCTGGCGCTGGGGCCTGCGCGATGCGGACGACCACGGCGACCTCGACAAGAGCTGGCGGCAGATGGCGCGCTGGCTGTTAGCGGACGTGCCGCGGCCACTCATGGTGAGGGCGGAGCGATCCGCCGGCGGGCAGGCGATCGCCACCGAGCGGCTCGGCGAGGATTTCCAGCCCGCGGAGTCCGGCGGCGTCACACTGCGGGTCCGGCGGCCGGACGGCTCGTGGACGCAGCTTTCCCCGCGGCCGCATCCCACGAAGGCCGGCACGCTCGAAACGACGCACAGTGCAACCGCACCAGGCGCTTATCTCGCGGAAGCCACGACCCGCGCGGCGAAGGGTCAGCCCGCCCTAACGGCCAGTACCGGCTGGGTGGTCAACGCCCTGCAGGACGAATACCTCGCCACCCGGCCGGACATGGCGGCGATGCAACGGCTCGCCACGAGCACCGGCGGCAAAGTGCTGAAGCCAGGCGACCTCGATGCGTTCGTCGCCGGCTTGGAAAACCTACCGTTGCCGGTGATGGAAACGCGTTCCGAACCGCTGTGGCATTCGCCGTGGTGGCTGATGGCGGCGCTGGCCTGCTTCGTCGGCGAATGGGCGCTCCGCCGTTGGAAGAAACTCGCATGAAAATTTTCCTGCTACTGTTATTTCACTCGACCCGGCTCATCGCTGCGGGTGAGCGCGCGATGTTGCTGGTGGTCAGCGAGCCGGGCAGCGCGGCTTATGACACGGAATTCCGCCGCCAGGCCGGCGTCTGGCAGGAGCTCGCGGGAAAGGCCAAGATGGACGTGCGGACGATCGGGCTTGGGGAGGTTTCGCCGGAGGGAGATCGGCCGCAGCTAGAGAAAGCGCTGGCGGAGATTCCAAAAACCGGCGGCGATTTGTGGCTGGTGTGGATCGGTCACGGCAGCTTCGACGGCCGCACCGCGAATTTCAACCTGCGCGGCAAGGACATCGACGCTGAGTCGCTGAAGCGCCTGTTGGAACCGATCAAGCGCCGTTTTGTCATCCTCAATCTGTTCTCAGCCAGCGCGCCATTCCTCCCCGCGCTGGCCGGACCAGAGCGTGTGATTGTTTCCGCCGGGCGCAGCGGCAGCGAACGGAACCATTCGCGCTTCGGCGCGAAATTCGCCGACGCGCTGACCGCCCCGGCCGCGGACCTGGATCTCGACGGATCGCTTTCCCTGCTAGAAGCCACGCTCCACGCCTCTGCCGGCACCCGCGCGTTTTACGAAGACGCCCAGCGCGTGCTCCAGGAACACGCCACGCTCGACGATAACGGCGACGGCCGTCCCACCCCCGCAGACGCCTTCAAGGGCCTCCGCTCGGACGCCGACGGCGCGGTGGCTCGTGAAATCTTTTTCCTAACTAACAAGGCCGACCCGCTGCCGCCGGAAGCGCGGGAAAAGCGCGCGGCGCTAGAGCTCGCAATCGATGCGTTACGCAAGCGCAAGGCTTCGCTGCCGGAGGCCGAATACTACGACGGGCTGGAAAAACTGATGCGGGAGATGGCGAAGCTCTACGCGCCTACTCCTTGACCTGCCCATTTCCCCGCACGCGGTATTGGTAGCTGGTGAGTTCGCGCAGACCCATCGGGCCGCGGGCGTGGAGCTTGTCGGTGGAGATGCCGATCTCCGCGCCGAAGCCGAACTCGCCGCCATCGGCGAAGCGGGTGGAGACGTTGTGGAAGACGCAGGCGGAATCGACCTCGCTGAGGAAGCGCTCGGCCGCTGCTTCGTCGCGGGTGACGATGACGTCGGTGTGGTGCGAGCCGTGGTCGTTGATGTGGGCGACGGCCTCCTCCAGCGAATCGACGATTTTCACCGCGAGGATGAGTTCGAGAAACTCGGTGTCCCAGTCCTCATCGGTGGCGGCGGTGACGTCGGTTAGAATGGCACGGGTGGCGGGGCAACCGCGGAGTTCCACGTGTTTTGCGCGCAGCGCCGCGGCGGCCTGCGGGAGGAAATCCGCGGCGACGGCGCGGTGGACGAGGAGGATTTCCAGCGCATTGCAGACGCCGGGTTTGTGGGTCTTGGAGTTGACGGTTAGAGAGACCGCCATCTCGAGGTCGGCCGCGGCGTCCACGAAGAGGTGGCAGATGCCGTCGTAGTGCTTGATGACGGGCATGCGGGCGAGCGACACGACGGTCTCGATCAGGCCTTTTCCGCCGCGCGGGATGATGAGGTCGAGCCACCGGTCCATGCCGGCAAGGACGGCGACGCTCTCGCGGTCGGTGAAGGGGATGAGCTGGATGGCATGCTCGGGCGCACCGGCTTCAGCGAGCGCGGCGGCGATGGCGACATTCGAGTGGATAGCCTCGCTACCGCCGCGGAGGATGGTGGCATTGCCGGTCTTGAAACACAGCACGGCAGCGTCGGCGGTGACGTTGGGCCGGCTTTCGTAAATGATACCGATGGTGCCGATGGGCACGCGGGTCTGGGAAATGCGGATGCCGTTCGGCCGTTCCCAAGCTTCCATGATTTCGCCGACAGGATCGGGCAGCGTGGCGACTTGGTCGATGCCGGCGGCCATGGCTTCGATGCGTTTTTCATCGAGCATGAGGCGATCCAGCATCGCTGCGGAAAGGCCTTTGTCGCTGCCGCCTTGAAGGTCCTTCGCATTGGCGGCTAACAGCTCAGGCGCACGGCGGCGGATGGCGGCGGCCATGTCGCGGAGGATGGCATTCTTCTCAGCGCTGGTTAGCTGAGCGAGTTTGTAAGCGGCGGCGCGGGCTTGGGCGCCCATTTGGTAGATGGTTTCCTGGAGGGTGGGCATGGTGCTAAGGATGTCTCAAGCGAGCCTTGAGCCATTTAGGATGTCTTGATTGGTGGGACGCCGCGACGATGAAAACAGTATCGCCGTTTTGCCGGTAGTGGAGCGCATAAGGGAATCGCTGAACAAGGTAGCGGCGAAAGCCTTTGCCATACAGCGGGTAAATATCTGGTTGAGCCGCGATGGCTACACGGGCCGTTTTTACTGCCTCGATAAAAGTCCGGCCCAACCCGGCTTCCTTCGACTCATACCATGTAAAGGCTGCTTCGACGTCGGCTTCAGCTTCTGGCAATAAAATAACCTCCTTACCCACGGCGGGAGAGGATTCTTTGCTCGACCTCTTCCCATGTGGAACCTGAGGACGGATCTTTCTTGAATCGCTCCCACCTGGCTTGCAGCTCCGCGATGAACTCCGGGGACTCCTCGAAATTTCCGTCATCCTCATCAATGGATTTCGTCAGTTCCTCGACGATTCGAATCCGCTCCTCGAGCGGCAGTTTCCTGAGTTCGTCCAGCGCGATCATGGGTCGAGCCTACGCGGGTGGAAAAGCGACTCAAGGTGCAATTGCCTGCAAGGCCGGGCCGGTCGGCGGCCGGATTGACAAGGGAAAGCCCGGCCCGCATCTTCTTGCCATGGTGACCGAGAAGATGATCCCTCTGTCCGCAGCGCGGGTGCCGGTGTTCGCGATTTCCTGCTGGGCCCTGGGGCTGATGGCCTTTTCGCAACTGCTAGTCGCCGGGCTGGCGCTGGCGACGCGCTTCGCAGACTCGAAGGTGGCGCGGGTGGTGATCAAGGAGGTGCCGAAAGTGGTCGTCGTACGGATCCCGGCGGTGTCCCCGCCGGAGGAGGATTCCGCGGTCGTTTCCCGCCCGCCGCCGCCGGTGGCTTCTCTGGCCCTGCCCTCGCCCACGCCGATCACCACCCCGGCGGTGGAGGACCCGCGCTCGGAGCGGATGTTGAAGGAGGCCCGCAAAGCCCGCGTGGCCGGGGACATGGGGCTGGCCATCATGAAACTGGAGGAGGCCTTCAGCCAATCGCCCGATGACCCGAGCGTGTCCTATGAGCTGGGCTTGGTCCACGAGCAGATGGGCGTCTTCGACACCGCCGCATCGCACTACCAGAAGGTGCTGCAGATGGGCATCGCCGGTGCCGGATCGCTCTATGAACTCGCGGCCGGCAAGCTGCGGGATGGCTTCGAGCAGCCCGCACCGCCGCTGGGTAGGCTCGCGCTCGGCAGGCCGCGGATTTTCAGCGATCCCGAACACGAGGCCGGCCAGCAGGTCATCCTCTCCATCCCGGTGCAAAAAGCTCCCGGCGAGGAAATCGATGTGGCGGACCTCGAGGTATCGGTGAGGTTTTTCAACCGGACGTCCAAGGGGGAAATCATTCCGCTGGAGGAGAAATCCTGGGTCACCGAGAAGTGGGTCACGCTGCCCTTCGACTGGATGGGGGGGGAGGAAACCCTCCGCATGACCTACCTGATTCCGGCCCAGGACATCCAGACGCGCCACCTTTTCGGCGAGCGCAGCTACTACGGCCAGGTGGTCACGCTTTTATATAAGGGCGAAGTGCTCGACGTGCAGGCCTGGCCGCGCGATCTCGCGGCGAAGATCACTCGCGATGCCGCCTCCGGTCCTGGCGAGGCGATGCTGCCGGAGTTCCAGGATTCCCTGCCTCCTGAATTTGATCCAAACCTGCCGCTGCTGCCGCCCTTGCCGTCCAAATAGTCCATGAATCCTCCCTCCGCAGAACGACAGCTTGGTGAGTATCGCCTCCAGCAGCTTCTCGAAGAAAACGACATTTCCCGCACCTGGCTCGCGGAACAGACCTCCGTCGGCCGGAGTGTCATCGTCGATGAACTCCGCCCGGACCGGCCCTATCGGAAGGAGTCCTTCCTCGCCGATATCCGCGCCAAGGCCGCCGTGGATCATCCGCTGATCGGCTCCGTGTATGAAGCGGTGGCCGAGGGCGGGCAATGCTACTACGCCCACGAACTGCTGCCCGGCAAGACCCTCGCCGCGCCGATGACCGCCGGGAAAATGCTTTCTCCCGCCCGCCTCGCCCATGTCCTGCGGCGCGTGTCCGAGGCGAACGTGCAGAACGAGACCCTCGGTCACGCCACTTCGACGTTGGGGCTGGAGGCCATCCATCTGGATGAGCATGGCGTCATTCGCTTGAAAAATCTCGCCATCGCCGGAGTCCGCACGCCGGAGGATTCCGTGCGCGACATCGTCCATTTGGGGAATGCGCTTGTTCCGCTTGTCGCCGTGGGCCAGCCCGGAGCCACCCGCATGCTCACTCTTTTCAGCTGGATGCGCGGCGAAGGGCTGGAGGCACCCATCGACTGGGGCCAGACGCGGGATTTCTGCATGCAGATCGAGCACCAGCTCGCGGATCCGCTTTCGCTGCTCAAGCCCGCCGGGGCGAAAAAGCAGCCGGTCGCGCTCATCGCCATCGCGACCGTCGTCGTCCTCGCCGCGATCGTCCTCCTCGCCCTCAAAATGCGTCCTCCAGCTCCCGCCGCGCCGCCGCGGGCGAGCCTGCCTGGCCCCATCACCGTGCCCGCCGGCCCCCATCCCACGCCCGACGGCGGTGAGGAGAATTTCCCCGCCTTCCGCATTTCCGCCCACGAGGTCACCATCGGCCAATACGCCGGATTTCTCGATGCCCTCGCCGTCCTCGCCAAGGACAAGAGCGAGCGCACCTTCGACGCCCGCGACCAGCCTCCGGCAAAAATCTCCCACGAACCGCTGAACTGGCCCGCGCTCCTCGCCGCCGCCAAGACCGGCGGGCTCTATCAGGGCCAGCCGACCACCCTCGACAGCCCGGTGGCCGGCATCGATTGGTGGGACGCCACCGCTTACGCCGAGTGGAAGCAGGCCCGCCTGCCGCGCCAGGAGGAATGGTTCGCGGCGCTTCACCGCGAGCTGAAGTCGCCCGCCGCCCTCGTCCCCGGGCCGTGGGCTCCGGTCACCCTCCCGACCATCGACCGCACCCCGGCCGGCCTCCTCGGGATGGCCGGCTCGCTCTGCGAATGGACTGCCACCCCGGCCGCGAATCCCGCCAACCCGCTCGGCGAAAAACTCTGGGTCATCGCCGGCGGTTCCCACCTCAAGCCCGGTAGTAATGCGCTCACCCGCGAATGGACCCCGGACCGCGCCCTCCGCCGCCCCGACCTCGGCTTCCGCGTCGTCTTCGATGGGGAGTGATTCAGCCGCCGCGTCTCAAGGCTTCGGAGGTTTTCAGCTCCGCGCCGCCAGCGAGCAATAACCATTATTTCCCGCTGCCGCCGGACCGGCGCGTCGCTCGCGACCGGTCAATGCGCAAGGCGTCGAAGCTGGGGGCTTGGCTTCCATGCCGCAGCTCATGGACCAGGGAGAAAGCGGGCTCCGATCAAGCGTCCGTTGACCGGATGATCTCGCGGTAAACCTCCACTTCGGCAGTAGCCACACGAGTGAGTCCCGGGTCCTTATCGAGATCCACGAAATAGAGGCCGAAGTCGGTGTTGGGATCGAAGGCGTGGCCCCATTCCCGGTTCGAGGTGATCGACCAGAAATTGTAGCCCATGACCGGCACGCCCTTGGCGATCGCCGCCTCGACTTCGTAGAGGTGGGCGCGCAGATAGGCGCTCCGCGAAATGCCGCCGGCCACCGGCACGCTGCCGTTTTCCACGATGAAAAGCTGCTGGCCGGGAAACCACCGGTGGAAGCGCCGCAGCGCATGATAGAGGCCGCGGGGCCAGACGGGTGCCTGCAGGAAACGCCCGTGCGCCGCGTCCTCCAAGGCGCGGAATTTACCGAGCTTCCAGGTCGGCAGGCCCCAGTAATAGTCCAGCCCCACGAAATCCTGGGCGCCCACCGCCTCCGCCGGACATAATTCCAGCGGTAGCCGCCCCGAGGTGCCGAGATACCACCAGTTCGCGTTGGCGATCATGGTCGTGGTGCCCCAGAAGCGCCACGCCCAGTTCAGCCAGCCCGCCTTCGTTTCCAGCACTTTCAGCCGGTGACTCGGCTCTAGCGGAACGATTTCCACCCGCTCCTCGTCGTGAAAAATCTCGTAGGCGATCCGTCGTGCAAGCCGGAGTTCGAGGCCTTCCTCGCCGCCATCCGGCGCGTCCGTGCGGATGCCGATGCGCAGCTTCCCGCGGCGTCGCACGCGGCGCAGGTCGCGGCTCTCCACCAATTCCGAGGCATCGCCACCGCCGGCGAATTCCTCGCGCAGCGAAACCGGCCGCTGCGCCTCTTTAGCCATCGGACCCGCCGGTAAAATCCCCGGCGCTTCCTGCTGGAAGGCCGCCACCGCGCGATTGACCCGGGCCAGCAGCGCCTCGTGACCGTGAGGCGCGACGACCACGTATGCCTCGTCGCTGAGTCCGGTGGTGAGAAACCGCAGGCCGTGCGCGCCCTGCGGCAGCAGGAAATACGCATCCCCATAGACCGCGTCCACCGAGCCGGCCCGCAGCGCGCTGCGGGCCGCATCATAGTTCGGGAATATCTTCTTACCGCAGCCCGGCGGCAGATCGCGGTCCCAGGACGCCGGTTGATTTCCCACCGCGACCACACCGACCTTACGCCCGACCAGTGAGGCCAGTCCCTCACCCTGATAGATCTGCGCGACCAGCACCGCCTTGCCCGTGCGCAGGTAAGGATCGCTCATTTCGAAGCGCGTCTGATCCCCCGCCGTCACCCCGCCGATGACCAGGTCCACGTCGCCTCTTTCGCTGACCAGCGCACCCCGGGTCGTGAATTTGAAAAGCGCCTCCGCCAGCCCGCGGTGGCATGCGCCGAAGTCCATCAGCATCTGCAGCCATGTCGGGAAGCCCGTCACCAGCGGATTCACCCCGACCTGCGCGCCCGCCCGCTGCGTGCGGATCGCCAACCGCGCCCGCGCATGCGCCCGGAACAGCCCGGGGATCAGCTTCCCGACCGCCTCCGCCTCCGCATCCACGTCCGATCCGCGCGGCAGCCCCGGCGGCATGTAGTAGCGGTTCTGCCACCACGGCTTGATGTAGCCGAAGGTGAGCTGGCTGGGCTCGTTGAAGGTTATCCAGTAGTCCACCACGTCGCCCAGCGCCACCGCGACCCGCTCGGCGTAGCGCGCGAAGAGGTCGGGAAATTCCTTGCCGAGCATGCCGCCGTGATCGCGCTCCAGCCACACCGGCCACACGAAATGGTGCAGCGTGAGCATCACCTTCATACCGTGGCTGCGGATGCACTCCGCCACCCGCCGGTAGTGGGCGAGCGCCTCCGCATCGAACTCACCGGCGGAAATCTCCACCCGCGCCCACGCCGTCGAGAGCCGGAACAGCTTGCAACCCAACCCCGCCGCTGCGGCGATGTCTTCCTCGTAGCGGTTCCAGAAATCCGTGGCTCGCCCCCGCGGCGTCAGGCCCTGGCAGCGTTCCCAAGCGTCCCACACATCCTCGCGGGCCGGGTCGTGCGCCTCCACCTGGTGGTCGGCATTCGCCGT
>ENA-OFCF01000911-OFCF01000911.1-metagenomes-genome-assembly--contig:-NODE-911-length-12210-cov-4.455450_pt1 | contig 12210 bp, 24 predicted proteins | sample MGYA00153387_OFCF01 | MGnify analysis MGYA00153387
GCTCTTCCGATCTTCAGGATAAAGAATGAAAAAGATCAACAGCGGCCCCGAGAAATTTATCGTTTTGAGCGGTCTGGACTGGGGTATGAATTGCGAACGCCCTACCTCACTATCCATGAGTTTAGGATTGGCGACCCTTGGAAAACTCAGCGCGATCGTTTGCGTCGCGTGGTTGACCGTGAATTTTTGGCTGATGCCAGTATTGTCTCGATCGGGTCTGTCTCATTCTGGCGGGTTTGGGCCTCGATTATTCCATCAGTAGCGCCTTCGCATTGGGTTACAGCAGGATATCGAAGCACCCTAAACCGATGGGATAAAGTACCAATCATTCAATTCCCTGCGTCTCTGGGAGACACTGAAGGGGTTCTAAGGGACATTGCAGAACCGATTTCATGGGCGATCGATTCCTTGCCGTTGCCGGATTCATTGCAGCTAAAAGCGTCTAAAAGAAGGACTTTCTCTTACACGCTTCTTTCTAGGTTATCGATCGCCGTCCGTGACCAGATGACCCGTCACTAGGAGTGATCGAACTCAGGCAAAAACACCAACATAGCTTCAGTCATCTTGCCTAATCTTGAGAACTAATCCCGTCATGTGCTGGCAGAAAAGGCCAAAGTCTGAACGTTCTCCCCACAGAATATAGACAACATCCCGATTGTTGCTCTTGCCCCCATTGACAAAATTAATCCGCCCGAAGGGATGGCAGATAGCAACCCCGTACCGACGCACTAGGTTCTGTGTACTCTTGTTCGATAGCAACCCCGCTAAGGTCAAAGTGATGGCCGATCGGACTTGTCCCCCGTCGAGGTATTTACAAAGCTCCTGAATAAATGGAGCGGCGACACTGTAGGGCGGGTTCATGAAAACTGTCCTGTCCTCTTCATTCTCCGCAAAAAGAGACGCCCCCCAATTAGAAGTAAAGCAGTCTTCGGCTTCTGTTATATGGTGCCTTGCTGGGACAGTCTTGCCAGGATTAGCGCATGGGTCAAGCCCAATAACACCGCCCAAAGCTTTACGGACCTTCTCCAATTCAGCAGGTGGCGTAAATCGTTGATCTGTTTCAGTCAGGTTTCTAGGGAGTGAAGAAGAAGCGAACAATGACGCCTGAAAGAGGTTTGAAGAGATCATCGTTAACTGCTCCCCTTGCGGTAAAAAGTGAAATCTTTCTTAGCCATATCCCAGCGCTCGATCGCCCCTGATGCATCCAGAGCTTTGCGCAGAACCGCCACGGCATAGACCGGATATTTAATGGAGATCTCGCCGATCGTCAGATCGTCAACGTTGCTCAATGCGACCAACAAAGTGCATTTTTTCAGGCTTGCCAGATATCGAGTGGTGAAGGTTTTTTTGGTGGCGACGGGTTTATCGCTCACTTTGTGGACAGTATTAATCGCAGTCTCGGGGCCACAGGTCAGGTAAACCGCCCAGAACTGTTTCTGAACGGCGGTCGGCTGTTGGCTCAACCATTCCGAGTCCCGATACTCATTAGGCAGCAACAATCCCCAGTGAGTATCCAGCGTAACGACGTAGTATTTACTTGACCATGCTCGGACATCAAACACGTAGGGCGCTTTCCTCGATCGGCATTCCAGTGCGTGCTGAATGATTTCTGTGAATTCTCTTGAGCGTCGTAGATTAAGCATAGAATCTTGCCGCTATTTGCTTGTTTGCTGAGCTTCTAACTTTTCTTTCGGCTCGTGCGCCAACTTTGCGGACCCCCTCATAACTAAGGTCTAGAGCTTTAGCTACGTCTTTGTAAATCATTGGGGAACCGCTATCTAGTCCATTCCGCAGAACGAGGACAGATCTTTCTACTTCAGTAAGTTTGGCTAGGATGCCACCCACAGCAGTCTTTATTTGAGAGAGAGAGATAATATCTTCAGCATCAGAGACAACCCCGATAGCTACATCTTGCAACGTCACCTCGCCCGACGAGCCGACCGGGATATCGTAGGAAATACACGCCTGGGATTCATAGAGTCTTTGTTCCAGCTCATCCGGCGTTAGCTCCACAGCGGCGGCGATCTCTATTTGAGAGGGCGATCGTCCTAGTTGATGAGTCAGTTTTTTTGTTTCCTTTTTGATGCTCCGCAGTTTCTCTAGGCGGTGAATTGGATAGCGAATCGTTCGCCCGTAATAATCGATCGATCGGGTAATGGCTTGTTTTATCCACCAAAAAGCGTATGTCGAAAATTTGTAACCAGTTGTGTAGTCGTATCGCATCGCCGCTGTTCTCAGACCAATAGATCCGTCCTGGATTAAATCCATTAGTGGGATATTGTTGTTTTGGTATTTTTTCGCAATGGAGACGACTAGGCGCAAATTGTAGACTGTGAACATGTTTACGGCCTGTTGCCAGACATACCCCGTAACGGTTGCAATAAGCCGCCCTAGCTCAGTCGCTGACACTTTGAGATTGTGCGTAACAGCGTTAAAGGCTGCGGCGCTTATAGCAATTATTCGGCCTAGTTCTAGCTCTTCATCGTGGGTCAAAAGTGGACGGCTCCCGATTTCGCTTAGGTAGGCTCTGAGGGTATCATCGTCAGCATAATTAGTCATTGTTTTGGTCCTTCATTAGTTCTAGGATTTCGGCTTGAGTCTCTGCGTCAACACCGACGAACTCGATCGCGGGTTCGGGTTCAACCTCAACGATGTATTTGTAGGTGTCAGCGGCGGGGGCGGGGGTGTCCTTCGACTTCTGCTCAATTAAGCGATCGCGCACCTCGGGGGACTTCATCACCTCCGTAATCTTTTGGGCTAGGCTTGCCACTATCTCAGCGGGTGCAGCTTTGAGGATTGAATACATTTTGTCTTCATCGTGTCGATAGCCAGCGGAGTACAGGAAACCGAGGATCCTCACATCAAGTGATTCACCCGTGATTTTGAGATATTCGCCAGCAATGAGGGCGATCGTGTAGGCGGGGTCTATTTCAGTGTTCAAAAGTCTTCACCTTCCCGCTGTTGTAGGAACTCCGACCGAAGGCGATCGCTCACCGACATAATCCGAAGCAATGACGCTCGATCGTCCTGCGGTGCCTTCATGATTACGTCTTGTCTTTCTAGCCACATCCTAAAATCTTGAGGGATCTCAGGATCTCGATTGGGCTGAAGTTTTTGCTTGCGAATTGGCGGCGGCATTCGAGCAACACCATTCATCAAAGCTTTAAGCCTCCGGAAGTTTTGATGGCACTCTTCTACTGTCATGTTTTCTAGCTCCTTCATTTCAGACGAAGGCAAGCATATTGGGGTGGCAGGTTGCGATCGTTCGCTCAATTCTGAATATTGCTTTTTAAACCAATTGACACTAGGGAAGAACTCTAAATCAAACGCTTCATCACACAGATCAATGAACGTTTCATCAGAATAGATTGAGAATTTTCTGAAGTAGATTGAGCTTTCTGCAACACTTAAATTCTTGCCAAAATGACCGCAAACCTTACCTAAAAACTCTGCACAGAAACACGCTTCAGTGAGACTCATATTGCTACTCCCTTTAAAATCATTTGCTGCTTTGCTATTTCCCAATTCCGCAAGTTAGAGGAGAGAAGATTTGCTCTCTTTACTTCAGTGGGATTATCCATATCCACACCAAAGGCTTGAGCCTGCCGATTGACCTGATGCGACGTGATCGCTGCTTCCCAATGCCTCTCTTCAGGATCTAAAAAGCGTTTTGCTCCAACCATCCAGCACTCTCCTTTTCTCAGGTATTCGGCTTGCTGCTGTTCGTAGTAACAATCAAGCCCTTTCCAGAAGGCTTCTGGAGGCTCAAACCCTTTCCATGCGGCCTTCCAAGCTGCTTTAGCATCATCCATGCGCCCGAATTTTCGTCGGACACTCGTAGCAAGTAGCTGGTATTTGTCCCTAAAACCGTTGAAGCCGTTGTGACCCATGTCATCGCACACGAGCGTAGTAGCATCGACCTTCACGGCCATCTCAGCAGCCGCAGGCGAAGCGAGAGCGGCGCGACCCGGCGCGGAACATTTGTCCCCACCCTTTTTTAAACCGTTAACAGTGAGTGCGTTTCCTGTTTGGTCAAGTGCTAGGGGGTGGGCTGCTTCGGTTTGCTCTTCCTCTCGGACGATTTCAACTTGGCAGGTTTTTATTTCGATCGCGCACTCCGGATCTTTCTTCTCTAGATCAGTCTTTATTAATTTAGTTTTTGTTAGATCAGGATTTGTTAGATCAAGATTTACTAGAGGCACGCCTTCACCGTTTACGGACGGACCATTTACGGCGGAGCCGTTTACGGTTTTGCCGTTATGGAGAGATGCGGATTCACCGTTTACGGTTTTGCCGTTATGGTGATGCGAGATCGGCAGTCCGCCTTGTTCTTCGACCCATTCACGCATATCGTCAGGAGACTCGAACACTTCCGATCGCCACTCAAAACGACCTCGATCTACCTTCTCAGCCCACCGATAAAGGTACTGATTTTCGCCTAATTCCTTCAGGATTGAGGCGACTTTGTCCCGACCTGCGGGGGACTGATTCACAAGATCTGAGCTGCGGATTATCCAACCTTCAGGCTTCGACAATAGGTAGATCATGACCATACGAGCTTCCCAAGAAAGGGTTTTGTCGTTTATCAAGTCATTCGATATCGTTGTAAATCTTGTCTTTTTGTGAACTCGAATACTCATGGCTGCATCTCGATCGCCTTCATTTCGTTTCTACGAACCCATCGATCGCCACCATTGAAACGGACGTAATAGTATTGACGTAGCTCAGACGATCGGCAAATTATAATGCCGTCCTGACCGTCTATGTCTTCAATGCGATCGCCTGCTCTAAGTCGCTTGTTAATTCTGTCCATAATCGATCGCCATCCGATCGTTTTGACGTCTGACTTTAGAAAAAAGCGGTGATCTCCGTTGCCTTCAATACCAAACTCAACCAAGACCTCTAACGGGTCGATCGGATTCTCTAAAACAATTAAGCATCTGCGCCCCATTGCTGTGTAAAACATATTCTCTAAGCTGCTCATTTCGTCTCTCCAATTGCTATTACTGAATCCCTGGCTATCCACCAAGGGTTTGCATTGTCGTGGTCAAACCTTACGAAATAGTGATAAGGCATATCCCAAATTGACTCTTGAATCGTGCCTTTTCGCCCTGATTTGGTCTGCACCCGATCGCCCGGTTTAAGGATTAATCGCATACCGTCCACGCTTTCTCTTTCGACTGTGAGAAGATTCCAAGTACCTTCTCCCCAGGCTTGACCCATTGCCGCACCGCTTCAGCATCAAAAGCAAATGCCGAGCGGGCAACCCGTTCCCCTAGCCTGTTGACCAAGATGACCGTGTAGTACGATGAATTCATGACTCTTTCGATCTCTGTCATGTTGTCTCCTGCATAGTAAAACTGCGGAACCTTGGGGAAGGGATCCGATCGTTTCGTGGATTAAGTGAAAATCTAGATAGTTTTGAAGTGTTCTTCAGATAGCTTCAGCAGGTCGCTAGCCGCCATGTTGAGGTGTTTAGCAATCCTTCTCAGAGTAAGTAACGAAGGCTCCGACCTGCCCCGGAACAGCGCTATCAAAGTCGCCTTAGCCAGCTTCCGTTCTTCGTAGATTTCCTTAAAGGGAACTTCACCCGACTCGTTCACCATCATCGATCGGAGGAACGCCCAGCGATGGATGCTTTGTTTTTTCATTTATCTTGAGGGTTTGTTTTGTGTTCTTTTATGGTAGGCGATCGACCTGCATCCGTCAATAGGGATACATGTAAACTTTTGATAAAGCAAAGACAAGGAAGGCCGATCGGTAATTCGATCGGCCTTCCTTGTGGAGACGTGCTTAGTTACGCTTCTTCACGATGCGATAGCCAGGGTTCTAGCCTTCGATCGAGTGCCAGCCTGGACGGTCGGTAGTGGCATCTCAAACAGTGTGACCTGCGCGGTCTTCGCCCCTGTGCAGTAGGCCCATGCCTCGTCACAGATGCGATCGATCATCCCTAGAACCGAATCAGGAATGTCTTCACTCACGATTCGGGGACAGCTCAACTTTCGATTGGTCATGGTCTCGTCACTGGCAGATGGTTTAGAGATCTCGATCGACACGATCTTATAGCTCGGCTCTATTTCTCCGTCGTCTGTCCATGCGAGTCTCAGCGACCCGATTGATCCGCTCTCCCAACTTGATCCTAAATCCATTACATCAATCACAAAAGGGATCAATTCATCTAGTGCTGCGAAATAGTCGGGGTGCGGTTCCTGATGGCGGGTTTTGCCGCTGGATGTGATGGGCATTGCTTCCCCTACAGCGGGGAATGCGTAACAGATTTCATTAGCGCTAATGAGTGAGAATTGAAGCGTGTCAGGGCGTGGTGTGGTCATGGGGTTTCTCCTATTTGTATGTGATTCTATTCAACCTTGATCCGATCGTTCCTTTAAAGTCGAATCAGGCATAGAAATAAGCTCCTTCGATCGAGCATGTTTGCTCATGTTCTGAGACCGTCAGCACAATATCAGAATCCTTAAAGTCGAAATCCTGAGACTCAGTTTCGATCAAAAGTTTGCTAGGTCCAAAGGTCAGAACTTCGTAAACGTTGACAACGATGAAGACTTCCCGATCGTATTGACTATCTCCTATCGTTCCAGCAAGGCGAAACATGGAGCCGGGTCTAAGCTCTTGAGCTTCTGTCTCTGTCCATTTATCGGCGATCGCGCTAGTCGTTGGATTAAGCATTTTTCCTCCCCTCTTTAAGTATTTGGTAAATCCTCGAAACCCTCACACCAGCCTCTCGTGCGATCGCTAGAACCTTAACCCCGGCAGCGTGACGGGCTAGAATCTCCGATTTCAGCAACTTGCACCGGATCTGTACCGATTTCCGTTGAACTGCGATCGGTTCTATTGGGGCAATCATCCATAGGCTTATATCCTTGTCAGAGGCTCCGTGAACGTTTTTAAGCAATATTAGTAAGCTCTCATTACTCCGGTACGGCCCCGGCAGTCTTTTGAAAACCGATCGCAAGTCAACGATCGATCGTATTTGGACATCGAACCCTCGACGCTGTAAAAGATTCTCTATATTCTGGAGTAAACACGATCGCTCGCCCATAAATGAACCTGTAGAAAACACCTCTTTAGACTAGCATAATATGTCTAATCTAAGGATGTATAAATATAATCTAATTTAGATTAGACATATTAACTAAGGGATGCTATTGTTAAAACAAGGCAAGGCGATCGGCCATTCTTCATTCTTTAGAGGTTCCCCCATGAGCTTACAAGATTACAAATTAGTAGAACGCGGCAAGTCTTTTCTAGTTGTGAAAGACAACGTTACGATCGGTGAAGTCTACGAGGCTCGTGGAATGTGGTGTGGCAATCGTTCAGACACAAAAAGGACGAAGCTTCACGAGACTAGAGCGGAATCCTCTAAGTGGGTGGCAGGTTGCCATATGAAGATGTTAAGCGGTTTGACTGCCTAGATTCACTGCCGATCGATGCCACTAGTCGATCGGCCATTGCACACGTATTGAGTGAATCAATGATGGATTATTTAATTCTTGAATTCCTGAAAAACTACCCAGAAGGGGCCACGAGTGAGGCTGTTCACAAATCGGTGACAGCCCCGCATCTAAATCTAGCTCAGACCGAGGATCGGCTAGACGATCTTCGGTCTGATGCCTTTATTGTTTTAGCCTTTATTGAGGGCGTCACTGTTTACGCGATTGCCTAACTTATACCCATACTAAAACCATGCTTTTCCTGCCAACTCTCCCACCCGCTCCAATGTCCACGACGATCGCCCATGAGGGCATCAGCAGACCCACACTGCCTAAATGTAAGCAGCCCAAAGAGCGCGAGTGTACGACGATGTATGCAAGCGTCGAAGACCCTAAGCCTACCAAGGATTATCGCGGGTCAGGTCGATGGGTTCCATCGATTTACAATGCGCTAGTCTAGACAATCAACCGCGCCGATCGCGCTACCACACCTGCGATCGGCGTTCCCAATCCCGCAAAAACACACACAGAATGGACCAACCAACACCGGAAGAGCAGGCATTGCAGCTGATCATATCTGCAATGCTGAAGACTCACAATATCTCTACTGACAGGCTATATCAGTTGTTAGCAGAGATGGAAGAGTTCCAAATAGAGCAAGTCCAATACACTGACGATTTTTAGGATTAAACATGACTAATCTCACTGTTCAAAATGCATCACAACTAGAAGCGATCTCCAATGGCGTATCCATTCGGAGTATCGATGATGTGAGTCGCATGAGCAAAATGTTTGCGGCTTCAGGATTCTTTGCAGACTGTCGAGATGCTGCACAAGCGGGAGTTAAGATCATGGCAGGGCAAGAAATAGGTGTGCCACCGTTCGCGGCGATGAACGGTATCCATATCATCAGTGGGAAAGCCGCTGTTGGCTCTGGCATCATGGCCGGAAAACTAAAAGGCAGCTCTAAATATAACTACCGGATCAAAACGCATACCTCAGTTCTCTGTGAGCTAGAGGTATATGAGCTAATCGACGGGAAGATGCAATCGATCGGGATCTCTTCATTCTCGATTGATGATGCAAAACGAGCAGGCGTAGGAGAAAAGAACCTCGGGAAGTTTCCCCGAAACATGCTTTTTGCCCGTGCGATTAGTAACGCCATTCGGTTCTATGCCCCTGATCTGTTCCTCGGCGGTGGGGCCGTTTATACTCCCGAAGAGCTAGGCGCGACCGTTAACGATGATGGTGAAATCATCGAAGTTGAGGATGTTAGGGTTGAGCCTAGGAAGACCATTACTCCCAAGGCTGCGCTAAATCCCATCCCTCAGCAGCTCAACTTCTTCCGATTAAAAGTTCAACTTGAAGGCTCTGAAGTTGCAACTATTGCCCGATCTTTAAACCTCCCCTCATCGTCCGCAGAAATGAGTATGGAACAAGGTCTAACACTTGTCCATGAGTTGCTGACTCGATTCACTACTGAGAACTATGATATTGACCGGGCGACGGCTGAATCACTAGTGTCCAAGTCGATTGAACGCACTGACAACGACGCTGCACTCTGGGACGATTTTGCGCAATCAGTCGAAGTATACGAAACGGAGAATGCTGCGTAGGGTTTACGCGATCGCCCCTGTATCGGAGTGGGGGACGGTCAATATCACGATCTTTTACGAGGTCTTTCATATTGACCCGTCCCCACTTCGATCGCCCCCACGAGGGTTTATATCGCTAATCGGGGCCATCGGGAACAGGACTACACGGCCACCGCATGAGGTGCTTCATGAACTCCCGATCGGCTGTGTGGCCTCAACATTTGATGAGATTTACGGGTATACGAAGAAGATTGTTGATGATGAATGTTCAGATTTTTAGGAGAAGAAGATGCTTAAACTTCCAATATTGATTAGTCCGTTATTGATCGTGGGTCTTATGGGTGCCGCCGCACCAATGCCTAAACCGACGATGCCACGACAGCCCAGCAAGCCCGGTGTATTCGTCCCTAAACCTAATCCGCCGCCGTTGTGCGCTAATCCACCCCGCACGGGATGCCTACGATGGATTCCCTAGAACATCTAGATTTGTTCAGCGGCATTGGTGGATTTACCCTTGCCGCTAAATGGACAGGCGAAATTAAAACTACTCAATTTGTAGAGATTGACCCATGGTGTCGCAAAGTCTTGAGCCAAAATTTCAAAGGAGTTCCAATTCATGACGATGTATCAACCTTCACTTCTAAGCCTGGACAGTTCGACCTCTTTACCGCTGGATTTCCCTGTCAAGATATCAGCGGGAACGGACATCAAAAAGGCATTGTGGAAGGCACCCGATCGGGCTTATTCTTCGAGATCATCCGACTCATTCGCGAGTGCAGACCCCGATACGTCTTATTGGAGAACGTCGCAGCTTTGCTTACTAGCAACGGAGGGCGAGACATGGGAACAGTACTCTGGGAGCTTTCCCAGATCGGGTACGATGCGGAGTGGCAAGTTATATCGGCAAACTCATTGGGAGCCTCCCACTTCAGAGAAAGGCTCTGGATTATTGCCTACACCTCTAGCCTCGGACATGAAATCGCAGAACGGAAAGAACATAAAGATAAACAAGAATGGGGGATTTTATCGGCAAGAGATGAATGGACAAAGTTGTGCCCACGTCACCAACGTAATGAATTATTTACAACGCCCCGATTTGGCGACATCCCCAGGCTTCCGAGAAGAAATGATGGGCTACCCGGAGGGTTGGACGTGCGTCAACGGGTAAAGGCGCTAGGCAATTCGATCGTGCCTCATTGTGCAGAGATTCCATTGCGACGGATATTGACGATCAATCGAATGATGAAACAAATAAAGGCACAAAATGCAGACTAAACCCTCACTGACTATTTCCAAGGAGCAGCAAGAACAGGACGCCCTATTACTGTGGTGCGAGACGTGTCCCGATCGTCGGGTGTCACTCATCCAGGTAATCACACCGAATTCTCCAGCAGATCGATCGGGCCTTCCAAGGTTCTATCTACCTGTGGCGTCCGGTCAATTCCAGAGACTTTATCTCTATACAATTCCTACTTTTAAGTTAATCAGCGAAGATCAGATGGGATGGATTAAGACCCTCACAGAACAAGGTTGCAAGGTCGATATAAGCTCTTCTTCTGAGATGGCGATCGATGCCATCCTCAACTATTTAAAGATTGAGAGTCGGAGATGAGGAAAACACCGCTTATCCCCACAGAGCAAGAGGAGCAAGAGGCTTTAATCCTCTGGTGTGACAGATCTCACGATCGGCGAGCGTCGTTTATCTATTCGCACTTAAATGGTCTTAGGGCTTCGATCGGGGCAGTCGTCAAAGCGAAAAAAGCAGGCGCGAGAAAGGGCATTCCCGATCTGTTCCTGCTCATCCCTTGTGGTCAATATCATGGATTGTATATTGAGATGAAGCGCCTCAAAGGTGGAAGACTTAGTCCAGAACAAAAAGAGTGGATTCAGACTCTTTCACACGCTGGATACAAAGCTGAAGTTTGCAAAGGGCACCAAGCGGCGATCGCTGCAATCATTGATTACCTTAAACTTCCCACGATTTGAGCGCAAAAGAAAACCCCCCAACGATCGTATTTAGCGCGATCGTTGGGGGGTTTTCTTTTGTTGGTGATGGCGATCGATCGTGGTAGAGTGAAGGTCAGTAATCGATGCTTAACCCTAAAAAGGTTTGTAATTGGTCATAGGCCCTGCGGACTTGTAAAGAGTTTGTCGGGTTATTTTTTTGGCTTGGTATAGTTTCCAGCAATCCACGATCGGTTGAGAAATTGGAGTATAAAGAGGGACGATCGAACACCACGATCGTCCCTTTTTGCTGTGGCACTATTTCAGAATCTCTAGGATGCTCCGGGAAGTCTCTACGCATATAGCTATAAACCCATCAGTTTGAGAAGCCTTAATTGCGTCAAAACCGGGCGGGAAGTTTTCAGGTTTTAGGCTTTGACGGCGACTATCGGTTTTTGCAGCCCCGATCGCAATTTCGATCGCAATCCTAGAAAGCAACGCATTATCAACTGCCTCAATTAATCCATACTCGACTTTTAGCTCTTCTTCTACCTGCCTAAGCTCTGAGCGTGTGCCGCCTGTTACCGTATAGGATGGCCCTCTATTCTGAGTGATATCAAACCCAGAATCTTTTAGCCCTTGTTTTACTTCGCTATCTTTGATGTGCCTTGAGGAGTGAAAGACCTCAAAAGAATAGTTGAGATTCATCGATCGAAAAACGATCGTAAGTTGAGGACCTGATGGTTTCGTTGCTGTTGTGAATTTCATTTGTCTTGTCCTTTTTGCTGAGTATTTAATATTTAAAACTTAGCGCTGATCGATGGCGCTCTTCATCCCTTGTTTCCCTCTCTGTCCATGCATCAGGCGAAACAATGCGTAGATCATCCATTAGTTTCCCATGAGTATCGGATGTCTGTTCAAGGCTCATCTTCAGTGCTGAGATTCGGCGGTTGAATTGTTGATCTGTTAGTCGTTTCATTTGATCATGCTCCTGTGAATTGCTAGTCCCTTCATCTTCCCCTCAGTAATAACGTTCCATTCCCCCTCTTTCCTGACCTTAACAATAGTGCCAGCGGCGATCGTCTTCCCTGTTGTTGTCGGTACAGCTTGCCCCTTTACATAACGCCGTAAGTTCGCAAGCTGGGCAACCTCGACTTTTTGCTCTTGACCGAATGGCGACGATAGGGATGGTAAGATGTCACCCCATTTATCGATCGAAGGCA
>ENA-OFCF01000912-OFCF01000912.1-metagenomes-genome-assembly--contig:-NODE-912-length-12187-cov-4.236647_pt1 | contig 12187 bp, 10 predicted proteins | sample MGYA00153387_OFCF01 | MGnify analysis MGYA00153387
GGGCGGGCTCAGGCTGCGGCAGGGCCCGGCGGCGGCGCTTGTTGTTGGCGAGGCGATCGAGCGGGTGGGCCTCGCAGACGCACACTGTCCTTCGAGCCAAGTTACCCGCTATTGTTGCTGAGTCCATCACGGTTCCCCATCGTCTGTCAAGAGATTTTTACCGCTCGTCTGCCGTTCGTCTGTGCTAAATTTTGGACATGACAAATCAATCATTCGTCCATCGTTATACCAATCCAGCGACTTCGGGGAATCTCGCATTTTGCGCAGTGTGCGCAGAAAAACAACGGGCGCCACTAATTAAACACGAGCCTACAACAATCACCTGCCAGATCTGCGAGAGAAAATATGAGGGCATTTGGCTTCGCTGGCGCCGCGAACTCGCCCAACAGGACTCGCCAATCTCGCCGCCACCGTCCATCGATGTACTCAAAACACTCGCTGACGACGCTAAGCTTAGCTACGATAAAATCTCGCTCGAACATGGAGACCTTGATACCTATATTATCTTTCAGGAGACCCGCAGGGTCGCGTACCCTTGCCTCCGCCACGACCTCGTCAATGAGCGCAGCGGAATGTCGCAATGGCGACCAGCTCTGGCCGCATGCAAGTGGTTTATGCCAGCATTTATCACTGGGGCTGAGCTCGACCATTGGAGTCAGCTGCTCCGGTGCCCGGACGACGAGCGAGAGACGAAATTTGAGAGTCTTATGCATGAGATGTATACGCCGCGGCGCCAGGTGCGCTCGCTTTGTACGTATCATGACCGAGCAGAATTATCGACGCCCTAAAGGCGGCCCATTTCGGACTTTACTATGCTTCAACACCGACCTTGGTCGCGGTTGTAGAAGGTGTCTTGCGAGCGATGGAGGCGACTCTCGGGCTAAGCCCAGTGAGAAACGAGGCTCGCGCGCTCATCGCACGTGTGTTCGAGGCCGCACACCGAAAGATGCGAGCATACAGCGGATTCGGGATCGATCCCATTCATTGGATCCCTGAGGATTATACATCACTAGAGTTCCTTGCGCGGCTCCACCACAAATTTCTATCGCATCTATTGTTCAAGGACTTCCTCCTTACTCAACTCTTCGCCAAGACCGAAGATGTGGCGTCTGACCAACAAGGCACCATAAGCCCGCGTATCATCAACAGGCCTGCCATCATGCATGGACTCACTCCGCCCCGAGGCATCGCACTCGATACCATCAAACTGCTCGGAGTGCTCGACGGGCTTGCTCAGATTATTGGCTACGTCACGGATCAAGGTTTCACTCTCTACGGGGTTCTGGATGGGGCCCGCGATGCAAACGGAGGCGTCGTCCACGAACCGGGGTCTTCTATCGACACCGTAACTGGCCTCCTGGCGATGCTTGGTGCCACGAAGGATGGGCCAAATTGGACCGCAGTCGATGGTCGGGCGTCTCAGATTCTGGAAAGCATCGCTGCTAGCGGCACCGTGATTAGGCCCCCGGTGAATGGGACATAGCGTGGATCGCCCGGCAGCATCATGCGACCTTCGGGGCAGGTCCCACATTGTCGCTTAGCAGGGCAGCGATCGCCTCCAGGCTCAGCCCTTTCGCCCGTTGAGCCTTGATCCACGCGGTTAAGAAGTTTCAGGCGGGAATTCTGCCGGCGGGTCGAGTACCAGAGAGGCGATGGTCCACGGACGCGGGCCGTTTGGTGAAGCTGGAGCGCGACCTCGGACGGGTTCGATCATCGAGTTCTGGAACGTGTTGCACGAGGTGGGTGCCGGAGGCGATCTCCTCGACCGCCTCGGCCGTGCGAGCGCCATGCAGGGGTGAACACGAGCGCCATGCGGGGGTGAACGCGACGCCAGAGCGCGCGGTCAGCCGGGGGAGTTGGGGAACAACAAGACCTGTGCGGGAGGATGGGGCCGGGGTGGCGCCCGGGCGCCGTGGAGGACGCGAGCGATGTCATTGACCGAGCATAGACCTGGCCGCGGGTGTAGTCACGGCCGGCCGCACATCGGGGTTGTCGGCGTTCGCCCGTGCGTGGTACCAGTGAGCGCGAGTGTCAACGCGCCGAGAGTTTGGCATGAAGAACCGTTCATCTCACGTGATGATCACCGGGGCAATGGCTCTGGCCTGCGGCACGACGCCAGTGTCGGCGCCCGCACAGTCGCTGCCGACGGGTCTCGAGGGCGTTACCTTGGCGCCGCTCGCTTCACGCCCCGTCCCGAACTGTCCGTCGCACTCGCGCTCCGCGCTGGAGTGGTGCGATCTCGGAGAGAAGGATCGGTGGCAGGGCGCCCTGCGTGGCGGACGACTCGAGATCCATTACGAAAATGTCGAGGGGCATAGCTTAGTTGTTACCGTGGATGCGGCCTGCCATGGGATGACGCCGGGTGAGCCGAGGCTTCATCACGCGGCGTACGACTTCGATGGGGACGGCGCGCGTGAGCTGCTCTACGTCGCACAATGTGATCCGGGTGGGTTCACGAGCGGGCTATTGACTCCCTCGAGAGGGCAACTACTCCCTTATCCTCCAGCCGCAGGTCTCCCGATCATCGCCCTTGAAGACTTCGATACCGACGGACGTCCTGATCTACGACTCGCTTATATGATAGGCGTAGAGCCGGTCGTAAAGCGGTGCTCTGTGAACTATGACACCGTCTTGCGCAATGAACACCTCGCGCACACCCTGTCCGATGGATCATTCTCTGTCACGGACGAAGTCGCCGTCGCGTTCGCACGCGCCCAGTGCCCGACCCGCCCGTCGCGTCCCTTTGGAGACACGCACACGACCCCTTCACCCCTGATCGAGGAGGCGCGGTGCGCACGGCTCTGGGGAGGCGACAGTGATGCATTATGGGCGGCATTCGTAAACGCTTGTGCGCGTCAGAGCGGCGCAGCGGCGCGATGTCGCGGCGTGTGTGGCTCGCTACAAGACCTGGTGCGCGCACAGATCCGGTTTCAGCCTCCGCTCTTCTTGGCCGAGTGACCGGGTCGAAGCCTTTCGGTGGACTCGGAGCAGAACGCGGATCCTGGCGGGCCTACGCCGAAGTATGTGCTCATATCGCAAGTGTCGAAGAGGCGGAGCACTTGCCCACCTACGCGAATCTCGGCGGAGAAGCACCCCTCGGGTCCGATCAAAGGGTCCTCGAATCGGAAGACCACGATGCCGTCCCGTGATCGCCCGTCGCCGAGCAGCACGAGCGCCGAGAATCCCCCGGTGGCGCGGACCGCGAGTTGCGCGAAAGGGCCCACCGCCGCAGCGAGGCTGGCAAGCATGGACACCTCGAAAAACCTGAGTTGGCTCTCATCGGCGGTTTTCGCCGCGCGGATCGTCGATGGCTCACCGATCTCCATGATTGATTCCTTCACGTTCACGAGTAGATGACATACCCGAACTCGTCGATAGTCCGCGAACCCAGATAAGTGAGCTCGAGGTCCTTTCGCGTCTCCGACTTTGTCCAAGTTTTGCCCGACTTACTAAACATCGAGTTGATGTGGAGGATCTTGCCAGTCACCAGCTTCTTCAGTGAGGCTGAGATGCCTGGTAGATCGTCATAGTTCGCCCACTCGGACCCAAAGCCTGGAACCGCGCCATGGACGGGGACCTGCAAGTGTGCGAGTGCGAAGGCAGGATAGTTTTTGATGAGCGCGTCCATATACCATTGTTTGGCTTCAAGGGCCGTCAAATTGTAGGGAACACCGGTATCGTCGAGGAGATCTTCATAATTGAATCGCTTTCCTGGATTGTTGCGCAAGTGCGAGAGGATCCGTCGATATACCGTCGTGGCCGAGCACCCCCAGATGTGCGCGTGGGCGCCGGAAGCTGCGAACGCGGCTTTCAAGTGCGGCCAGCTCGCCAAATTTGGCGCCTTGAAATCGTACCATCTCAGATCGAGGTCGTGCGCGAATCGTATCTCTGATGGGCGGTTGTCGCTTGTGTTGAAAAGGATCGGTCCCAGGGGAAAAGCGTGGCTAAAAACACTCCAGTCCACGACCGGCGGGTCGCGGTTAGGAAGTTTCAGGCGGGAGCCGAAGGCCGACTCGGTCTGCGGAGGCCTTGCCGGCCCGGGCGGCGGTGCCAGGTGCGGCCCGGCGAGCCCGAGCTGCACGCAGGCGGCCAGCGCGGGGTCAAGGTCAAGGTCGATGTTGTCGTCCTGGGCGACGGCGGCGGTGGCCTTGTGGACCTGCGCGAGCACGGTCGTCATCCGTTCGGAGGTCGGCGGGGAGGCGGGCAGGAAGCGCACTTCGGCGCTGTGCTCGTCGAAAGCTCCGTCGGTGACAAGACAATGAAGGTGGACATACAGACCAAGGTCACTGCGAAATCGCTGGACTACTGTGAACACGCCGGCGTGCAGCGGCTCCACGGAGGTGAGGCGGTGGCGCTCCTTCAGCTCCTGGGACCAACTCTTTGCCCCCATCGATCAGGCGTACCGACTCCACCCTCCGTCGGCGTTCGCCACCCCAGTTGGCCCATGTGTTGTGACCGTCTGGCGACGCTCATCAATCGTCAGGGTGATGGAATTCCGCTCGGGACGATTGAGGCCGAAACAGGTCCTCTCGACCATGCGTTTCTGATCCGAGATCTGAGGAGTAATTGGAGCTGCAGAACTGAAGCTGAGATCGCTGCGGCGATGAGCGGCGGGTATGCGGAACCCCTCAAAAATCTGCGAGAGGATGCGGTTGTGGAGGGGCTCGTCATCTTTCAATGTAGGATTCTCTCGGCGATCGGCTTCGGGTTGGTCGGCGGACGCCCTTGGCACCGGATGCCCCCCCTGGTACTCTCAGCGCCGTGCAACCCGCCCACACGGTTCTCCTCGCAGCGCTGGTTGTCGCCGGATGCGGCGGACCAGGCGCCGAGGTTGTCATGACGACGACGGGGATCACGACGGTCCAGCCAGGTTCAACGGACGCGGCGGGCTCGACCGGCTCGTCGAGCTCGTCCGGCCAACTCCCGGACAGCTCCACGAGCGGGGCCGCGGACGCATCGACTGGGTCGGCGCCGCCCGACCTGCCCGGGTTCGAGACGCTCGGCCCGGTTCAGGGCTGCGGCAAGATCGACATCCTGTTCGTGATCACGGACGGGGGCGCCCTCGACGGTGAGACTGAAAAGGCCCGATTGACGGCCAAGGCGAAGCTCGTCCGGGACGGCGGCAACGGCTTCATCGCGGCCATGCAGGAGCAGGCCGCGGACTACGACCTGCAGGTGATGGTGATCAAGGGCGACCCGGAATGGCCGAGCTCCAACGGCCAGGAGAGCTGCTGCGGCGGCCAGCCGGACAAGCCCTGCGATGTCCTCGGGCCGTATCCCTGTGGTGGGGACTGGCCGGAGTTCACGCAGTGTGACCGCACCCTGGGCGCGGGGCTGCGCTACCCGACCGGGTACATGGCCAGCAACCGCGACTGCGAACTCGTCGATGGTCATCGCTACATCACCGAGGCGCAGGACGACTTCCCCACCGCCTTCGATTGCATCCTCAACGTGGGCCGGTCGGGCGCGGCGCAGCAGACTCTTGGAGGCATGGTCAAGGCGGTCGGCCCCACGCTCAACGGCCCGGAGGGCTGCAATGCCGGCTTCGTGCGCCCCGACGCGATGCTCGTGGTCGTCCTCATATCCGACGAGGAAGACATCAAGTCGCCGGGGACCCCCGAGGGGCTGGCGGCGAGTCTGATCGCGGCCAAGGCCGGGTACACGGACGGCATCGTCGTCGTCGGCCTTCTAGCCAGCATCGATCATGATGACAACGACTATTGCGGTGATGCCCCCTGGCACCGGGAGCGACTGTTCGTCGAGGGATTCCCCAATCACGTGATTGGCTCGTACTGCGCCCCGGACCTCGGCGCCGAGCTGTCCGAGGCGATCGGAGTGATCCAGGGCGCCTGTGAGAAATTCGTACCGCCGGGATGATCAGTTGAAGGCGCGCATCCAGGCCCGGCGCACCGGCACAAGCTGGCCGTCCTGCACGGCCGCCACCGTCTCGAAGCCGACCACAAGGATCTGGTCCAGCACGTTGGCACGCACGCGCCGCGGCTCGTCGATCCGCCCGTAAGAACCCTTGAAGATGATCGTCGGGTCGTCCGGGTATCGCCGAAGCCAGATGTCGTGATCCTCGGCTCCGCTCGTCACCGATGCGACCACGACGATGGTGCCGTCCCCGAGATGCGTGACACCGAGGCCCGCGTTGTCGCCCAGCTTGGGCTGGGTCTCGATCTTCATGCCATCCATCAGATGTCCCTGCATGTCGACCGTCAGAGTCATCACCTGACTCGGATCCTTCGCGGCCTTCTTCCACCAGCCGGTGAGCTGGATGTTGCCCTTGGAGTCGACCGCGCCATCCAGCGCGCCAGATCCTTCTGGCAATGCGATCGCCGACTTGAAGGGCCAGCCGTCCGCGGTGACGACCGAATGCTGGGCGTCGAGCTTGACCGCGGCGGCATGCGCACCGTCCTCTTCCGTGAGCGTACCCACCAGCGTGACCGTGCCATCGAGGTTCTCGACGATCGCGGACGCGACGTCGAACTTGCCAAGCTTGCCATACGTCGAGCCGACCGACGTGCTGAGCTGACTCTTGCCCGGCGTGTAGTTGAAGAGCTGGTGCGTCATGTCGACATCGTCGGCAGCGACGATCTGATGGCCTGCTACCTCGAACTGCCCATATTTGTTGATGAGGATATCGTTGCCCCAGGCGCCAGTGAGCGCGTCGTTCGACTCGGCGAGGATCGGCTCGACCTCGGTCTCGTCGATCAGGCCGACCCACAGGCTCGGCCACAGACCGGTGGGGCCGAAGCCGCCGGTGAGCACGGCGCGGTGGCCGTCCGCCGAGGCGACCGCGATGCCGCTGCAGCGGCCGTCCTGGTCCTTGCCGCGGGAGATCAGCTTGGTGAACAATTGCTCGCCGGAGGCGCTGTAGTGGGCGACCCAGACAGCCCTGGTGCCGACCGGGTGGTCGGCATAGCCGCAGACCCACCAGGAGCCGTCGGGCGCGGCGTCAGCGTCGGCGGCCTCGGCGCTGCCCTTGAGCTCCGAGTAGACCTGTGACCACGCGACCGAGCCTGTCGCCGGCAAGGTGACGGAGACCGGCCTGTCCTTCGACACGACGTTGCCGGCCGTGTCCTCGCACTCGACGGCGAGGGTGTGGTCGCCGGCCTGGTCCTGCGACTTGACGAGCCACTTCGCTGCGAACGGCGCCCCGGTCACGGACGCGAGCACCTCGCCGTCGACGAGGAAGCGGAGCAGGGCGACCCCCACGTCATCGGTGCAGTTCGCGCTGAGCTCGATGAAGCCGGCGGCGAGCACCGGGTCCGGCGTGACGACCAACTCGCCGAGCACCGGCACCTCGTCGACCCATGGCCCGGTGGTGCCGGTGGCCTCGCTGCTGAGGCCGGCCTCGGTCGTGAGACCGGCGTCGCCACTCGAAGTTCCGGTCTCCGCGCTACCCCCGGACGCGGACGTGGTCGGCGTCCCCGGGCCCGTGGTGCCTCCGGTCTCGCCGGCCTCGGATTCGCTGGCGCTCTGGCTCGAGTAGGTGCCGCCGTACTTCTCGATGAAATCGGCGTAGGTCTGCTCGACGGGGCACCCCGCGAGGACGAGGAGACCGGGAGAGAGGAAGATGCTCAGGGTACGGTGCTGCATGAGGTTCCGGGATCAGAAGTGGGTGGTGAGGAAGACAGAGCCGCCGGTGAGCGTCGGCGCCGGCGCAAGCGCGACTCGCGAGATCTTGCCGCGTCGGGCGCGACGCACGATCAAGGCGACGACCCCCGACAACACGAGGGCGCCGCCGGCGATCCCGGTGGCCATCGCCGTCGTGCGATGGTAGTGGCCGATATAGGCCAGCGAGTCCACGAGTGCCCGCTGCTCCGGCGTGGGCAGGCTGTCCGGCTGCATCATCACGGCCGCGCCGATGGCCTTGATGCCGTCGTAGCTGGCGCGGCGCATGAACAGCGCGTACGTCATCGCACCAAGCAGTACGCCGCCGATGCTCAGGCTCGTCGCGCCGACGATCAGCGCCGGGCGTCCACGATCCAGGGGCCGCGCGGGGACCACGATCTTCGCGGGCGGTGGTGGTACGGGTCGCTCGAGCTGCATCGGCGGCCCATCGCACGTGGGCTCGCCCAGGCGAGGCTTGTGCTGGGAGATCTTCTGGTGGACCTGCCGCAGCCGCGCCTTGATCCCGGAGATATCCTGAAGGTCGGTGTCCTCGCCGAAGGTGATCAGCAGGGTCTCGAGATGAAGCACGAGCTCCGCGCGTACGAGGCAGAGATGCCGGAGGTCGCCTGTCTTTTCGTACAGCTTGCCCAGCGAGCCACGCAGCGACCCGAGGATCATGTCGCGAGCGTGGAGGTCGGCGCGGGGGTCCATGCTCATGTGGGACCGCTTGAACGCCGCGTAGGCGGCCTCGTAGTCGCCGGCCTCGTACGCCTTCATCCCGTCCGCGTTGTGCCGCGCGGCCTCGGGCGGCAACTCAATCTCGCCGAGGTCGACAGGCTCGGGCCTCGGCGGAGCCGCGACGGCCGATGTCGAGCCAGCGAGCGCGAGCGCCAAGGATACGACGAGAGATCGCGGCTGGCGGGTCATGGCGCCTCCCTGTCCGACTCGAAGGTGAAGACGTGGCGGACCCACTCCGCCTGATCGCCCTTTGCATAGTGACGGACGCGGATGGCCGCGGTGACGCACTTGGCGAGCGTCGAGTCGCTTCTTCCGGCGACCTCGACGGCCGAAGCCTGGCCGTCCGGGTCGATACGAACGCGGGTGCGAAGTTGTGTCATCTCACCGCCGCCGAGTTCATCCTGGCAATCTCGAACCCCGGCGAGCACCTTGTCGAGGGAGCGTTGCACGGCGCGGTGACGCGAAAGTGCGAGCTTTCGGCCGGCGTCAGCAATATCGGGCGACCCCTGCGGCATTGGTACGATGGCGGGGTCCGGCGCCGCTCGTGCGGCGAGCGAAGTCGGCGAGGGCGAAGGTCGATCGGCAGGGCTCCCCGCGGACGTTTGCCGGGCAACACGGAGTTGGTTCTCGGTCTGGACAAGCGACGCCCGGGTCTCCTCGAGCGCCTCCTCGCAAAGCTCGGTCGCCACCACGGCCTCGGCGAGCATGGCCGGCGCGGCGAACACCGACTCACCGATCCGCTGCGAGGCCAGGGTCGCACCGACACCGCCCACCAATCCTGTTGCGAGCACCACCCCGACCATATGGGTCGCCAGCCAGCCGGGGCCAGCCGGAGGCGGTATCCGAGGCGGGGCTGCCGGCGGGGGCATCACGAGTGCGACGGCCGCGGCGACGCGGCTCGACGCCGGGTCACTCTCCACCTCGCGCGGCGTCGAGTCCGCCGCTGTGGTCGGTCGCAGAACGACCACAGGCGCCAGCGAGCGATCCTCCGGGACCTCGCCCTCTTGGTCATCTGCTCGAACGATCTCAAGAAACCTGACCCGGGGCTCGTCGGCCGCCGTCTCCTCGTCCAGCGCACCCGCGGGACGGAACCTGTCGAGATGGACCAGCTTCGCCGCCGGCCGTCGCTGCGGCGACGGAGGACGATCGTCGATGTCCTCGCCGCGCTGGGCGCGAATGCAGTCGTGGGCCAGCTCGAGGTCGTCTCGGAGGGCCGCCATCGACGGCGTGCGGCGCTCCGGGTCGCTGCGTAACGCGTTCGCCAGCGCCTGCTCGAGATCGTGGTACTCGAACTCGGGCATGAGATCGCGAACGCTGCGCGCCTGCCTGCGGTCGGCGTGGCGAAACGGGTGCGCGTCGGTCAGTAGCTCGAACAGCACCACGGCGACAGAGAAGACATCCGTGCGGGCGTTCGGCGACACGAAGGGCTCGCGCACGAACAGCTCGGGGGCCATGTACTCCGGGTTACCGAGTTGCACGCCGACGGGGGTCGCCAGGCGTGAGCCGGGCGGCTCGGCGAATCGCTGAGGGTGTCTGGCGTGAAACGTGTCCTGGAGCCGACAGACTCCGAAATCAATGACCTTGACCAGCCCATCGGGCTCGTGCAGCACCATCACGTTCGAGGGGGTGAGATCGCGGTGGATGACGCCGAACTCGTGCGCGGCCTCCAGGGCCCGGCAGATCTGCAACCCGATCTTGACGACCGCGAGCGCGTCCATCGCCCCGAGCCGGGCCCGGAGCTGCCGGAGCGTATCGCCTCGCAGCAGCTCCATGACGATGAACAGTCGCCCGTCCGGGCTCCTGTCGCAGTGGTGAACTCGAACGATGTTCTCGTGCTGGATGCTCGCCAACACGAGTCCCTCGCGCAGCAGACGTTCCTCGCTGTCCACACGAAGATGTAGCGCCGGGTCGAGGACCTTCACGGCCAGGTCGCAGCGGAGCTTCAGGTGGTAACCGAGGTACACCTGGCCCATGCCGCCCTCGCCGATGAGCTCGCGCAGCTCGATGCCCCCGGTCAGCACCCGCGGCGAGGGCCCGACCTCCGGCACCAGGTTCGGCGCGTCCGGGTCATCGTCATCGAAGGGGTCGAACTGCGGCTCCAGCTCTCCCTTCTCGAAGTCGTCCAGTCCGTCGTCGTCGTCGTCCTGCATTTTGACCTTCCTGACGGTACCAGATGTTGCCCGGCAGAGACGGACAAGCGTCCCATACCTTGTCTTTTAATCTACAAAATGGGAGCCATTATACGGGGCATGCTGTGTTACTCGTCGGGGTTATTGCCCTTGCACACCTTGAGCGCGGCCACGCTGTCGAGCGCCAGGTCGTTGCAGGCGTGGACCCTGGCCATCCCGGGAGGTACCGCGGCAGTGACACGGGTGGCGAGGGCAGGCAGGTCCCGCGGCGAGTGCGTCGAGCCCCAGGGCGGGGTCCACGTGGGGAATGGACAGCGTCACCGTGTTTGGATAGGGGCGGGACGGGGATGGCGATCTGTCGTGCGAACATTGGAATGTGGGTACCATTCGCCACCGCGTCACCGCGTGACCGCGTGACTCGGCCGACTCGGCCGACTCGGCCGACCCGGTCACTCCTGTCGCCGTGTGAGGGCCACGACAGACGACCGGCGCTCGCGGGCGCCGCGCTGGTATAAGCTCACGAGCTTCGCCACGGCGGCGCCGTTCCGGTCGCTTCACGCTCGGCGCACAGACACGAAGAAGATGGGGATCCTCCGCGGAGCTGAGCATACCTTCGAGCTGCCCGAGCGCTGCCTCGTCGGTCGCTCGCGCGGCTGCGACCTCGTGCTCGGCACGCGTGACGTGTCGAGCGAGCACGCGGTCTTGCAGTGGTGCGCGACCCACTGGGAGCTGCGCGACCTCGGGAGCCGCAACGGGACCTTCGTCGGCGAGTCCCGGATCGCTGCCGGGAGCCGGGTGCCGCTCGCCGCCGGCGCGCAGCTGCGCTTCGGGCCCGAGGCGCCGCCGTGGGCGCTGGTCGACGCCACCGGCCCGCGGGCGCTGGCGGTCGCGCTGACCGGCGGAGAGCGCCGCGTCGCCGACGGCGGCTACCTCGTATTGCCCGGCGCGGACGAGCCGCTGCTCGCGGTCTACCAGGAGGGCGACGGGCGCTGGCTGGTCGAGCGAGACGGCGTGACGCGGACGATCGAGGACCGCGAGGTGATCGACGCGGGCGGCCCATGGCGGGTCCTGCTGGACCCGCCGCGGTCCGGCGCCGGCCTCGAGGTCACCCGGGCGCTGGCCGGGATGCGCCCGCGCAGGCTGGTCTACGTCGCGTGTGACCCCGCGTCGTTCGCCCGCGACCTGCGGGTGCTGCTCGACGTCGGCTGGGAGCTGGCGTCGCTGCGCGGCTTCGACCTGTTCCCGATGACCGAGCACGTCGAGCTGGTCGCGTGGGCCGACACGCGGCGGATCGATCTGCAGGAGCGGGTCCACCACTATCCGCTGCTGTTGCTGGCTCGGCGCCGGCTCGCCGATCAGCAGGCCGGCGTGCCGGCGGCCGAGCAGGGCTGGCTGCGACAGGACGATCTGCTGACGATGCTGCGTACGAAGGAGGACCACCTCGGCGTGGCGATCCATCGCGCGCGGGCGCAGCTCGCCCGTGCAGGCGTCGCCGACGCCGCATCGCTGGTCGAGCGCCGTCCGGGGACCCGGCTGCTCCGGATCGGCGTCGCGGCGCTCGAGCTCACGCTCGAAGCCAAGCGCGCGGCGGTCGAGACCGTCACGTCGCATGGTGACCGCGCCGCGCAGAACGTGCTGATCAACAACCTCGCCGGCGCGCCCGATGAGCTCAAGCCGCTGATCCAGTCGGGGATCGACCGGCT
>ENA-OFCF01000913-OFCF01000913.1-metagenomes-genome-assembly--contig:-NODE-913-length-12184-cov-8.264820_pt1 | contig 12184 bp, 11 predicted proteins | sample MGYA00153387_OFCF01 | MGnify analysis MGYA00153387
TGAGGAAGCGAGGCACCAAGGCGAACGCGAGGGTGCGTCAGACAACCGTCATAATAGTCTAAGATGACAGTATTGGGCGAGACGCCACAGCCACTTTTTGCTGCACGACAGGTTCAATTTTCACCTTGCGGGATTCCGGTTTCCCGGCTATTTGGAATCCATGAAAACGACCATTGATATTCCTGATGCAGCTTTGGCGGATGCCATGCGCTTCACCGGAGCTAAGACGAAACGGGAGGCGGTGGTGAAGGCTTTGGAGGCTTACAATCGCCAACAGCGGGTCAACGATCTGATTGCAAGCTTCGGCACGCTGAATTTCGCGACCAATGACGAGATCGAGGCGGGTGATCTTGAGGAAATCGCTTTGAGGGAGGCCAAGGGCAGCGCATCATGAAGTCGTCGATCCTCATCGATAGCTCCGTGTGGGTGGAGGTTTCCCGCAAGAGTGGCGACGAATTGTTGAAGGCGGAGCTTGCAGAGTTGTTGCGGGTCGGGCGCACGGCGATGACATGGCCGGTATGGGTGGAGCTCTATCAGGGGGCCAAAGGCAAGCGGGATGAAGAAAACCTTAAAGGCTGGCGGGAAGTGAGCCACTGGCTTGAATTCGACGACGACTGCTGGGCCGAGGCGGCAAAGACCGCACGAGCCTGTCTGCGATCCGGAGTGAATGTGCCTTTCGGCGATGTGCTGGTTTTCGCCTGCGCAACACGCCACGGGGTGGAATTGCTGGAACGAGACCGTCATTTCGCCATGATCCGGAAAGCCATGGAAAAATGAGTGGCTACACCGAAGACCACCTCGTCGAGCAACCGGCGCTTCAGCTCATGCAGCATGAGCTGGGGTGGGATGTGGTGAATTGTTACGGGGAATGGGATGGTGGTGCGAGTTATCTTGGGCGGGATGGAAAGCGGGAGGTGGTGTTGGTTTCACGGCTGAAGCCAGCGCTCCGTCGATTGAATCCGGATCTGCCGGTGGAAGCGATTGAGGGTGCGGTGGAGGGGATTTGCCGGGATCGCACGGCGCTGAGTCTGGCGGAGGCGAATCGGGAGATCGACAAGCTGCTCAAGCAGGGCGTCAAAGTTTCGTTCCCGGATCAAGAGCACGGCGGGCAGCGGGTGGAAATCGTCCGGGTGATCGATTGGGAGGTGCCGGAGAACAATGATTTCCTGTTGGGTTCGCAATTTTGGGTGGCAGGCGAGCTGTATTTGAAGCGGCCGGATCTGGTGGGCTTCGTGAACGGCGTGCCGTTGGTGTTGATCGAGCTGAAGAAGCCGGGCGTGAACGTGCGTGAAGGGTTCGACAAGAACCTCCGCGACTACAAACAGACGATCCCGCAGCTTTTCCACTACAACGCGCTGCTGCTGGTCTCGAACGGGGTGCAGAGCAAGATCGGCAGCCTGACGGCGGAGTGGGAGCATTTCGGCGATTGGAAGAAGGCGACGAGCGAGGAGGACGTGGCGGGGATTTCGCTGGAGACGCTGCTGCGCGGGGCCTGCGAGAAAGGGCGCTTGCTGGATCTGATAGAGAACTTCACTAGGTTCGTGGACAGCAAAGGCGGGGTGAACAAGCTTCTAGCCCGCAATCATCAGTATCACGGAGTCAATAAGGCAGTTGCCGCCTTGCAGGCGTCAAAGGATGGAAGAGTTGGAGTGTTTTGGCATACCCAAGGTTCCGGGAAAAGCTACTCCATGGTGTTTTTTGCCGAAAAGGTTTTCCGCAAGTTGAAGGGCAATTGGACGTTTGTGATCATCACTGACCGGACGGAACTGGACCGGCAGATTTACGATGATTTCTCCACCTGCGGTGCCGCTTCGGAGCATTGTCAGGCAACGAGTGCGACTCATCTGCGGAATCTGTTGCGCGCGGATCACCGCTATGTTTTCACGCTGATCCACAAATTCCGCACGGAGCCCGGGACGCTGCATCCGGTGCTGTCGGAGCGGGATGACATCATCGTGCTGACGGACGAGGCGCACCGCAGCCAATACGACACGCTGGCGATGAACATGCGCACGGCGTTGCCGAACGCGAAGTTCGTGGCCTTCACCGGCACGCCGCTGATCGCCGGGGAGGAACGGACGCGCGAGGTGTTCGGCGATTACGTGAGTGTCTATAATTTCAGGCAGTCCGTCGAGGACGGGGCGACGGTGCCGTTGTTCTACGAAAACCGCACGCCGGAACTGCAAATCACCAACCCGGAACTGAACGAGGAGATCTATCAAACGATCGAGGACGCCGGGTTGGACGACGATCAGGAGGAGAAGTTGCGGAAAGTGTTGGGCCAGCGCTATCACCTGATCACCCGCGACGACCGGCTAGACGCTGTGGCTAGGGACATCGTCCATCATTTCCTGAACCGCGGCTATCAGGGCAAGGCGATGGTCGTTTCCATCGACAAGCTAACGACGCTGCGGATGTATGAAAAAGTCCGCGCCGAGTGGGAGTCGGAAAAGGCCCGCGTGCTGAAAGCGCTGGATGGGATGGCGGGCGGTCATCCGGATTTCGCCACGCTGCACGCGCGGTTGGTCAATCTTCAGGAGACGGACATGGCGGTGGTCGTGTCACCGGGTCAGAATGAGATTTCCGAGATGAAGGAAAAGGGCTTCGACATCCTGCCGCACCGCGAGCGGATGGTGAAGGAGGACTTGGAGGAGAAGTTCAAGAATCCGGACGATCCTTTCCGACTGGTCTTCGTCTGCGCGATGTGGCTCACGGGCTTCGATGCGCCGAGCTGCTCCACGCTCTATCTGGACAAGCCGATGCGCGGCCACACGCTGATGCAAACCATCGCCCGCGCCAACCGGGTGTATGGCGACAAGGTGAACGGCCTGATCGTGGATTACGCGAACGTGTTCCAGGAGCTGGAAAAGGCATTGGCCATCTACGGCTCCGGCACCGGCGGCGGCGAGATGCCGGTGAAGGACAAGAAGGAGCTGGTGGAAGCCCTGCGGATCGCGCTGGATCAAGTGGCGGAGTTCTGCCGGAAACAGAATGTCGATCTGGCGGCGATTCCGGATTCATCCAACAAGCTGTTCATCCCGGCGTTGAACCAACTGCTGCGGACGGACGAGGTAACGGATTCGTTTCTCGGCCAGGCAAACGATGTGGCGCGGCTTTACAAGGCGGTGATGCCGGACCCGGTGATTCCGTTGTTAGCGCCGAGAGCGCAGGTGATTGCCGAACTGGCGAAAGCCATGCGGGCTCAAAAAGAAACGATAAACATCACGGAAGTGATGGGGAAAATCTCGGCAGTGCTGGACAAGTCTATCGTCACCGAAGCACAAAAGCAGCCCGGCGCGGAGGCGAAGACGATTGATCTAAGCAAGATCGACTTCGATGTGTTGGAGAGGAAGTTTGCCAAAACGCCCAACAAGAACATCGAAGCGCAGCAACTGCGGGCCTTGATCGAGCGGAAGCTGGATAACCTGATCCGCTTGAACGCGAGCCGCTACGATTTCCTCGACCGGTTTCAGAAGATGATCGAGGCATACAACAGCGGCGCGTTGAGCATCGAGCAGTTGTTCGCGGAACTGGTGACTTTCACCAAGGAACTCAACGACGAAGAACAACGGCATTTACGCGAAAACATCAGCGAGGAGGAGTTGGCGGTGTTCGACATCCTCACCCGTCCCGGTCCGGATCTAACTCCAATGGACACCGAGGCGATCAAGAAGGTGTGCAAAGACCTGCTGGCGAAACTGAAGACGGAGAAATTGGTGCTCGCATGGCGCACGAAACGCACGACTCGCGCTGCGGTGCGAGTGGAGATCGAGAAGATGCTGGATAGCGGATTGCCGGAGAAATACACGACCGAGCTTTTCGAGCAGAAGTGCGGGGTGCTGTTCCAGCATGTGCTGGAGAAGTATCCGGAGAGCGGCGAGAGTGTGTATGAGGCGGCGGGGTGATTTTTGGAGCGTTTTCACCGGAAATTTCCCGCGTTCGTGATGAATTGACGTTGATCACTCTAGTCTGATGCCACATAAGCCGCTCGAAAATTTCCCACATATGAAACCAACACTATTAGTTCTAGCTGCTGGAATGGGCAGCCGATATGGCGGACTGAAACAAATCGATCCGATGGGCCCTAACGGCGAAACGGTGCTGGATTATTCGGTTTATGATGCGATCCGCGCGGGTTTTGGGCGGGTGGTTTTCATCATTCGAGAGGATTTTGCTGAGGCATTCAAACAAGGCATTGGTGCGCGTTTCGCAGATCGGATCGAGGTGGACTACGTTTTTCAAAAACTCTGCGATCTACCCGAGGAATTCTGCGTTCCTGATGGCCGCGAAAAACCGTGGGGAACTGCTCATGCCATCCGCGCTGCACGTCATGCGGTGAAGGAACCATTTGCCGTGATCAATGCGGATGATTTTTATGGTCGCGACGCCTACCACCGCGCGGCCGAGTTTTTTGGTCAGCTGTCGGTTGACTCGGTCAGTGCGATGGCGATGATTGGCTATCCGCTAGAAAATACTCTTTCCGATCACGGGCATGTCAATCGTGGCATCTGCAAGATCGATGCAAATGGCTTGCTCACTCAGGTCGAAGAATACCTCAACATCGAGCGGGAAAGCGATGGTGTCGTGCGCGGAAATTCGCTAGACGGCCAACGCAACGTGGTGCCCGCAGGCTCGTTAGTTTCGATGAATTTTTGGGCTTTCGGCCCGGCATTTTTTGCTCAACTCGAGGCAGCATTCACGCAATTTCTCAGTGAATCCGGCAGCCAGTTGAAATCCGAGTGTTACATCCCGACGGTGGTCGATCAACTCATCAACGCCGATCAGGCCCAATGTCAGGTGCTAGAAACCAGCAGTGCGTGGTTTGGCGTGACCTATCCCGACGACAAACCCTACGTGGTGGAATCCATCCGCGAACTGATCGCACAAGGCGAGTATCCAGCCAGACTTTCCTGATCGAGCTATTTCCTGCTCAATTTTTACTATGTTCTTTGCCGGACCTTTGATTTTGTGCAGTTTGCGGCGCCTTCCACCAAGAATATGATCCTCGCCGAACTTCAAGAACTCCACGACCTGCCGTTTTTCGAACTCCTCAAGCGCGCCCACGCGGTGCACGAAAAATTTTGGCCGGACGGCAAAATCCAGCTTTGCACGCTGCTTTCGATCAAAACCGGCGGATGCTCCGAGGATTGTGCCTACTGCGCACAGTCGGCGCGTTATAAAACCGAACTGGAAAGCCACGTCCTGCTAGAACGTGAAGAAGTGATGACGCACGCTCGCGCAGCCAAGGAATCTGGCTCCACCCGCTTTTGCATGGGGGCCGCATGGAAGGGTGTGCGCGGCGGGACCGAAAAGTTCGATCAAGTTCTCGATATCGTGCGTGATGTCGCTTCGCTCGAAATGGAAGTCTGCGTCACGCTCGGCGAACTCGGCCCAGCAGAAGCGGCGCAACTCCGCGATGCCGGTGTCACCGCCTACAATCACAATCTGGACACTTCGCCCGAACACTATCCGAATATTGTCACCAGCCACACCTACGAGGACCGCCTGCGCACGATCCGCAATATCCAAGACGCCGGGATTTCTGTCTGCTGCGGCGGCATTCTTGGACTCAGCGAAACGATCACCGACCGACTCCGCCTGCTAGAAGTGATTTCAAATTTCAACCCACATCCCGAAAGCGTGCCGATCAATTCGTTGATGCCGATGCCCGGCACACCGCTCGCCGAAAACCCGCAGGTCGATCCCTTCGATCTGGTGCGCATGATTGCTTGTGCGCGGATCGCGGTGCCGACTGCGAAAGTCCGTCTCTCAGCTGGTCGCACCCGGCTCTCGGATGAAGTCCAGGCACTCTGTTTCTACGCCGGTGCGAACTCGATTTTCTACGGAGAAAAACTGCTCACCACCGACAATCCGGAAGCCGAAAAAGACCTTGCGTTGCTCGCCAAACTCGGCCTCCAAACGCTCGCTCCAAATCTCTCGCACGCAGCGCCTGAGATCAATCCACACAAGCCCGCAAGCCCGGCCTGCGTTTGATTGCGGCGGTCAGCCAAGTCCCTGACCGATCAAGTAATCACGAGGTGTGCTAACCAGCATTCCATAAACTGTTGTCCCAAGAAATAGTTCAAAATCTGCCTTATCAAGCGTGAGCAGGACATCACTGCCCGCTGCCAACGCCGAAATCAAAACTGGTTTGTCCTTGGATGCCGTCATCAGCAATGGTTTGTTGCTGGTCAGTGCATTGGGAACCCACTCGATTTTTGGCATTGTCTCAGTCCACGTCAGCGTGGCTTCCGCCGCGAATTTGCCGATATTCTTGATTGTTTCTGCGCGACAATAAGCCGAAGAAATCAATTTCCACTTCCGTTCGGTGGCTATTTCTACGATCAGCCGAGAGAGCGATTTTCTAGATCCGCACGCGGAAAGTAACACGCTGCTATCAAGGAAAATCTTCACGTCTTCCCGGCCTTTCTCCAGAATGTTTCCGCATCCATTTCATCTTCCTTGACCCAGTCCATCAGGGTTTCTTGGGAGATTTCACGCACATGCATCGCTTCTGCAAATTGCAGAAAAACTCCACCATCTCTCAACTCCACCAACATCATCGGGTGTTCTGCGGTATCAATTCCCAGACTCCTTCTGATTTCTGGCGGCAATGTGATTGTGCCTCGCTTGGATACTGGAATTGCTGTCATGCTGTAATGCTGCATTGCGACATTGCTGAGTCAAGGTGCAATTCGGAATCTCAGTTGTCTGAAAAGCAGCTCACGGCACCAATTCCCGAAGCGAGGATTTGAGTTCCTCCGGCCATTCGAGGGATTCGAGGGTGTCGGGATTTTTCCAGTCGGCATCGATGTCGATGAGGTCTTGATAGAATGCAGCGGCGTCTTCTGTGGCACCGGATTGGGCGGCGGCGATGGCGAGCAGGGCGGTTGCGTTTTCGAGTTTTTCTTTGGGAAATCCAATCTGGCGTCCGCTGAGCAGGAAGCGGTATGCACGATCCGCATTTCCGGTGAGTAAGGAAACCCAACCTGCGCGCAGGGCGAAATTTGCGTCGTTAGGGAATCGATGCAAGCCAGTGGTTAGAATCGCCATCGCTTGTTGTGGATTGGCATTTTCGAAGGCGGTGTAGGCGGCTTCCGCGTAATCGCCCGGCTGTTGGGTGTGGAGCGGGTGCTCGGTGATGAGCAAAATCCAGCGCTGGTGAGCCTGAACAAAATCACCGAGAGCGGTGAGCGCCATCGCCTCGGCGCGGAGGCAAGGTTCTGGGGCCTCACCGAGTTCTCTTGCGAGTGCGGCGAGTTTAAAAGTGGTTTCTTTTTCTTCTTTGAAGGCAGAAAAGGCGAATGCGGCTTTGAGGCTGGCTTTGGCAAAACGCATTCGGCCGATGGCTTTGAATGTTTTGGGGTCGGAGAATCTATCTGCGACTTCTTTGCGTTGTTCTGCGGTGGAATTTTCTGGCAGTTCGATCAAAGCGAGTTGCTCGCTCATCGCGCGATGAATTTCCTGATAGGCTGAGGTGAAATCCGCCTGCTCCCAACCATCCCAGTCTTCACGCAGTCTGACTTCTGCTAGTTCAGGAAAAACCTCAGGCCACATGCTGAGAGCGTCGGCTTTTCGATCTTCTAACCATGCCAAACGCGAAAGCGCGAGCTGCCGTAAAAATGGCGGAAGATTTTTTACTTTTTCCAAACAAGCCGCGATCCATTCGGGATGATTCGAGGCAAGGGAAAGTTCTAATGCTTTTGCGACTTGAGGTCCGGTTTCAGCGAGGTTTTGGATGGCGGTCTTGATGGTTTCTGAGTCGCCATTCGCGAAGATGTCTTCAATTTCTAGCGGCGCTGGTTGATTCAACGATTTGCTCAGATCTTGGTGCCACTGAGTGGTGGATAAGTGAGCAGATTTTTCCAACAAATCAGGCCATGATTTCCGGCTGGTGTCTGCACGGGCGAGTCGATCCCAGAGCGGAATCAAGGATTCTGGTTTGGCCTCGCGATGTTGCACATCCTTAAGCGCGGCGATGACTGGGCTAAAATCCAGATTCGGGAAAACTCGACTGAGCGCTTTGAAATCGCAGGCCGCAAATGCAGTCAATCGATCCGCTGGGGAAAGATTGATTAGTTTGCGTGTTTGCGGATGGATCTCGCAGCCAGCTAACAATTTCGACAAATTGGCAAAAGCTGTGATGCCCGCCGTGTTCATTGCTTCGGGTTTCGGTGGCTTTTCGACGATAGCAGGGAAGGGGAGAGTTAGAAAAATTGTGACGCGGCCATTGGCTTCGCCGATGATCAAACGGTCATTGTTGAGAGTCACAGCTGTGATATCCGAATCCACGCGCAAAGCCGGGTAGGGGAGTGCGGGAAAGGTGATCGAGGCGCCATCTACTTTGATCGGCAGGTTTTCATTTTCATCGCGCAGCAGGCCATTCCAAATGTTAGGCTGCTGACTCCATGGAGACTTTCCTAGCAACGATGTCAAATCCGGTGCGATCGCTTCGCTTTCACCAATGGCCATGCAAAAGATTTTCGGCGGTTGGTGCGGACTTTGTTCTGTCAGAATCAAGGCTGCTGAGCCATCATCGCTGAACTGCGCTTGCCGCAGCGAAATTGGCTTCTCAGGTGCTGTGATTTTCACAGGCTCTACCGGAGATACCGGCATTTCTAGCAAAGCTCCATCGGCGTAAAGAACTCGCAAACTGGTGCGGTCAAGAATGGCAGTTAGAGGCACAGGTTTATCAGGCGTGGCCGACTCAGAGCTGCGGAGAATCTCGCCAGTTTTTGTGTCTCGCAGGTGCCAGATGATCGATGTTTCAGTCGCAGAAACGAAAGTTGGGTGGGCGAGTAACAGGCCGTCCGCAGAAAAAACGATCACCGATGCTGGCGTTAGAAGCGAGGGCAGGGGACCTAGATTGCGGATAGGTTTCAGAGATTGAGCATCGCAGAGCAGTGCTGTGCCAGCGCGTTCGATGACTGCGAATTGATACGTCGGATCAAACACCATGCTGCGAGTTGCTGCGGCTTTCACTGGAAATAGCACGTTTTCAACTTCCAGCGATTGCAGATTCCACTTCACGAGAGTTTGCGAGTCGCTAGAAATCGAGGCACATAAAGTCTTAGCCGAATCGAAGCGGATGTGTTCGATCGGCAGGTGATGATCAAGAGTGATGAGCGGGAAACGCCAGCGAGTTTTTGCTAAAATTTCGGCGGCGAGAGCGCGTGCTTCATCATTGGATGGATCAGTCTGGATGGTAGAAACTAGCAGAGCCAGTGCTTCATCGGGCGCGTGGCGAGATGCGACTTCTTTTGCTAGATCAAGACGTGCATTGGCGAGATCCGTGAGAGGTGGAGCTTTTGCAGGTTTTGCGGAATCACATGATAGATGACACAAGGCGAATCCGAGAAGACAAGCGGCTCTGAATGAGTGACGGGCCATGATTGGCATATTACACGGATTCAAAGCCGCCGCTGGCGGATTGTGTCTGTTCGACCCTTCGGTCAAAGTCCGCTTTTTTGGATCAACGAACGAAGCTGGGTTTGAAATTCCAAGATATCTTCTTGCGATGGCCGATAGCCCGAAGTGTCTGGATCGAGGCCCGGTCGGCCATTTTGATCGAGCATCCAGATCGCGGTTTCGCCATCACTGAAGCTCACTTTTCCACTAACCATCGCGCCTGGCAGGGTGAGGGCGTCCATCGTGACCGTAACAACTCCGGTGGGGATCGGCGCGGATTTTTCTGCGGGTTTTTCCTCGGTTTTGGCTTCTTCGATCAATTGGATATTGAGGTCGAGAATGAGGAAACGCGTGTCCATGTAGGTCAGGGAAAACCCGAACTCGTCTTTGAGGTGGCGTTGGAGATCCGACATGGTGGCTCCCTCGGCGGCCCGTTGGTGGAGGGCTGCGATTTGTTCTGATGTGAGTTGGCTGGCGCTGAACATGGTGTGTTTGTGAAGCATCGTGGCGATTTGCCAAGCCTCAATGAAAATTGCAGCAATGGTTTTTCCGCGTGACCCCACACGAATCGCGATTCAGTGTCGCGCCGACAAATCAATCACACCATGGGAAACTTCACTGCATTTCAGGAAAAAATGACCGCCGCCGGGATGGGGGACGCTGCCATCCGCGCGTTCCGCCGCAATTACGATGCGCTTCTGCGCGACGAAACCGGGATGATCCCGGAGCATAGTATCGACGCCGTGCAAAACCTAACGTCACTCGATGGCGCATCTATCGAGGCGCCGACCGATGCCTCGCTGCTCGCCAAATCCGTGGTGATCAAACTCAATGGCGGACTCGGCACCGGCATGGGATTGTTAGGGCCAAAAAGTCTGTTGTCCGTGCGCGATGGCGTGAATTTCCTCGACTTGATGGTGCGGCAGATTCTCGATCTGCGGAAAAACACCGGCACGCCAGTGCGCTTGCTTTTGATGAATAGTTTCAGCACTAGCAAAGACACGCTCGGGCACTTGCAGAAATACTCTGGAGATGGGCTTTCGGCTGCCAGCGAGGTCGAGTTGATGCAAAACCAAATCCCGAAAATCGACGCGAAAACTTTAGCTCCGGTCGAGTGGCCAGCAGATCGCGAACTCGAATGGTGCCCACCCGGCCATGGCGATCTCTATCCGGCGCTGGTGGGCAGCGGGTGGTTAGATCGCTTGCTGGCTGAGGGCGTGAAATATGCCTTCGTTTCCAATTCCGACAATCTCGGAGCCATTCTGGATCCCTCGATCTTGCGTCACTTTGCCGAATCCGGCGCGCCGTTTCTGATGGAAGTCACGCGCCGCACGGCTGCGGATCGCAAGGGCGGCCACATTGCACGCCGCATGTCAGACGGCCGCCTGCTGCTCCGCGAAGTGGCCCAATGTCTGGATTCCGACATCGATTCTTTCCAAAACATCGATCTCCACCGATTTTTCAACACCAACAATCTGTGGCTGCGCCTCGATTTGCTGAAGGAACAACTCGCCGCCGATGCTGGCGTGCTGCCACTGCCGATGATCCGCAACAGCAAATCCGTCGATCCGCGCGACAAAAAATCGACCGCTGTCATCCAGTTAGAGGTCGCTATGGGAGCGGCAATCGAGTGCTTCGAGGGTTCCACGGCGATTGAGGTGCCGCGCAGTCGATTTGCCCCGGTGAAAACCACTGGCGACTTGCTCGCGTTGCGCTCAGATGCCTACGAAATTCTCGAAAACGGCCAAGTCGGCCTGCATCCCGCGCGTCTCGGCGTGCCGCCCAATATTCTACTTTCCGATGAATACAAACTGGTAGATTCACTCGATTCATTGGGCGTTCCGAGCCTGCTTGGTTGCAAGTCTCTCAAGATCAACGGACCCGTCAGGCTTTCGCCAGATGTCGTTTTCCAGGGCGATGTGGAAATCATCAACTGCTCGGCGCAGGTGAAATCCGTGCCGCCAGGAACTTACTGCGATGAAGTGCTGGAATTGGCCTGACGCCAATCAATCACAGCGATTTTTTTCACGCGAGTCTTGCCAACAGTGAGGGGACGGTCTAATTCCTCCCGCGCCATGGCAAGTATCGGACCTTTTTCCTTCCCAACCAACGGCTTCGCCGCTGTGATTTTCGATTGTGACGGCACGCTTGTGGACTCCATGCCCGCGCACTTCGATTCATGGTGCAAGGCTCTCGCCTTGAACGGTGCGGGCGGTGTTTTAAAAGAAGATGTTTTCATGGCGATGGGCGGTCGCCCGACTCGCGATATCGTGGTCGAACTCAACAACGAATACAACCTGCGGCTCGACCCAGAAGCCGTGGCCTTGGCAAAACGTGAGGCCTACCTCAAGTGCCTCAAATCCATCAAGCTCATCGATGAAGTGGCGGCTTTCGCGGAATCACTGCGCGGCAAGGTGCCGATGGCCATCGCCAGCGGTGGCTCACGCATGGTGATCGAAAAAACACTCCACGTGATGGGTATTTCTGATTGGTTTGACGAAGTCGTGACAGCGGATGACGTCGCTGAGGGCAAACCCGCGCCGGATGTTTTTCTGCACGCCGCACGTTTGTTAGGTGTCGCCCCTGCAAAATGCCTTGCCTTGGATGACGCACCGGCTGGCATCTTGTCCGCCGAACGCGCCGGGATGCAGGTGCTCGCGATCCCAGCGCCAATGGCGATCGCGCAGGGTTGATAGTTGGTATCGTGAAGTCGCCCTTGGTCAGGGCGGTTGTCTGGTTAATTGATTTGTGGTGGGGGAGTTTTGAGGAGGCGCAG
>ENA-OFCF01000914-OFCF01000914.1-metagenomes-genome-assembly--contig:-NODE-914-length-12172-cov-21.828093_pt1 | contig 12172 bp, 9 predicted proteins | sample MGYA00153387_OFCF01 | MGnify analysis MGYA00153387
AAGGTTGTATTTCTATGGCACTCATCCCCGTCAGCATCCTCACCGGCTTTTTAGGTGCGGGCAAGACCACGCTGCTCAAGCGTGTGCTCAGCGAGTCGCACGGCATGAAGATTGCCGTGATCGAGAACGAGTTTGGTGAAGAAAACATCGATACCGACATTCTGCGCACTGAATCGACGGAGCAAATTCTGCAGATGAGCAATGGCTGCATTTGCTGCACCATTCGCGAGGACCTGCGTGAAGCCCTTCAAATGCTGGCCGCCAAACGCCGCAAGGGCTTGGTGGAGTTTGACCGCATCGTGATCGAAACCACCGGTCTGGCCGACCCCGGCCCCGTGGCGCAAACCTTCTTCATGGACGACGAGATTGCCGAGACCTATCTCATCGACTCGATCTTGACGCTGGTGGACGCCAAGCATGCCAACAAACAGCTGGATGACCGCCAGGAAGCGCGTCGGCAGGTGGGTTTTGCAGACCAGATCTTCCTGTCCAAAACCGATTTGGTGACAGAGGCTGACAAGGACGCGCTGATCCACCGCCTCAAGCACATGAACCCACGCGCGCCCATCAAGGCTGTGCATTTTGGTGATGTGCCTCTGAACGAGGTATTTGACCTGCGTGGCTTCAATCTGAATGCCAAGCTGGACATCGATCCTGATTTCCTCAAGGAAGACGACCACGACCACAGCGCGTGTGACCATGACCACGGTCACTGCGATCACGACCATGCACATGAGCATGAGCACCACGAGCATGGTCCTGACTGTGGGCACGAGCATGCGCATGGCGAGCACTGCACCCATGCACACCATCACCACCATGACGATGACGTCAAGAGCTTTGTCTACCGTGCTGACAAAGCTTTTGACCCTGCCAAGCTGGAAGACTTTCTGGGTGCCATCGTCAATATTTATGGCCCTAAGATGCTGCGCTATAAAGGTGTGCTTAACATGCATGGCACCAACCGCAAGGTGATCTTTCAGGGCGTGCACCAGCTGATGGGCAGCGATCTGGGCCCAGAATGGGCGGGCGATGAAAAGCGCCAGAGCAAGATGGTATTCATCGGCATTGACCTGCCGCAAGACATCCTGCGCCAGGGGCTGGACCAGTGCCTGGTTTGAATAGGTTGAACCTGGTCAATGTTTCGCATTGATACTGGTTTAACCGGGTAAGTTTGTGCGTTATGTACAACTTTAGGGGCTAGGTCGCATCTGATAGATACAATCGCGCCCCTGACAAGAACCCGGTAGTTTCATGCCGTGAGGGTGAACCGATTGGGCCGTGCTAGTACTGTGAGGAGACAGGAAGTGACAGCAGTCGAAACGAGCAAGAAAAAAGCCACAGCCAAAGTGGCTGCCACCACCGTCGAGCAGAAAGGCAAGCCAGCAGCCAAGAAAACTGCGGCCAAGCCCAGCACTGCTGCTGCCAAAACCACTGCGGGCAGCAAGCCCCGTGCAGTAACCCATGAACCCACCAAGGCCCCTGTAGCCCCTGCTGCAGCTACCAAGGCCGTTTCCAACACAACTATGCCAACGACTACTTCTGCGCCTACTTCCTTCGTGACCAAACGTGATCCCAAGCTTGCCAACAATTGGAAGACCAAGCCTTTGGAAGAGCTGACCGACGCTGAAATCGTGGCCATGTCCGACGACGAATACATGAACGATGTGCAGCTGGCGTATTTCCGCGCCAAGCTGGTCAAGCTCAAGCAAGACATGCACCAAAACGCGGGTGAAACTGCAGAGAACCTGCGCGAAGACACCGTGGTCGTGCCAGACCCTGCAGACCGTGCCACGATTGAAGAAGAGCACGCGCTGGAGTTGCGTACACGCGACCGTGAGCGCAAATTGCTCAAGAAAATCGAACAATCGATTGCTCGAATCGACGCAGGTGACTATGGTTACTGCGATGAGACGGGAGAGCCAATCGGTGTCCCTCGTTTGCTGGCACGCCCCACCGCCACTCTGTCGCTGGAAGCGCAGCAACGCCGCGAGCTCAAACAGAAAATGTTCGGAGATTGAGGGAGGGCCGTGCTTCACGCACGGCTTTAAATACAGCACATGCAGCCAGACAGCGGAAAATCAGGCGGTTTTTTGAACAAGGTGATGCACTTGGTGCGTGGCAGCGCAGCCACCACCGGTGCAGCAGGCACTGCAGACCCAGACAGTCTGAGTGCCCGTGAGGTATTGCAAGAGGCGATGGTTCGCAAGCGCCGCAACGAAGCCATTCGCCAGAAAGAATTTGCACAACTGCGTCTGCTGCGTCAGCGGCATGAGACAGATGTCCATACGGTGGCCACCCAGGCACACCCAGAAGATGCGCTGTCTTCTTTGCTCGGCCAGGAGACCCGCAGCACCTCAACGCTGCAAAAGATTGATGCCATCGAAGCGCAAATGTCGGGTCAGTGGTGGCGATCGCCAGCCCATCTGGCAGCCAAAGTTGGCAAACCTCTGACCCATCACAAGCTCAATTCCAGGCAACTGAGTGACCTTCCCATATTGGGCGAAGACAGCGTAGTGCAGCCATCTGTAGCGGCTGTGCAGCCTGCAAAGCAGCCTGTACCAAAAAGTTCAGCACCGCCGCCGGTTGCTTCTGCCTCTGTGGTGGCAGCTATGCGCACGTTTAAACCGCATCCGGACTTGGAGGAGGCTGCGATTTTGTTTGCCCACGGGGACGTGGAAGGTGCCCGCACGCGTTTGCTGGAGCAACTGCTGCAGTCTCTCGGTGCCCAGCCTGTGGATGAAGAGAAAGTCGCTGTGATCTGGCATGCGGTGCTGGATCTGTGCCGCGCCATTGGCGATGAAGACGCATTCGAGCCTCTGGCGATTGACTATGCAGAGCATTTTGGCCGCTCTGCACCCCTGTGGGCATCCATTCCAGATCGCATTGGTGAGCCTGCTTTGCACGGCACTTCACGCCAGGCTGTGCAGAAACGCCAGTTCCAATGGCGAAGTCCTGCCATGTTGACCGTTGGAGCTGTCACAGCCTTGCGCACAGCGCAAGCACAAGCTCCACAGCCTTGGAGCATGTCTTGGACGCGCCTGACATCCATCGATGAAGCGGCTTTGCCAGCGCTGACCCGGTTGCTGGATGAATGGGCCAATGGGCGCGGACAGTTCGTGTTCTCTGATGCGTGCAGGTTGCTGCAAGTGCTGGAGCAGCACACCCTTGCCCAGGACCATTCAAACCCAGCGCCATGGTGGCTGCTGCGCTTGGCGGTGCTGCGTTTGATGCATCGCATGGATGCCTACGAGCAGGTTGCGCTGGACTATTGCGTCACCTATGAGGTATCTCCACCGCCCTGGATGGAGCCAGCTTCCTATTGCCTTGTGCAGGAAGAGGGGGAGGCCGATATCTCCGTGCTGCAAGAGGCTTCAGCGCATTCCATGCTGCAGCAGCAAGGTGCCGCTGCGCAGCCAGCGTTGCTGCCAGATAGAAGCAAAGGTCTGGTTGGCGTGATCGAGGGTGACCCTCAAGACTGGTTGAATGCACTGGCGGCGCAGGCTAAGCGCGGGCAAGTGCTGGACATCGCTTGTGGCAACCTGATTCGTCTGGATTTTGTAGCGGCCGGCAGCATCTTGAACTGGGCTGCTGATATGCAAAATCAAGGTTACGCCTTGCGATTTACGCAGTTGCACCAATTGGTGGCAACGTTCTTTCACGTGATCGGCATTCACGAGCACGCGACGCTGCAGGCGACATTCGCTTGATGGGGTAAAAAATGCAGAATGTGCGCTTGCATTCACAGGCGCAGACCCCATCTGCTGAGGCTATGGAACAGTATCACGGCACAACCATCATCAGCGTGCGTCGCGAGACGCCCGAAGGCATTCAGGTCGCTATTGGCGGCGACGGACAGGTGACCTTGGGTCACATTGTGGTCAAGGGCACCGCACGCAAGGTGCGCAAGCTCTACCACGGCAAAGTGCTGGCAGGTTTTGCTGGCGCCACTGCTGATGCATTCACGCTGTTCGAGCGTTTTGAAGCCAAGCTGGAAAAGCACCAGGGCCACCTGACTCGCGCAGCGATTGAGCTGACCAAGGAATGGCGCACCGACCGCGTGCTGCGCAAGCTGGAAGCCATGCTGGCAGTGTCTGACCACACCGCTTCGCTCATCATTACGGGCAATGGTGATGTGCTCGAACCCGAGCAGGGGATTGTTGCCATTGGCTCTGGCGGTGCCTATGCCCACTCGGCAGCCAAGGCGCTGCTCAACAACACCGACTTGACTGCTGAGCAGATCGTGAAGAAGTCGCTGGAGATCGCTGGCGAGCTGTGCATCTACACGAACATGAACCACACCATTGAGACTTTGTAAGTCTGCGTTCTAAGAATTTATAGCTGCTAGCCCTTTTTTGCGTATGTGCTAGACGCTGATTTGATTGATATTTAAATATGTCTTCCATGACCCCCCAGGAAATCGTTTCTGAGTTGGACAACCACATCGTGGGCCAGGCCGGCGCCAAGCGTGCGGTAGCGATTGCGCTGCGCAATCGCTGGCGTCGCCAGCAGGTGGCTGATGGACTGCGCCAGGAAATAACGCCCAAGAACATCCTGATGATCGGCCCCACAGGTGTCGGCAAGACCGAGATTGCGCGTCGCTTGGCGCGGCTGGCGGATGCGCCTTTCATCAAGGTGGAAGCCACCAAGTTCACTGAGGTGGGCTACGTCGGCAAGGATGTGGATTCCATCATCCGCGACTTGGCAGAAATCGCGGTCAAGCAAGCGCGCGAGAGCGAGGTGAAAAAGCTGCGCATGCGGGCTGAAGACGCAGCAGAAGAGCGTATTTTGGATGTACTGCTGCCCCCAGCGCGCACAGGTGATGTGGCAACAGAAGGCAGTAATACACGCCAGATTTTCCGCAAGAAGTTGCGGGAAGGCCAACTGGACGATAAAGAGATTGAAATTGAGCTGCTGGACGCCAAGCCTCAGTTGGAAATCATGGGGCCCCAGGGCATGGAAGAGATGGCTGAGCAGTTGCGCGGCATGTTCAGCCAGATGGGGCAAGAGCGGCGCAAGACCCGCAAGCTCAAAATCAAAGATGCACTCAAGCAAGTGGTGGATGAAGAGGCCGCCAAGCTTGTTAACGAGGAAGAGACCAAAACCCGCGCCCTGAGCAATCTCGAGCAAAACGGCATTGTCTTTATCGATGAAATTGATAAGGTGGCCACCCGCCAGGAGGCCAGTGGCTCTGACGTGTCGCGCCAAGGTGTGCAGCGTGATTTGCTGCCCTTGGTGGAGGGCACAACCGTGTCCACCAAGTACGGCATGGTCAAAACTGACCATATCTTGTTCATTGCCTCGGGTGCATTCCACCTGGCCAAGCCCAGCGATTTGATCCCGGAGTTGCAGGGCCGCTTCCCGATCCGTGTGGAGCTGCAGTCACTGTCGGTGGAGGACTTTGAGGCGATCTTGGTGCAAACCCACGCGTCGCTGGTCAAGCAGTATCAGGCATTGCTGGAGACGGAAGGTGTGAAGCTGGAATTCACCCCAGACGGCATTACACGTCTGGCACACACTGCGTTTACGGTGAATGAGCGTACGGAAAATATTGGTGCGCGTCGTCTGTCAACCGTTATGGAGCGCTTGCTGGATGAGGTCAGCTTTGATGCGGTCAAACTGGCCGGTCAAACAGTGACGATTGATGCCACCTACGTGGATGAGCGCTTGCAATTGCTCAGCCAGGACGAAGATTTATCAAGATACATTCTGTAACTCAAAATCAGCCACTTCATCCCCCTTGGCGGTGCTTCACCGCCAAGGGGGATTTGTTTTGATAAAGATCGTAAATGGAACGTAGGACGCATGCGCGCGCCCGATGAGCGGTTAAGTGAATGATTTCAAAGTGTTTTTTGTGATTTTTTAATGCATTAATTCTTTCTAAGTCATTGATTTCATTGCCTGCGGACGTGGGGCTGCTAGTGGCGATCCTTGAATTTGCTGCTACAGTGCAAAAAAGTGCAATTAAGTGGTGAAAATTGCCTCAAGCTCCCGGAAAAGGGTGCTCAAGGGCCAAACAAACGGGGTGAATGATCGTGTTTCAAGGGGCTTCAGCGCTGAATCTCGATGGAAAGGGGCGGTTATCTATACCGACCCGGCATCGCGACGCCCTGATTTCGCAAGCACAAGGTCAGGTCACTATCACCAAGCACCCACACGGGTGTCTCATGTTGTTCCCACGCTCTGAATGGCTGCTGTTCCGTGACCGAATCGGTCAATTGCCCATGTCTGCGCAATGGTGGAAACGCATTTTTCTTGGCAACGCCATGGACGTTGATATGGATGGCACTGGTCGTGTACTGGTTGCCCCTGAGTTGCGTCAAGCTGTTGCTTTGGACAAAGAGGTGATCCTGCTCGGTATGGGCAATCACTTTGAGCTTTGGGACAAAGCCACTTATGAAGCCCATGAGGCGCAGGCAATGCAGGCGCCCATGCCCGATGTATTCCAAGATTTTGCTTTCTGAAAAGGGCGAGCGTTGAACCAGCCCCTCCAACACATAACTGTTTTACTCAACGAGGCCGTGGACGCCTTGCTGGGGGATTCGCCGTCTGCGACCAGTGGCTGCTATGTGGATGGCACCTTTGGTCGTGGCGGCCACTCGCGTTTGATTTTGTCTCGGCTCAGCCCGCAGGGGCGGCTTATAGCCTTCGATAAAGACCCATTGGCAATTGCAGAAGCCGGGCGTATTGAAGACGCCCGTTTTTCTATCCGCCATGAAGGTTTTCGCAATATCGGCGAGCTGCCAGAAGCCAGTGCCGACGGTATCTTGATGGACTTGGGTGTGAGCTCGCCGCAGATTGACCAGGCAGACCGTGGCTTCAGCTTTCGTTTCGAAGGTCCGCTGGACATGCGCATGGACACTACGCGTGGCCAAAGCGTGGCCCAATGGCTGGCCGAAGCAGAGGTGCAGCAAATTACCGATGTCATTCGTGACTACGGTGAAGAGCGCCTCGCATACCCGGTTGCCAAAGCGATCGTTGCACACCGTGAGGCCCATGGCCCTTTGCAAACCACGACCGACTTGGCCGATCTGGTGGCTAAGGTGGTGAAGACGCGTGACGGTCAGAACCCCGCCACACGCACCTTTCAAGCGCTGCGTATTTTTATCAATGCTGAGCTGGTGGAGCTGGAAGAGGCGCTGCTTGCCGGCTTGCGCGTACTCAAGCCTGGCGGGCGATTGGTGGTCATCAGCTTTCATTCGCTGGAAGACCGCATCGTCAAGCAATTTATTGCGGAGCACTCCAAAGAGGTGTTCGACCGCCGTACTCCATTTGCTGTACCCAAGCCCATGCGTTTGAAAGCGCTGGAGCGTATCAAGCCCAGTAAAGCAGAGATTGAAGGCAATCCCCGTTCACGCAGCGCAGTAATGCGTGTGGCGCAGCGTACAGAGGTGCCTGCATGACAGCCCCCTCACGGCTGCATCACGCAAGGAGAGGGCCATGCTTCGCCTGAACTTCTTGCTGCTGGTCGCCGTCATGCTCAGTGCGTTGTATCTGGTGCAAACCCAGTACGAATCGCGCCGCCTGTTCACCGAGCTGCACCGCGCCACCAATGAGTCCCGCAATCTGGAAACAGAGTACCAGCGTCTGCAGGTAGAGCTGCGGGCGCAGTCAACTCCTGCCCGCATTGAGGCACTGGCGGTTGCGCAAGGTCTGCAAGGCGCATCACCGGCGATAACGCACTATGTGCGTGATTCGCAGCAAGCAGGAGGCGCACAGTGAGGCGCAGCGTGAATTACACCTCCAGCCCCTTGCTGGCGAGCAAAACGCCAGCCTGGCGCAGCAAATTTGTCATGGCCTGCGTCGTGTTTGCATTCACGGGTCTGGCAGGCCGTGCTGCCTGGGTGCAGGTGATTGATAACGACTTCTTCTTGAGGCAGGGGGAAGTGCGTTTTGCACGCACGCTGGAGCTTTCGGCCAACCGGGGCCGAATTCTCGATCGCAATGGTTTGATTCTGGCTTCCAGCGTGCCTGCAGCCAGTATTTGGGCGATCCCTGAGGACGTTGAAAAGAATACGCCAGAGGATCTGGCCAAGCTGCCGCAACTGGCCAAATTGATGGATATGCCTTTGGACCAGCTCAAGAAAAAGCTGGAGGAAGACAAAAGCTTTGTCTGGGTCAAGCGTCAGCTGGATTGGGAAGTGGGGCAGAAAATCAAGGCGATGGGTATCAAGGGGGTTTATCAATCCCGTGAATACAAGCGCCAATACCCTGAAGGCGAGGCTGCGGCGCACATTGTGGGCTTCACCAATGTCGAGGACAAAGGCCAAGAAGGCATGGAGCTGGCCTTTGAAAAAGATCTGGCCGGAAAGATTGGCTCACGCCGGGTCATCAAGGACCGGATGGGGCGTGTCGTTGAGGGGGTTGGAGAAGAAATTCCGCCCATTGACGGCCGAGATATTCAACTGTCTATCGACAGCAAAATTCAGTTTTTTGCCTATCAAAAGCTCAAGGACCAGGTGATTGCGCACAAGGCCCTGGGAGGCACTGTGGTGGTGATGGATGCCAAAACGGGCGAGTTGCTGGCGCTGGCCAACTACCCCAGCTTTAACCCGTCAAACCGCAAGCGGTTAACGGGCGAGCAACTGCGCAATCGCGCCATTACGGATGTGTTTGAGCCAGGCTCCACCATCAAACCCATTACCGTCGGGATTGCTTTGGAAAGTGGCAAGGTTCGCCCAACTACGCAGATTGATACTTCTCCCGGGCGCATCAACGTTACGGGTTCCACCATTTCAGACACTAAAAATTATGGATTGCTGACGGTGGAAGGGGTGATTCAAAAGTCCAGCAATGTGGGAACCACCAAGATTTCGCAGCAGTTAACGGCAAAAGAAATGTGGGAGACATTCTCTGCCGTCGGCTTTGGACAAAAACCGCAAATTGCATTCCCCGGGGCTGCAAGTGGACGTTTGCGCGCCTATAAAACCTGGCGTCCTGTTGAGCAGGCCACCATGTCCTATGGCTACGGCCTGTCTGCCAGCTTGCTGCAGATGACACGCTCATACACGGTGTTCTCGAATGGTGGAAAAGTGATTCCGGCCACCATGCTGAAGCTGGACAGGCCTCCGGTGGGCGTACCTGTGTTCTCTGAACGTACCGCAGAGCAGGTGCGCAAGATGCTGGCACTGGCCACAGGCCCAGGCGGCACCGGTCAGCGTGCCCAGACTGTGGGGTATTCCGTGGGTGGGAAATCGGGTACTGCCCGCAAACAAGTGGGTAAAAACTATGCTGCAGGCAAGTACCGGGCCTGGTTCACGGGCATGGCACCTATTGAAAACCCCCGTGTGATTGTGGCTGTGATGGTCGATGAGCCCAGTAATGGCACCTACTACGGCGGTACGGTGGCGGCGCCCGTCTTCAGTACGGTTGTGCAGCAAAGTCTGCGCCTCTTGGGTGTGGCTCCTGACATGGCGGTGCAGCCTCAAATCGTTGCGAATCCTGTGGAGGAGTCGCTATGAGCCGAGCACCCGCATATTTGAATGACGTGCAGCAGGCTGTGGCCTGGTTGCGTGCCCGAGTGACTGGTCAGCTGCAAACAGACAGCCGACAAGTGCAGCCAGGCGATGGTTTTATTGCCTGGCCTGGCGGCGTGACGGATGGCCGGCAACACGTGGCATCTGCGATTGAGCGCGGCGCTGTTGCCTGCCTGGTCGAGCATGAAGGCATCCATGCCTTTGAGCTGGATGGCCCGGTGGCTAGCTACCAAGGTCTGAAGGCGGCAACGGCTGAAATTGCTGCGCAGTGGTATGGCCTGCCTTCCAAGGCACTGCAAGTGCTGGCAGTGACAGGCACCAACGGCAAGACAACGACAGCATGGTGGCTGGCCCATGCTTTGGCGCAGTACCAAAGCGGGGCGCGCCACGGGTGTGCCATGGTGGGCACGCTGGGCATCGGTGTGCCGCCCGATCTGGTGGTGACAGGAATGACCACCCCTGACCCAGTGCGCCTGCAATATGCGCTGGCCAGCTATGTACAGCAAGGCCTGGCGGCTTGTGCCATGGAAGCGTCTTCGATTGGCATTGAAGAGCATCGCTTGGACGGGGTCGACGTTCACACCGCTATTTTTACCAACTTCACCCAAGATCACCTGGACTATCACGGCAGCATGGATGCCTACTGGCAGGCCAAGGCCAAGCTGTTTGCGTGGCCAGGGCTGAAGGCTGCGGTGATCAATGTCGATGATGGCTACGGCCAGACTTTAGCGCTGCAGCTGCAGGCTGCTGGCCAGCTGGATGTCTGGACGGTGGCAGTCGACGGTGCTGCCCGCCTGCGGGCCTTGAATGTGCGCCACGGTTTGCGTGGTCTGGCGTTTGACGTGCAAGAAGGCACACAAACGTATGTGATGGAGACCGGCCTGATCGGCCAGTACAACGTCAGCAATATGCTGGGTGTGCTGGCCACGTTGCGTACGCTGGGTATTGCGCTGGCTGATGCGGTGGCTATCTGCGGCGATCTAGAGCCTGTGCCCGGGCGGATGCAGCAAATTGCGCTGCAAAACCAGCCTCTGGTGGTGGTGGACTATGCCCACACGCCAGACGCCTTGGAGCAAGCCCTCAAAGGTTTGCAGCCGGTGGCCCAAGTGCGTGGCGGCAAGCTGCACTGCGTGTTTGGTTGTGGTGGCAATCGCGATGCCACCAAGCGGCCATTGATGGGGCAGGCGGCCCAGCGTCAGGCAGGTGTGGTGTGGGTCACCAGTGACAACCCGCGTGGCGAGCAACCCGAATCTATCGTTGACCAGATTACTGCTGGCATGCAGCTGCAGGGCGTGCATGTGCAGGTGTATCGCAGCCAGGCGATCGCGCAGGCGATTGCAAAGGCGGATGCCCGCGACGTAGTGCTGCTGGCGGGTAAGGGCCACGAGGATTACCAGGAAATCATGGGTGTGAAACACCCGTTTTCGGACATGGACAAAGCCCGTGAGGCTTTGGCCCAGCGAGAAGGACAGAACAAGTGATGATGACTTTGCAACAGGCGCTGGTGTGGATTCGCACCTTCCAACCGCAAGCGCGGCTGGTGGGGTGTGCCACAACGCCTTTGCTGCGTGTGCATACCGACAGCCGAACGCTTCAGGCTGGTGATTTGTTTGTGGCGCTCAAGGGCGAACGCATGGATGCCCATGACTTCTTGCCTCAGGTGAAGGCGCAAGGCGCTGCGACAGCGGTGATTGTGCATGGCGGCCTAGAGGCTCTGGGCCTTGAGGGTATTGAAGTGCCAGATACCACGGTAGCACTGGGTGCCTTGGCTGCAGGCTGGCGCAGCCAGTTTCAGCTGCCCTTGATTGCAGTGACTGGCAGCAATGGCAAGACCACGGTGACGCAGATGATCGCCAGCATTTTGTCCGCACAGGCGGGCGATGCCGCATTGGCCACGCAAGGCAATTTCAACAATGCCATTGGCGTGCCTTTGACTCTGTTTCGCATGACTGCAGCGCACCGCCTTGGGGTGGTGGAGCTGGGCATGAACCATCCCGGCGAAATCACTGAGCTGGCACGTGTGGCACAACCAACCGTGGCGCTGGTGAACAACGCCCAGCGTGAGCACCAGGAGTTCATGCACACCGTGCAGGCCGTGGCCGAAGAGAACGCCAGCGTCTTTGCGCATCTGCCAGCCGATGGCACGGCGGTATTGCCGGCTGATGATGCGTTCACGCCCTTGTGGCGTGAGCTGGCTGGCTCGTGCAAGGTGGTGACCTTTGGAGGTGCCGCGGCGGATGTTACGGCGCTGTCTGCCAACTGGGCCCACAGCGCATGGCAGGTGCAGGTGCAAACACCGCAAGGCAACTTTGACTGCGCGCTGCATATTGCAGGCCGTCATAACGTGCGCAATGCCTTGGCGGCCACGGCCTGTGCCTTGGCAGCAGGTGTGCCTTTGGCTGCTATTGCCCAGGGGCTGAGTGCTTTCTTGCCGGTCAAGGGGCGTTCTCGCTCGACATCGGTGGTGTGTGCCGGCCGCCGTGTGGATGTGGTGGACGACACCTATAACGCCAATCCAGACTCGGTTCAGGCAGCCATTGCCGTGCTGGCCGAGCTACCCGCTCCGCGTTTGCTGGTGCTCGGTGATATGGGTGAGGTGGGTGACCAGGGACCTGCTTTTCATGCAGAAGCCGGCGCATGTGCCCAGCAAGCTGGGATTGAAAGTTTCCTCGCGTTAGGTCCTCAAATGAAGCAAG
>ENA-OFCF01000915-OFCF01000915.1-metagenomes-genome-assembly--contig:-NODE-915-length-12172-cov-3.126599_pt1 | contig 12172 bp, 10 predicted proteins | sample MGYA00153387_OFCF01 | MGnify analysis MGYA00153387
CCTGGCCTATACGGCGCACCTGCCTCCGGAGCCCGGAGCCGACCCGGAGCCGACATGACCCTGCGCGCCGCCTTCATGGGATCCCCCGAATTCGCCGTGCACAGCCTGCACGCGGTCGCCCGCGCCTGCGATCTGCGGGTGGTCGTCAGCCAGCCGGATCGCCCGGCCGGTCGCGGCCGCAAGCTGGTCGCGCCCGCGGTCAAGGAGGCCGCGGAGGCGCTCGGCGTGCCGGTGCTGCAGCCGCTCAAGGTCCGCGATGGGACGCTCGCGGCGGCGCTGCGGGAGCACGCGCTCGACGTCATCGTCGTCACTGCATATGGGAGGATCTTGCCGCGCGAGATCCTCGAGCTGCCGCGGCTCGGCTGCATCAATGTGCATGCGTCGCTGCTGCCGCGCTGGCGCGGCGCGGCGCCGATCCAGCGGGCGGTACTCGCTGGCGACCGCGAGACCGGCGTGGCGATCATGCAGATGGAGGAGGGCCTCGACACCGGGCCGGTCCACCGCGTGCTGTCGACCCCGATCGGCCCGCAGGAGACCAGCGGGGAGCTGTTCGAGCGCCTCGCCCCGCTCGGAGGGCGACTGCTCGAGCAGTTCCTGCGCGAGTTGCCGGACGTGCCCCCTCCGACGGCGCAGGACGAGCGCGAGGTGGTGCTCGCGCCGATGCTCGCCAAGGCCGAGGGCCTGACCCGATGGACATGTCCTTCGGAGCAGGTCGTCGATCACGTGCGCGGCATGGACCCGTGGCCCGGCGCGTTCACGGGCCGGGGCTCGCAGGTGCTCAAGCTGTTCCGCGCGCGGCCCTCGACCCACGCGCGCCCGGACGGCGCGACCGCGGGTCAGGTGCTGGCGGTCGACCGCGCGGGGATGCACGTCGCATGCGGCGGTGGTGGCGAGGGTGTCGTGTGCGTGGCGGAGGTGCAGGTGGTCGGCGGCAAGCGCATGCCGGCGCAGGCCTACGCGGCGGGCAAGCCGTTCGCGCCGGACGAGTCGCTGGTCGACCCGCCGGTCCAGAACCACGCCGAGTGAGCGAGTGACCGCGCTCAGAGCTTGAGCGGGAGCCCCGGGTGCCAGACGGGGCGGTCGCCGCGGGCGGCCTCCATTGCGGCCATCGTGTGCAGGGCGCCGAGGCCACAGCGCACGCAGGCCAGTTCGGCGGCGTCTTTTTGTACGGGGGTGATGAACACGTTGTCTGTCCGCGTCGCGTAGATCGCACAGACAGCGCCGGCCGCGAACCCACGAAAGCTGGCGAGGGTCAGCAGCGTCGAGGTCTCCATCTCGAGGTTCTTGACGCCCTGCGCGGCGAGTCGCGCGACGATCTCTGGCTCGCGCGGCATGAAGCCGGGCACGCGGCGGCCCTGCGCGCCGTAGAAGCCGGGAGCGGTGGCGGTGACGCCGACGTGATAGCGCTGCCCGATCGCCTCGGCGGCGCCGGCGAGGGCGAGGACCGCCTGGGCGTCGGCGACCGCGGGGTAGCCGTTGTCGACGAAGTACTGGGTCGTGTTCTCGAGGCGTAGCGCGCCGGTGGTGACGACGAGGTCGCCGAGCGCGATGTCCGGCTGGAGCGCGCCGGAGCTGCCGCAGCGGATCATGACGGGGTTGTCGACCACCTGGCACAGCTCGACGACTGCGATCTCCGTCGCGCCGGTGCCCATGCCGGTGCCCATCACCGTGACGCGCAGGCCCTGGTGTTCGCCGGTGTAGCTGACGTACTCGCGGTTGCGGCGCTCGAGCTCGATGCGGTCGAACATGCCGGCCACGCGGGTGGCCCGCGCCGGGTCGCCGACCAGCATGATGTGGCGCGCGACCTCGCCGGGCGCGAGCCCGATGTGATACTGGCGGCCGTCGGCGTCACGGACTCGCTCGGCGGATTCAAGACCTTGCTGCATTAGTAACCTGTACTTTCAGACATGTTCGAGGGGACAGCCGTATCCCAGCCGGCGAGGATCTCGCGCGAGGCGCTGGCGCCGAGGCGGGTCGCGCCCGCGGCGAGCATGGCCCGCGCGGTCGCGGCGTCGCCGATGCCCCCGGACGCCTTGACGCCGATGTTCGGCCCGACCGCGGCGCGCATGCGGGCGACGGCCTCGACGGTCGCGCCGCCGGGACCGAAGCCGGTCGAGGTCTTTACGAAGTGGGCGCCGGCCGCGACGGACAGACGGCAGGCGAGGTCGATCTCCTCCGGGGTGAGGAGCGCGGTCTCGAGGATTACTTTAATGAGTCGGCCCTGCGCGGCGGCGACGACCCCGGCGAGGTCGGCGACGACCTCCGTGTGGGCACCGTCGCGGAGCAAGCCCAGCGCGATGACGACGTCGAGCTCGTCAGCGCCGTCGGCCACCGCCAGCTCCGCGGCCTTCATCCTGGTCGCCGCGCGATCGGCCCCGAGCGGGAAGCCGATCACCGTGCACACTTTTACCTGGCCTTCGAGACAGGCGCGCGCCAGCGGGACCCGCACCGGTTGCACGCACACGCTGGCGAAGCGGTGCTCGCGGGCCTCGGCGCACAGCGCCTCGATGTCGAGGCGCGTCGCGGTCGCCCGCAGCAGGGTGTGGTCAATGCGCGCGGCGAGCTCGGCGCGCGTCAGCATGAGACCCCCCGGCGCGCGACGAGGCGCGGGCCCGGCCCTGCAATGCACGCGCTCGGTCGATCACCGAACATTCGGCGACTCAGTTATAGAGGCAGTCGTTGAGCTGCTTCTCGACGTCGTTCGGCAGGTCAGGACACTGCTTGTACTCGTCGTCGAGGGCGTCGTAACAGTCGGTGCGGCTCGTATCGGTGCAGGTCAGCGCGTTGAGGCAGGTCGAGCTGCGGGCGTAGGCGTCGGCGCGGCAGTCGAGGACAGCGCTGTAGTCGACCACGGCGTCGCCGAACAGGCCCTCGACGCAGCCGCGCTCGGCGGAGTTGGCGGGCAAGTCGGAGAGGCAGGCCTCCTTGGACTTGTAGGGCGTCTTGCCGGCGAACAGGAGGGCGAGGCTGTTGTACTCACACTCACAGACGCTGCGAGCGTAGCGGTCGGCGCTGTCGATGTACGCGCCGACCGACTCGGGCTCGCCGCCGCCGCATGAAACGGTGGTTACGGAGGCCACGGAGACGAGCGCGACGAGGAGCGAGGAGAGCAGGGCGAGACGCGGGCGGTGAGTCATGGTGGATCTCCGGGCACGGGCGCCCGGCAGGACGATAACAGCGGCGGGCGCGAGCGACAACGCCCGACGAGCGGGATGTCGGGGCAGGCCGGGGTCATCGCGCGGGGGTGCGCGCGGGGCTGCGAAGGCGGCTACGATGTCGCCCGTGGTCTCGGCGTGGTTCTCGGCCTTCGTGTTCACCCAGGCCTTCGAGGTCCCGATCTACCTCGTGGCGCTGCGCCGCCGCGCGGACGCGCGAGGAGTCTTGTTGCCGCCGGAGTCCCTGCGCTGGCGCCTCGGCTTCGCGTTTCTGGCGTCGATGGCGACGCACCCCTACGTGTGGTTCGTGATCCCGACGCTGTTCTCGTCGCGGCTGTGGTTCGCCGCGGCGACCGCCTGGCCGGCGCTGGAGCCGTGGCGCCACGCGCTGTTCTTCGTCACGGCCGAGGCCTTCGCGGTGCTCGTCGAGGGCTTGCTCATGCGCGCGCTGCGGGTGCCCCGACCCCTGTTGTGGGCGCTCGTCGCCAACGCCACGAGCGCGGGCCTGGGCATGCTGACGCGCGCGCTCACGGGCTGGCCCTGAGGACAGGTGCGCCGCGACCCGGGGTTCACATGCGCCGCGGCACCGGTATTCCCAGCAGCCCGAGTGCATGCTGCATCGCCTTCACGGTGGCGGTGACCAGCAACAGGCGCCGCTGCAGGACGGCCCCCTCGCTGGGCTTGACGGGGCAGGTGGCATTGAAGCGGTTGAAGGTCTGCGCCAGGTCGAACAGGTAGGTGCACAGCTGGGCCGGACGCAGCTGCGAGGCGGCGCCGCGGATCGCCGCGGGCATGCCGTCGAGCGCGAGGAGCAGCGCGCGCTCGCTGGGGTCGGGCTCGGGCCACGCGCTCGTCGTCTCACCGGCGAGCACGGCGGGGTCGAGGAGCTTGTCGACCTCGGCGCACTTGTTGAGGATCGACCGGGCGCGGGCCGCCGTGTACTGCAAATACGGCCCGGTGTTGCCGGTGAGCTCGAGCCACGCGGCCATGTCGAACACGATCTTCTGGTTCACGTCGCGCGCGAGCATTCCATACTTGATCGCGCCGAGCGCGATCGCGTGGGCCGTCTCGACGATCTCCTCCTCGGTCCAGGTATCTTTAAAATTGTCGAGGTACGCGCGGCGGATGTGATCGGTCATCTGCTGGCGCAGGCTGCGAAACAGCACCACATTGCCCCTGCGGGTCGCCATGGGCCCATCCGGCAGCTCGACCATTTCATAGGGCACGTGCTGGCAGCGCTCGGCCTGCGTGAAGCCCATCTTTTTTAAAGTCAGGAACACGTGACGGAAGTGGTCGCTCTGGCGCACGTCGACGACGTAGATCGATCGGTCGATGCGGTACTCCTCGAACTTCAGGCGCGCGAGGGCGAGGTCCTTGGTCGCGTACAGGCCGGTGCCGTCGCGCTTGCGCAGCATGAAGAAGGGCATGTGCTTGACCTCTTCATTGAAAATGCCGATGGCGCCCTCGCTGACGGTGAAAACGCCGCTCTCGAGAAACTCCTCGACCAGCTTGAGGCCGGGCTCGTCGACCTCGCTCTCGAAGAATATGCGGTCGAACTTCACGCCGCACCACGCGTAGATCTCGGCGAAGTCGTCGAGCGACCACTGCCGCGTCTGGTCCCACACTTTTTGGAGCGCGGGCTCGCGGGCTTCGAGTTTTTGTAAGATCTCCGTCGTGCGGGCCTTGGCGGCGGCGAGCGACGCGGCCGCGGTGGTGTCGCCGGCCCTGGCCTGCTCGTCCCACACCTCGAGCTGGTTGCTCGCGGCCGCGTACAGTTCACCGAGCCACTCGCCGCGGTGCGAGGCCGGAGGTGTGCGGTCGGTCAGGTGGTCGAGGTACCACCACAGGCACTTGGCGATGTGGGCCCCGACGTCACCGAGGTAGTTGACGGCGATGACCTCGTCGCCGTCGGCGCGGAGCAGTCGCACGAGCGCGTCGCCGAGGCACAGGTTGCGCAGGTGGCCGACGTGGAACGCCTTGTGGGTGTTCGGCTGCGAGTACTCGATCATCACCCGCGTGCCGCTCGGGGCCGGCGCGTGGGTCTCACCGCGGGCCAGCGGCGGCAGCACGAGCGCGCTGGCGTGGCCGAGGTCGAGGCGCAGGTTGACGTACGGCCCGGCCGCGGTCGCCTGCGCGATCAGGCCGGCCGGCTCCGCGGCCAGCTTCGCGGCCAGATCCGCGGCGATCTGCGGCGGGCCCTTGCGCAGCGCCTTGGCCAGCTTGAAGCACGGGAACGCGAGGTCGCCCATCGCGGGGTCGGGCGGCGTCGTGAAGGCCGACGCGACATCGGCGAGGGTCAGACCGGCGGCCTCGGGGAGGACGGGGTGCAGCGCGCGAGCGGTGGCGGCGGCGAGCGAGGCGTCGTGCATGGGCCGGGGAGGGTAGCCCGGGCGCGCGCGCGCGGGCAATGCCGTGCTACAACCGCCGCCGTGGGGAACCTCTACGGCATCGTCGCTTTTGCGCTGCTCTGGCTGTTTCTGGCGAGCTTCTTCTTCACGCTGTTTCGGGCGCTGCTACGCCAGTCGAAGCGCCGCCGCCGTGGCGAGGGCGCCGACTGGGAGCACGGGCTATAGGCCTGTGCCCGGACGCGAGGGTCAGGCGGGCGCCTTGCCGGCGGCGATCCAGCGGTTGGTGAACTCGGCGCCGGTGCCCCAGCCCTCGGTCATTTGCTTCTCCATGCCGGACTCCATCATGCCGCCCATGCCGAAGATCTTGGCCTCGACCTCGGCGTCGCCGATGCGACGGATGCGGTCGGTGCCGATCGGCTCGACGCGCATCACGCCCTCGTTGCGGGTCTTGTCGGTGAAGGTGCTGAGGCTGATCTTCCAGCGCAGGGTCTGGGTCTCGCGGTCGAAGCGGGCCTCCTCGGTGTAGCTGAAGTTGTCGCCGATGATCTTCTGCACCGCGGCGGGCGCGGAGATCCGTGGCTTGCCGGTGGTGACCCGCACGATCTCGCGGTCGTTCTCCTCGAACTTCACGATCTTGAAGTCGTCGACCTTGATCGCCTCGCGCAGCAGCGCCTCGGTGAAGACAGGGTCGAAGTACAGCTTCCAGAACACCTCGGGGGAGCAGTTGATCTCGTGAGACAGGTGGACTTTCTTCATGGCGCGGCCGCGAGGATAGCGGATCGGGGGCGCGCGGGGGCGCGCGAACGCAGGCGGGTGCGCGCCGGCCCGTGTCGCGCTACACCTGCGCCTCGCATGTCCGCGTCCGACCCCGAAGTCGAGGTGCTGCTCCGACGCCTGGCGACCCTCGCCGCCGAGGCCATGCCGGCCGATGCCGACCCGGCGCACGACATCTTGCATGTGCGGCGCGTGGCTGCGCTCGCGCGCACGATCTCCGCGGCGGAGGGCGCCGATGTGGCCGTGGCGGTCGGCGCGGCGCTGCTACACGAGCTCGTCAACTTGCCGAAGAACCACCCGGAGTCGGCGCGCTCGGGGGACCTGTGCGCCGACGCGGCCGCCGAGCTGCTCGCGCGCGAGGGCGTCGAGCCCGGGCGCGCCGCGGCGATCTGCGCGTGCATCCGTGATCATGCGTTCTCCAAGGGCGTGATGCCGGGGTCGCTCGCGGCGCGGGTGCTTCAGGACGCCGACCGTCTCGACGCGATCGGTGCTGTCGGCGTCGCCCGGCTGTTCGCGACCTGCACGGCGATGCGCACGCCGTTTTACAGCGAGGAAGACCCGCTGTGTCGCGCGCGCGAGCCGGAGGACCGGCGCTTTGGCCTCGACCATTTCTTCAAGAAGCTCTTGAAGCTCCCGGGCGGGCTCCACACGGCGACCGCACGCGCGCTCGCCGAGCCCCGCGCCCGGTTGATGACCGACTACCTCGCGCACTTCGAAGCGGAGCTACACGGCCGATGAAACCCGCAAATCCGCAGAGCTCCCGCGCCTCCCGAATCATCGTTCGTGGCAAGCCGGTGCGCTATCAGGTGCACGCACGGGCCGACGGCGGGGCGACGCCGGTATTGTTGGTGCACGGCATCGGCTGCTCGAGTCGAGCGTTTCGCCCGACGCTCGACCTTCTGGCGGATCGCGGCGAGCCGCGACGCGTCTTCGCGCCGGACATGCCGGGTTATGGCAGCACGCCCGGGCCGCGCAGGGCGATGGACATGGAGGCGCTCGGCGCCTGGCAGCTCGACTTCCTCGACGCGCTGGGGATCCCTCGCGTGCACGTGATCGGCAACTCGATGGGCTGTCAGGTGGCGATGGCGATGGCCCGACAGGCGCCGGCGCGCGTCGCCTCGCTCGTGCTCACCGGGCCGACCACCGGCGATCAGTTCCAGCCGCTGTGGCGCTACATGACCGGTCTGGTCGCGGACTCGCTGTTCGAGTCGTGGGCGTACAACATCTCGCTGACCCAGACTTTCTTGCAGATGGGCGTGCTCCGCTACATCGCGACCATGCGGCACCTGCTACGCGACCACCCGATCGCGCGCGCGCACGAGGTCGAGCGCGGTCTTCACCGCCGCATCACGGAGGTCTCGCTTCTCCTGCGCGAGGCTCACGGCGACCGCGGCAGCTCGCGCTCGTTCTCGTCGAGTTCGCGCGGAGGCTCCTTGCCGTACTTCTTCTCCGCCTTCTCGCGCTCCGCCTTCGCGCCCGCGAGCGACGCGTCGAGGCGATCGAGCGCGGCCCTGCGCACGTGAACCACCTCCGACTCCGCCAGCGCCGCCAGCCAGCGCCGCGCCAGCGCCGGCCGTGCCTGGCGGATCGCCGCATCCGCGAGGCGCAGCGTCAACTCCGGCGCCCCCTCGAGATCCTCGGCACCCAGCGCGTCCAGCAGCGCGACCCCATGTGTCGCGTGCTCCGCCACCTCGGCGAGCATCGTTCGCGCCTCGGGCGAGTCCGGGGCGCGTCGCCACGCGCGATGCGCCAGCGAGGCCGCCAGCGTCCCGTCGTGTAGCACCTGCCCGGCGAAGCGGGCCGCGTCGACCAGCGCGCGCGCTGCCCGGCTGGCGTCCCGCGTATCCGCGTCGAGCCCGGCGTACAGCGTGGCGATCTCGCCGGTCGCGCCGCGGCGGGTCAGCGCCCCACGAAGCCCGCTCGCCGCGGCCGCGCGCAGCTCGTCTTGCCCGGGGTCGTCGTGCGCCAGCGCGAGCGCCTCGCGACAGCTCGACTCGACCAGGTCATCGTCGCCGATCGCCTCACCGATCTCCCACAGGCGCGCGAGGATCGGCAGGCGCTCCTCCGGCTGATCCTCGTCGGCGAGCAGGCGCTGCAGCGCGACGCACTGCGCCTGGAGGTCACCGCCCTCGCCGAGCGTCGCCAGGTGCTGCCGCGCCTCCGCCAGCGCCATGGCCCCCGGGTTGGCCAGCGCGAACACCTGCTGCCACGCGCTCGCCGCCCCGCCGACATCCTGCGCGCGCAGGCACGACTCGCCGAGCGTCAGCCACACGCACGCCAGCCCCGCGTCCCCGAGCTCCTCCGAGCTCGCCAGTCCACGTAGCCAAACATGTCCATCGAACCCTGGCGCATGGGACATGTCCTCGCGGACATCCGCGAGCAGCCCGACGACGCGCCGGCGCACCAGCGGGTCACCCGGCGCCAGCGCCAGCGCCCGCTCGAGGCTGCGCGCCGCGCTGTCGGGGTCGTGGGTCCGCAGCAGATGCACCTGCGTGAGGTCGAGCAGCCGCGCGACCCGCTCCGGCCCCGCCGGCAACCCCCGCAGCGCCGCCATGACCGCCTGCACCACGATCGGCCACGCCCCGCGCGCCTCGGCCAGCGCACGCAGGGCATCACGCGCCTCGGCGTTCTTCGGGTCCGCGGCGAAGGCCGCCTGCAACAGCGCCAGCGCCTCGCTCCCGGCCTGGCCGCGCGGCTCGGCCATGAAGTCACGCAGCCGCGCGCGCCGCAGCAGCGCCTCGGCCCGCAGCTCCGGCGCCTCGGCCCACGCCAGCAGCTCGCCGAGCGCCGCGTCGGCCGCGTCCCGCCGCCCCTGCACCTCATACGCCCGCGACAGCTCGAGCAGCACCCGCGCATCCACTGCGCGCCCGCGACGAACCGCGACGAGCACCGCCTCGGCCTCGCCCGCTCGCCCGCCTGCGATCGCAACCCGGCCCGCCAGCAACGCGCACTCGATCGCCGCCGCGTCCGCGAGCCCACGCCGGCCCGCCGCGAACGCCAGCGCCCGCGTCGCCTCCTCGCCGCGACCGAGCCCGAGCAGCACCCGCCCGAGCCCCGCCGCCGCCGCACCGATCGCCGCCGACGCGACATCATCCTCGGGCGCCCCGACCCACGCACCTGCCCCTTCGGACCGGCCACTCTCGCCGCCCGTACTTGCCCCTTCGGACCGGCCAGCACCGCCAGTACCCGCCCGCTCGTCACCTGTCCCCACGGACAGGTCGACCGCCGCGCTCGCCAGCGCCGCACGAAACAGGGCCTCCGCCTCCTCGACCCCACCGGACCCCGCCGCCGCCTCCGCCGCGAGCGTCCACGCCTGCACCTCGCGCAGCGGCTCCTGCGGCAGATCTGCCAGCACCGCGGCCACCGTCGTGTGGCGCACCACCGCCGACATGCCCACCCCGGCGAGCAGCGCCCGCGCCCGCGTCCCGCACGCCGCCTGCGCCTGCGGGTCCGCGAGGTACGCCGCGAGGTGATGCGACGCCGCCTCGCTCCCACGCGCGAGCGGCCCGTCCAGCAGGTCCGCCAGCCGCCGGTGCAGCTCCGCCGCGCGCTCGATCTCCCGCGCCGGGTCGACCCGCGCCAGGCGCAGGCGCAGCACCTCGGCGAGCGCGGGGTAGTCGCCGGTCCCGTGGTACACGCGGCCGAGCGTCGCCAGCCCGTCCTCGGGCGCCGCCCCGGCGCGCACCAGCGCCGCGAACGCCGGCGCCGCGCGGGCCTCGTCGTCGAGCCCGTCGCGCGCGAGTCGGGCCAGGCGCACCAGCAGCTCGGCGCGCTCGGGCGCCAGCTCACCCGCTTCGTCATCTGTCCCCGGGGACAGCTCGCTGTGCAGCGCCGCCTCGAGGTGCACGACCGCCTCCGCGAAGCGCCCCTGCATCTCGAGGCAGGTCACCAGCTCGCCGTGTAGCAGCAGCCGGTCGTGAAGGACCGCCTCGTCCTCGGCCGGCTGGGCCAGCGCGACCCGCAGCGCTTGCTCCGCGCTCGCCGGGTCATGTCGATAATGCCGGTGGATCCTGGCGATCCGCCGCAGCGCCTGGATCCTCGCCACCCCGTCGAGCTGGACCAGCTCGCGGCCCAGCAGCGTGATCAGCTCCGACCAGCGGCCCTCCTGCGCGTAATAATCGGCGACGATCCGCGCGCTCGACCCGCGGTCCTCACGGCTCCTTCGCGCCGGTCGTGCCACCACGTCCTTCGACCTGACCGTTCGGCCAGGTCGCTCGTCGCCGAGCATCCGCCGCAGCAGCCGCGTCGTGTCCGCCTCGGCGCGCCCGCTGCCGACCAGCGCCGCCGCCACCTGGGCCCGCAACTCGCCGGTCTCGCCGCGCCGTCGCCAGCCCGATCCCAGAATTACCACCAATGAGAAGAACCGTGCGAGCCATGCCGAATGGTGCGGCACAATGTCCTCCGGTCAAGAGCCCGTGGCGGCGGTTTTCGACCGCCATGCCTCTTCGCCTCGTCCGCCTGGCGGTTAAGAAATCGCCGCCCCGCTCATTAACTGCCACCGCTCCGGACGCCTTCCGATAGTCTTGTCGCCCCCTCCGCAAGGTTTCGCTGCTCCGCAAGTGGCTGCGGCGTCCCGCCGCAGTCTATTGTCAAAGCGTCTCGCTCTTGGTCGCTCACGGGCTTCCACACGATGGCGCCATCAAGCACGATTTAGATCGCGGCCATTACTTCCGTGATATTCTCCGGGTCCTTGTAATGCTCTTTGATAACAGTTCGCCATCCTCGGTGAAGAGAGCGGCGGCATTCCGAGCGTTAATGGCGGTGATTTGGGGGATTCGGGACTTGTTTCGAGTAGGGGAAAAAGAGGGTGGAGGATTTCCAGCCAGACCTAATCGCAGGAAGTCAGGTTACCTGCTTTGCGCCACCGGCATGACGCAGCGGAAGCCCACGTGGTTGCTGGCGGTGCTGACCTCGCCCTTGCCGCGGGTGCCGATCATGTAGCGGGTGCAGTATTTGCTGGTGCAGAGGAATGAGCCGCCGCGGTGGACGCGTTTCTTCTCGGTGGGCTCGGCGGGGTCATGAGGTGTGGATGGGCCTTGTGGATTGCGGGTGACGCCGCCGGCAAGTTTTTGTCGGGCGTAGGTATCCACGCGATACCAGTCGGAGCACCACTCCCAGACGTTTGCCGACATGTCATGAAGGCCATACGGATTGGCGGGAAATTGCGCGGTCGGGGCGATGCCCTTGAAGCCATCCTCACCGGTATCTCCATCCTTTACCGGGAAATCTCCCTGATAGATATTGGCCTGAAATTTACCGTCGATGGTCAGATCGTTTCCCCAGGTATAGAGCAGCCCGGCCCTGCCGCCGCGCGCGGCGAATTCCCACTCGGCTTCAGTGGGCAGGCGATAGTTGGGCAGCACGTTGCCTTTTTCAATGGAAACGTTGTTGCTGGTAGCCGCAGTGCCTTCGGCACCGGCGGCGCCCTCAGCGGCGCCTTTGTCTTTTTTCTTGCCGAAAAGGCCGCCTTTTTTGGTCGATTTGTCCCCGCCGTCTTCATTGGCTAGGCGCTGGTTCACCTGCGCGGTGCGCCAGGTGCAATAGTCGTCGGCCTGCAGCCAGCTCACGCCCACCACGGGAAAGTAGCGGAAGCCGGGGTAGCGGAGGTAGTACGTTACGTAAGGGTCGTTAAACGACAGGTCCCGGGCCCACACGGTGGTGTCGGGCAAAGCCGACTTGTAGAACTCTTCCGCCGAGTCGGTGCGGATAAAGTGCAGGTACTCAAGCCAGTGAATGTTGGCCACCTCGGCTTCGTCCATGAAAAACGAGGCAATGGTCACCGTCCGCTCAATGTTGTCGTGCGTTTGGGTCACGTCTTCCTCCTGCGAGCCCAGCACCGTGCGGCCGCCTTGAATGAACACCAGGCCGGGACCTTCGGGAACGGTCTGGAAATTG
>ENA-OFCF01000916-OFCF01000916.1-metagenomes-genome-assembly--contig:-NODE-916-length-12167-cov-2.828187_pt1 | contig 12167 bp, 10 predicted proteins | sample MGYA00153387_OFCF01 | MGnify analysis MGYA00153387
ACCCAAATAATGGAAGTTTCAATATCAAAATGAGTAATCTGATTTCTGATAAAGTAGGAGTTTCGGTATACGACTTGAGAGGAAGACTGATTTTTAATAAAGACTACAAGGCACTATCGAATTTCAATCAAAACATTCAGCTTGATGCCATTCAATCCGGAGTCTATTTATTAAATGTTGTTGATGGTGATCGCAAAGAAACCAAAAGAATTGTGATTCAATAAATTGATTTGGAACATATAAAAAAGAGGCTAATCAACCGATTAGCCTCTTTTTGATTTTAAATGAAATCGATTTACTGAACAACCAAACCATTAAAAGTTATTTCAAAATCTGTTGCTCCAGTTGCATTTGTGATATCGCCATTCGCAACATTTGCTGCAGATTTATTACCTTCATGCCGCAATGTTATTCTTAATGTTCCCGTTGCAGCAGTTGTTGTTACAAAAACAGTTTTTAATCCTACTGGCTTTCCATTTGAATCAAAATTTGATGGAGCTATTCCGATTGGTGTGTAATTAAATGCAGATAAAGTTCCAGTTTTTTGATAAAAAAGTTGGTGGTCTAGTGCTTCTGTCTGAATTTCTTCGGTAATATCTTTTGCAGGCACAACAGATTCGTTCAGAACCGTAACTTCTCCATTGTAAGTTTTGTTCATCATAAAAGTTGCAGAGGGAGTAATTATTGCTGGAAGAGGCCCTTCACCGTCTAAATCTCTGTAAGTTAATGTAACTGGATTTCCGTTTCCGACAGGAGTAAAAACTACTTTAACTGTCGTAATAACTTCTTCGGTATTTACTGCAACAACCTCATCCTTTGAACAGGATGTGATTGCAAGAATTGAAAATAATGCAAATACTGATAATTTTAAATTTTTCATTTTACTTTTTTTTAATAATTTTTAATAATTAACTTTTAATTGAATTTGAAAGTTCCTGCCCAATTCATCAACAAAAAAACGTTGATAATTAAGATAATCTCTGTAACTTGTGTTTAATAAATTCTGAACCGAAAATGCTACCGTTAAACTGCTTTTTTTGAATGTTTTAAACTTCATTTCTGAATAAAAATCCCAAACCTGATAGCCTTTTGGTGGTAAACTTATCGGAACAACAACATCAACCAAAGCGTTGTTTTGAACGATCTGTGTTGTAAAATCGTTATCTGGAAATTGTGTTTGCTGCAAAACAATTTCGTTTTTAAATTCTAGGAGCAATCCAAAAAACTCTGGTTTTGAAAATTGAATTTTGTTAGAAAATCGAATTGGTGGCATGGCAATAAGCGGAAGATTGTTTGTCAGGTCCATACCATTAACCGATGCAAACGAAAATTGATGTTTCCAACTTCTTGACAAATTCCAGACAGTATTCAAGTCAAGTCCGACCAATAAAGCATTGGTTTGTTCATAATTCCAGACAGGAAAAGCACCTCGGATTGTGGTTTCAAATCCAACTGGTTTCAAAAACATAAAGTTGCGAATGCTATTGCAAAATGGGTTAATTTCAATCAGGAAAGAAGTCCATTTTTTTTGCAAAGTCGTCGAAAGCTTAAAAGATTGTTCTTTTTTTAATCGTAAATCTCCCAACTCAATTTGTCCAGTCGAATGGTGCAATCCGTCACTAAAAAATTCCGATGGATTCGGATTTCGTGATGCCAGACTCAAATTTATAAACCAATTCCAATTTTGGTCAAATTGTTTATGAACGCCTAAACTTCCTGAAAAATTATGAAATACAAAATTGGGATGCACCAGCCATTGGTCGCCAGCTGCGGATTCACCGACAATAAAATCCGAAAACAAATCGTTGTATCCTCGTTCTAACCATCGGGATTTGAAATAAAATTTCCTCGCTTCAATGTTCGACAAATCATACCGCAAACCGAAATCTAGCGTCAAACTCGATGAAATGTCGTAGTTGAATATGCCATAAATGCCAAAATCTTTTTTTTCATAATTTGGAATCAACGGACGCACTCCAGTCAACGGATTGGCAACATTGTTTTGAATTTCGATATTCAGACCCGAATTGAAACGCCAGTTTTCAGACTCTTTCTTAAAATCAGTTTTTAAAGTGTGCGTCATTAATTGCAAATCTAAAGCCGGAATGTCATTAAAATTTTTTCTTCGACTATCAAATTCTAATCTATTGTTGAATTGAATAGAATATTGAAAAGCCAAAGTTATAGTTTCGTTAACATAATAATTGAAATTTACTTTCCCCAAATGATGTTGCACTTGTTGTCTGGGACTTTTGATAGTGTAAGTAAAATCATTAACAATAGACGGATTCTGACTGTTGATGGCGTTGTATAAATCGTTTACGTTTCCAACATGCGAAGCACTCAAAATACCAATTTGGGCGGTATACAAACTATAAAATGCAAGAACATCATATTTTTTGCTGGCGAATTTTACATCTCCAGAAAAATTAATTTCTCTATTTCCTGAATTCGATAATATATAATTTGGTGCATTTCTGTCGCCAAAATACTTTAAAGTTCCGAGTGCATTCCAACTCCAATCACAAAAATTGCCTTTGTGTATGCTAGTACTAATAGTTGCACCGCGCCCATTAGACGATAAATTAGTAATTGTTTTTCCAAATAAGGTATCTTTTTTAACATCAAGAGCTTCAATGATTATTAGTCCACCAACGGCATCGCCACCATACTGTAAAGCAGAAGCCCCTTTAATAACTGTGATTTTTCCTGCAGCATTCACATCAAAATTAGGTGCATGTTCTGAACCCCATTGTTGATCTTCCAAACGCACATTGTTGCTAATAATTGGCACACGATTGGAGTGCAAACCATTGATAACAGGTTTTACAATATTGCTGCCAGTTCTCAAAATCGAAACTCCCGTAACTTCCTTCAAGGCATCTCCCAGGGTTTGACCGCTATATTTTTCAATTGTTTCCAGTCTAATTTTGTGTTCCAAAATTGAGTTGTTTTCTGCATTTCGTTTTTGGTTTATGGCAACTTCATTTAAAGCGGTAATTTTGGCATACATTTTTAAATTGTAAACCAAATCCTTATCTAGGACGAAACTATTTATAACTGATTTAAAGCTTAAATTAGAAATATAAATCGTAACTGGACCTTTAGAAATATTATTTAAAAAATAATTTCCTTTGACATCGCTAACCGTGTTTTTGTTTCCAATATGAATATGGCAGCCTTCAATTGGATTGTTAATTTCATCAAGAATTTGACCGCTAACCCTGAATTGCCCAAAAGCAAAACTGCAAAAGAACAATGCAAAAGCAAAAAAGAGTTTTTGAAACATTTTTTAGTTTTTAAATACAAACACAAATAAACCAGATACTTATAATAGTGGTTTTTTGTTATTATCTTATATTTTAAACTGTGGGCGGACCTCGAAGCGGATAAGAAATTCCTTTGAAGTAATAATTAAATGCTGTATCAAGATAGGAACTGTCCTTAAAAAAATGAGGATTAACTTCAAACTCAAAATTTTCTGAAGGAGTGATTACGTAAGATGAAAAAGTGAATTCACACACAAAACATTGATCTAAACTTTTGTGTTGATGCGTAATTTCTGTGTCAAAATTACGGTTATGGAAACATTTTTTTTCTAAAATTTGTTTTACCAGATGTTCGAAACTATGCACCGACTGAAACACTATTGCGAACAATATTGCAACCGATACTAGTGTATTAAAAAGTTTTGAACATTTCTCCATTGTTACAAAGATACTTAAGAATTATTAATTTTTGCGTCTTTTAACATTCCTAAATCAAATATAAAATAAAAAATAATTTAGGCTAGGCTAAAAAAGTTTTTAAATTTTACTTACATTTGAAGAAATATTCTAAAAATGACCACATCTGAAGAGAATTATATAAAAGTTATTTATCATTTGTCTTTGGTTTCCCCAACTGGCGTAAACACAAATGCAATTGCAGGAATGTTAGACACAAAAGCATCTTCTGTAACTGAAATGTTAAAAAAGCTGTCAGACAAAGAATTGCTTAATTATCAAAAATACCAAGGTGTCAATCTTACTGAAAAAGGGTTGCTTTCGGCAAAAATAATTGTTAGAAAACACCGATTGTGGGAAGTTTTTTTGGTCGAAAAGCTTCATTTTTCGTGGGACGAAGTTCACGAAATTGCAGAAGAACTAGAACACATAAAATCTGAAAAATTAATCAATAAGCTTGATGCTTTTTTAGAATTTCCAGCTTTTGATCCGCACGGAGATCCAATTCCTGATGAAAATGGAGCGATAAAAAAAGTAGAAAAACTACTATTGTCTGATGCAAAATTAAATACTGATTATCAATGTGTGGGTGTTAAAGACACATCAGTTGCGTTTTTGCAATATCTTGACAAACAGAATATTGCGTTGGGTTCTGAATTGAAAATAATTTCTAAAGAGAGTTTTGACGAGACTTTATTGCTGGAATTAAAAAACAAAACAATAACAATTTCAAATAAAATAGCTTCTAATTTATATATCAAATAGTAATGTACCAGTCAATTATAGATTATTTTAAAAGTATCGATCCAATATTAGCTGCTTTTTATGCAACAATGTTTACGTGGTTTGTAACTGCGTTGGGAGCATCATTTGTGTTTTTTTTTAAAGGAATGAACAGAACTGTTTTCGACGGAATGTTGGGTTTTACGGGAGGTGTAATGGTGGCTGCGAGCTTTTGGAGCTTATTGGCACCTGCGATCGAAATGTCTGACGGCGAAGGGTTTATAAAAGTCATTCCTGCTGCGGTCGGGTTTGGATTAGGAGCATTGTTTATTTTTGGTCTGGACAAAATTTTGCCTCACTTACACATTAATTTTAAAGAAACTGAAGGCGTAAAGTCGCCCTGGCAACGCACAACTTTGCTGGTTTTGGCAATTACAATGCACAACATTCCAGAAGGATTGGCGGTTGGCGTTTTGTTTGGGGGTGTAGCAGCTGGAATTCCGGAGGCGTCAATTGCTGGGGCGGTAACTTTGGCAATCGGAATAGGAATTCAGAATTTTCCTGAAGGAATTGCCGTATCAATGCCACTTCGAAGAATGGGAATGAGTCGCAGAAAAAGTTTTATGTATGGACAATCGTCGGCAATTGTCGAACCAATAGCTGGTGTTTTAGGAGCAGTTGCCGTAACATTTTTTACTCCAATTTTGCCCTATGCTTTAGCTTTCGCAGCTGGTGCAATGATATTTGTTGTTATAGAAGAGGTTATTCCAGAAACACAACAAGCCAACAATACTGACATTGCAACACTTGGGTTTATTGGAGGTTTTATTGTCATGATGACATTAGATGTGGCTCTGGGGTAAGATAAAATTGAGCTTTGAAAATCGAATTTTGAGAACTTTTTCAAATCAGGATGAAAATTATTGTTCTATAAATTTCTTTGTTACAAACGAATTAGGAAATTGAATTTTCATAAAATAAGTTCCTTGTGACAAATATCTGACGTCTATATCAGATTCGAATTGCAATGTTTTTAAAATTGAAACTTCCTTTTAAATCATAAATTTAAATAAATTGAACTGATGCTTTTAAAATTTTATTCTCTAATTTAATTTTTAAGATATCTGCGGTAGGGTTTGGAAAAAGGGTATTATTTTGTTCGATTTCAAATTAATCCGTTTTACAATAAAAACAATTATAAATGGTATTAATTAAAAATATCAATGACAACCACAATCGTCCTGACCGCATTTTTTCTTAGATTTAGGTTTCAAGAAAAATTTTTTGACCAGAAAAAATACCGCTACACAAAGACAAGAATAGGCAAGAAAGGTTTGAAAATACATACTGCAAAGTTAGGCTGTTTTATTTGATTATGCCATTTTTTAATTGAATTTATGTTTTAAAATTTTACTCCAAAAGACAGGTAAAATGTTCTTCCTTCTCCTGGTAAGATTCCGGGGCCAGGATAGCCACCAGATCTTCTGGTAGCATAATTTTGATTGGTTAAATTATTTATTCCAGCTCTTATATTGTACAGGTTTAAAAATTTGTATTCTGATGAAAAATCCATAACGCTGTAGCCGTTAAGGATGCCACTCTGACCATTAGATGAAGGAGCAACTGTATTGTTAGCATCGGTAAAAATCATTCCAGCCATTTTATATTGCATTGTTGCTGAAAAGCTCGAATTGCTCCAGGATAATCCAAAATTATGAATATATCTCGGAGCGTTTTCTACCCTGTTTTCGGCTAAATTCTTCTCGGTGATAACAACATTTGGTGCGACTCCGGTCGCTGCTGAAATTTTAAAATCAATATATTTGGCGTCAATAAATGACATTGACGCAAATATATTCAGATTTCCGTGCGATTGTTCGATTCCAACTGCTTTAGTAAGATTAATATCTACAAAACTTTCAATTCCCTTGTTAACCGATGTGCCTAAATTGGTTCTGAACAAGTACGTTCCTTGCGCTGGATCGTTGTTTACAAATTGTCTTAATCCTCCAACACGGTTGTAATAACTTAAATAAAAAATGCCAATGTCAAAATTTATTATTCCTTTATATATGCCGCGATAACCTATATCGGCATTGTATCCGCTTGCGTCTTTTAAATTCAAATCAATTACATCAATTACCGCTGAAGGAGTCAGATCGCTAAATAAAACTGGTCTGAAAGCCTGAGTAATATTGGCATATAAATTAGTTTGTTTCCACTTGTATTCAAAACCAACACCAAATAGAGGTTTATTTCTAATAATGGTTTTACTTTCGAATTTTACAGCATTGCCAGCAACAATATCAATTCGTCCTTGTGCAGAAGAATTTATATGTTCCAGCCTAAAACCTGGTGTAACGCTGAATTTGTCGGTGATTTTAAACTGATTTTCCGCAAAAAATGCTACATTTTTAGTAATAAATTGCAGTGCTATAGGAAATTCGCCATCTGTTGTCATGTCAAAATTACTTGCTGTTGTGCCCTTGCCTCGTTGATTTCGATTGGTGTTTGCCTGATAGAACCTCAATCCGAAGGCAAAATTTTGTGTTGTTTTGCCAAGTGTGTAGCGATAAAGATTTCGATTTTCAATACCAATATTTTTATATGATTCGCTGTCAACCCGCCGATTAGAATAGTCGTTTGTGCTTGCATTAATAACATCTTTTATGTTTGCAGCACTAACAAACCCTACGCTATTTCGTTCGCCAATCAAACCAAATGCTTTAATATTCAAATCAAAATTAGCATTTATTTTTGAATCAAAATGTATTGAAAAAATATTCCAGGGCACACCATACCAGTTGCGCTCTCTTTGGGATTGCTGCGGATTATTTGCAAATTGTTCATCGGTTAAGCCTCCGGGCTGCTGCATCGCATAGTCAGAATTTGTGTATTCTGCGGACATTTTGGTATGTTCTGAAAATCGATATTCGAAAAATGCGTGACTATTTCTGGCTTCAAAACGATTGTTTTCTCTCCAGCTTTTTGCACTGCGAGAATGATTATAAACATAAAAAGACAGTTTTTTATATTTTCCTCCCACGGCATTAAAACTACTGATTAATCCATAGCTGCCGATAGTGTTTTGCGATTCAAATGAAAATGGTTTTTCTTTTTCTCTTTTTAAAACATAATTTAACATACCTCCAAATTGTGGGCCAAATTGTAATGCAGCACCGCCTCTAACTAACTGAATAGTTTCAATAGCCTCAAAGGGAGGATTGTAATAGGCTTCGGGGTACCCAAATACGTCGGCAGAAATATCGATGCCGTTTTGGCGCGTGTTGAGTTCCCAGCTTCTGTTAGGACTCAAACCTCTAACGCTAATATTGACTTGTAAACCAGAGCTTTCGTTTTCCCAAACTGTTACTCCGGGAATTCTGGCAAAAATTTCGCGTGCATTATTATTAGTTAAATTTGCGTTGAGATTGGACAGTTTTAATACCTCATTTTTTTTACCCGAAAACAAAATATTATCTTTTATTTCCGGCATTCTTTCCGGACTTTGTTGCTTAATTTTAATTTCAACAGTTTTTAGCTTTAAAATGGTGTCATGTGCAGTGCTCTTTATTTGACCAAACAAAATATACGGTGCCAACAAAATAATAACAGTTCTGAAATTGAGCATTGAAATTTAAATTAATTTTAAAGTGCAAAAGTAAACATTATTTTTATTTAGACCTAATAAAAATAATATTAATAACTCCTTTTTTTTAAGACAGTAAATCATTAAAAAAAGATGCAAGTAGCCTGAGTTATGACAATATCTGATAAGAAATATAAGCAACCAGATAAGCCAATCCGCTCATAAAAATAAGTTGTCCAAACGGCCATTTCCAGGAATTGGTTTCTTTTTTTGTAATAGCCAATGTACTTGCGCACTGCAACGCAAAAGCATAAAAAAGCAACAACGATACTCCTGATGCGAAATTAAAAACTTTTTCGCCAGTTTCTGGGTTAATTTCGGCAGCCATTTTATTTTTGATAGTATCACTGTTATCACTTCCGCCAACGCTGTAAATTGTGGCTAATGTACCCACAAAAACCTCTCGCGCAGCAAACGAACTAATGATGGCAATTCCTATTTTCCAGTCATATCCAAGAGGTTTTATAGCGGGTTCTATACTTTTTCCCATAATGCCGATATAAGAATTTTCGAGCTTATAGGCAGCAATTTTATTGTCTAAATCTGGTTTCAAAATCGAAATTGGTTCTTGATCTGTAATAACTTTTTCTGCATTTTTAAACGTATCTCCGGGTCCAAAAGATGCCAAAAACCATAATATTACTGAAATAGCTAAAATTATTTTTCCTGCTCCAAAAACAAAAGCTTTGGTTTTTTCGATTACATTTAATCCTACATTTTTGAATAATGGAAGTTTGTAGTTGGGCATTTCGACTACAAAAAAAGTTTTGCAATTTAATTTTAGAACTTTGTTGAGCAACCATGCCGAAAAAATAGCGGTGCCAAAACCAATTAAATACAATAACATTAACGTTAAACCTTGTGTATTAAAAATTCCAAAAAGGCGTTCTTTGGGAATAACCAACGAAATAATTATAGAATAAACAGGCAACCTAGCCGAACATGTTGTGAATGGAGTAACTAATATAGTTATTAATCTTTCTTTCCAATTTTCGATGTTTCGAGTTGCCATAATCGCAGGAATTGCGCAGGCTGTTCCTGAAATTAATGGCACAATACTTTTGCCCGAAAGTCCGAATTTTCGCATTATTTTGTCCATCAAAAAAACCACTCTGCTCATATAGCCACTTTCTTCGAGAATAGAAATAAACATAAACAAAAAAGCGATTTGAGGGATAAAAATTACAATACCACCAATGCCTGGAATGATACCCTGACACAAAAGGTTAGTAAATATTCCCACAGGAAGCTGGTCATTTGCATAAGAACTTAAAGCTGCGAAAGAACTATCAATAAAATCCATTGGATAACTAGACCAGTCAAAAATTGATTGAAAAATCAATAATAAAATAGCTGCAAAAATAAAATAACCCCAAAATTTATGGGTCAGGATGCGATCTAATTTACTTCTGAAATTTGTTGCCTTTGAACTGTCAATTTGGCGACCAATTTTTAATACGTCATTAATAAACTGGTACCGTTTGATGGTTTCTTTTTGTTGCAATCTTTTTAAATCGGAATTCGATTTTGCGAAATTGCTTGTTGATACAATTTTTTTATTCAGGTCTGAAAAATTTACATCTTGTGTAATCACCAGCCACAATTTGTATAAAGATTGCTTTGGGAATGCTTTTCTCAAACCGTTAAAATATTCAATATCAATGCTTGAGGCATTTAAACAAGCTTCTTTTGAAAGAGATTTATAATCAAGAATCAGTTTTTTAAGGTTATCAATACCAATTTTTTTTCGAGAACTTACTAAAGCGATTTTGGTTTTTAGTTCATCTTCAAGAAACGGAATGGATAATGAAATTCCTGTCAGTTCCATCCTGTCAATCATATTAATTACCAAAATAGTTGGAATTTCAAGATCTTTAATTTGTGTAAAAAGCAATAAATTTCTTTTCAAATTTTCTACATCTGTAACCAAAATTACGACATCCGGAAAGTCGATATCGTTTTTGTTAAGAAGCAATTCAATTACAACATTTTCATCCATTGAACTGGCGTTCAAACTATAGGTTCCCGGTAAATCAAAAATTATTGCCTTATTGTTGTTGTTTAAATTGCAAATTCCCTGTTTTTTTTCGACAGTAATGCCAGGGTAATTTCCAACTTGCTGATTGAGCCCTGTTAATTGATTGAAAACAGAAGTTTTTCCAGTATTTGGATTTCCGATAAGGGCTACTTTTATATTTTTATAAAGCATCAGAAGATATTATTCAAAAGTTTCAACGAGAATTTGACAGGCAGTTTCGAGTCTAATTGCCAGAAAACTATCGTTTATATTCAAAAAAAGCGGATCACCAAGTGGTGCTATTTGCAGTAATTCGACAGTATTTCCGGGCAAACAGCCCATTTCTATCAATTTTAGCGGAATGGCTTCAATGTCAAATTCGGTAATTGTTGCTTTTTGATTAATTTTAAGTTGATCGATAGAAATTTGCAAATCTTATTTAGATTAAATTAAGATTACAAAAATAAGGTTTTAAACTTAATTTAATGTTAATTGAGATTTTAATTTTTGGTTTTGGCTGAGTTTTCAAATTTCGTTATTTTTTGTGTGTTTGTGCGTAAAAAACAAACTGTTGCAATGCTGACAAAGTATTAAACTCATTTGGATATTAAAATGCAGATTGCCATCAAAACCTTCAAAACTCCTCGTTAAAAACAACTCACTTTTAATTTTCGACTTCCAAATTTTAATAATTTATTGAAATTCAAAAAAATTCTCAAAACTATAACGATTTCGTTGCTCTATTATCGTTAACATATTGATTGTATTGTTTTTTTAACGATTAGAAATACTATATTTACGACTTATTAAATTTTTAATGGCGGTTTTAAAATTACATTTAGACGAGTTTAATGAAATTGATTATGAATTAATTGCAATTCATTCCTCGTTAGAAGACTATCGTTTAGCGTATTTTTTAAATCAAAAATTGCCAATAATTCTAAGTAAAAGCAAAAAACTAATCGAAGTTCATTCAAAATTTGGTGCCGTTTTATTTGCTCAGTTCACCTTTCGTGATGCCTCAAATGACATTGAATGGTTTTTGGTTCAAAACAAAAACGAGAGCATTGTCAGAAAAAGAAGCACGGTTCAGAATCTGTTTTTTGACAAAGATGTTGAAATAGAAACTAAAATTTTTTTGTTGTCAGAATACAAAAAAGTTGATTATTTTTTAAAAATAGATAACAATCAGAACAATTTGATAATCGAAAATGTGATCAAGGAAATCAAAACAATTCCAAATGTAACCGCGGTTTACGCCGTGAATCCAAACCATATAAAATCAAAAAACAATTTAATTTTTTAAGTAAAATGCCTACAAACAAAAAAACTAAAATTGTCGCTACACTTGGCCCCGCATGTAGCACAAGAGAAGTATTAAAAGACATGATTGACGCAGGAGTAAACGTGTTCAGAGTCAATTTTTCTCATGCCGATTACGACGATGTTAAATTAAAAATCAATTTAATTCGTGGACTAAATGACGAATTTGGATACACAACTGCAATCTTGGGCGATCTTCAAGGTCCAAAACTTCGGGTTGGTGTTATGAAAGAAGATGTAGTTGTAAATCCAGGCGATATTATTACGTTTCAAACTGCCGAAGACGTGCCAGGAACAGCCGAAAGGGTTTATATGAATTATAAGGAATTTCCAAGAGATGTAAATCCGGGCGAAAAAATATTGCTGGACGATGGAAAATTAATGTTTGAAGCTATAGAAACTAACAGAACAACGGAAGTGATTTGTAAGGTAATTCAGGGTGGCCCGTTAAAATCTAAAAAAGGTGTAAATCTTCCAAACACGAAAGTTTCATTGCCTGCTTTGACTAAAAAAGACATTCGTGATGCCTTATTTGCAATCGAACAAAAAGTAGATTGGATTGCACTTTCGTTCGTTAGAACCGCCGAAGATTTAATTGAATTGCAAGAGTTGATTGCGAAACATTCAGAACATAAAATTCCAATTATAGCAAAAATAGAAAAACCAGAAGGTGTCGCAAACATTGACAAAATTGTTGCGTACTGCGATGGTTTAATGGTGGCTCGTGGCG
>ENA-OFCF01000917-OFCF01000917.1-metagenomes-genome-assembly--contig:-NODE-917-length-12163-cov-18.119508_pt1 | contig 12163 bp, 4 predicted proteins | sample MGYA00153387_OFCF01 | MGnify analysis MGYA00153387
AAACCTCTGGTTCAGGCCTTTAACTGGCCTGAAATCAAGAACGCCTGCACGGTAGATGCGGTGATCACCGTGGTCGATGTGCCCGCTACTGCTGCCGGCCAGTTTGCAGCCAATCCGGCAGCTGTTGATGCCCAGCGCAGGCAAGATCCAAATTTGGACCACGAGTCGCCCCTGCATGAGCTGTTTGAAGATCAGCTCATGTCCGCTGACCTGGTGGTGCTCACCAAGCTCGACCAGTCCAGCAGCGAAGATCGGGCCACAGTGGAGGCCATCGTGCGCCAGGAAGTGCCTGCACAGGTGAAGATTGTGGCTGCCGATCATGGCCAGATCGATCTGGCTGTGGTGCTTGGCCTGTTCAGCGCATCGGAAGAAAGCATTGATGAACGCCACAGCCACCATGGGCACGAAGAAGGTCAGGCGCACGACCACCACGACCATGACGAGTTCGACTCAATCGTCGTCAAGCTGCCTGAAATGGAGCGCGAAGCTTTGCTGGAAAAGCTGCAGGCCATTGTCTCCGAGCAAACCGTCTACCGCGTCAAAGGCTTTGTTGCCGTGCCCGGCAAGCCTATGCGTCTGGTCGTACACGGCGTGGGCAAGCGTTTTGACAGCTACTTTGACCGCCGCTGGACAGACACCGAAACGCGGCAGACCTATCTGGTGTTCATTGGCCACGATCTAGATGAAGCCGCTATTCATGCCCAGCTGGCCACCCTGACCGCTGGAGCGCACTGATGCATTTGCTCGCAGTTCAGCCCGGCGGCTTTGTGGACGATGAAGCCTTTGTCTCCAGCCTCGGACAGTCGCCTGCCGATGTGGTGGTGCTCAGCGCTGCCGACACCACGCTGTCGTTGCTGGCCGACGCTTATGCCCACTTGCAAGGGCTGAACGGCGAGCAGTTACCCACGGTGCGGCTGGCCAATCTCATGCATTTGCGCCAGCCCGCTTCGGTAGATTTGTATGTAGATGAGGTGCTGCAGCACGCCAAGGTGATCGTGATTGACCATCTCGGTGGTGAAAGCTACTGGCCGTATGGCACAGAGCGCATCCGCGAAATCTGTCGCCTCAAGGCCATCACGCTGGTCATGTTCTCCGGGGACACCACGGAGGATCTGAATCTGCTGCGCAAAAGTACCGCGTCCATGGAGCAGTGCCGCAGCATCTGGCGCTATCTGCGCGAAGGTGGGGCAGCCAACGCGCGGGAGTTTTTTAACTACCTTTGGCATGGTTTTTTGGGTGGCGAGCAACCGGCGCTCCCACCCCGGCCCCTGCCATCCGTTGCGGTCTACCACCCCGAGCACGATGCCGCCTCCGTGCAGCAGTGGCTGCAACCGGGAGCCATGCAGTGGCAAGAAGGTGCCCCTGTGGTCATGGTGGTGTTTTACCGGGCGCATTTGCAGTCGGGCAATACGCAGGTATTCCAGGCACTGTGCCAGCAGCTGCTGGCGCAAGGCATGAACCCTCTGCCGCTGGCCTTGCTGTCGCTCAAGGACGCAAGCTGCATGGCTATGCTGCACCAGCTGTGCACCGAGCATCAGGTGGCATTGATCCTGAACACCACGTCGTTTTCGCAATCCTCGCTGGAAACACCCGGCGACCACGCACTGGCTGGTGATATTGCGGTGCTGCAAGTCATCATGTCGGGCGGCAACGAGCAAAGCTGGCTGGCCGACACCCATGGGCTGCAGCCACGTGATATTGCCATGCATGTGGCCATGCCCGAGGTGGACGGTCGCATCATCACCCGCGCTATCAGCTTCAAGGGCCTGTCACACCGCAGCGAGCTGACCCAGTCCGATGTGGTGCAGTACCAGCCCCATGCCGAGCGCCTGGCCTTTGTCGTGGAGCTGGCCCAGCGCTGGTGCCGCCTGCGCCAGAAAGCCAATGCAGACAAGCGCCTGGCACTTATTTTGGCCAACTACCCCACCAAGGAAGGCCGGCTTGGCAATGGCGTGGGGCTGGATACGCCTGCTTCCGTCATTCATATCCTGCAGTCGCTGCAGCAGCAAGGCTACGTGCTCGATGCGGTTCCCGCTGATGGTGACGTGTTGATGGAACACCTTCAGCAGGGCATTACCAACGACCCGGACTCCTGGGGCGTGCGGCCCGCTCTGCAAAGTCTGGATCTGGCCACATACCAGACCTTTTTTGCCAGCCTGCCGGTACAGAACCAGCAAGCCGTGCTGCAGCGCTGGGGCGCACCAGATAGTGACCCCATGCTGCGTCAGGGCCGCTTCATGATTGCGGGCCTGCGCTGCGGTCAGGTGTTTGTGGGCATACAGCCTGCCCGTGGCTATCACCTGGACCCCATGGCCAGCTACCACGACCCTGATCTGGTGCCGCCGCATTACTACCTGGCCTTTTATTACTGGCTGCGCACCGTCTGGAATGCAGACGCCATGGTCCACGTAGGCAAGCACGGCAATCTGGAATGGCTGCCCGGTAAAAGCGTGGCGCTGTCCAGTAGCTGCTGGCCCGATCTGGTGTTTGGCCCCATGCCGCACCTGTACCCGTTCATCGTCAATGACCCGGGTGAGGGCACGCAGGCCAAGCGCCGCGCCCAGGCAGTGATCATCGACCATCTGATGCCGCCTCTGACCCGTGCCGAAAGTTATGGACCGACGCGCGATCTGGAGCGCATGGTCGATGAGTACTACGAAGCCGCCACCATGGACCGCCGGCGCGCAGAGCTTTTGCGCACGCAAATTCTGGAACATATCGTCGCCCACGATCTGCACCAGGATTTGGGCCTGCAAGCGCCCCGCAGCACAGATGAAGAACAGCAGCTACTGAACAAGACCGATGCCTATCTGTGTGAGCTCAAGGAAAGCCAGATCCGCGACGGCCTGCACATCTTTGGCCAGTCGCCCCAGGGCCGGCTCGAGCGCGATACCCTGCTGGCGCTGGCCCGCCATCCTGTGGGCAATGGTCAGGGGGCCAGCAACAGCCTGATCCGCGCTCTGGCGCAGGACTTGTTGCCGGGCGTGAATTTTGATCCACTGGATGCCGCCTGGGAAACCCCGTGGACCGGGCCATTTCCCGTGCTGCTGGCTGACGTAGACAGCCAGCCATGGCGTCATACGGGAGATACACGCGAGCGACTGGAAGTGCTGGCCCTTCAATTACTGGAGCTGCCAGCGCATGCGGTTGCTGCGCTTGAGCATGATTTGACCAATACCCTGCTGGTACTGCAGCGCATAGACACTGATCTGCGCCCGCGCCTGCAAGCCTGCGGCACGCAGGAGATTTTGCAGCTCAGCCGGGGTCTGCAAGGGCGCTTTGTGCCCGCTGGCCCCAGCGGTGCACCTACTCGGGGGCGGCCTGATGTATTGCCCACCGGGCGCAACTTCTTTTCTATCGACACGCGCGCCGTGCCCACGCCCACCAGCTGGACGCTTGGGCTCAAATCTGCCCAGCTGCTGGTAGAGAAATACACACAAGAGCACGGCGACTATCCGCGTGCGCTGGGCCTGTCGGTCTGGGGCACGGCCACCATGCGCACGGGCGGGGACGATATCGCTCAGGCCTTTGCCCTGCTGGGCGTGCGCCCCAAATGGGCCGATGGTAGCTGGCGCGTCAGCGACTTTGAAGTACTGCCCATGTCGGTGCTGGGCCGCCCTCGCGTAGACGTAACCTTGCGCGTCTCGGGCTTCTTCCGTGATGCCTTCACCAATGTGATTCGCCTGTTTGATGCGGCAGTACAAAAGGTCGCAAGTCTGGACGATGAAGACGAGTTCACCAACCCCATACGCGCCCGTGTGCTCAAGGAGGCTGCGCAACTGCAGGCGCAGGGCATGGGCCAAGACGCTGCACGCCATCAGGCCGGACTGCGCGTGTTTGGTGCCAAGCCCGGCAGCTACGGCGCGGGCCTGCAAGGCCTGATTGACGGGCGCAACTGGGACAGTGACGAAGACCTGGCCGTGGCCTACCGCAACTGGGGTGCCTACGCCTATGGCCAGAAAGACGACGGCACCGCCGTGCCCGAGACCTTTGTGCGCCGCCTGACGGACATTCAACTGGTGGTGCACAACCAGGACAACCGCGAGCACGACCTGCTCGACTCTGACGACTACTACCAGTTTCAGGGCGGCATGGCTGCGGCCGTGCGCCACTTCAGCGGCCAGCAGCCTGATCTGTACTTTGGTGACCACAGCAACCCACAGTCGCCACGCATGCGCACCCTGCAAGAAGAAATCAGCCGTGTGGTGCGCTCGCGCGTGACCAATCCCAAGTGGATGGAAGGCATCAAGCGCCACGGCTACAAGGGCGCGTTTGAAGTGGCAGCCACGGTGGACTACCTGTTCGCCTTTGACGCCACAGCCCGTGTGGTGCGCGACGACCAGTACGCACGCGTGACCGACGCCTTTGTGGCCGATACCGGCATGCGAGACTTTTTGCAGCAGCACAACCCCGCCGCTTTTCACGACATCTGCGAGCGCCTGCTCGAAGCCATTGGCCGTGGCCTGTGGGAGGACAGCGGTGACTACCAACCCTTGCTGGAGCAGCATCTGCTGGCCACTGAGCAATTACTAGAGAGCCGATGATGCACACTGAATCCGCTGAGCCTGTGGGCTTTCCATTTACCGCCATTGAAGGCCAGCCGCAGCTGCAAATGGCATTGCTGCTGGCTGCCATTGACCCGTTACTGGGCGGGGTGCTGGTTGAAGGGCCGCGCGGCACAGCCAAGTCCACCAGTGCACGTGCGCTCGCTGCCTTGCTGCCTGCGGGCCGTTTTGTAAACTTGCCGCTAGGCGCAACCGAAGAGCAACTGGTAGGGTCCATCGATCTGGAGGCCGCTTTGCAGCGCAGCGCCGTGCAGTTTCGAGCCGGTCTGCTGGCGCAGGCCCACCAGGGCATCCTGTATGTCGATGAGGTCAATTTGCTGGCCGATGGGCTGGTGGACTTGCTGCTCGATGTCAGCGCCAGCGGCATCAACCGCATCGAGCGCGACGGCGTCTCCCACCAGCACGATGCACGCATCACCTTGATTGGCACCATGAACCCCGAGGAAGGCCAGTTGCGCCCGCAACTGCTCGATCGCTTTGGCCTGTTTGTGCGGCTGGAGAATGTGCCCAGCACGGCCATGCGCAAAGCCATTGTCAAGACCCGCATGGCTTTTGACGCAGACCCGCAAGGCTTTTTTACGGCACACGCAGATGCGCAGGCAGCGCTGGCAGCACAAGTGGCAGCCGCCCGTAGGGCACTGGCAGACGTACAGTGGCCAGACGCTATTCATGACCAGGTCGCCCAGCTGTGCCAGGACGCAGGCGTCGAGGGCGTACGCGCTGATCTGGTCATGCTGCGTGCGGCACGGGCGCATGCAGCGCTGCAGGGCCGATCTCAGGTGGCACCGGCGGATGTACATGCCGTAGCCCAGCTGGCACTGGCGCACCGCCGGACACAGGCTGCGCCAGTTTCTCAGGAAGGCGATGAACCAGCGCCCGGCTCCGGTGGTGCGCAGACTTCGCAGCTTTCTGGTCAGACTGCGCATCAAAGTACAGATGGCAGACAGCCTCCACCTTTGCCCCAGTCGGCCAATGCACAAGATTGGGGGGAGATGTCTGCGCCACAGGCAGTGCCCATCCAGACAGTTAAAGCACTGAGGCCTTTCTCGTCAAAAAAAGCCTGACGCGCTCTACCACAGCCAACCATGCGGGCCAGGCCATGGTGGGGCGCGATACCAATACAACTCGCAAAGGCCGTCGGCAAGGCAGTATCAGTCGTAGCCTTGACTGGGCTGCCACGCTGGCCTCCAAAGGGCAGGGCGTGCTGGGTGTGCAGCACTTGCACTATCGTCGCCAGCCCGCAGGCACCCAGACCACCCACTTTGTGCTGCTGGATCTGTCTGCATCCATGCTGCGTGGCCAAAAACTGGCCTGGGCCAAAGGCTGTCTGCTGGCTTTAACCGCAATGTTCTACCGTAGCCGCGATCACATGGCCGTTATCGGCTTTGCGGGTCAGCAGGCGCAGTGGCTGCAAAAGCCTGCACGGGTGCCTGCTTTCAATGAGCACTGGATTGCGCCATTGCGTGGGGGCGGCGCTACGCCCATCCAGTCGGCAATCGATGCGGTGAATGCCGAACTCAAGCGGCATGGGCCAGACAGGCACGCCTGCATCTGGCTGCTTACCGACGGCAGGTTTGACCCATTGCCTGCGCGCCCTGAGCACATTGAAGAATGCTACGTCATCGACTTTGAAGAAGATGTAGTGACGCTTGAGCGTTGCAGGCGTCTTGCCCAGCAATGGCAGGGACATCTTTTGCCCGCATCCCAGTTCGGCTGCCGGTCAGCGCATTGATGGCAATGCTGGCCATGCCTGCGCTGCAATAGCGGCGCTGCTGCCGGGGTGCCCGTAGCAGGTAGAAGGTGCGCAAATCACAGCCATGCTCAGCCGTTTGAAGCACTGCCTCACTGCTCCCCCTTGATGGCAGCCCAACCTTGGCGGTTGCCCGCATCTGTAGTGCTGCCTGTGCATCAATGCCAGCAACGCTGGCTGTAACGTTCACCGCCTTGCTTTGGCTCATCCATTCGCCTTCGCCGCGCAACAAGCGCTGGTTCAATGCATCAGCAAAACAATCTTGCCATCTGACTGGGAATGTTGAGCCAGCCCTGACGGCACAAAAGGCGGTCAAGGTGCTCAAGCCTCAAACCAGAAAGCACCAAAACGGCTTGCTATTCCTGCAGCCAGTCGCCTGTCTCTAGGGCAGAGCAGACAGATTTTGATGAACAAAAAAACGCAATCGCGCCATCACAGATGTTGAGCGCGGCCCCCGCGTTCGTTTCAGAAAATAAAAATATATGGCTGGCCTGCCAGATAAACAGCAAGCACGCAATATATTTGTTAACAATTTCTGTATAGCGCTCAGAGCTGTTTATGTAGTAGAGGTTTTTTTTCTATATGCTGGCCTGAGAAATTATTTTTACCTGTTTTTTCGCTGGCAATACTCTATTTCATTAAAAAGCGCCATGTTAAATATCAATAAGCAACAGAATATTTAATATTATTAGTATGTAATTTTTGTTTTAGATCAAACTCACTCATCCGTGAAGGTGAATATATTGGTTGGATATTAATTTTCGCTCGCGAAGTTAATGAGCTTCCAAACAAATAGTTACGGGTGGCGGTTTTGATCTTTATTAGCTTTCACAAAACATTTTATAACAAATGTTTTGTAATAATTATTTTTGTTGCATTAATTACAAGTGCTGCCCGTGCTCAGTCTGACTTGAGCCCGGTAATCAGAAGCGACCTGGAGCAGCGCCGGGCCTTGGAGCGTGAACAGGCTCAAAGAGAGCTTCTGCAGAAAACGCCAGATGCCATGCAGCCAGCAGCACCTGCCGCCAGCCTTCCCTGGCCGCAGGCAGAAACGCCATGCTTTGTAATTCACTCCATTGTCTTAAGCGGTGCAAGCAGCGCTGATTTTCAATGGGCATTACAGGACGTGCTGCAGGGCAGTGACCCCGCATTGGGGCGCTGTCTGGGAATTGACGGCATTAATGTTGCCGTGCAGCGCGTGCAGCAAAAGTTGATTGGCAAAGGATTTGTGACATCCAGAGTTCTTTTGCAGCCGCAGGATTTATCAGCAGGCCTGCTTACGCTCACCCTTGTGCCGGGGCGTGTGCGTCAAGTGCGTCTGGCAGATGGGGTATCTCAACGCGCTACTTTCACAAATGCCCTGCCAGTGCAATCAGGCGACATTTTGAATCTGCGCGCTATTGAGCAAGGGCTTGAAAATCTCAAGCGAGTTCCCACCGCTGAGGCCGATATTCAAATCGTCCCCGCTGAGCTGCCCGGTGAAAGCGATGTGCTCGTGCAGTGGACGCAGGCTTTCCCGTTTCGCTTGACCACTTCGGTGGACGACAGCGGCACCCGGGCCACTGGCAAATACCAGGGCAGTGTCACTGTCAGCTACGACCACTGGCTCACCCTCAACGACCTGTTTTACGTCAGCTTTAACCATGACCTGGGCGGTGGCGACAGGGGCGAACGCGGCACACGCGGGCAAACGGTGCATTACTCATTGCCTTGGGGGTACAACACCTTCAGCGTAACGGCCTTTGAAAGCCGTTACTACCAAAGCGTAGCTGGGTTTGCTCAGGACTACGTCTACAGCGGAACCAGCCAGAACGCCGAATTCAGCGTTGCACGCTTGATCTACCGTGATGCACACCGCAAAACCAGCCTGAGCCTCAAAGGCTGGCTGCGCCGCTCTACCAACTCGATTGACGACACCGAAGTGCTCGCACAGCGCCGTGCCACAGGTGGCTGGGGGCTGGGCGTTGCGCACAAGGAGTTTTTGGGCCGCGCAACGCTGGACCTTAACTTGACCCACAAGCGGGGCACCGCCGCATTTGGTGCCAAGCCTGCTGCCGAAGAGGCGTTCGGTGAAGGAACGTCGCGCATGCAGGTCACCACAGCCGATGCCAGTCTGGACCTGCCATTTGCATTGGCGGGGCAGCAGTGGCGCTACCAGAGCAACTGGAGGGTGCAGTGGAATGGCACACCACTGACCCCGCAAGACCGTTTTGCCATCGGCGGGCGCTACACCGTGCGCGGCTTTGATGGTGAATCCAGCCTGGTGGCCGAGCGTGGCTGGCTGCTGCGCAATGACCTGGGCCTGGCGCTGCCAGCCATGGGGGCGCAAATCTATCTGGGTGTGGACTACGGCCAGGTGAGTGGGCCTTCCGCGCGCTGGCTGCAAGGCACGCGGCTGGCAGGCGCTGCCCTGGGGCTGCGCGGCAGTCTGGGCAAGATTTCTTATGAGTTTTTTGTAGCCCGTCCTGTCAGCAAGCCGCAGCACTTCAATACCGCATCGACAACGGCTGGCTTCAGCTTGTTTGCGTCTTTCTGAGGGCCAGCAAAGCTTAGCGACAACAGCGTATCGCCACAGCCAGCAGCTCTTTGAGCCAGAGCGCGCTGGGCAACATCATTTCAATCATTCGGGGGGGAACGGGGTATGAACAAGCATCTTTACCGCATTATTTTTAATGCTGCGCGTGGCCAGCGGATGGTGGTCTCTGAAGTAGCCTCCAGCCACGGCTGTGGGGGTGGTGATACAGGGCAAGCGCAGTGCCCCACCTCTGCTTTTGGCCGCCTGAAACTGTGGCTGTCGCCGATTGCTCTGGCTACTGGTGCACTGGCTGCCAGTGCTTGGTATCTGCCGGTGCATGCCCAGATCACTGCTGACCCCAAAGCCCCGGGCAATCAGCGCCCCACCGTGTTGCCAGCAGCCAATGGCGTGCCCGTGGTCAACATTCAGACCCCCTCTGCGGCGGGCGTTTCCCGCAATACCTACAGCCAGTTTGATGTGCACGCTCAGGGGGCGGTGCTCAACAACAGCCGCACCAACGCGCAAACACAGCAAGCTGGCTGGGTGGCTGCCAACCCTTGGCTGGCAACGGGTTCTGCACGCGTGATCTTGAACGAGGTCAACAGCAGCAATCCCAGCCATCTCAATGGCTATGTAGAAGTAGCGGGCCAGCGTGCTGAAGTGATTTTGGCCAACCCTGCAGGCATTCAAGTCAACGGTGGCGGATTTATCAATGCCGCAGGCGTCACGCTCACCACCGGAACCCCTGTCATGCAGGGCGGCAGTCTCGATTCATTTTTGGTGCGCGGCGGGCAGATCAACGTTGCGGGCCTGGGGCTCGATACCAGCACCGCCGACGCCACGCGCATTCTGGCGCGGGCCGTGCAGGTCAATGCAAGCATATGGGCCAAAGATCTCACCGCCGTAGTGGGCAGCAACCAGGTCAAGGCACTGGTCTCTGGTGGTGCAGCAACGGCTACAAAAATTGCCAGCTCAGACCCGGCCTCTGCGCCCATGCCCGCTTTTGCTTTGGACGTAGCAAGCATTGGCGGCATGTACGCGGGCAAAATTTACATGGTGGGCACAGACACCGGACTGGGCGTCAACAACCAGGGCACTCTGTCTGCGCAAACTGGCACGCTCACCTTGCTGGCCAACGGCCAGATCGTAAATACCGGCACTGTACAAGCCAAGAGCGGGCTTGCGCTGCAGACAACAGATGCCATCCGCAACACCGGCAAAGAGGCCGTTATCAGCGCGGCTGACGGAGCCATGCATCTGGCCGCGCAAAACATTCACAACGAAGCGGGCTACATCGTCGCCGGCGGAAACATCTCTGTCACCGCGCAAGACACTGTGGCCAACCAGCAAGGCGGCGAGATCGTCAGCGCAGCCAGTATCGAGGTGACTGCAGACGGCATCGTCAATACCTCTGGCGCTTCGGTCCTGGCAAGAAATAACATCACCTTCACGGCCAGCAACGCCGTCAACAACAGCCATGGCACGCTCAGTGCGGGGCAGCACTTCAAGGTGCAGGACACAGCCCCTGCGCGAGCACTGGCTATCACCAATACAGACGGTCTGGCCGAAGCAGGCGAAACCGTCACGTTGCATGCCCTCAGCCTTTCGGGTGACGGCAAAGTCCAGTCTGCAGGCGATCTGCTCATTGATCTGCAAAGCAACTTTGACAGCCAAGCCGACCTGTTCGCCAACCGCAATGCACAGCTGCGCATTGGTGGCACCTTCACCAATCAGGCCAGGCTTCAAGCCGGGCAGGCCACCACCGTCACAGCCAGCAACATAGACAACACGGCAACGGGTGAAATCTCGGGCCAGACACGCACTGCGCTGCAAGCCGCCAGCAGCCTTGATAACCGTGGCCTGATTGATGGCCCGCAGGTTCGTATTGACGCCCACCAGCTGACCAACATCGGAACAGGCCGTATCTATGGCGATCACATTGCTGTGGCGGCTGCCACGCTGACCAACGACACCGAAACGCTTGGCACGGAAAGAAAAGACGCGGTGATTGCCGCCCGCCAGCGCCTTGACATAGGCGTTCATACGCTGGTTAACCGCGAGAACGCGCTCATCTTCAGTGGCGGCGTTGGCGAAGATGTGCTCAACATCGGTGGCGCACTGGATGCCAACGGGCACGCCACCGGACAAGCCAGCCTGGTGCACAACGCATCGGCCACCATTGAATCTCTGGGTGGGCTGTCTATTGCGGCTGATCTGCTTAAAAACACCAACGAACACTTCACCACAGAGCTTGAACTGGTCAAAGGCCCAGCAAGCCTGAAATACATTCAGCCAGAGGGCAGCCGCGTGAAGGTCTTGGCCGAAAACTTTGTCTGGCAGCGCTGGAGCAAAGCGGGCCAGTATCGCTACAAAAACTCCCCGCCCGTTAACGAAAGCAGCGTATTGGGGCAATCGCCTGTTCCGAATGTGGGCGAAGAAACCTGTGTGGGCGATGAGTCCAACGAAGTCTGCACACGCCAGCCGGGTGCTGACTATCTGGCAGATAACCCCGCATGGGCTTACTTCGGGGTGACGCCTCCCGCCACGCCAGAGCCGGCAGCGCCCAGCATGGCAAAACCAATCGCTCCAGCTGAGGGCAACGCAGCCAGTTGTGCTGAAGGCGCTGGCTATGATTTGAATCTCTGCACCAGCTACCAGGCGGCGCTGGCGCAATACAGCACCAACCTGGCCGTCTATGACCAGGCATGGGCTGACTACACCAGCACCTTTACGGCCTGGGCAGCTGAGACTGATCCACTCTACGAGGCGCTTGACGCAAAAATTTCTGCCTACAACAGCAGATTTGCAAGCAGCAAGATTCGTGACTGGACGGAATTCAACGTCACGCGCAGTGAGTACGAAACCAAAGTCAAAACTTCAGCGCCGGGCCAGATCCTCTCGGGTGGTGACATGCGCCTGAGCGGTGGCGACCTTGCCAACGACAAAAGCCGCATCATTGCCGGCGGTAGCCTGACCGGCAATCTGGCCAATGTGGCCAGCATCGAGGCCATGGGCCAGTATGTGATTCATGAAGAGGGCACCAGCCAGTCCACGTGGTCAAAATGGCGCGGAGGCTATAGGCGCTATCACCAGCGCCGCTGGGGCGCCACCGTTGCCTACCGGCCAGCCGATGAGGTGCAGTCCATCGTGCTGCCCGTTGCAGAAAAATTGCAGAACACCCGGCCTGCAGGCAGCAATACCCAGCTTGCCACGCAAAACCAGTCCGGCAGCGTGGATGCACCGCTGTCCAGTGGCCCCACACTGGGCAGCCTGCCCAGCAGCAGCCTGTTCAAGCAAAACCCCAGTGCCAATGCGCTATACCTGATTGAGACC
>ENA-OFCF01000918-OFCF01000918.1-metagenomes-genome-assembly--contig:-NODE-918-length-12160-cov-2.968443_pt1 | contig 12160 bp, 8 predicted proteins | sample MGYA00153387_OFCF01 | MGnify analysis MGYA00153387
GCCGACGTAGAAGGCCGGATAGTCCTGCCTGGCCACGTTGTCATACGGTGAATACGACAGCATGTAGTCGTGGGCGGCTTTTTCCTTGGGGTTGCCCCACTGAGTCCATTCATTGGCGGTGAGCGGAATCGTGTCGTCCAGCATGGTGCTGATGACGTCCACGAACGGCACGTCGAGCACGATGCCGCGGTACTTGGCCGGCGCTTCATTGGCCACCACGCCCATCAGCAAACCACCGGCCGAACCGCCGCTGGCAAAGACGTTGTCGGCCGCGCCCCAGCCTGCCTTGACCAGCGCGTCGGTGGCGTCGATGAAGTCGGTGAAGGTGTTCTTCTTGTGCATCAGGCGGCCGTCTTCGTACCAGCCTTCACCCATTTCGGCGCCGCCACGCACGTGGGCGATGGCGACGACAAAGCCGCGGTCCAGCAGGCTTGCACGGTTGGCCGAAAAGGTGGCGTCGTAAGAACTGCCGTACGCGCCATAGCCCAGGATGTACAGCGGCGCGCTGCCGTCTGCGCGCGCCTTGTCGGGCCGCCAGGCCAGCGTCACCGGCACGCGTTTGCCGTCGCGCGCAGCCGCCCAGATGCGGGTGGTGCTGTAGGCGCCTGCTTCGTAGCCGGGCACCTCGCGCACCTTGCGCAGATGTTTCTGGCCGCTGGCGAAATGCAAGTCCCAGGTGGCCAGCGGCTGCACCATCGAGGTGACGGCATAACGCAGATGTGCAGCGTGCGGGTCGGGGTTGCCGCCGAGCGCCACGGTGGTGGCCGGCGCGGCGGCCACGGCCGTCGCTTCGGCGTCCGTCAGCGTGAACGTGTCGTTCAAGGCGAGCGCGAGCGTCAGCGGCAAGGCCGGCGTCGGGGGCTGAGGGTCGCGTGGGTCTCAGTCGGCGGCGTCGCGGTGGCCGATCACCAGCGAGGTGCCGCGGCGGCCGGGGTCAGGCATGCGGCGGGCGTGGGCGTCGCCGAAGCCGGCGTCGCGCATGCGTGTGGCGAGCTCGTCGGCGCCGAGAGTGTTGAGACCCTGGGCCGCGAAGCCGGCGGCGATCAGGACCTCGGGCGAATTGATGGCGAGGACCAGGATGCCGCCGGGGCGGAGCACGCGGGCCAGCTCGCGCAGGCCGGCGTCGACGTCGCTCCAGAAGTACACGCAGTTGGCGGTGCAGGCGGCGTCGAAGCGGCCGTCGGCGAGCGGGAGCGGGTCGATCGAGCCCTCGACGAGCTCGAGTCGGCCACCGCGCAGGGCGTCGGGGAAGCGGCGGCGCACGAGTGCCAGCATGTCGACGGCTCGCTCGACGCCGGTGACGCGAGCGTCGGGCGCGTGGCGCAGGATCAGCTCGATGGCGACCCCGCCGCCGAAGCCGACCTCGAGCACCTCGGCCCCGGGCGGCAGCTCGAGCGCGCCGACCATGTGGAGGTTGAGCGGGAGGTTGGCCCGGTTGAGGATCCGGCCGAGCAGGCGACCGAACAGGCCGCGCGGGTGGCCGAGTTGACTGATGATCCAGGCGGGGGCGGGCACGCGCAGAGTCTAAAGTAATGCGTGTGGATCAAGGCGTCTCGATCAAGGCTTTACGAATTTGAGGATGAAGCGGTCGGCCTGGCCGCGGCGCCCGGCCCTGGTGGTAGCGCCCGGCGAGGCGTTCCAGTCACGCGGGGCGGCGGTGTTGCGCAGGAAATCTGCGCTGGTGGCCAGACGAAAGCCTGCTGCCTCGACTTCGGCGCGCACGACCGACTCCTCGACGCGGTGAAGCGTCTGCGAAGCGCTGGTGCCTGTACCCGGCGTGATCGCCTCGGCCAGCGAGCGACGGACCGCGCTCGAACGGGGCGGGTGATTGTCGGAGAGGATCAAGCCGCGGATCTCAGCCGCGGTGGACGGTGATCACGCGGGAGAAGCGGTGGCTGAGGCCGACGCCGCCCTCGACGAAGCAGGGGGCGAACGAATCGTAGAGGCCCTCGACCTCGGCGAGGTCGGGGAGGGCGTCCTGCGGGGCGCCCTCGATCGCCACGTAGGCGCCATGGAAGTCGGCGCCGTCGCGGGCGTAGGGGGTGGCGACGGCGGCCATCAGGCGCAGCGCGGCGCCCCACTGCTCGGGTGAGAGCTGGCCGGCGTCCTTGAAGCTGCAACCTTCGATCATCACCAGGGCCTGGGCGACGCCCTCGTTGAGCTCGGCCTCGGGGATCGCGTACAGGTAGGCGGTCAGCTCGTCGACCTCGCACCAGACCAGGAGAATGTGCGCCGGCAGCTCGAGCAGCTCGGCCTGCGTCAGCGGCTCGACGGTGTCGAGGTCGAACTCGAGGGCCGGCGCGACGGGGCGAATGGCCTCGATGATCGCGGTCCGCAGGGTCTCGTAGCCGGTGGGGTCGTGGCGCGAGGCGCCGCGCTTGGGGAACGCCCGGGACAGGTCTTGCAGTTGCTCACGTGTCAGCGGCATCGGTCACCTCGGGGGCGGCGGCGGCCAGCATAACGCGTCATTCGTGGACGTGATAGGTCTCGCCGCACTCGCTGACGCGCGGGGCGGAGCGGTTCTCGTGCGGGACCATGCGAGACTTGAGCGGGCGCAGATAGGGCGGCAGCTCAAGCTGGCGCCAGACGGCCATCATCGCCTCGACGACCTCGGGGTCGAACTGGCTGCCTCCGAGCTTGGCGACCTTCTCGGCGGCGACTTGCGGCTCCATGCCGGCGCGATAGATGCGGTCGGAGACCATGGCGTCCCAGCAGTCGGCGACGCTGACGACGCGGACGCTCTGCGGGATGTCGACGGCGGCGAGGCGGTCGGGGTAGCCGGTGCCGTCCCAGCGCTCGTGGTGATGCAGGGCGAAGCGACGCAGCTCGGCGAGCTCGGGCGATTTCTCGAGGATCTGGCCGCCCAGGATCGTGTGCTGGCGAATGATCTCGATCTCGTCGAGGGTCAGCGCGCCGGGCTTGTTGAGGACCTTGTCGGGGATGCCGATCTTGCCGACGTCGTGGAGCAGCGCGCCGAGCTCGATCGTGCGGACCATCGGCCGCGGCAGCTTGAGCTGCTCGGCGATCCGAACCGAGAAGAAGCTGACGCGCTCGGAGTGACCGCCGGTGTAGGTGTCCTTGGCGTCGATCGCGGCGACGAGCGTGCGCACGGTGTCGACGAACAGGCCGTGCACGCGGCCCTCGAGGCTGTTCTTGCTGGCCTCCAGGTCCTCGTTGAGGCGGGTCATGTAGCTCTCGTAATGCTGGTGGCGCAGCAGGTTGTCGACGCGAGCCTTGAGCTCCTCGGGCAGGAAGGGCTTGACGAGGTAGTCGCTGGCGCCGCGTCGCAGGCCGCGGACGCGGTCGTGGCCGTCGGCGCGGGCGGTCAGCAGGAGGACCGGGAGGCGGGCGGTGACCGGGTCGGCGCGGATGCGCTCGACGAGCTGAAAGCCGCTCATCTTGGGCATCATGACGTCGGAGACGACGAGGTCGGGCTTGTCGTCGTGGACCTTTTGCAGGCCCTCCTCGCCGTTGCTGGCGGTGATGATGTCGTGCAGGGGCGCGAGCAGGCGGGAGATGAGTCGGACGATCTCCGGGTGGTCGTCGATGACGAGGATCTTGGAGCGCTGCACGCGGACGACCGGCAGGTGCTCGTGCAGCAGGGGGACCGAGGCGGAGATCGATCCGTCGTGGGCGGCCGCGGGGCGTGACTCGCCGACCACGTCGACCGGCACATTGGAGACATTGACGAAGCTGCCGGTGCCGCCGCCGCTGCTGCGAGCCCGCAGGTTCTCGATCTCGTTTTGCAGGAGGTCCTCGGTGACGAGGATCTTCTGTGAAGGCTCCGAGAATTGCAGGACCGGCGCGATGATACTGGCGCCGCTCGACAGCGGGCCGAGCTCCATGCCCATGAGCTCGGTCGGGTCGAGGGGGCTCAGGGGCAGGCTCACGGTCATCGTGGTGCCCTGGCCGGCGACGCTGTGCACTGTGATGTCACCCTCGTGGCGCTCGACGATCGTCTTGACGAGGGCGAGGCCGATGCCGGTGCCCTCGAAGGCGCGGGTGGAGGTGGCGTCGCCCTGGAAGAACGGGGTGAACAGCTTGCTCTGGACCTCGGGGCTCATGCCGATGCCGGTGTCCTCGACGGAGAGCCTGACGGTCGGACCGTCGCCGGTCAGCAGGACGCGGACGCGGCCGCCGAAGGGTGTGAACTTGACGGCATTGCTGAGCAGGTTGCGGACGACCTTGCCGAGCTCGCGGCTGCTGCCGCGGGCGATCAGCGGCTCGGGTGGGGCGTCCCACTCGAGGTTGAGCATGCGCTGGCGGGCGGTCGGCTTGAACGATCGCACGTGCTCGTCGACGACGCCGCGCAGGTCGACGGGGTCGCGCTGCATTGGTTGATCGCGCGAGCCGTACTTGCTGTAGTCGAGGAGGTCGTTGATGAGGTCGTAGAGCTGGCGCGAGGCGCTATGCATGTCCTCGAACACGCCGCGGATCTCACCCCGGGCGTTGCCGGCGAGCAGGCCTTCGAGGGGCGTGAGGATGCAGGTCAGGGGGGTGCGCAGCTCGTGCGAGATGTTGTCGAGGAACTGGCTCTTGCTGCGGTAGGCGTCCTCGATCTCGCGGTTCTTCTCCGAGATCTCGAGGTAGCTCTGCTTGACGCGCTCGTTGACGAGGCGCAGCTCCTTACTGGCGCGCTCCTGCTCCCAGGCGGCGTCGAAGGCCCGGCGACGCAGGCGGCGGTTGATGTACGCGCCGATGACGACGACGGCGGCGGTGACGATCAAGAAGATGCTGTTGGCGACGAAGACGTTCCAGTTCCACTCGCTGAGCGGGACGGGATCGAGGAGCTGCAGGAACAGGACGAAGCTGAAGTAGATCGCGGCGGCGGTGAGGGCGATCGGGAGCGGACCGACCGGGACGAGCACGCCGATCGCGACCAGCGTGAGGCTCATACCGGCGTAGTAATAGCTCTCGTGGCCCATGTAGAGGGCGCTCATGAGGGCGATGACGCCGCCGGTGGCCGAGGCGCCGAGCATGGCGATGAACTCGACGTGGGGGGCCAGGCGAGGGTGCTCGCTGAGGCGCAGGAGGCCGACCAGGATGATGCAGATGCCCGCGCGCAGGGCGAGGAAGGTGTACATGAGGCCCTGCGCCCGGACGGTCGTCGCGTCGAGGATCACAAAGCCGAGGATGAGGGCGACGCTGAGCCAGGTGGCGCGTTGATAGCCGGCCCGGAGTTCACCGCGAAGCTGGAGCGCGAAGGCGTCGTCCCTGCGAAAGGACGTGTTGCTCATGCTCGCGGTGAGGTCCGGGCGCCGGGTCATCGATTTCCGACGGTGATGTGGGCCTGCGGCGGCTCACCGAAGGCGAGGTGGTTCTCGACCCGGCGAAAGCCGGCGCGCTCGACGAGGCTGCACATCTCGTCGCGGCTGAAGAACGAGAACTGGCCCTCCTCCGTGAGGATCGTGAGGAAGGCGGCGTGATTGAGGAAGGCGCGCATCTCGCTGGCGAAGGTCGGACGATCCATGCCAGGGGGGAGCGGCAGGTTGGGATCGGTCTCGATGCGGCGTAGCACACGCTGGTAGATCCGGCTCATGTCGAAGTCGGGCAGCATCGACGAGACGACCAGGCGGCCCGCCGGGCGTAGCACGCGGTAGAACTCGCGCAGCAGCTCCAGCGGGTTGTTGAGGTAGCTGAGCACCAGGCTGCAGCTGATCCGGTCGAGGCTGGCGTCGGCGAAGGGCAGGCGCTCGACCATGTCACCTGTCTGCAAGGACAGGCGACTGAGGCGCAGGTCGCCGGCGCTCAGCGGCTCGCCGCGGTCGACGCGGGCGCGGCCCTCGCGAGTCATGTCCTCGACGGTCCAGCGGCCGCGCAGCCAGCGGGTCAGGCGGTTGGTGTCGAGGATGACCTCCTGCTCGTCGGCGGGGAAGTTGGCGCGCACGTAGGCGAGGTCTTGCTTGTCGAGCTCGCGGCCGCGGACGATGTCGTGGAGGCGCCAGTCCTCGTGGGCGCGCCAGGTGTCGATCGAGTAGTCGCTGAGGCCGCGCAGGATGCCCTTGAGGGCGTCGTAGCCGAGCAGCTCGCCGGTGACGAAGCGCCGCAGGGTGCGGATCGGGTTGATGTCGAGGTTGACGAGGTGGCGCGAGACGGCCGGGATCGTGATGTCGCGCTCGCGGGCGAGGACGTGCAGCTTGCGCTCGGCCTCGTCGAGGGCGTCGGACACGAAGTCGACGAGCGCGAGGCGGGCGCACACGGGCTTCGTCTTGTGGCCGCGGCGCCGGAGCAGGCGGGCGGCGAAGTTGCCGGTGCCGCAGCCGAGGTCGGCGGCGTGGTGCTCGGGGCGCAGGTCGAGGAGCTCGGCCTCGCGGTCGAGGAAGCCGAGGTACTCGTCGGCGGCGTTGAGCACGTCGTAGCCGACCTTGTGTTCGGTGTCGCCGAGCAGGTAGGTGTGCCAGTAGGACCGGCGGTCGGGCAGCGGGCTCTTGGGCACGCGGCGCCACTCGGCGTGGCGGACGCGGGTCATCTCGCGGGGATCGGGGATCGCGGGCTCGAGGTCCTCGTGGAGGATCTGGCGGCCGATGCATCGGACGATCTCCGAGAACAGGGTCAGGGCCTCGAAGGAGGTCAGCGGGAGGTGGCCGATGTCGAGCTCGATGAGCTCGCGCGGGGCGTTGGCGGGCACACCGATGAACTCGCGGATCGTGGCGGGGTCGATCCACGCGTCGTGGCGGCCGAGGAACCACGTGACGGGGATCGGGATCGCGGCGATCTCTCGCTTGGCGTCGCTCATGAAGGCGAGGCCGTTGCGGATCAGGTCGTCGGCGTAGGGGTCGCCGTCGATGTTGATGCCGAGGATCGCGGCGGTGCCGATGTGCGTGCCGCTGGCGCGCTGGGCGATGTAGTCGACGCCGCCTGATCGAGGAACGTGGCGCGTCGGCCCGGGACGCCCTGGAGGCTGAAGCAGCACAGCACCAGCTCGCTCGGCGAGAACAGGGGGTTGTTGTGCGCGTACTCGACGACGGTGTTGATGTCGTCGACGGCCTGCGACAGGCTCGAGCGCATGGCCTCGCGGCCGGGCTCGCGGCAGTCGGGGTCCTTGTAGCTCTCCCCGATGTTACGGATGCCGTCGAAGCGAAGCACGACGACATCGCGACGAGCCCGGGCGAAGCTCTCGACGAGGATCTGCGCGAAAATGCTGGTCGACTCTTTACGCTTGCCGTGCGCGGGTGGAATGATGATCACCGGCGCGTGCATGCGTCGGCCGGCGCGCGGGGTGGTGTTGAGCAGGGCGACGATGTCCTCGCGCCGCTTGTTGGCGATCCGGACGACCTCGACGCCCGCGCTGGCGGCGATCGCCGAGGTCTGCGGGCCGCGCCTGGGCACGAGGCGGCCGATCAGCATGCCCATCTTCTCGACGAAGCTGACGGCCCGCTTCTCGCCGCCGGCGCGCGGGCGGGCGCCCTTGGCGAAGTTCTCGTCGGTGATGCCGAAGTCGATGCCGACACGCAGGTACGAGAGCTTGCCGCGGTCGTCCTCGACGGGGGTGATGTGCATGACCTGGGCCGACTTGCGGCGCTCGTCGTCGCCGCCGAGGCCCGAGATGGCGACCTCGCGCAAAGGGGTGCCGGGGAGGAAGTAGGGGGCGCTCGGGGTGAGCTTGAAGGCGAGCCCTGTGCTCGAGATGTCGAGGACCTCGCAGCGCAGCTTGGTGCCCACGGGGTAGGGCACGGGGATCGAGATGAACATCTCCTCGGGCGCGGGGGCGCGACGGGGGGCGCGACGCAGCTCGAAGACGGTGAGGCTCGACGGCAGCTCGAGGCTGACGCGCTCGCCGCTGCGGCTGAGCACCTGGGTGTGCGCGTGGGCGTTGAACGAGCCGCGCGTGAGGGTGAGGTGGATGTGATCGCCGGCGACGGGTCGGCGCGCGTTGGGGTCGCGCAGCGAGACGGTGGCGGTGCGGTGATCGGCGGCGAGCAGCTGGATGTCGACGAGCTCGCCGACGTCGCGCTGGAACAGGGTGCCGGGGACGGGGCCCTCGGCCTCGATCATCTGGCGCATCGCGGCGGCGACGGACTCGACCGAGCTGATCGTTTGTACGTTGCGCGGGTCGACCGGGCGCGGGTCGCCCTCCATGATCTCGGCGATCTCGGCGAGCAGGCGGGCGAGCACGAAGCGGTGGATATGCTCGCCGGCGGTGTCGTTGACGCTGCGAAATTGTAATCCGAGGCCGAGGCCGTGCGGCTCGAGGGTGGTGACGCGGACGACCTCCGCGGGCAATTCTATCGGTGGGTCGGTGAGCCCGAGTCGGACCTGCACGTGCCTGGGCGGGTGGACCTGGGCGGTAGGTAACGTGATGAAGGCCCCCCCGTCGGAGACATTGAGGACACGCCCCTCCCCGAGCCCGGGGACGGCGCAGGTGAGCGTGCAAGTCACACGAGGATAGGCGCGGCGATCACCGGGTCTACCGAGAGCGGGATGGTTCACGATCCTCTCCTTGGATGTGGGTGCGCTGCGTGGAACAGCGATTGCGACAGCGAGGACAAAAGCGAGGACAAGACGGGCATGGTAACACCGCGATGTGACTGGTTGCCGGCGCGATCCCGATCGGGCCGCGCTGCGTCCGCCCGGGAAGCCGGCACGGACGGTGTGGGACCCGGATGTCTCAAGAGACAGGAGCGTGTGACGATCCCGTGATGGTGCAGTCGTGGTGCTGTGGCAGTGGGTCGATGATGGTGAGCCCCTGGGCGTGCGACGGCGAAGCGATGTAAGCCAAGGTCGCCTCTGCCAGGACATGGCCGGTGCTCGGCGAGGCTTTTTGGGCGGCTGCGTCGGGGCTGTGGGATCGTGGCGAGCGCGTGAGCCTCGGATCCACGCGATGGCACACCGCGGACGATGTTTGTCACGCGGTTGCCGCGGGTTTGGCGATTTTCGTGCTCCAGGGGCGCGGCTGTGGCATAAGATGGGCCGCAACACGCCAGAGGCTCCCCCCCCATGCTTCGTATTTTCGCAGTCCTCGCCCTCTCGTCCACCGTCCTCAGCGCCGTCGCCTGCAAGAAGGACAACGCCACGAACAAGCCGGGCGGCTGTGAAGCCGGCTTCGTGATGACCCAGGGCAACGTCTGCGTGATGCAGAACATCGTTGATTACAATCAGTGCGTGGAGAGCGCTGCTGCGCGCGAGAGCATCAACGTCGGCCTGACGAAGGAGATCCTCGGTCGCCTGCAACTGGTGTGGGTCGAGCCGGGCATCGGCCCGACCCCGGAGGCGCGGGCCAAGGCCGCGAAGTTCATCCAGCTCAACCCCGGGTCGTGCCGCGAGCTCGAGGTCGTGTGGGGCTGCTACCAGGTCGCCAACAAGGTCCAGGAAGACGCCAGCGCGGCGCCCATCTGCGCCAAGTGACAGCGCGTGAATCTCGGCTCGGCGGAGCCTGATTCAGAGCCATGACGACCCGGCCGCGGTGTGGCGCGGGTCGTCTTTGGGACCACTCGCACGGAGTTCCGCGGGGACACATGCGCAGGCGTCGGGGCGTCGAGCGAGACGGGTCCTGGTGATCGGGGCGGGGCGGTGACGGTGCGCCGGGTACACTGATGCGGATGACGATCTTGAAGCGTTCCCTGCGCATTGCTCTGCCGGCGCTGCTCCTCGCGGGCGGCTGCAAAGGTGATGATGAGATGGCGACCGAGACGGCGTCGACGGCCGACACCGCGGCGCCGTCGACCGGCGACCCGACCGAGAGCACGGACACGGACACCGGCGGCGGTGGAGATGGCGGGGGCGGCGGGACGGGCACGACCGGGGAGCAGCCGACGACCGGCGCCGACCCGACGGCGCCGACGACCGGCGAGCCGGTGCCCTGCGACACGTCCGAGGGCTGCACGGGGATGGGCGGCAGCGAGGTCGCGAGCACGACGTTGCCGTTCTTTCGCGGCGAGGTGTGTATCAGCGACAAGCTGCGCACGGGCGACCCGCTGGCGATCACGGTGTCGACCTGCGTACACCCATGCCTCAAGACCGACGGCTATTCGTTCAAGTGGGTGTACCGCTGCACGGACGGGGTGTGCGAGGCGGGGCTGGTGTTCTATCACCCGAACGTGACGGGCAGCATGTGCCCCGCGGACGTGTTCGGGGCGTTCGACCCGGCAGGTTGCACGTTCACGAAGCCGGCGGCGCTGGCGATCAAGCTGCCGGACACGATGGGCGACGCATCGCTGCTGATGCCGTTCCTGACCAACGACGACGCGGCGGCGATCGACGGCGGCGAGAGCGACAACGACGCGGTGTGGGCCCGGGTCGACAGCCACGTGCAGGCGGCGGAGCGCCGGCTGCCGATCAACTTCGCGGCCGAGAACCCCGCGCCACCGGCGGCGTGCACCGCGGGCGAGCCGGGTTGTACGTGCAGGAAGATCGGCGTGCCGTAGGGATCACCAGGTTCCGGCGGTCGTCAGGCCGCCGTCGATGACGACGACCTGACCGGTGAGGAAGCTGGCGCGGTCCGAGGCGAGGAAGGCCGCGAAGCCGCCGATCTCGTCGGGCTCGCCGATCCGTCCGAGCGGGGTGTTGCGCTCGATGCGGCCGCGCAGCTCCGGGTTGTCCCACAGAGCCCTCGCGAAGTCGGTCTTGATCAGGCCCGGCGCGATGCCGTTGACGCGGATGTTGGCCGGCCCGAGCTCGACCGCGAGGTTGCGGACCAGCTGCATGTCGGCAGCTTTTGAAATGTTGTAGGCGCCGAGCCAGGCGTCCCCGCGCAGACCGCCGATGCTCGAGACGACGATGATGCTGCCGTCACGCCGCGCGGTCATGCCGGGGGCGACGCGTCGCGCCAGCCAGAGGTTGGCGAGCACGTTGTTGTGCATGATCTTGGTGAAGACCTCGTCGGTGACCTCGGTCAGCGGACCGAAGTACGGGTTGCTCGCGGCGTTGCATACGAGGCTGTCGACGCGACCCCAGGTGGCGAGGGTCTCGTCGACCAGGTTCTCGATCTGCGCCTTGTCCGAGATGTTGCATGGAATGACGAGCGCCTCGCCGCCGGCGCCGCGGATGCTCTCGGCGACCTCCTCACAGGGGCCACGCTTGCGACTGGAGACGACGACCCGCGCCCCGGCCTGCGCCATGGTCTCCGCGATCGACCGGCCGATGCCGCGGCTGGACCCGGTGATGATGGCGACCTTGCCGGATAGATCGATGATCGGATGGAGTGCTGTCATTGGGCGCTTCGGCGCGCGAAACTATGCCTGGTGGGGGGCGGTGAGCAAGGCTAAATAATGTTCGGGGAGAGCGTCGCTGTCGTGCTGCCTGCGCGCGGCCAACGGGGGCCCCTCCACCTGCGTCCCTGGCGGTCGGCCTGCGTGTCGAGCACTGCGTTGCCGGCCTCGCCAGGCCCGGACAGCGTCACTGCATTGCTCCGGCGCGCGAGGCTTAAAAAGCTTCGCCCCGCGTTGGCGAGGCGAGGCGAACGCCCGGGGGCGAGGGCTCTAGTGGCGGGAGCGGCAGCGGCGGTTGCCGGGCTCGCACTGGAAGCGGACGTGCATATGGTCGTGGTGGCCGCGCCAGTGCTGGAGGACGGCGTGCGGGCTGGCGTCGGTGCGCGGGTACTCGAAGAGGGCGGCCAGTTCGGGCTCGGAGAGGGTCCTGGCGGCTTCTTTATAGAGGAGCTTCTGGAGCTTCTTGCTGATGTAGATCGTCTCGACGTTGCCGGACTTGAGGATCTCCTGGATGAGGAACCAGTTCTTCTCGACGTCGAAGTTTCGCTCGCTCATGTACTGCCAGCGGGTCTCGCCGTTGTCGTCGCCGCGGAAGATGTAGCCGAGGTCGACATCGCGGCCGGAGCGGTGGGAGGCGTGGGGGGCCACGCGACCGCCGCTGCGCTTGGCGATCTCGCCGACGCGGACCTTGGGGGCGTCGGGGTAGGTCTCGCCATAGGCCTGGAAGGCCTGGACGAGCGAGGTGACGGTGACCTCGGTGCCGTAGGCCCGGCGGCGGACGGACCGCAGGCGCCAGCTGTCGCCCTCGGACGTCGACAGGCCCGACCGCTTGAGCTGCTGGCAGACCTGGGCGAAGAACTTCGGCGGGATCGAGAGGTAGAACGCGTGGTTGCCGCCGGTGCCGCGCTCGGCGTCCAGGTCGCGGACCGTCTCGCTGAGCTGGTCGAACGCGGCGTCGTCGTCGAAGTCACCGGGCACGAAGCGAAAGCCCTCGGCCAGGTGGCGCCAGACGT
>ENA-OFCF01000919-OFCF01000919.1-metagenomes-genome-assembly--contig:-NODE-919-length-12155-cov-7.023058_pt1 | contig 12155 bp, 3 predicted proteins | sample MGYA00153387_OFCF01 | MGnify analysis MGYA00153387
AGATGGAGCCCGGTAATGTGTATGTGCTGAACGACCCGTACCACGGCGGCACGCATTTGCCAGACATCACGGTCATCACGCCAGTGTATTTGGGTGCGTCCATTGAGCCAACTTTTTACGTCGGCTCCAGAGGTCACCACGCCGATATTGGCGGCACCACACCCGGCTCCATGCCGCCGTTTTCAACCCGTATTGAAGAAGAAGGCGTGCAGATCAACAACGTGCTGCTGGTTGAGCGCGGCGTGCTGCGTGAAGCTGAAATGGTGGCACTGCTGAAAAGTGGTGAATATCCGTCAAGGAATCCCCAGCAAAACATGGCCGACCTGAAAGCGCAAATTGCCGCCAATGAAAAAGGCGTGCAGGAGCTGCGCAAAATGGTCGACCAGTTCAGCTTGAGCACCGTGCTGGCCTACATGAACCACGTCCAGGACAACGCTGAAGAGTCGGTGCGCCGCGTGATTACGAAATTGAAAAACGGTAACTTCACACTGCCGCTAGACAATGGTGCGCAAATCAAAGTAGCCATCCGTGTCGACACAAAAAACCGCAGCGCCGAGATTGACTTCACCGACACATCAGAACAGCAAACAAACAACTTCAACGCGCCCACAGCAGTGTGCATGGCGGCTGTGCTGTATGTTTTCAGAACGCTGGTGGATGACGATATTCCGCTGAATGCGGGTTGCCTGAAACCGCTGAAGGTCATCATCCCGCCCGGCAGTATGTTGAATCCGAATCCGCCTGCATCGGTGGTGGCGGGCAATGTTGAAACGTCCACCTGCATTACCAACGCCCTGTACGGCGCACTGGGTGTGATGGCAGCCGGGCAATGCACGATGAATAATTTCACCTTTGGCAATGCAAAGTATCAATATTACGAAACCATCTCAGGCGGCAGCGGCGCAGGCGGCGTGACAGATGCTGACGGCAAATTGGTCGGCGGCTTCAACGGCACATCTGTTGTGCAGGCGCACATGACCAATTCGCGGCTAACCGATCCGGAGATATTGGAGTTTCGCTTTCCGGTAAGGCTGGAGAGCTACGAAATCCGCGCCAACTCAGGCGGCGCAGGCAAGTGGACGGGCGGCAACGGCGGCGTCAGGCGCGTGCGTTTTCTGGAAGCCATGACGGCGAGCATCTTGTCCAATGGTCGCAAACATGGCGCCTTTGGCATGGCAGGCGGCCAGCCAGGGCAGGTCGGGCAAAACGTGGTCGTGCGCGCAGGCGGCCGTATCGAAAGCCTGGGCCACATCGGCCAGGCTGACATGCTGCCTGGTGATGTGTTTGAAATTCATACGCCCGGGGGCGGCGGGTTTGGGAGTGCTGTGAACCTGAACGATGCTTTAAACTAAATTGAACACTGTTTCAAGAATATTCGTTGGTAAAAAATCCTCAAAAATCAGTCAAAAAATCAAGCGTGGAGCAGCGCAAGCCGCGCTGCTCTTACGCGTACTGTCATTCACTGGCTGCTTTTGGCGACATCAGCCGGACAAGTCTGCGTTTGCGGCGGTGCAACTTGCGCAGCAGCAGTTGGAGCAGAAAGAAAGCAGGCCTCGCCGTATAAACTAAGTTGGCAGAAATTTGAAGCCTTGAGAGTGGTAGCTGCCACGCCGTGAGAATGTTGCGTTGTGTACATCTTGCGCAGTGAATGGGTCAAGTGGGTTCTGGCTAACAAAACGCGCAGATACTTGCTGTGAATGCTTAACAAGGATCCTGCAAACATGACAACTTCATTCATTGATAACTACCGCTTTTTGGCGCGCTACAACCGCTGGATGAATCAGCGCCTGTATGCGGCTTGCAACAAACTGACCAATGCACAGCGCAAGGCCGACCAGGGTGCATTTTTCAAATCGGTTCACCACACGCTGACGCACCTGGTGCTGGCCGACAAAATGTGGCTGCTCCGCTTTGCCAGGCAAGGCGTTGAATTTGCAGCATTGAAGCCTGCGCTTTTAAGCGTGCCGGAGGGCTCAGACTACACCAGTGATGTGCACCCTGACTGGACTGACCTGAAGCAAACCCGCGATGCGCTCGACGCAGCGATTGAACAATGGCTAGCCGACATGGCGCCTGAATTTTTAACCAGCACCATGCGCTATGCCAACACAAAGGGTGTGCAGCGCGCACACCCAGCCTGGCAAGCGTTGATGCATTTTTTCAACCACCAAACCCATCACCGTGGGCAAGTTACAACGCTGCTCACACAGGCAGGTGTGGACGTGGGGGTAACGGATTTGATTACGCTGGTTTGAAGCATTGCGCAGCTATTCAGCTTTTTTAATGAAAATGGGAAATAAAATACCCATAAAGACCAATAAATACGGGTGCAAGCAGCTATTTATTCAATAGCATGGCATACCACTACCAAAGCTTGCTCAGGCAGTTCTGACAGCCGCACCACCTCACCTGTTTTAATGATGCGATCAGGTTTTAACGCTGTCTCTTCGCCGCGTTGCCAGCGTACCGTAACCACACGTTCATCTTGCCGCAATGTGACTTCAAACGATGGCCAGTCCGCTGGTACGCAGGGTGTTACTGACAACTCGCCTTGCCGGACTTTCAGCCCCAGCAGTGATTCGAGCCCAGCACGGTACAGCCACGCGGCCGAGCCGGTATACCAGCTCCAGCCGCCGCGCCCGGCGTAGGGTGCTGCGCCGTAGATGTCGCCAGCCATTACATAGGGTTCTAACTCATACAGCGGCCCCCGTTTGGGGTGCTGGCTGCGATGCGCGGGGCTGGCTGCTTTAAAGCTTTCCCATGCTGCCTGGGCATCACCTGTTTGCGCTTGCGCCATCATGGCCCAAACAGCAGCGTGGTTGTATTGGCCACCGTTTTCACGCACACCGGGTGGGTAGGCCTGAATGTAGCCGGGGTTGTTCTGCGACTTTCTAAACGGTGGCGAGAGTAGTTTTAGCAGCCCTGTATCGTCATCAATGAGTTGCTGCGTCATCGACTGCATGGCGCTTTGTATGAACGTGTCTGTTGATGCGCCTGACAGCACCGACCAAGCCTGCGCAATCAAATCAATGCTGCATTCGGCATTGCTTGATGAACCCAATGGCGCGCCGTTGTCAAAAAAAGCACGCCTGAACCATTCGCCGTCCCAGCCGTGGGTGTGCAGCGCCTGTATCCAGCCTTGTCGTGCGTTCAGCCATGTATCTGCACGCTGTATGTCACCTCTGGCTTTGGCCAGCGGTGCAAAGTTTTGCGTGACGTTGCATAAAAACCAGGCCAGCCAGACTGACTCGCCTTTGCCTTCATGGCCCACGCGGTTCATTCCGTCATTCCAGTCGCCCGTGCCCATTAGCGGCAGGCCGTGTGTGCCGACAGCAAGGCTACGGTCAATCGCGCGCGCGCAGTGTTCGTAGACCGATGCTTGGGTACTGCTGTTGTCGGGTGCGTAATAAGCGTCTTCCGCGCCCTCTGGTATGGCCGCGCCTTCTAAAAACGCCACAAGTTCATCCAGCAGCGCTGCATCGCCCGTCACATCTACGTAATGCGCGCAGGCATAGGGCAGCCACAGCAAGTCGTCGCTGAAGTGGGTGCGCACCCCCTCACCGCCGGGTGCGTGCCACCAGTGCTGTACATCGCCTTCAGCAAACTGGCGTGATGCATTGAGCACTATTTGCTCGCGTAATCGCGCGGGCGCAACAACAGCAAAGGCCATGCTGTCTTGCAATTGGTCTCTAAAACCAAACGCGCCACCGGCTTGGTAAAACCCGGCTTTGGACCACAGGCGCGAGGTTAGCGTTTGGTACAGCAGCCAGCGGTTGATCAATGCGTCAAACAACGGGTCAGGCGTTTTGACTTGAACTTGCCCGAGCAAGCCACCCCAAAAAGTCTTGACGCCTTTAAACGCTTGCGGCACGTCTTGATGCAGCCACGTTTTGGCCAGTTGCTCGGCTTGTGCAGCATCGGGCGCGTGACCCAAAACAAAGCTAAAACTGAAAATTTCGCCCGGTGCCACGTTAAAGCTGCTGGCCACAGCGCCGCATGCGTCCAGCCCGCTACTGCTGCGCTGGCCCAAAGTGTTGGGCCAGGCAAGCTGGCCTGACGCATCAAAAAATTCGTTTCGGTCACACGTCCACTGCACAGTACCCGGCACGCCTGTCAATGACAAAAACGCAGTGCTTCCGCCAAAACCAGCGCGGCTTTGGCGCTGCTCAGCCATGACTGCATTCACGCCGGGTGGGTTCCAGGTCAACAGCGTGCGGCGCTCAACGTGGTTTGAGCCCATTTGCCATTCGGCCATGGCGAGTGCACGCAAAGCGCGCGTGCGGTTGCCGTTGTTGCGCAGCTCTACATGCACCAGCTTCACCGCTGCGCTGCTATCGGCAAAGAAAGTTGTTTTGATGTCAAGCTGCCCCTGTCTGCACTCAAACATGCTGTAGCCTTGGCCATGGCGTACACGGTGGACAGACGGCGCATCAGGCTCTGCACTGCGGTGGTTGCCCGGGGTCAGGTGCAAAAATTGAGCCGTCTGCACGTCTTGCAGCAGGTAATGTTCATGGCTCGGGTCTTGCACCGGGTCGTTGCTCCACGGCGTGATTTGGTGCTGCCTGCTGTTGATGGCCCAGGTGTAGCCGCTTCCCGTTTCAGACACCTGAAAGCCGAATGATGCGTTCGAGATCACATTGACCCACGGGCGCGGTGGTCGTTGGGTGGGGCTGATGTTGAACTGGAATTCGCCTGTGTCCACATCGAATTGACCAACGGGTGTTTTGATGCTGACAGGTGCTGGCAAAGAATTCAGTTTGAACCGCTCCACGGTTTTTGGTTTTCCCTGTGTTGCCCAAACGGCTCTCAAAGCAGCCACTTGCGTTTCAATCGGCCTGCCATCTGCCACCAACACCACGCGCGCCATTGCCAGCAACACGGATTTCTCTGAAGGTGACACCTCGTGCTCACGCAGTAGATAAAAGCCAGCATCCTCAGTGGCTGGAAAGCTGTGCTGCACCTTCTGCATCAATCGGTCGCGCTGGGCCACGATTTCATGCTGCAGGGGTGATAAGTATGAGTTTTCCTCACTGTTCAGCACCACCACATCGGTGGCCAGCGCGCCAAAGCTCCACCATGGCTGTGCGCGAAGCAGCGACTGCACCAACCCAATGCCCTCACCTGCATGAATACGCACCAGCAAGATGGGTTTGTCGCCCGATATGCCCAGCCGCCACAGTTGCCTCTGGTCGACCAACGCGTTATTTGTAGCCGTGTTGGAACGTGGGCTGCTGTACATCAGCGCGGTGGTCAAGTCTTGCAGGGCGGCGTTTTCGTCCGCATCGATGCCCAGGTCACGCAGGCGTACCTGAGCCAGTGTGGCCGCCATGCGGGCGGCACGCTCGACGTGCATGGGCTGAAGGTATTTGTCGATGCGGCCTGCCAACTCACTGGCGTCAGCTGCAGCCGTGGTGGCAAAGCTGAGCTTGGCCACGCCACCTGCCGCAATGCGTACTTTGACGCGCAGGCAGGCGACGGGGTCGAGTCCATTAACCGGGGTGGTGTCATCAGCTTGTGTTTGTTGCACGATGGCAGGTTCACCACGACTGCGGTTGCGGCCTAAAAATGCGCGGCGGTCTGTGATGCAGTCCAGCGAGACGATGTCTGCATCTGCTTCTGCTAAAAAGTGCGCTGCTGATACTTGCGGGTCACCTTGCAGGCGTGGGCGACGCGTCAACATCAGGGCACGCCATGGTGCGTGCCAGGTGGTGTCGATGAACAGGTTTGAAAATGCCGGGTGAGCCTCGTCAGCTTTGGCATCTGTCAACACCACTTCAAAGCATGACATTACTTCATAGGTGACGGGTACGTCTGACAAGTTGGTTATGACCACCGTGCGCAGTTCGGTGTCGTCCTCCGGGCTGACGAGTACCGTGGTGGTGGCTTCGACATCGCTGGAGGTCGCATCAAACTGCACCCGGTCCGCCATGAAGCAACTGCTGTAACGCCACTGCGGGTGCGGTGCAGGACGGGCGGTGATGGAGTAAGCGGCCGAGTCGCCAGCAGCTCTGATGTAAATAAAACTACCGTACTCGTCACGCAGCAAGTCGTCACGCCAGCGGTTGATGTTGACTCGCACATTACCATGTTGCCAGCGGCTAACGCCTGCGCCGTTCGGCCGCAACGCCACGCTGTAGCGGCCGTTTGACAGCAAATGCGTGGGCTGCCACTGGGCTGTTATTGGGTGGATGGTACGTGACTGAAAGGCGTTGCTGGATACGGTGTTATCAGTCGCTGGCGCGCTGCGTGGGTTGGCGCTGCTGATGATTTGCCGTGGGCAGCGTTCGTGCAACAGCGTGTCGTAGGCAGCTACCAGCGGCATTTGCGCAAACCAGCGCTGCGGCGCTTGGCCGCACAGCACATTGCACAGTGCCACCAGTGCCATGCCTTGGTGGTGCGCCATGTAGTTTTTTACCACGCTGATTTTGTCTGCGTGTGGTTGGCGCGCGGCGGTAAAGTCAATCGCGTCCATAAAACCATATTCGCCCCGGCTGCCCAGCAGCTCCATGCGGCGCAGGTTGGCAATGGCTGGCTTGGGCAGCAGCATGGTGGCCATGAGAGCAGCGTAGGGCGCTACTACCCTGTCGCTAGCGGGCGTGCGGCGCAGCGCCAGGCGCGGCACACCAAAAGGCGAATACTGATAGGCCAGCGAATGGTCTTGCGCAAAGTAGGCTGATTCAGACACGCCCCAAGGCAGGCCTTGTGCATCGCCAAAAATTTGCTGCTCCATCACACCCACCATGCTGGACGAATGCAGCAGGCCTTGCTCGGGCTCTTGCATCACCAGTGATGGCATCAGATATTCAAACATCGAACCCGACCACGACTTGAGCCCTGGCGTGACGCCGCTTGATAAAAACGCACGGCCCAGCGCCATCCAGTGGCGGCGCGGCACATCGCCTTTGGCAATCGCCACAAAACTGGCCAGCCGCGACTCAGACGACAGCAAGTCGTAGTAGCTGGGATCCAGTACATGGTCATGCACCCGCAGGCCGATGTGAAACAAGTGCCGCTTGGGGTTGTACAGGCCGCTGAAATTCATGGCCATACACAGGCGCGTGCACTGCGCGGCGATTTTTTCCAGCAGGTGTTTTTCAATGCCTGTGGTGTCGGCCTTGCGCCCCAAGCTGCTACAGGCACCGCTGACTGCCAGCAAGTGCCCGGCCAGATTACCGCTGTCAACGGTGGACACATAAGCGGGCTGCAAAATCTCCAGCGTTTCGGTTTGGTACCAGTTGTACAAGTGGCCATCGTGCTTGGGCAATTTTTCAATGCTGTCCAGCGTGGCTTGCAGGCGGGCTACGACATCTGCCGTGCTGATCCAGCCAAACTGGCGCGCGCAAGTCACCGCCAGCAAGTACAAACCAATGTTGGTGGGCGAGGTGCGATGCGCCAGCGTCGGCTCCGTGTCAACTTGCAGGTTGTCGGGCGGCAAGTGGTTGTCTTGCGGCGTGATGCAGTGTTCAAAAAAACGCCAGGTATCGCGTGCAATGCCATTCAAGTAAGCCCGCTCATCCCCATCAAGCCGCAGTGTTCTGGACTGGCGTGCAGGCAAGCTGACCCACCACGCGAAGACCGGAGCAAGCGCCCATAGCGCAAACAAAGCAGCGCCCCACGACGGATGCGGACTGTACAGGAGAGCCAAAACGCCGAGCACAACACATGCCAACGATGTGAGCGCCTGTTTGCGCACAAACGTGACCAACGTGTATTTGGCGGCAGCTTGCGCCTGGGCGGCGGTTGTCCATTGCAGCAGGTGTTTGCGGCTGATGCCCATACGCCACAAGGCCCTCGCAATCGCATCGATCAGCAAGTGTGCTTTATGAAACAACTGGGTAAATTGCCAAGCTGCTGCGCCAAATGAGCGCCACAAAGCGGCCATGCCGACATGAAAGAAATGCCGAAGCACGATGCGCTTGCGGCTCGGTATCAGGCCTGCCAATGCGCCCAGTAATGGCCCAGCCAAAAAAGCGGCAAGCACCATTCCAACCGCTTTTGACAGCGGCACGGTCTCGGTAAAAATAACCCATGTCAGCAAAGCCAGTGATGCGGGCGCCACCAGCGAGCGGCGCAGGTTGTCATGCATCTTCCACAAGCCCAGGCTGTCAATGCTGTAGTGGCTAGCGTGCAGCATCAGCGGCAGCAGTTGCCAGTCGCCACGTGCCCAGCGGTGCTGGCGTGAATCGTCGACGCCTGCATGGTGAGGATGGTCTTCAACCAGCACCACATCGCTCACATAGGCGCAGCGGCTGATGCTGCCTTCCAGCAAGTCGTGGCTGAGCACTGACTCATCAGCGAAGCGCTCGTCCAGCACGGCATACAGTGCCTTGACATTCAGCAGCCCCTTGCCCGTGAACGAGCCCATGCCAAACAAGTCTTGGTACACGTCAGACGTGCCATTGCTGTACGGGTCTATGCCGCATTGGCCAGCAAACAGCGCGTGAAAGGGTGTGCGCTCTTCAGGCTGCGGTAGTGGCGTAACCACGCGCGGCTGCAAAATACCGTAACCGCCAGTGACTCGCCTGCTGGCTGCATGAATGTGCGGTGTGTTCAGCGGGTGGGCGGCAATCGACACCAGCTCTCGCAGTGCAGTTGGCGGCAAGCCGGTGTCGCTGTCCAGCGTCACGATGTATTGGATGCCACTGGCCAGGTGCATGCCGTCTGCAAAGTAAAACGCGCCTTGGTTCAGCAAGCCAGGCATCTCGTTTACACCCGCATTTGCAATCAGCCGTATCAGCGCTTCCAGCTTGCCGCGCTTGCGCTCCCAGCCTATCCACTTGCCCTCGGTGCTGCACCATTTGCGCCCTCTGTGGATGACCAAAAAGCGCGGTGCTTCGCCAGTCGCTGACGGATATTCATCGTTAAGTGCTGCAATTTGTGCCAGTGCTTCTTTGAGCAAGGCATTGTCAGGCGGCATGCTGGACTGGTCGGCATCGACCCAATCAGACAGCAGTGCAAACTGGGCGTTAGCCTCCAGGCTGGCGAGCCAGTGCAGGCGCAGTCGCTCAGCCAAACCGCGTATGGACGCGGGGGATGTCAACATGCACGGCATCACCACCAGCACCCGGTGCTCCGGCGGAATGCCGTGTGCAAAGTCCAGCCGGGGCATGGGTCTGATGCGGGTTGACTCGGCTATCACGCGGTGGATCACCGCAGCCACGGCTTCAGACGCGGGCCAAGCCATCAAGGCCAAAGCCACCCAATGCTCCCAGTCCCAATCTATCAAGTCATGCAGGGGCCTGTTGGTCAGCGCCAGCAGCAGGGCGGTTCCGCCCAGAAGCGCCAACAGATAAATGCGTAAACGCCATGCGGGAAAGATGTTGATGTCCGCCAATATCCATGCTTTTTTACCTGCCATTATGCTGTCTGGCATCAAGCTTTTAAGCAAGGCATCACGCCCAGCGCCTATCAGGTGGTATGCGGTGGTGTTTTCAGCGTTATTGGCTTGATTGTCGGCGAAACGCTGCGCATGACTGACCACGGCTTGAGCCACCGCCAGTTCGCTTTGCCCGGTGTCACGCGATACTTTTTCCATCGCCTGTGTGATCTGCTGGCGCGTGCCTTCGCTCTCGAGCGCAAAGCTGGGCAGTTGCTGCAGCACCTGCATGGCACTGCTCACAGGCTCAATCAATTCACGCCACTCAACTTGGCCTATCAGGCGCAGGCTGTTGATGATGTTACTGATCGTCAGGTTGGTGGATACCTGCGCGGTTTGACTGCCAGCAATCAGGGCCAGGCCATTGACACAATGCAAATTGATCCAGTACACCAGCATGGCGCTTGCATCATTCGGCTGGTCGGGTATGCGTTGCCAGAGCTGGGTCAAAAAGCTGCGCTCAAGGCCCCTGGCGCGCATGTCGGCCAGCAAGTCGTTCAAATCGTTTTCGGACAGGCTGCCGGGTGCATCCCACACCGCATGAGCCACCTCGCGCGCGGCTTTGCCTTCAGCAATGTGGTCAGCCACCCGGCGCAGGTTTTCAAGCAACACCACACGCAACGTGGTGGGCATCGCCCACAACTCGCCCAAGCTGAGCTGGTTCACTTCCTGGTAGGCGTGTAAAAAGGCAGTGAAAAGCGCTGGATCCAGCACACTGTCGGTGTGCGCCACATAGGCCCAGGCAATGCCGTACACACGCGGTAAGCCTTCAAGCGGCTTGCCTGCCAGCTTGGGCAGGTCAGCGTAATACCGGCGCGGCACGCCTTCCTGAATTTGCTGAAGCTGCGCCTCTACCAGATGAAAGTTATCAAGCAACCACTCCGCTGCAGGCGTAACGTACTGGCCGCTTTGCGAAATCGTGGCCACATAATCGTAGGCTTGGCGCAGCGCGGCAATATTGTCTTGCACGCGCGGGAAGAAGGTAAGGCTTTCACCCCAGCTGCTGCTGGCACGCACCGTTTGCGCCTGCGCCAGGCTGCGACCATGCTCTTCAAAACGCTGCGTGCCAAAAAGTTCAGCGCGTATCAACGGCTCTGGTCCGCCTGGGTTGCTGGTGAGAATCTTTCTGGCGTAAGGGCTTAGCGTCTCTAGCGCGTCAAGTGCGGCAGTTTTCACATTCTCAAACGATGCCAATCACTGCCAGCAAAACCACACCGATGAGGGCGGCGGTGACCATGCGTGAAAACACCACCGCATGCGCCAACTCAAACGCCGCATGCAAACCAAAAAACCGGCTGCGCTTGCTGGCGCAATGATCCATGTGCGAGGCAAGAGCAGCAGTGTCAGTCGTGACAAAATCTGCGGGTGGGTTGAATGTTGTTAACGTGATCATGGTCTGCTCCGAATGCATGTTGGCGGCAACTTCACAGCGATGCGTTGGGTAACAGAGAGGTCGCACGCTTCAGCCTTGAAACCATCCTACGCAAATACCCTTGAATTGCGCATCAGACGGCGCTGCACTTGGTGTAGGACGGCGGCTTGGGGAGTGTTTGGGTCGCTTTCCAGGAGCGCTGTAAACGCTATATTTTCAGGAGCTGCTTTCGCCCGTATTTGTTGGTTAAAAAGTGCTTTTTATACCTAAAGACGATGTTTCGAAGGCTTGCAGCAGTGTTTGAGGTGCAGCTTGGGTAACTAGTCGTCCCTGAGAAACTCACTTTTCGAGAGATCCCTTTCAGAGGCGAGCCTGCTGCAAGCGCAGCATAGCGAGTAAGTCAGATAGCCCGATTTCCATCTGAGCGCAAAAAAGCCGCAGCTTGTTGAGGATCTTGCGCAGGTTGTGCGCGCAAGCGCACAGCAAAGCATTGACCGCATCGCCGTCCGTGCCTTTCAGGAAGTTTCTAGCCAGCCTGCTGTCGGACTTCATGTGCCCAATCACCGGCTCAATCGCACTGCGCCGCTTCAATCGCTTGTGCAGCGCTGGTGTGATCCCCCGCTTGGCTCCCGAGATGTACACCTTGCAAGCATCCGTGGTGCAGCTGTGGCCTTTGTAGCCCTTGTCCACAAACACCTGACTAGCGGCCACACCACAAGTGCGTTTGGCTTGATCCAGGCACTGGTTGAGGGTATGCCCGTCATACGGATTGCCCGGCAATGACGCTGCCGCCAACACAAACGACTCCTTGCTGGTCGTCACCAAACCCACCTTGACACCAAACTCATACTGCTTGTGCGCCTTGCCCTTGGCGATGCATTCCACCTCCGGGGCGTGTACGCTGTAGATCTTGGGCGGATCGCCCTCAGCGCGTACCCGCTGCTGGCTGTGAATCCGCTTGGCGATCTCCAGCAGCTTGCCCAGCCGCGCTTGCGCTTTGACGGGTAACTGCAGTTGCTCAGTCTTGCGCTGGATGTCCCGGATAATTCTGCCCAGGATGACGCGCAGCTTTTTGGTTTGAGCCTTTGCCCGGTTGAACTGACGCGCATGGGCATAACGCGCTGACTGCACGAAGGCCTTCTGGCCGATAAAAGTGTAAGGCTGGCGCAGCTTGATGCCTACTTGCTGGGTTAACTTGACCAAGGCGATACGAGCCTTGTTGAGCAGGCGTGCATCGGTGGGAAAGGCCACTGCTTTGTCTTGCACGGTGGTGTCAACGTTGACCACCGCCAGTGAGCTGGCTGCAATGGTCTTGGTCGCCAGGCCGGTTTGCACCGTCAGGCCCAAGATGAATTCACAGCCTTCAGAGCCAATCCGGTTGCGAAACCCAGTCATCAAGCTGGGATC
>ENA-OFCF01000920-OFCF01000920.1-metagenomes-genome-assembly--contig:-NODE-920-length-12143-cov-9.165867_pt1 | contig 12143 bp, 11 predicted proteins | sample MGYA00153387_OFCF01 | MGnify analysis MGYA00153387
TGCGCCTCCTCAAAACTCCCCCACCACAAATCAATTAACCAGACAACCGCCCTGCTGAGTAGAGACCATTTGTGAAAATTTTATTTTTTTCTCGTCACAACGCGCTAGAACCGTTGTGAACCCACCGTTTTCCTGCCATGCCACGCATCACTATCACCGTTTCGGACAAGACGCCTCAGCCTTATCGGTTTCAATTGGATCGCCAGACAGTGACCTTGGGGCGGAGCAGTGAAAATGACATCGCGATCGAATGCGGGTCGGTTTCAATGAAACATGCGGAAATGCTGCGGGTCGAGGGTGGCTATGAACTGAGGGATGTGGGATCGACTAACGGCATCAAACAAGATGGCGTGAGCAAGGTGGTGATCGTGCTGCGCAGTGGTGTTACCGCGACTCTGGGTGATGTCAGTTTTGATTTTCTACTAACGGATGAAGAGGTGGAATTGCTTGCCCGTGAAAAACCCGTCGCAGTCTCACCGGCAATCAGCGAAGCCGCGGCTGTCGTGCGGTCACCTCCGTCGGTCATCTATATCAAACCCAAATTACCCAGAGAGTTGGAAAAAAAGAGGGATAGGGACAGCGGCAATGGAAGCTGGCTGCTCTTTTTGTTGGTTCTAATGTTGATCGCATTTTTCATCGGCATGGCCATCCACTACAAGAAAGACACCGGGGGTTCATTGATCGATGCGATCAAAGCAAAAAGCGAAGTCCTGATGCCTTAGTTTTTCTGAGGAAAAATTTAGAGCCGCCGGATATTGTAATACATCAAGCAGCTGTTCTTGTTAGTCTTTGTGACAATTCACTTGATAATATCATTCCTTCGGCTACCTATCCCTCATCTTGCGAACTTTCTTCACATGGATTTTGTTGATTGGCGTCTTCGTCGGACTCCACGCAAAAGGCATTGCGAAAGACCCCTGCGAAGCTACCACCAAGATGCACTGCTCAGATTCATCTGATAGTCATCATGATGAGAATGTGCCTTGTGACACAGCGCCGGATCAGAATTGTCCGGCTGAGCACCATCACCACGTGGCGTGCACCCACACCTCTCCATCTGCAGTAGAATTTGATTTTTCCTGCCACTTGGCACCGCCCTCGTCCTACTTTGTGGGCGTGTTGTTGGAATCAGAAATTGGCCCCGACGGGCCATTCCTCAGTGAGGATAAACCACCGTTGATCTGAGCGATTTCTGCGCTCTGTCGTGCCCTGTTGGCGCGATTTTATTTCTAAGCGTCGTCGATGCACGCTTTGGAAATTCAACTCAACTGACTGATTCCGTGCCTATTCCCTACATTGAGGGGGTCATCGTTCCTAACAACATCATGCCAAAACTACATTTTTTTATTCTATACACTTTTTCCTTCATAGTTAGTCCGCTCATCGCTGAGCCATCCGTGGTCGTCACGATGGGCAGTGTTGGTGATCGCATCCGCTCGCAAAACCCTGATCTTGCGGCTGCGCGCTTGCGCATACAGGAGGCGCTCGGGCGCATGAACCAGGCGGGCCGACTCTCCAATCCAGATCTTGACGCATCGTTTGAGAGCAACTCCCGCTTCCGCGAGGGGAAATTTGAACTCGGCATTTCTCAACGATTCCCCGTCACGGGCCGCTTACAGTTAGAAAAAGAGATCTCGCTCACCGAACTGAATGCTTCCGAGGCCGAAGTCCGCGAAGTTGAACGCCAACTCATCGGTCAAGCCCGTGAGGCGGTGGTTAAAGTGTTAGCCACCCGCCAACGCCGAGAACTATTGCGCGAACAAATCGGTATTTCCAAAGAGTTTGCCGACTTCCTCTCCGAGGTTGCGGCGAAGGGCGAGGGTTCTGCGCTTGATGCCGGTCAGGCCAAATTGGAGGCCACCAGCCTTTCGATGGAAATCCGTCAACTTGACGCCAGCGAAACTGCATCAATCGGTGAGCTGAAACCTCTGCTCGGCATGATGCCCGGCGAGTCGCTTCATTTGAGCGGTGCCTTGCCGAGTCCGTCGCTGCCATCCGCAGCCGCCGATCCGGCAAAACGCCCGGATTTCCAAGCGGCAAAGCTCAACGCGCAAGCCGCCGCCCAAGGGGTGGCTCTCGAACAAGCGCGCCGCTATGACGACATCGAAGGCGGATTCTTCGCCGCTGCCGAACGCACGGAGGACGCGCCTAAGGGTTACGATAACGAAGCGATTCTCGGCCTGCGGTTTAAAATCGCGCTGCCATTTTGGAACAAAAATGAAGGTGCGATTCAGGAAGCCGTGGCGCGTCAGTCGCGAAAAGAGAAGGAGACTAGCGCACTCGGCCGTGGCATCCGCCTCGAAGCCGAAGCCGCCCGCTCTGAGATGACGGAATGGGCGCGAATGATCGGCGAGATCGATGGCACGCTGCTGCCACTCGCCTACGAACAAAGCAAACTGGCCGAAGACGCATACCGCAACGGCCAAGGCGAAATCCAGTCAGTCCTGCGATCTCGCGAAAAACGGCTGCAACTCTCCGCAGCGAAACTCGATGCCTTGCGCGAATTTCACCTCGCCCGCGTCCGCCACGAAACCGCTCTTGGAAATCCTTGAGCCTTACCCAATCTAACATTCATGAAAATCATATCACTTTACCTAATGTTCGTCCTGTTAGCGGATCTCTCGTTTCTACAAGCCGCCGAAAACACTAACACCATCGTTCTTGATGAAAACGGCGTCAAAAACCTGCGAATCGAGACTGTCGAAGCAGCGGAAACCGACTTTGAAACCACCGCTTTCGCACTCGGTATCACAGAAGCGATGCCGGAGAAGCGGTCCACGCTGAGTAGCCGGATCTCCGGTCGTGTGGCCGAGACAAATCTCCAAGTCGGCACTTACGTGACCAAGGGCGAAAAACTGGTTTTGATCGAGAGTCGGCAACCGGGCGATCCACCGCCTACGGTTTGGCTTACCGCCCCCGCTGACGGCACGGTTCTATCAGTTGGAACGGTTCTGGGATCACCAGTCGAACCTTCTGACACACTCGCGGATTTGGCCGATCTTAGAACGATCTTTGTTGTCGCCACCGTGCCGCAGGTCATCGCCGCAAAGATCGAGCAGGGCACACAAGCTCGTATTCGCTTCCCCATTCGCCCGGACAAAGAATACCTCGGCACGCTCTTAAAGTTCGCGGCTTGTGCCTGTTCCGATCCGGCATGTGCGCTCGGCCAAGATGTTTCGTCTCGACCCAATAACAAAGAGAACATTGACCGGACCAGCGCGGGAGTCTTGTTCACTTTGAAAAATCCAGACAACAGCCTGCGCCCAGGGATGAATGCCGAGTGCCAGATCATTCTCGATCAACGCAGCAACGTCATGAGCGTGCCCCGCGCCGCACTCCAGGGAGACGCCAGTAATCGCTTTGTTTACGTCAAACACTTCGATCTGCCTAACGCTTTTATCAAGACTCCGGTGCAGGTCGGGCAGATGAATGATCGTTTCGTGGAAATCATCAAGGGCCTGCTGCCGGCGGATGAAGTCGTCACCCGTGGTGCCTACTCGCTTTCCTTCGCTGGCAGCGGAAACGTTTCATTGATCGATGCGCTCGATGCCGCACATGGCCACGAACACGCCGCTGACGGCGCCGAGCCTACCGAGGGAGAGAAACACGCTGACGAGGAAGCGGCCCACGGTGATTCTCACAAGGAGACAAGCCCCGTATGGAAATATGTTAGTGGAGTCTTGTTGTTGCTTCTGATAGTCAGTTTATTCTCGCGGAAATTTCAAACCTCTAACGAATCATGAGCCATTTTCGGTTATTCGATAGATTCCCAGGGATTGACCACTTTTGCTCCAGAACGATCAAAATCTCTGACGTTGCGAGTGACGATGGTGAGGCCATGAGACAACGCTGTTGCGGCGATCAATCCATCAACTTCCGGCAACTTCCCAGCCGAACTGAGTCGTCCCCAAATCTCAGCTTCATTCAGACCGATCCCAAGAATTCGCCCTTCGAAAATAGACATCACTTCCGAGAGCGATTTGTTAAATACAGCAGCCTTTGCAGGGTCTTTAGCATGGACTTGTTCGATGCCTTTGCGGATCTCGCCCACCGTCAGCACACTCAAGTAATGCGCTTGTGCCGCATGATTTTGGAACCAAGTCCGCACCGCCGGATGTGCTCGGATGCCCTTTCGAATTTCGGAAATCACGTTGGTGTCGATGAGGAACATGGGATCAATACTCAATCTTCAAGTAAACCTTGGTCTCTGCGAATGGGCTTCTTGTGCCGTGAGTCATTTCGATCAAATAGCCAGTCGTCAGCATCATCGGTTTCTCCCGTCCCGAAAATATCTAGCAGGTTTCTGATCTTCACCTCATTTGCATTTTTATCCGCCTCCATAATGACATTCTGCAATATTCGCCTGTGCTCCTCCTCGGCAGAAACCCCATGTTCCGCCGCCCGCAGCTTCAGTGCCTTTATCAGCGACTCCGGAATATTTCTTACCAACAACTGAGCCATAACGCACGATGCTATCACCGCTATCACCCGTCAACCCATTTTTTTATGCTCAATAAAATGATTCATTGGTCGCTCGCAAACCGGGCGATCATCCTCGGGATTTCCCTGATCCTGATGGTAATGGGTCTGCGCACCGCCACGGAACTGCCAGTCGAGGTCTTGCCCGACCTCACCAAACCGACCGTCATTATTCTAACGGAGTCTCCCGGGCTTGCGCCGGAGGAAGTTGAAACCCGCGTCACCCAACCGATTGAAAGCGCTCTGATGGGCGTGGCGGGACTCACTCGACTGCGCTCTAACAGCGATGTTGCATTGTCGCTCGTCTATGCCGAGTTTGGCTGGGACACTGACATTTACAAGGCCCGCATGTTAGTGCAGGAGCGGATGCAGGGAGCACGCGAGCAACTGCCGGAAGGCGTGGAGCCATTTATGACTCCCGTTGCCTCGCTGATGGGAGAAATCCTGCTTGTCGGCGTGCGTTCGACGATCAAGGAAGGCGAACCCGGATACATGGCCCCATCTGACGTGCGAGCCATGGCGGATTGGACTATCAAACGCAGACTGCAAAGCATCTCGGGTATCGCCGAGATCCTCAACATGGGCGGGGGCGTCAAACGCATCGAGATCCAACCAGATCCTAACAAGATGCTGGCCAATGGCGTCAGCTTTGAAGAGCTAGAAAAAGCAGCGGGTAAAGCCGCTAACACCACCACTGGTGGCTTCATCAATACCGGTCCAACAGAAATCATGGTGCGAAATCTAGCGATGACGATCCAACTGGATGACATCGCCAGCACAGTCATCAAGAAAGTGAACAACCGCCCCATCGCGATTGACGATGTGGCCAATGTCGTCTGGGGCATCGAACCGATGCGTGGCGATGCGACGGTGAGCATCAGTCCGGAAAAAACTCCGACTTATGGCGTGATCATGGCCATCACCAAGGCACCAGGTTTTGATACCCGAAAAATCACCGAGGAAGTGAACAAGGCATTGAAGGACCTCGCTTCAGGATTTCCTCCCGGTGTCGAAACCACGCTGCTGTTCAAGCAAAAGGACTTCATCGACCACGCGATTGGAAATCTAACTCATGCCATTCGCGACGGCGCGATCATGGTGACTATCGTGCTTTTTCTCTTCCTGATGAATTTCCGCGCCACCTTTATCACACTGTTAGCCATGCCGCTTTCTTTCGGCATCACGATGCTCGTTTTTAAATTCTTTGGCATCAGCGTCAATTCCATGACACTCGGCGGGCTCGCTGTGGCCATCGGTATGGTCGTGGATGATGCCATCGTCGATGTAGAGAACGTTTTCCGCCGACTTCGGGAAAACGCGGCTCTAGCAAATCCACATCCACGTCTGGCCGTCATAGCCAGAGCCTCAGGAGAAGTTAGAAACTCGATCTTCTATGCCACGATTTTGATCATCTTAGTGTTCCTTCCATTGTTAGGGCTCTCCGGCGTCGAGGGAAAATTGTTTGCGCCCATCGCCATCGCTACGATCATCTCGATGATAGCCTCGTTCGTCGTTTCGCTCACGGCGATTCCCGTTTTGTGCTCGTTTCTGCTCAAACCGAAAGAAGGACACGATCACAAGGACGGCCCGATCACCCGGGTGATGAAGTGGTTGTTGGAAAACACGTTGCTGCGTTTCGGACTGAGCCAGCCTTACGTGATGTTAGTTATGGTGCTGCTCATCGTCATCGGCGCGTTTTCACTCTATCCGAAGATGAACAAGGACTTCCTGCCGAAGTTTCGTGAGGAGACCGCACTGGTCGCCGCCACGACAGTGCCGGGCACCTCGCTGGATGAAATGAACCGGATTTCGGATGTGCTAGAGCAACAGATTCTATCAGTCCCGGAGGTGCGTCAAGTTGGACGCCGCCTCGGACGCGCTGAACGCGGCGACCATGTGGTCCCTGTTTCCAGCGTCGAGTTCGACGTGGATTTTAAGGAGGCACAAAACCGTAGCCGCAAGGAAATCCTCGATGACATCAACGCAAAAATCAAAACTGTGCCGGGTGTGTTTGGCGTGGTGAGTGGTCCTCTAGCAGATCGAATTGGACATATGCTCAGTGGGGTTTCTTCTCCCGTGGCAGTCAAAATTTTCGGCCCGGATCTTGAAAAACTTCGCGAACTCGGGCTTGAGGTGCAGACCATCGCCAAGACAATTCCCGGTTTTGAAAAAACTAAGTTAGATCAAACTTCCACCATCCCACAGTTGCGCATCGAAGTGGACCGGGATCGAGCTCAAGCTTACGGCATCGCTCCAGGAAATTTGAACGAACAACTAGCAGCACTCGTCGGCGGCAAGGAAGTCGCCGAGTTACGCGACGGCCAGCGTTCAGTGAGTCTCGTCACCCGTCTGCCTCTCGAATGGCGCGATACGCCGGAGAAGGTCGCGCAACTGCCAGTGGAAGCATCTAACGGACAGCGTGTTCCATTGTCACTCGTGGCGGAAGTGCGTGAGGCGAAAGGACCCAATGTGATCTTCCGGGAAAATAGCCAGCGGCGTTTCGCGTTGGCCATCAACCCGACGGTGCGCGACGTTTCAAATCTTGTCGTTAGACTTCAGGAGGAAATCGCAAGCAAGGTCAAATTACCAGAAGGTTACTTCATCACTTTCGAGGGCGAGTTTCAGGCACAGAAAGAAGCAACGACTCGCATCGCGATCTTTAGCTCGGTGATTCTGCTAGTGATCGGCTTCCTGCTGTTCGGTTATTTTCGCTCGTCGTTCTTCGCCATTCAGGTGCTGTGTGACATCCCGCTCGCCATCGTCGGCGGTTTGGTGTTCACCTATTTCAAACTCAACAACATCAGCATTGCCACACTCGTTGGCTTCATCGCGGTGGCTGGTGTAGCTGCTAGAAATAGCATTATGCTCATTTCTCACTACCTGCATCTCATGCAGCAGGAGGGTGAGAGTTTCACCAAACAGATGGTCATACGCGGCACCAAGGAACGTCTCGTTCCTGTGCTCATGACTGCACTCGCCGCCGGCATCGGACTCATCCCGCTGGTCCTCGCTGCTGACCAACCGGGCAAGGAAATCCTTCATCCAGTGGCAGTCGTCATCGTCGGCGGATTGATCACCAGCACGCTGTTAGGGCTCGGGGTCACACCTACCGTCTTCTTCACCTTCGGTCGCAAGGCCGCTCAAAGATCCATCGAGCGGGAATCACCTGCATCCCATTAATGTGGCGGCGGTTTTCAACTGCCATGCCCCCAGTAACAATCTCCATTAACCACAAACTAATCGAAACCATGAAAACCAACATCATCGCCCTCACCGCACTCATCGCCGGATTCGCCTTTGCCAGTGCGTCGGAAAAAATCAAAGCTCCTAACGGTGGTCGTATCATCGACTCCGTTGAGCCTCACGCCGAATTTCTAATCAACTCTGACAAAAAAATTGAAATTCGATTTTTGGATGACGCGGGCAAAGTTGTAGCGCCAGCCGCTCAAGTTGTCACCGTCACCATGGGTGACCGAGCGAACCCCACCAAGCTAGTCTTTGTCAAAGACGGCGAAAAGCTGGTTTCTGACAAAGTCATCCCCGACGGAAAAAGCCTCCCCGTTGTTCTCCAAATTCGTGCTAAAGAAGGTGAAAAGCCGGTCTCCGCCAAGTTCAGTTTGAATCTCGGCAAGTGTTCAACCTGCGAACATGCCGAATACGCCTGCACCTGCGCCCACAGCCATGAGGAAAAGGGTCACAAGAATCACCCTCATTGAAGCCGATGCTTCACCCAAATTAGGTGGCTTCTGAAATCTACCCGAGTCCGCCGGTCTCTAGCAAAAAAAACCTTTAGATACCAAATCAATCGCGGATTCTAGGTTGAGCGATTCACCTACCAATCCGCTCCATTTTTATGAGAACAGATATGAAATGATAATTTTAAATTTAGCCTTGGATAATTTCCTAAACCTCGCCAAACTCTTCCTTCGACCTATGAAAACTCTCATTTTCCGGAATTTCCTGCTGATTTCGTCTGCGTTGTTTGCCCTGCTTGTGTGCGGGTGTGATCGTGGGAAATCACCGACTGCTACGGGTAAGAAAAAAGTCGTGACTAGCTTCACGATCATTGCCGACATGGCCCGCGAAGTGGCGGGAGAGGCGGCGGATGTAGAGTCTATCACAAAACCCGGCAGCGAAATTCACGGCTACGACCCGACGCCCAAAGACATCGTGAAGGCTCAATCCGCAGATCTCGTTCTTTGGAATGGCATGAACTTGGAACTCTGGTTCGAGAAGTTTTTCACCAATGTCAAAGATGTTCCTTCCGCCACAATCAGCGAGGGCATTCAGCCGATGAGCATCACGCAAGGGCCCTACAGCGGCAAGCCGAACCCACACGCCTGGATGTCTCCGGCGAACGCCGTGATTTACGTGGAAAATATTCGCAAGGCGCTAGTGAAAATGGACCCCGCTAACGAGGTGACCTACAACACAAATGCCGCCGCCTACACCGCGAAAATTCAAGCGCTCGACAAACCAGTCCGGGCAAAACTCGTCGCCATTCCTGCCGAAAAACGTTGGTTAGTTAGCAGTGAGGGTGCTTTTTCCTATTTGTGTGACAACTACGGACTGCGGCAACTTTACCTCTGGCCAATCAACGCGGACGCCCAAGGCACGCCTCAACAAGTGCAGGCCGTAATCGACGGAGTTCGCTCTAACAATATTCCAGTCGTTTTCAGTGAGAGCACTGTGAGCGATAAACCGATGCGTCAAGTGGCGAAGGAAACCGGTGCCCGCTACGGCGGTGTGCTTTACGTGGACTCACTCACAGATGCGAATGGTTCTGCGCCAACTTATCTAAAAATGTTAGAGACTAATGCGAACACTCTGGTGAAAGGATTTCTCGCTCAATGAACGATCCGCTCCCCAGTCTCGAAATCGCAAATCTTTCGGTTTCGTATCCGAATGGAAATCTCGCGCTTCGGGATGCTTCGTTCCGCCTCGGGCCGGGAACGATCTGTGCGCTCGTCGGCGTGAACGGCAGTGGCAAGTCCACGCTTTTTAAAAGCATCATGGGTTTCGTTAGGCCCGTCGCGGGTTCCGTTAGTATCTGCGGTGCTCCCGTGCGTGAAAGCTTGCGGAAACACATCGTTGCATACGTGCCACAGTCGGAGGAGGTGGATTGGCAATTCCCTGTTAGCGTCTGGGATGTGGCGATGATGGGTCGTTATGGCGCGATGAATTTCATGCGCATACCGCGCGCGTCGGATAAGGCGAAGGTGGAGGAAAGCCTGCGCCGAGTCTCGATGTGGGAGTTCAAGGACCGGCAGATTGGCGAACTGAGCGGCGGGCAAAAAAAACGGGTTTTTCTTGCCCGCGCACTGGCTCAGGGCGGGCGGGTTATTTTGCTAGATGAGCCCTTCACTGGAGTGGATGTGAACACCGAGGAAGCCATCATCGCCCTGCTCCAGGAACTCCGCGAGTCCGGTGCGATCATCCTCGTTTCCACCCACAATCTGGGCAGCGTGCCGGAGTTTTGCGATCAGGTGGTGCTCATTAACCGTACTGTGCTTGCCTATGGTCCGACCGCCGATGTTTTCACCGAACAAAATCTAGCAGCTACATTCGGTGGAGTGCTGCGGCAGTTTCAGTTCGAGCAATCCACCGTCCAGCCGCATGATGGCCGGACCATCCGGGTGTTGACCGATGACGAGCGTCCGCTGGTCTTCGGCAAGGACGGCCATCTTGAATACAAGGACCGCCGTACACACGGGGATCTTCTGAAAAGACGCACCGAGACCCATGACTGAGCTGCTAACACCTTTCCATTACGATTATATGGTGCGCGCCATTTGGATCAGCGCACTGATAGGGGGGACCTGCGGATTTCTATCAGCCTTTGTAACTCTCAAAGGTTGGTCACTCATGGGGGACGCGCTTTCCCACGCGGTGGTTCCCGGCGTATCCATCGCATACATCCTCGGTCTTCCATTCGCTGCGGGAGCGTTTGTCGCAGGTTTGCTCGCAGCCGGGGCGATGGCCTTTGTAAAAAACCACAGCCGCATCCGGGAAGACGCCACCATCGGTATTGTCTTCACTGCTTGGTTTGCACTCGGTCTTATACTCATTTCGTTGTTTCCCGCACGCGTGGATCTGAAGGTGATCATCCTAGGCAACATCCTCGGAATTTCAGATCCAGATATCAAACAAGTGTTAGTTATCAGCGCGGTGACCTTGTTGATCCTCGGTTTGAAGTGGCGGGATCTGATGCTGTTCTGCTTCGATCCCGGCCAGACGCGCACTCTTGGAATGAGGACGGATCTGTTACACCTCACGCTGCTTACTCTGTTAGCTGGTACAGCCATCGCAGCACTCCAAGCGGTGGGGGCTTGCTTGGTGGTTGCTATGCTCGTCACACCAGGAGCCACGGCCTATTTGCTAACAGACAGATTCGGCACGATGCTATGGCTTTCCTCTGCGATGGGTGTGCTCACCTCGCTCGTCGGTGCTTATGCGAGTTATCATTTCAATGGAGCAACTGGCGGCTGCATCGTAACCCTGCAAGCTCTGTTATTTCTCGTAGCATTCTTTTTCGCACCGAAACACGGCATGCTCGCCGCAAAACGAAAATCCCGCGTGTTGTCAGTTTCATGAACGCATTTCTTGAACCGTTCCAATTCGCTTTCATGCGCGATGCGCTGATCGTCGGCTCTCTCGTCGCCGCGATGTGTGCTGTGCTGTCGTGTTTCCTGATCCTCAAAGGCTGGTCTCTCATGGGCGATGCGATTTCTCATGCGGTGCTTCCGGGCATCGTGCTGGCATATATTGTCGGCTTGCCGCTCGCCATCGGAGCGTTCATTGCCGGTCTCGGCTGCGCGGTGGTCACCGGCTATATCAAACAACACAGCCGCATCAAGGAAGACACGGTCATGGGCGTGGTGTTCACCGGCCTGTTCGCCTTCGGTCTGGTGCTTTTCAGCCGTACACCTTCGGACATGCATCTGGACCATATCCTCGTGGGCAATATTCTTGGAGTCACCCGCAGCCAACTCTGGCAGACGCTCACTCTGGGTTCCGGCGTGCTCGTCACGACCTTGATTCTGCGCCGTGATTTGTTGCTCATTTGCTTCGACGCCGCTCAGGCCAGAGTGCTTGCACTTCGCGAGCGTTTTCTCAACTACTTGCTACTATCCCTAATTTCTCTAGCTATCGTCGTTTCATTGCAAGCCGTCGGCATCATCTTGGTGGTCGCCATGCTGGTCACTCCGGGCAGCATCGCCCACCTTTGGACAGATCGCTTTGACCGCATGTTAGCAATCGCCGTGATTGCGGCAGTTTCCTGCACGCTCATCGGAGTGTTGGTCAGCTATCACGCGGACGCGTCCACAGGTGGTTGCATCGTGCTGGTGCAGGCACTGGCATTTGCGGTTTCCCTGTTTTTAGCGCCCAAATACGGGATTCTTTCTCGCAGCCGAGCAATCACCGAGTGATCCAGCCACTGATTGCCGATCGCGGTGTGATCAAAGTGGAGTAGTCATGAGAAGATTTAGACTGTTTCAATTTGCCCTTAGACTTCAAAAAGGAACAAGACCTAAAAAGGGACGACCAAAAAAGGGACAGACCCACTGTGAGAAAATTTATTGACCCATTGCTGGATCGGCATAGTCTCGCGGCATGAGGCGTGCGCGTTGGATTGTTTCTCCGAAAGTTGAGTCGTTGAAGCC
>ENA-OFCF01000922-OFCF01000922.1-metagenomes-genome-assembly--contig:-NODE-922-length-12064-cov-2.326838_pt1 | contig 12064 bp, 13 predicted proteins | sample MGYA00153387_OFCF01 | MGnify analysis MGYA00153387
GACGGGAAACAATGCGCTTTGATGGTAGCGCCAGGGTCCGGCGCGGGCGCTAGTGAAAAACCCGAAACGGACAGCTGCTGGTTGCGTGTCAATGCCGATTCACTGCTGCTGGCGCAGCTTGAAGCGCTGGATTTTTCCGGTGGCGGTTTTCGGCAGTTCGCTGGTGCTGCTCTATTCCTCGTCCACGCTCTATCACTTCTTCACCTCGGCGCGGTGGAAGGCGCGGTTCCAGGCGGTGGACCACGCCTGCATCTATCTGCTCATCGCCGGATCCTACACGCCCATCACGCTCATCACCCTGCGGGGGCCTTCCGGGTGGTGGCTTTTCGGCACCGTCTGGTCGCTGGCGATCCTCGGCGTGTTGGTGAAGTTTTTGCGGACGGGAAAACGGGACCACTGGATTTCCACCACGCTCTATCTGGCGATGGGCTGGCTGATCCTGTTCGCCTTCGGCCCGCTCGTCCGCGAACTGCCGGGGGCGGGCGTCTGGTGGCTCGTCGCCGGTGGCTTCACTTACTCGTTCGGCATTGTTTTCTACGCGTGGAAGCGGCTGCCCTTCAATCACGCGATCTGGCATCTCTTCGTCCTCGGTGGCAGCGTCTGCCATGTGCTGGCAGTGACCCGTTACGTGTTTCTCTAGCCCATGCCCGAGCTCCCCGAAGTCGAAACCACCCGCCGCGGCATCGCGCCGTATGTCACCGAGGTGCGGATCACCGGGTTGATTGTCCGCCGCCACGATTTGCGGCAGCCCGTTTCAGCCGATTTCGAGGCCGTCACCGGCCGCGTCATCCTCAACGTGACCCGTCGTTCGAAATACCTGCTGTTAGCCATCGACGATGGCTCGACGATCCTCATCCACCTCGGCATGTCCGGCAGCCTGCGTCTTACCGATCCGGCGGATGTTTGGAAAAAGCACGACCACGTCGGCATCGAGCTGGGAAACGGCCGGCAGCTTCGTTTCCACGATCCGCGGCGCTTCGGGCTGGTGCTGCGGCTGACGGGAAATCCCGTAGGACATCCGCTGTTAGTCAGGCTGGGTCCGGAGCCCTTGGAAGATGATTTCACCGCAGCGCATCTGAAAGCCGCCTGCGCGAAACGTTCGGCGGCGGTCAAGCTCGTCATCATGGACGCGAAGGTGGTCGTCGGCGTGGGAAACATTTATGCATCCGAGGCATTGTTCCGCGCGGGCGTCCGGCCTTCCATGCCGGCGAATCAGCTCACCAAGCCCAAGCTAGCGAAGCTCGTCGGCGCCATCCGCGAGGTCCTGACGGCCTCGATCCTCGAGGGCGGCACGACGCTGCGCGACTTCCTCCACCCGGACAGCGAGCCCGGCTATTTCAAGCAGCGGCTGTTCGTTTATGACCGGAAAGGTCAGCCGTGCCGCGTTTGCGGGGCGGCCATCCGGCAGGCGGTGTTAGGCCAGCGCTCGACCTACTGGTGTGCGGCGTGCCAGAAGTAGGGAGCGCGCTACTCCTTGATCAGGTCCACCAGGTGCCCGCCATGGGCGGTGACCCATTTGCCCTTGCGGATGACCTTCGTGAAACCGAGCCCATTCGCCGCGCCTGCGGTGAAAACCTCCCAGGCCTGCGTTGCCAGGATCCCGGAAACGATCAGGTCCCCGCCCGGTGCCAGCGCTTTGGCAATCACCGGCCAGGCCTCTATCAGGATCGTCGAAAACAGATTCGCCACCACCACGTCATAGCCCTTTTTCCGCGGCTTCCATTTCAGCACGTCCTGCTCGCGCATCTGGATTTCCGGCGTGCCGTTGCGCTCGATGTTGCGCTGGCCGACGGCGACGGCGAAGGGGTCGAAATCACAGGCGTAGGTTTCTTCCGCGCCCAGCTTCCTGGCTGCGATGGCCAGCACGCCGGTGCCGGTGCCGAGATCGGCGGCCGTCCAGCGGGTGCCCTTGCGGGCGCGGCCGACATCGACTAACAGCCTCAGGCAGGTCGAGGTCGTCGCATGGTCGCCGGTGCCGAAGGCCATCTCCGGCGGGATGACGATGATTTCGCGCTGCGGATTCGCTTTCTTCAGCGCGGCGAGTTCCTTCGGCCGCTTCTCGGCAGTCAGGACGAAAACGCCGCGCACCTTCACCGGCCGCGGCGGGGCGACCGGCTTGTTCCACTCCGCATGGGCCATCTTGCGCACGCTGCCGCCGAACTGCGCGACGATGGCATCCGCCTCGGCCTGCGTGCCGCAAAACAACCGGATGCGGATGGATTTACCGCCTTTGATCAGCTCGATGACGAGATTGGGATTGCCCGCGAAGCGCTCTTCCCAGGCGTCCATCCATTTCGCGGCGGAGAGTTTCGACCAGACGAACATGAAGGGTTTCGGTGTGGGCCGCGCCAGCCGGATGGGACTGGAGCGGGCGATGAGATTCGAACTCACGACATCCACCTTGGCAAGGTGGCGCTCTACCACTGAGCTACGCCCGCGTCGGGAAACGCGTCGGGGGCTTTCTACAGGTGGAAGGGGGGGCGACAAGCCAAATTTCGCGAATTTTCCCATGTTCATTTAGCCGGGCGCGGGTTTCCTTTCCGGGGTTCCCATGTCCGACAAGCTTGCTGAAATCATCGCCACCAAACGTCACGAAGTGGCCGCCCTGATGCCTCGCGCGGCGTTGCTGCGTGCCGCAGCCCTTCAAAGGAACGACTTCGGCGGCTTCCGCGCGGCGCTCGATCGCGGACCCGGCAAGCTCGGTGTCATCGCGGAGGTGAAGAAGGCCTCGCCCTCCGTCGGACTGATCGATCCCGACTTCGATGCCGTCCGTCAGGCGAAGCGCTATCTCGATGGCGGCGCGTCCTGCCTCTCCATCCTGACGGATGAAAAATACTTCCAGGGGTCGCTGGGCTATCTCGCGCAGATTTCGAAAATCTCGACCGCGCCGTTGTTGCGCAAGGATTTCACCATCCACGAAGTCCAGATCCACGAAGCGGTCGTCACCGGCGCGGATGCCGTGCTGCTCATCGTCGCCGCGCTCGACGACGACACGCTGCGCCGCCTCTACGACGAGGCCAAGTCGTTCTCCCTCGACGTCCTCGTGGAAGTCCATGACCTGTTGGAAATGGAGCGCGCGCTGGAACTCGGTGCCGACCTCATCGGCGTGAACAACCGCAATCTGAAAACCTTCGCTGTTGATCTCGCGACGACCGAGTTGTTAGCCGAGGAGGTGCCGGACGATGTGCTGCTGGTTTCCGAAAGCGGCATCAAGACGCTCGACGACGCCCGCCGGGTGCTCGCCGCCGGGGCGAATGCGGTGCTCATCGGCGAGGCCCTGATGCGTGCCCACGATCCCTCGCGGGAAATCGAGGCCTACCTCGAGATCGAGCTGGCCTAACAATCCAGGATGAATGAAACGGCGGAATTTCATCGGACTCACGGCGGCCGCATCCATGGGCACCGTCCGCGCAGCCAGCGGTGACAAGCCGCTGCTCACCTTCGGCCTGATTTGCGACGTGCAGTATGCCGAAGCCGAGCCGCAGGGCGAGCGGCACTACCGCGCCTCGCCGGCGAAATTGAAGGCGGCCGTGGAGTGGCTTTCTAAAAAGGATCTGGCCTTCACCCTGCACCTCGGGGATTTCATCGACCGAGATTTTAAATCCTTCGCCACGGTGCTGCCGCTGCTCGACGGCCTCGGCCATCCGGTGCGACATCTATTAGGGAATCACGACTACACCGTCGCGGAGGGTGACAAGGGCCGCGTCGTCGCGACGCTCGGCATGCCGGCGGATTATTACCGGTTCGATTCGGGTGGCGTTCGTTTCCTGATGCTCGATACGAACGACCTCTCGACCTACAAGCACCCGCAAGGCAGCCGGCTGGATCTGGAATCCGAAGCGCTGCTCGAGCGGCTCGTCGCGGAAAATCGGAGCGGTGCCAAGCCCTACAACGGAGGCATCTCCGTGGACCAGCTCGCGTGGCTGGACCGTGAGCTAACGGACGCCGATGCGGCGGGCGCACGGGTGATCCTCTGCGGGCACCACCCGCTGCTACCCGGCGACGGGCACCAGGCATGGAATGCGGACGGCGTGCTCGAGGTCATCGACCGGCATCGCAGCGTGACCGCCTATTTCAACGGTCATTTCCACGATGGCGCGGAAGTCATCCGCAACGGCGTGCATTATATCACCTTCAAGTCCCTGCTGCACGAGCCGGGGGTCAACGCTTGGTCGGCGATCCGGATTTTTGGGGACCGGCTGGAGATCGAGGGCAACGGGCGCGAGGCCTCGCGGGTCATCAAGCTGGCGTAAGGTAAAGTGGCGGCGGTTTCTAACCGCCATGCCTTCTAGCTCCGGTCAGGCATGGTGGTTGGAAACCACCGCCACGTTAGAGCCCGGCGAGCCACAGCGCGGAGGCGATCTTGAAATCGATGAGTTTACCCGCGGCTTCCTGTTCCGTTAGCCAGGCGCGCAGGCCTGACAGCGGGACGTGGTGGACGACGATGTCCTCCCCTCCCACGCCGCCGCCGTCGTGTTCGCGGACGAGGTCGGTGGCATGGAAAAGATAGGTGAACTCGGACGACATGCCGGCCGAGGTCGGGCTGGCGGTGAGCTGCACCACCGCACCGGCGCGGTAGCCGGTCTCCTCCAACAGCTCGCGGCCCGCGGTGGCGGCTAGCGACTCACCGCGAAACTCCTCTTCATCGCCCACCAGTCCCGCGGGTATTTCGATCACGTGACGCTGCATCGGGATGCGGAACTGCTCGACGAGGATGACTTCCCGCGCCGGGGTGATCGCGAGGATGCCCACGCAGGCTTCGGAATTCGGGCGGCGGACGAAGTCCCAATGGCCGATGCGATAGAGCCCGAGCCAGCGGGTTTCATGGAGGGTTTCGATGGCGGACATGCGGGTGAAACGAGGGCAAGAAACAATGGTGTCGGGGCGTAAAGCGCACTACTGATTCCGCGCCCTGATGTCCCGCTACGATTTCCAGATTCCCGTCACCTTCAAGCACCGTATTCTTTTCACCCGCAACGCGTTCGCGGTTGGAAATCCCGCCTTGGCCGAGGTGCTCGCCGAGGGTGGTGGGCGGCGGGCGATGGTCTTTGTGGAGGAAACGGTGGCCGCCTTCTGGCCGGAGCTGGTGGATGAGATCCAGGACTACTTCGCGGCGCTGGACCTCGATTTCCTCGGCACCACGGTCTTTCCCGGCGGCGAATCGGCCAAGGCGGACGAGCAACTGGTGCGCGAGGTCTGGGCCACCATCGACGCGGCGCATCTGGACCGCCATTCCTACGCGTTGGCCATCGGCGGCGGGGCGTTTCTCGACGCGGTCGGCTACGCGGCCGCCACCGCCCACCGCGGCGTGCGGTTGATCCGGTTTCCCACCACGACTCTCTCGCAGGACGATAGCGGGGTGGGGGTGAAGTGCGCGATCAATGCCTTCGGCAAGAAGAACTGGGTGGGTTCGTTTGCGGTGCCCTTCGCGGTCATCAATGATTTCCGCTACCTCCACAGCCAAGCCGCCGAGACCAGCCGCGGCGGCCTGATCGAAGCGGTGAAAGTGGCGCTGGTGCGCGATGGGGAGTTTTTCCAATGGATCGAAGCGAATCTCGAGTTGCTCGCCGCCCTCGATCCGGAGGCCTTGGAAATCTGCGTCGAGCGTTCCGCGCTGCTCCATGCGCGGCACATCGCGAGTGGTGGTGATCCGTTTGAAACCGGCTCCAGCCGGCCGCTGGATTTCGGCCACTGGGCGGCCCACAAGCTGGAGACGATGACCCACTATCAGCTGTCGCACGCGCCGGCCGTGGCCGTCGGCGTGGCGCTCGATACGCTCTACTCGGCACGCGCCGGCCTGCTGAAATTCTCCCTCGCCGAGCAGGTCCTGCGGGTGCTCGACGGCCTGCAGCTCGGCATCTATCACCCCGCGCTCGACTGGCTCGACGAGGGCGGGAAGCGGCGCGTGATCGACGGACTGGATGAATTCCGCGAGCACCTGGGCGGGCGGCTGACCGTGCTGCTGCTAGAAGATGTGGGCCGCGGAATCGACGTTCACGAGATCGATGAAACCCTGCTTGGGGACTGCATTAACGAGCTCCGCACCCGCTGGGAGAGCCGGGGTTGAAGGCGGTTCATCGCACTTGCAATCCCGCGGAAACGACGCCTAGTTTCGCTCATGCGTCTCCGCTCGATCCCTCAGTTGTTGCTCTTTTCAGCACTCACCGCCTCGCTCCACGCTGCCGTCTCCCTGCCCTCGGACGGCTCGGCGGCAGTCCCGGCTGCGGCGGATGGTCCGGCCAAGGAGGCCATGGAAGCATTCCAGGCCGGTCGCCACGCGAAGGCTGTCGAGCTCGCCAAGCCGCTCGCCGATGCAGGGAACTCCGAGGCGCTTTATCTGATGGGATTCGCCCACGAGTCGGGCAAGGGCGCGGAAACCTCGAAGGACAAGGCTCTGGAATTCTACCGCAAGGCGGCTGCCGGCAAGCACAAGGACGCGACTTACCGGCTGGCTTTCATTTTGCTGGCATCGGAGAAAGAGGAGGAACGCAACCAAGCCCGCGAGGCGCTGGAATCCGCCGCCAAGGATGATCCGGCGGTGGCGGCCCGCATTCTGGGCGAAGCTTACCTCCGTGGCCGCCTCACTCCGACGGCGGATCCCGACAAAGCGATCTACTGGTGGAAAAGTGCCGCGGCCGCCGGTGACATCCCCTCGCTGCTGCTGATGGCGCGTTTCTACGAAGGCCAGTTCGGGTTCCCCGAGCTCAAGGATTCCAAGGAATCCCTCGCCGCCTACGGCAAGGCTGCGGGCCTCGGCGACTCCGGTGCGATGGCCGCACTCGGCTCCCGTCTGCTCAGCGGCGACGAGAAAATCCGCGACGAAGCGAAGGGTCGTGAGTGGCTCAAGAAGGCGATCGCCGCCAAGGAATACAGTGCCTATCTCGCGCTCGGCGATTACGAGGAAAACGTGAAAAAGAACCTAAAAGCCGCCCTCGCCGAGTATGAGCGCGGCAAGGACGTCGGCCAGATCGACTGCACGCTCCGCACCGCGGATTTCTACATCCAGGGCAAGGGCGTGGAGAAGGACGCGCCGCGTGGCTTCGCGCTGCTCCAGAAAGCTGCGGAAGCCGGTAATCCAGCCGCTAACTTCCGCCTCGCCGTGGAGTCACTCTCCGCCGAAAAGCCCGATCTTCTGACTGGCTACAAATACCTCCTCGCCGCGGCGAACGGAAACCTGGTGGAAGCTCAGAACGAGCTCGGCCTACTTTATTTGTCCGGAAAGCTCGCCGTCGCTGATGGTGCCGCCGGCGTCGCGTGGTTGACCCGCGCGGCCCAAGGCGGCTACGCCCAGGCGCAGAACAATCTGGCCACGCTCTTCGAACGCGGTGCCGCCGGGGTGCCCCAGAGTCTTGAAAATGCCGGCCAGCTCTACTCGCTCGCCGCCAACCAAGGCCACGGTCCCGCCACCCTCGCTCTGGCCCGCCTGCTCAACGAAGGCACCGGCACCAAGGCCGATCCGGTCAAAGCCTGGGCGCTCGCTTCCCTCGCGAAGGAACGGGGTGAGGCGGACGCTTCGAAGCTTCTGGAAGCCATCAAGCTCGACGACAAGCAGACGGCGGAGGCGAAGAAGCAGCTCGAGGAAATGAAATCCGGAAAAGTCCCCGAGCCGAAGCCTGCGGCGGCCACTCCGTCACCGGCTTCGAAGAAAGCAAAGTAATCGAACGTGTCCCGACTGTCTCAGTCGGGAGCCCGGCCGCCGCAAGATCCGGCTGAGACAGCCGGAACACGTTCTTTATGAAAATCCTCATCACCGCCGGCCCCACCCGCGAGCCGATCGACCCGGTTCGTTTCCTGACCAACCGCTCGTCCGGGAAAATGGGTTACACGCTCGCCGGGGCTTTCATCCACGAAGGGCACTCGGTGTTGCTCATTTCCGGGCCGACTCATCTCGACGTCCCCGAGGGAGCGGATTTCATCCCGGTGGAAACCGCCGCCGAGATGCACGAGGCCGTCTCGCATCACATCGGCCGCATGGACGTCGCGGTCTTCGCCGCTGCTGTCGCCGACTACACGCCGGCCCGGGTCGAGACTCAGAAGATCAAGAAATCCGGCGATACGCTCACGCTCGATCTCGTCCGCACCGTCGACATCCTTGGCTCGGCCCGCGAGCTTTTCGGCTTCACCGGCACGCTGGTCGGCTTCGCCGCAGAGACGGAAAACCTCGAAGCCAACGCCCGCGACAAACTCACCCGCAAGCGCTGCGACCTGGTCATCGCCAACGACGTTTCCCAGCCCGGTCTCGGCTTCGATTCCGATCGCAACGAGGTCCTCCTTGTTTACCCGGACCGCTGCGAGGCGCTCCCGGCCGCTTCCAAGCACGAACTTTCGCTCCAGCTCGTCGATGTCATCGTCGGGTTAAAGAGGTTGAGAGTTAATGGTTGAGAGTTGAGAGCGAAGAATCAGAATTTTCCCGCTTTCCCTCATCCACACTTCATCTTTCTCTCGTCGCAAAACTTTGACCTTCATCCCATGTCCGATCTCGAACTCGCCACTCACGCCGCCCACGAGGCGGGGAAACTCCTGCGCAAACATTTCGGCGGCGACAAGGTCGTCGATGAAGCCAGCGACCACGACATCAAGCTGGCGCTGGACAAGGAGTCGCAGGACCTCATCACGACGATTTTGCTCGGAGCCCGCGAAGGTGATGCGCTTTACGGTGAGGAGGGCATTGCAGGGAATCAGGACTCCTCGCGCCAGTGGATCGTCGATCCCATCGACGGCACGGTGAATTTCTACTACGGCATCCCGCATTTCTGCGTTTCCATCGCACTGCGCGTCGCTGGGGAAATCACCGTCGGCGTCATTCACGATCCGATGGTGGGTGAAACCTGGACCGTCGAAAAAGGCGGCCCCGCCATGCTCGACGGCCGCCCGATTTCCGTGAGCCCGCGCGACACCCTGGGCGAGTCGATCCTCTACGTCGGCTGCGGTAAGGATGAGGCTGCGCTGCGCACCGGGGTGGACCGCTTCCACAAGGCTTCCCTGCGCGCCCGCAAGATGCGCATGATGGGCTCCGCCGCGCTGGGCATGGCCTACATCGCCAGCGGCCGCATCGACGGTTACGTCGAGTCCCGCATCTCGCTTTGGGACATCGCCGCTGGCCAGCTCCTCGTCGAAACCGCCGGCGGCAAGGTCGAGCTAACACCTGTCGCGGGTTATGAGGACGCCTACTCCATCGTCGCGACGAACGGGAAGATTCCGATCGAGGAAATCCTCTGATTTTAAATCTCAAATCTCAAATCCACCCCATGACCGGCATCGGCTACGACGTCCACCAATTCGCCGAGGACCGCCCGCTCGTGCTCGGCGGTGTGACCATCCCGCACAGCCATGGGCTCGCCGGCCACTCGGATGCGGATGTGCTCTGCCACGCCATCGCGGATGCCGTGCTCGGCGCGTTGGGCCAGCCGGATATCGGACATTTTTTCCCGCCGGGCGATCCGGCGTGTCTCGGAATTTCCTCGCTGAAGATTTTGGAGAAATGCCGCGAATTGGCCGACGTGGTGGCGATGGAGCATGGCAACATTCACCGCAGCAGCGAATTGGGTGCGGCTGCACTGGTACGACTGCTGGAGCGCTGCGACGCATTGCGCAAGCCGCAGCGCTTTGCAAACTTGCTGGCGGCCATGCAATGTAGCGCCATGGCCGATGCGGGCGCAGCGCCAGCCGTTTACCCACAGCGTCAGCGGCTGCTGGTCGCACTGGCCGCAGCGCAGGCGATCGCCGCCGACACGATTGCCAAAGACGCCATGGCCCGTGGCCTGCAGGGGCCGGCGATTGGGGAACTGCTGCAGCAGCCAAGAGTTGTCGCTGTCGCCACCGCTCTGGGATGGCAGGCTGCACCGGGTTGAGCTACCATCCGATCACGATGTCAGTCCGCCGACGCACCCGTTGCATGACCGCCTTGCTGGCCTTGGTCAGCCTGCTTTTCATGCAGTTTGCGCTTGCCAGCTATGTCTGCCCGGGTGAACTGGCGCAACTGACTTTGGTCGCTGGCGCGCAACACAGCGGCGTGCCCTGCGCCGAGCCCATGTCGACTGTGGCTGACAACGAGCAGCCGAACCTTTGCAAAGCCCATTGCGAAGACGCAAACATATCGGCCGAGACCGTCAAACTGCCGACCATGGTCATGCCCGATGGGCTGGTCGCCTATTTTCTGGCCGACCCAGCGCGGTCCATCCTGCCTGACGGGTTGCCATTGCAGAGGGCGCTCTTACAGCGCAGTACTGCCCCGCCTCTGACCATTCGCCACTGCTGTTTTCGCATTTGACCCCCTGAACCGAGGCACCGTTGCCAGGCGCATTTTTGCCTGGCTGCCAGCATTCGCGTTTTGGAGGTTCCATGTCGTTTCATACATTGGTTTTGCGGGCCGCTGTGGCCACCTGTATTTTGGCTGCAGCTGTTTCAGGGCGGGCGGCCGGGCTGTTATCGCTGGACGAGGCAATACGCCTCGCCACGGCCCGCTCAAGACAACTGGACGCGCACAACGCCGTGGCGGCTGCGGCCCGAGAGCGCGCAGTGGCTGCCGGCCAGCCAGCGGACCCGGTACTCAAATTTGGCGTCAACAATCTGCCCATCACCGGAGCAGATCGGTATCGCCTGACGCCGGACTTCATGACCATGCGGTCACTGGGTCTGATGCAGGAGATCACGCGCGCCGACAAGCTCAAGTCCCGCGCCGGGCGCTTTGAGCGCGCCGATGGCGGCACCCTGCTGCTGGACGAGATCCGCGACCTGCCTCTGCACCTGCAGGCGGCCTTGTTGCGTTTTCTGGACGACCAGCTGGTGCGCCCGGTGGGCGGGCAAACCTCGCGCCGCGTAGACGTGCAGCTGCTCGCGGCCACCCATGCCGATCTGGAAGAAGCCGTGCGCACCCGGGCCTTCCGTGAAGACCTGTGGCACCGCTTGAGCACGGTTCGCGTGACGCTGCCGCCGCTGCGCAACCGGCGCGATCTGCCCGAGGCCGTGCGCTGGGTGCTGGGGCACATCGAGCACCGCCTGGAGATCACCGACAGCGCCGTGGCGTACCTGGCCCGCCACCCGTGGCCCGGCAACTTCCGTGAACTGCGCGCGGTGTTGACGCGGGCGCTGCTGCACCGCGCTGCCCAACACGAATCTCACCGAGACCAGCAAGAACACCAAGATCACCTAGATCAGCGCGACAAGCGAATTCACCGCGATCAACCCTTGAACCGTGCCGACATCGAAGCCGTGCTGCACACCGACGCGCCGCCGCTGTCGGCATCGCGGCTGCAGCGCGGCGCTGCCGAACTGGTGCGCACCGAATTCGAACGCAGCGGCCACAGCGTCAGCCAGACCGCGCGCGCGCTCGGCGTGTCGCGCACCACGGTGTACCGGCACTTGCGCAGCTGATGCCTGCTGCCGGCCCCGGCCGGCGGTGCGCGAATTTGCGCGCGTAGCAACGCCGCCCTCACCAAGTCGCGCATCCCCCATCCTCATCTCCGGGCTTGGCGCGGTCGATGGCCACGTGCAGGCAGCCCGGCTCATGGTCCTTGAACATCTTCAGCGGCTTGGCCTGGCCCTCGATCTCGACGGTGCAGGTCTTGGTGACCTGCAGGGTGTTGGCGTCCTTGGCGTCCACCGCGGTCAGCACAGCGCTGGCCCGGATCCTCGAGCCGACCTTCACCGGGTTGACGAAGCGGACCTTCTCGAAGCCGTAGTTGACGCCCATGACGATGCCCTCGAGCCGCTCCGGCGGCTGCGGCACGGTCCCGGACAGCTTGGTCAGCAGCGACAGCGTCAGGAAGCCGTGGGCGATCGGCACGCCCCAGGGCGACAGGGTCTTGCACAGCTCCGGGTCGACGTGGATGAACTGCTGGTCCTGCGTGACGTCGGCGAAGGCCTGGATGCGGGCCTGGTCGATCTCCAGCCACTCGCCGGTGCCGTCGGGCTGACCGATCGCCGCCTGGTGCAGCGCGTACGCCTTCTCGCCGTTCGTGGGCATGCTTCTCCTCGGGTCGGGTGTCCCGACAGGATCGCAGAAGGTCCTTCCGAGCAGCCGCGCGGGGACGAGCGGCCCGGCGCACGCCGAAAGATCGGAAGA
>ENA-OFCF01000923-OFCF01000923.1-metagenomes-genome-assembly--contig:-NODE-923-length-12063-cov-4.816372_pt1 | contig 12063 bp, 10 predicted proteins | sample MGYA00153387_OFCF01 | MGnify analysis MGYA00153387
GCTACTAAAATAATAGCTAATAAATAACGGATGGCAGGCTGTTGAGAGTGCATCAGGTGATTTTACGCAGGCCACACCAAGCTGTTGAACTGCTGCCTGAGCTGCCTGAGGGATTTGTCGGACGCGGACTCGGCGTAGCGCTGCGCTTCAAGCTGCATCAGCCAGCGCTGCAGCGTGTCATGCTGGCTGCCGTGCTGTGCCTTTAAAAGTGCAGCCAGTTGGCGTGGCGACGTGGTGGCTGTACTTTCAATCCCTGATTTGGCAAGTTGCCTGCGCGCTTTGCCCAACAAGCGCAGCCACGGGTCGTGTTGCGTACGCTCCCACATTCCCCAAGCTGCGCCTGCCAAACTGACCACGACGATGATGCTGATCAGCACATAGCTCAGGTCTTCCCAACTGGGTGATTTAAAACCGATATCTTTGAGCAAACTGAGCTGCTTGCCTTGGGTGTAATTGAGCACCCATTGGGACCAGGAGTTGTTGATCGCCTCCCAAGTGGCGCGTAGCTGGAGCGAAAAGCGCGGATTCAGGTTGGTCAGCGCCTGACCGACGACGTTTTGCGGTGCTGCCAGCCTTTGAAAAGCGCCCGTTCTGCCCGGTGATACGGCTGAAGTTGGATCGACTCGCACCCAGCCTCGGCCTTCGTACCAGACCTCAGCCCAGGCGTGGGCATCGCTTTGCCTCACGGTCCAAAAACCATCGACAGAATTTTGCTCACCACCCTGGTAACCCGTCACGATGCGGGCAGGCACGTCGAGGGCGCGCATCAAGATCACAAAGCTTGATGCGATGTGTTCGCAAAAACCGGCTTTTTTGTCAAACCAGAACTCGTCCGCCGTGTTTTGCCCGTAAACGCCGGGCTCCAGCGTGTAGGTGTAGCCGCCTGTGCGCAGCTTGTTCATAGCCACATCAACCAGCGCGGCACTGCTCGCTTGGGTATATGCTGAATCGCGGCGAATTTCATTGGCCAGTGCCAGGGTGCGGGGGTTAAAACCGGGTGGCAGCTCGACAAATTCACGCAGGCCTATCACCGGGGTTCTGGGGCCGTGCTGAAAGCTGGGGTAGCTTTGCACTTTGTAGCGCAGCAGGTCGTTCAAAGGACGATTTAAAAGCCATTGCAAATCAGCCTGCATCAGTGTCTGGTAGCCTGGCAGCACTGGGCTCTGCGCGGCAGCATCCATCACCATCAGCCACGGTTTGCTGCTGGGCTCCATCGTGACTTCATAACTGACAGGCGCGCCACTGACCACCAGACTGGCTGTGACTTTAAAGCGTGAAAACACATCGACATTGGCAGGCAGCCATTCGCGCCCGTCAAAACCAGACAACACTGGCCCGCGAAAGTACAAGTCGCTTTGCGGTGGCGGCTTGCCGTCAAATTTGATGCGCATGGCCACGCTGTCGTCAAGCGCCAAGGTGGCGATGGTGCCAACCTGCATCTTTGCGCTCAGACCGCTGCGGCCAACTACCGCATCACTGGGTACGCCCCACAGCGGTGCCAGGCGCGGGAAAAGCAAAAACAGCACGATCATGATGGGTGCGCCCAGCAACGCCATCCAGCCTGCCGTTTTAGCCGCTTGCGCCAAAGGCGGCTTACCGACGGGCATGTGGGAATTGACCAGCACCGTCAGCAAACCCAATAGTCCTACCAACATGCTGGCCGCAGTCAACAGCGACTGCGAGTAAAAAAAGTTGGCCAGCATGCAGAAAAAACCGAGGAAAAACACCACAAACGCATCACGCCGGGCCCGCAGCTCGAGCGTTTTTAATGTCAACAGCACAGCCAGCATGGTCACGCCCGCGTCACGGCCCAGCAGTGTGCGGTGGGTGAGCAGGGTGGCGGCAACTGCCAGCGCCAGCAAGCCAAGCCGCCACCAGGCGCTTGGCAAAGGCCGCATCGCCAGCGCCAGGTACCCGCGCCACACCAAAACGCACGCTGCCAGTGTGCTGCACCACCACGGCAGGTGCTGGGTTTGCGGCAACAAAACCCAGGCAATGACGAACAGCAAAAACAGCGTGTCGCGGCTGTCGCGTGGCAAGTTGTTCAGCCGCGTTGTGAAGTTGTTCAGCACAGCGCCAGCGCCTCCAGGCATTGCCGTTTGTGTGCTTCACCGCTGGCGGGTTTAATCTCTAGTGCAGGCAACCGGATGCCGTAGTCGAGTGCCAGTTTGTCTGCCCTCAATACCCAAGCACACAGACGCGAGAGTTTTTGTTCTTTACCGCCTGTACCCGCTTGCACAAAGTCCAGCCACAACTCGTGGCGCTGGGCGTGCTGGGTGTCGCGCACCACTAGGCCCCCATTCTCGCGGCTATCGTTTTCATCAGCTTTGGCGGCTTTCTTCCAGACCACTAACTTGAGTGGGTCACCGCGCCTGTAACCGCGCACGCCGTCAAACTCGCCTGTGTTTTGCACTCTTGCTGCATTGGCGGCGCCGCCCGAGCGCGGCTCGCCCGGTGGCAGTGGCGGTGGGTTAGCCTCTGGCGCTGGGTAGACCAGCACTTGCGCAGCAGGCCGCCAAACCGTCCACACACGAAAAGTCCCCAGCGGAAAGCGTGTTTCAGCCGTCAGTGTGGGCAGCCGGTGCAAGCCACGCCGCTCGGGTTTGAACGCCACTTGCACCGTGCTGCTGCCTTGGGCGGGTACGTCTGCCCATGACCATTGGTCTTGCTTTGGGCTCTTGACGACCGGGTTCAACACACTCAGCCCAATGCCATGCCTGACAGCGCGTTTTTCATTCAAAAGTTTGACGTCAAAAGTGGCCATAGCACCCGCGTACTGGGCGGGAGGTGCTATTAAATTCATGGCAAGTCCACGCAATGTGCCATGGCAGACATGCATGCCTATCAGCGCACTGCCAGCAAGTAAAAATGTCAGCAAATAGCCTAAATTGAGCTGGTAATTGATTGACGCCACCAGCAGCGTGAGCAGCGTCACGCCCAGCATCAAGCCGGGACGGGTCGGCAAGATGTACACAGTACGCTGGGTCAGCGTGACGTGGTCGTTCAAGGGCAGGCGGTTTTCAAACCACTTGCGAAAGCGGTTTTGAAAATAAGCCAGCGGACGGGGAAACATCAGGGCAGCGGAACAGCCGCCAACATGGCACGCACCTGCTCCAGCGCACCGCGGCCAGCGTCGCTGACAGGTATCAGGCGGTGCGCGGCGGTTTGCGGCAGCACAGCGGCAATGTCGTCTGGCGCTACATAGTCGCGGTTGTTTAAAAAAGCCTGCGCTTTGGCCGCACGCATGACCGCAATGCCTGCTCGCGGGCTCAAGCCCTGCAAAAACCAGCGACCCGAGCGTGTAGCAGCCATCAGGTCTTGCAGGTAATTCAGCAACGGCTCGGCGGCATGAATTTGGCTGACTTGCTGCTGTAACTCCAGCAAATCATGCGGACTTAAAACCGCTTGCATGTTGTCCACCATGTCCCGGCGGTCAGCACCTTTCAAGAGTTCTCGTTCGGCAGTCCGGTCCGGGTAGCCCAGGGATATGCGCATGTGAAAGCGGTCAAGCTGCGATTCAGGCAGGGCATACGTGCCCAATTGGTCATGCGGGTTTTGCGTGGCAATCACAAAAAACGGCACAGGCAGGGGGCGGGTTGCACCCTCAATCGTGACCTGCTTTTCTTCCATCGCCTCCAGCAGCGCGCTTTGGGTTTTGGGGCTGGCGCGGTTGATCTCGTCTGCCAGCAGCACCTGGGCGAACAGCGGGCCGGGATGAAAGACAAAACTTGTCGATTGCCGTTCATAAATCGACACACCTGACAAATCACTCGGCATCAGGTCAGCCGTGAACTGCACGCGTGAAAACTGCAGCCCGAACGAGCGCGACAACGCATGCGCCAGCGTGGTTTTTCCGACGCCGGGCACGTCCTCTATCAACAAATGGCCCCCTGCCAGCAGGCAGGCAACACAATCTTGCACCTGTGCAGGCTTGCCAACAATGACCGTGTTAAGCTGATTTATGAGCGCTGTGAGTTTTTCTTTGACTTGCATTTCGATACGTTAACTCAAAATATTTACGCAATGAACGCCACTGGTTATTTCACCCACAAAGATTGCTGGAAACACGAGATGGGGCACGGCCACCCCGAGTGCCCGGAGCGACTGGATGCGATTGAGGACTGGTTGCTGGCCACAGGTGTAAAAGACGCGCTCGACTGCCGTGAAGCGCCCGTCGCACCGATTGGCGACATCGGGCTGGCACATGACCGCATGATGATTGCCGGCATCAGGGGGCTTGGCATGCAGTTGGCTGAAGACATGAAAGCGGGCGGCCCCAGCCATGCGCAGATTGACCCTGACACCACGATGAATGTGTACACCTGGAATGCCGCCATGCGCGCGGCAGGTGCGGCGCTGGCTGCCACTGATGCCGTGATGGCAGGTGAGATGGAAAACGCTTTTTGCGCTGTGCGCCCACCCGGCCACCACGCTTGCCATGACAAAGCGATGGGGTTTTGCTTTTTCAACAACGTGGCCATTGCCGCGCGCTATGCGCTTGAGCGCCACAGTTTGAAGCGTGTGGCGGTGGTTGACTTTGATGTGCACCACGGCAACGGCACCGAAGACATTTTGCAGGGTGATGACAGGGTGCTGATGGTCGGGTTTTTTCAGCATCCGTTTTACCCCTACACCGGCACCGACCACCCGGCCAGCAACATGCTGAACCTGCCTGTGCCTGCCTACACCAAGGGCATGGATGTGCGGGAGATGATTGAGACCCACTGGATACCGCGCCTTGAAGCCTTCAAACCTGAAATGATTTTTATCAGTGCCGGATTTGACGCGCACCGCGACGATGACTTGGGGCAAATGGGTTTGGTCGAGCAAGACTATGCATGGATCACCAGCCGCATCAAAGATGTGGCCAAACGGCACTCACAAGGCCGCATCGTCTCCTCTCTGGAAGGCGGCTATAACCTGAATGCCCTGGCGCGAAGTGTGGAGGCGCATATCCGTGTGCTGGCGGATTTGTAGTGACTCACCATGCCCTGCCAACCATATCGCGCTCTGCGTTGAGCCAATGCGTGACAGCATCAGGCAGCGGCGCGGCGTAAACCGGTTGACCCAAAGCGGCATACGATTCGGCGTTCGTCACAAAGCCTTCTTTGCCAACCACAGCGCCCTTCATGTACCCCGTAGCACAGACGCGCTGGCCATCGGTAAATTCAAACCGCATGTAGTTCCACTGCGCATCGCAGGCATCGATGCGAAAACGCAGCGTGTAGGTTTGCAGTGGGCTCAAGCCGCGCCTATAGCTAACAATCGACCCGCCGGACATGGGTCGCCAGCCGCGTTTGATAACTGCACTGGCGAAACCAATTCTCACAAAATACTCCACAATCATCAAGTCGATCATCGTCAGGTAGCGCCCATTGTTCATGTGGCCGTTGATGTCAATGTCGTTGGGCAGCACCCGAAACTGCCGCTCCAGCGTTTGGCCAACCGCAAAGCGGGGCAAGCGCCAGCAGCGCAGCAGGGTGATGATTAGGCGTAAGTAAAGATTCATATCAAGCATAGTTAGTTCAATTCTGAACAATCATAGTTCAAAATTGAACGAATAGTAAAATAATCAGTGATGCCAGTCTCACCCCCTACCGAAAAACTGAGCCTGTCGCGTGGCCGCAAAGCCTGGCTGGCAGTTGTCAGGGCTTATCTGCTGTGTGATGCGGTCTTGATCGCCCGGCTGGCTGCTGTGGGCGTGCGTGTAGGCGAACACGAGGTGCTCATCAATCTGGCGCGCACACCCGGCATGACGCAGCAAGAGTTGGCTCAGCACAGCTTTTCTGCCAAGAGCGGCATCAGCATGCTGCTGGCTCGTATGGAAAAGCAGGGTTTGCTGATGCGCAAGGCGGATGCCAGTGACGCCCGCGTCAAGCGCGTGTACCTGACAAAAAAAGGCGGCGTGCTGGCTGAAAAGTCCATCAGAATTCAAGCTGAATTGGTCGAAGGCATGACGCAAACCTTTAGCGATGAAGAACTCCGCATGATTGAGCTTGCCATGCAGCGCAGCAGCGAACAACTGGAGACCATGCGGTGACCACACCTTCAATGACCAAGGCCATTCAAATCACCGCCTATGGCCCGCCCGAAAACCTGCGCTGGGTCGATGTCACGCTTGCGCCATTACCTGCTGACGAAGTTCGTTTCAAGGTGCATGCAGCCCCTGTGAACCATGCGGACATGGAAATTTGCTCAGGCAACTGGCCGGTACAGCTGGACGCGCCTTTCCCCTACACGCCGGGCCTGGAAGCCTTGGGCGATGTGGTGACGGTTGGCGCAGCGGTCACCAGTGTCAAGCCGGGTGACCGCGTCATCACCATGATGCAAAAGCTGGGCGGCATTCACGGGGTGCGCGCAGGCGGCTATCAGCAGTTTGTAACGGTGGCGGCTGATGCGGTGGCCATCGTGCCGCCAGAGCTTGACCCGCTGCAAGTTGCTGCGCTGGGTTTGGCAGCAGTCACGGCACTGGCAGGTATTGAGCGGCTTGCCTTGCAGCCGGGTCATACCGTGGTGATTCATGGGGCTAGCGGTGGGGTGGGTTCAGTTGCTGTGGCGGCTGCCAAAGCTTTGGGTGCGCGCGTGGTAGCGACCACCACCAGCCGCAGCAAGGACGATTATTTACAGTCGATAGGCGCAGATTCAGTGATTTATTTAGGAGACAAAGCCCGTCTGACCGACCAAGTAGCGGCTAAAAGCGTGGATGCGGTGATGGAGCTGTCGGGTCAAGCGACGTTTAGCGACAGCGTGGCGGTGCTGCGCCGTGGCGGCAGGTTGTGCGCACTGGGTGCGGTGACGGGTGGTGAGGTGAATTTAAGCATTTGGGATTTGCTGCATGAGCTCATACTGACTGGTTACAGCACTGAAAACCTGACCGGTGCGGATTTACGAAAAGCCATCGCCACGATATGTAATTTGCTGTCCACAGGTCAGCTCGCAGCGCCACCGTTTACAACCTTTCCCATGGCAGATGCAGCAAAAGTGCATGCGCTGATGGCGCAAAGCCAGCTCATGGGCAGGGCGATATTGTTGCCTTAAAGCCCGGTTTTATGTGTTTTAAAGGCTTTTTACCTATCAAAAGTGTCTCCAGGCCAATAAAATCGGGCGCAAGCAGCTACATATTTTGTAGCAAGTTGCAAACATCTTTTACTGTAAGCTTATGTGATTGACCCATTGTGACCATGACGACGACCACCACCGAACTCTCCCCGCCAGTGATCCACACCCGCGATGACCGAGGCGTCCACACGCTGGTGCTCAACCGCGCCAGCACTTTCAACGCCTTGAGCGACGACATGCTGACCGCGCTGCAAGCTGCACTTGATTTTGTGGCACAGGATGCAACTGCGCGCCTGGTCGTGATGGCCGCCACAGGCAAGGCATTTTGCGCGGGCCATAACCTCAAAGACATGCGCGCTAACCCCGATTTAACCTACTACCAAGGGCTTTTTGCGCAGTGCACGCGCATGATGCTGTCAATTCAAAACCTGGGCGTGCCTGTGATTGCCAAAGTACAAGGTTTGGCAACAGCAGCAGGCTGCCAATTGGTCGCGCAGTGTGACTTGGCCGTAGCGGCCAACAACGCCACCTTTGGCGTGAATGGCATTGACGTGGGCCTGTTTTGTGCCACGCCCAGCGTGCCTCTGGTGCGCAACATGCCTGCCAAACAAGCGATGGAAATGCTGCTGACGGGCGAGTTCATCACGGCTGATGAGGCGCGGGTTCGCGGGCTGGTCAATCGTGTCGTGCCGTTTGAAGCACTGGATGATGAAGTTGAAAAGCTCGCGGCCTCCATCCTGGCAAAACCACGCGAAGCCATTGCCATGGGCAAAGCGCTGTTCTACAAACAGCGTGAAACCAGCATCGAAGCTGCCTACCAACTGGCAGGGCAAACCATGGCCTGCAACATGAGCCACCCGGTCGCGCAAGAAGGCGTGCAGGCGTTCATTGACAAGAGGAAACCGCAATGGCCAGCCTGAGTTTGAACACGATTTTTCCGCCTGGTTTGTTCTCAGGCACTGCGGCTTACCCCAAACGGCGTATCGACAGCCTGGATGAGTGGTTGACATCACTTACACAGCCATCAGCGCTGGTAGAAATCGGTGTGGTGATTGCCTGCGGCTTGCTGGCCTGGCTGGTGGTGCGCCTGGTGCGCAAAGTCAGTTCCAACACTGATGAGAACTCCATTTTGTTTGGCAAACGCATCATTGATGGTGTGCTATTCCCGCTACTGCTTTTGAGTTTGGCTTACATCGCCAGCATGTTTTTGTCGCGCGTTTTCCCGCTGGCAGTCTTCAAGGTAGCGATTCCCGTCTTGCTGTCGCTGGCGGTGATACGAATGGGCGTGAAGATTCTGCAAGCAGCGTTTAAAAATGCGCCTTGGGTGCGCGCACTTGAGCGGTCGATTTCATGGCTGGCCTGGCTGGCCATGTTGCTATGGGTCAGTGGTTTGCTGCCGGTGATTCTGGAAGAGCTTGACGGCATCAAATGGAAAATGGGCGCGACGACTTTGTCGGTGCGCAACATGATTGAAGGCGCAGTGACCGCGGGCGTGGTGATATTGATCACGCTCTGGATCTCGTCCGCGATTGAGGCGCGACTGCTGCGCACCGCGACGGGCAGCGAGCTGTCTTTGCGCAAGGCAGTCAGCAACGCGACGCGAGTGTCGCTGGTATTTATTGGGCTGCTGCTGGCCTTGTCGGCGGTCGGGATCGATTTGACGGCTCTGTCAGTTTTGGGCGGTGCAATTGGTGTGGGCATTGGTTTTGGCCTCCAAAAGCTGGCGGCCAATTACGTCAGTGGCTTTGTCATGCTGGCCGAGCGCAGCGTGCGGATTGGCGACAACGTGCGGGTTGACAGCTTCGAGGGCCGTATCACGGACATTCGGGCGCGTTATACCGTCATACGGGCGCTCTCGGGTCGTGAATCCATCGTGCCCAACGAGATGTTTATCAGCAACCGGATTGAAAACCTCTCGCTGGCAGATTTGCAAATTCTGCAATCGACCGTCGTCTCGGTCGGCTATGACAGTGATGTCGAACTGGTGATGCGTTTGCTGAGTGACGCTGCACTTGCGCAAGAGCGTGTACTAAAAGATCCTGGACCTGCTGTCCACCTGACCAACTTTGGCGTCAGCGGCCTGGAGTTCACACTCAATTACTGGATGACCGACCCTGAAAATGGCCAGCAAAATCTGCGTTCGCTGGTTAATCTTGCGGTGCTGGCCGCGTTGCGGCAAAACGGCATTGAAATACCGTTTCCGCAGCAGGTCGTTCACACCATAGATCAAACACCGAAAGAGGAGCCAAAGTGAAAAAACGTTTTTCAGTATTTTTCGCGTTTTTATTCTTGTCTGGCATTGCCTCTGCGCAAAAGCAAAGCTTGGCACCCGAGGCTTTCTTGAGAGACATCAATTCATTGTCTGGTGTTTCAAAACTTGGCGGCGCATTGCTTGCAGCGGATCCCGACAAGAAAAAATGGGGTGACTACTGCACCATGTCGCAATCCCAGGCGCAGCGTGGCGACTTTCGCGAGTCAATCCGCACTGCGTCCAAGGCTTTGTACATGGGCGAATCTGCAAATGCCAATTACGGTGCAGCGATTGTTTATTCTTCCAACGACATAGCGACCGCCTACAGCTATGCGGGCGACCACACAGCCGCCAATGAATGGGCTAACCGGACGCTACAGGCGATAGGTCGTGGCTACGAAAGTTGGGCGCGCGAGGTGGTGCGCCTGATTGAGGTCAACTCCTACCGTTTGCGGGCACTTCACTTGAGTCAATCCGGAAACCATGCCGATGCGCTCACCGAAATCAACAAGGCGATGGGCTTGCTGCCCAGCCTGGGTGCAGGTTTTATCAAGGCGGAACTAAGCGTCACACTATCCGCGCTTCAGTTGCGCGCGGGACAGTTTGATGCGGCCTTGGACACCGCGCGCAAGGTGGCGACGACCGAAAGCGATCCGCTGCTCAAGCTGGCGGCTTCGCGCGCGGTTGGTGATGCTGCACTGGCAAAAAAAGCATTTCCGCTGGCTGTTGAATCCTATGGCACTGCGCTGGCCGCCGCTGTCGGGCGCAATGACCCGTACCAGGTTTCGATGGCCCAACTCGGTCTGGCCAGAGCTTACCGGGCGTCTGCACGTGATGCGGAAGCCATTGCCGAGCTGGGTAAGGCCATCGCCGGGCTTGAGAGCCTGCGCGGCTCGTTTCGCAGCCTGGAGATACGCACTGCATTGTTTGGCAACCTGCAGGCAGTCTTTGATGAGGCGGTTGATTTTTATGTCGCCCAAGGCAAGCCCGAGCTTGCGCTGGCTGCCAGCGAGGCAAGTCGCGCCAGGGGCATGCTGGACTTGCAGCGCAAGGTCGCCAGCACGGCCTTGAATCCACGCAATGTCAACACAAGACCGGCCAGTCTGGTGCAAATACAGTCTGCATTGGGGCCCCGGCAATTGATGGTCAGCTACCACCAGTTGCCCGACAAAATGATTGTCTGGGTGATTGCCAAGGACACATTGCAGGTCAAGGCTTTGCCGGCCAGTGCAGACCAAATGCGGCTGGCCGTGGCGCGCTTTCGCCAGCAGATTGAAGCGGAGGACAAGGCGGTGCTGGTGACAGCGAAAAATTTATACACCACCCTGATCGCTCCTTTGGCACTCGCGCCTCAGCAGGACATTATTTTTGTGCCACACAAGTCGCTGCACCTTCTGCCCTTTCAGGCTCTGCACGATGGTGGCCAGTGGCTGATTCAAAATCATGCGATCAGCACGGTGCTGTCTGCCAGCCTGCTGATAACCGGCACAGCACAGCGTACAGAAAAAAGCCTGGCTGCTTTGGGTAATCCTGATTTGGGGCGCGTTGAATGGTCATTGCCCGGCGCCGAACGGGAAGTCAAGGCAATTCAGGCTTTCTATCCCAAAGCGGAAATCTACCTCAACAAGGACGCCAGCAAGGCAAAACTGATTGAAATTGCCCCCAAAGCCAGCGTCGTGCATGTCGCAGCACATGGTGTGGTGGACGAGATTGATCCGATGTTTTCTGTTTTGAAGCTGGCAACGCTGGGTGTTGTGGGTTCTGACATGGAAGCGCGTGAGCTTGCAACGCTGGACCTCTCCAAGGCCCGGCTGGTATCGCTTTCTGCGTGCAACAGTGGTGTGGGCAAGGTGGCGCAGGGCGATGAATTCATGGGCTTCAAACGGGCGCTTTTTTCTGCTGGGGCTGCCAGTGCGCTGATTTCCCTGTGGCCGGTGGACGATGATTCAACACAAATTCTGATGACCGATTTTCACAAGCGCTGGAACGACCAAAGCCTGACACGTGCCATGCAGGCCGCGCAAATCAAGGTGCTTTCAGATCCCAAATACGCCAATCCTTTTTATTGGGCGGCATTCACTCTGGTTGGCGACCCAAATTAATTCAAATTTGGTTTGCGCCCTAAACAGCTAAGTTGCTGGACAGATTTGGTTTATGCATATCAGCCCAGTTTGAGTGATGTTCTCTAATTTATAAAAGAACGGTCGTTCTTTTTTTCGGTAAACTGGGTGAGTCGCCACACAAAAGCACTGCAAACTGCGCGCGGGCATAAAATCAGTGGCTTACTTTTACGTCAACGTCAATCAACTATTTCTGGAGCCCTCAATGAAGGTCTTGGTCCCTGTCAAACGAGTCGTCGATTACAACGTCAAAGTCCGCGTCAAATCGGACGGTTCAGGCGTCGACATCGCCAATGTCAAGATGAGCATGAACCCCTTCGACGAGATCGCCATCGAAGAGGCCACGCGCTTGAAAGAAAAAGGCGTTGTCACTGAAGTTATTGCCGTCAGCTGTGGGGTTTTGCAGTGTCAGGAGACTTTGCGCACCGCCATGGCGATTGGTGCAGACCGCGCGATTCTGGTGGAAACGACTGAAGAACTACAGCCGCTTGCAGTGGCCAAGCTGCTCAAAGCACTGGTGGACAAAGAGCAACCACAACTGGTCATCCTCGGCAAACAAGCGATTGACGACGATTGCAACCAGACCGGCCAAATGCTGGCTGCGCTGCTGGGCTGGCCGCAAGCCACGTTTGC
>ENA-OFCF01000926-OFCF01000926.1-metagenomes-genome-assembly--contig:-NODE-926-length-12035-cov-12.936394_pt1 | contig 12035 bp, 8 predicted proteins | sample MGYA00153387_OFCF01 | MGnify analysis MGYA00153387
ATACATGGAAATATCCAGCGGATTCAAGGTGCTAATGGCAAGCAAGATCCTCATGCTTGGTTGAATCCTAGTTGCGATCGAGTCCGCAAATTTATGGTCGATCTGATTACTGATGTTGTCAATAGATATCCCGTCGCGGGGATTCAATTAGACGACCATTTTGCCTTCCCAGTGGAGCTAGGTTACGATCTATTGACGCAACAGTTATTTCAACACCAAAACCTCGCTCGTCTCAACTGGAATCAGTGGAGAGCGGCACAGCTCACCGCCTTACTCAGCCAGATTGTCAGCTCCGTCAAGTCGAGTCGAAGCGATTGTCTAATTTCGATTTCTCCCAATCCACTGAGCTTTTCCAAGAGTCGTTATTTGGTAGATTGGCAGCAGTGGCACGATCTCGGTTTAATTGATGAGTTGGTATTGCAAGTTTATCGCGATAGGTTGGATGTATTTATTGGCGAACTTAACAAGCCAGAAGTTAGAGCAATTAAGACAAAAATTCCCACGCTAATTGGGATACTCACAGGCTTGAAGACTCGATCGATCTCTAGTGAGACGATCGCAGCACAGATCGATGTAATTATTGCCAACCAATTTGGGGGATACTCTTGTTTCTTCTATGAAACTCTTTTCAACCAACAACTATCACCAATATTAGTGAGTAGAAACAAACAGCAATTAATCGATATCTTCAACGGTTGACAATTGATAATCGATAATGGCTACTCGATCGGTTAGAATCCTGGTAGGCGAGTTTTAATCGGTACGATTTTGCCGATCGCTATTACACTTTACATCGATCGAAAATGCAACTAGCTCCCTTTGGTTCCTGGACATCGCCGATTACTGCTGATGCGATCGTGGCTGATAGTATCGGACTTAGTTCTATCGTCTTAGATGGGACAGATATTTATTGGTTGGAGTCCCGCCCCCAAGAAGCAGGGCGCAGCGTCATCGTTAGGCGCACCACAGATGGGAGGACGACTGATATCACGCCGCCAGAATATAATGTCCGAAATCGCGTGCATGAGTACGGCGGCGCACCTTATACAGTTGTCGATGAGCGGGTTTATTTTAGTAATAATAGCGATAATTGTTTGTACGTTCAGGATTTACGGACACCGGAGCGAGTTCTTCAACTTACCCACGATAAGACTAAAAGATATGCTGATTTGACGATCGATCCGCTTCATCAGCGATTGATTTGCGTACAGGAGGAGCATGATTCGGCGGACTTCGAGTCGTTGAATACGATCGTCAGTATCAATCTTACTAACCCTGATGATGTGTACGTTCTGGCGGGGGGTTGTGATTTTTATGCTGCGCCGAGATTGAGTCCCGATGGTATGAAATTAGCCTGGTTGAGTTGGAATCACCCCAATCTACCTTGGGATGGTACCAATCTCCAAATTGCTACTGTCAATGATGGTTTTCTGTCTGCACTAACACTGATTGCGGGTGGTGCGAATGAAGCGATCTTTCAACCCCAATGGTCTTCAGATGATACCTTATATTTCGTCAGCGATCGCACGGGCTGGGGCAATCTCTATCGCTGGAATAATGGGACGGTTACGCCTGTGTATGAGTTGGCGGCTGAATTTGGGCTGCCACAATGGGTATTTGGGATGTCTACCTATGCACTAGTTGGCAAGCATCGGATTGTCTGCACCTATAGTCAAGGTGGTGTCTCGTATCTCGCGCTGATTAATACCCTCAGTGGGCACTTTACACCTCTGAATGTGCCTTATACCGATTTATCCAGTGTGCGCGCGGCTGGTAATTTAGTCGTCTGCTGTGCGGCTTCAGCTACCCAGACGAATGAAATTATTTCAATCGATCTTCTCACAGAATCCCGCCAAGTACTCCAAAGATCTAACAAATTAGATATCGATCCTGGCTATCTATCGATACCACAATCGATCGAGTTTCCAACTACTGAGGGTACTGCTTATGCGTTCTATTATCCACCCACCAATCGGGATTATCAACCGTTACTGGGCGAGAAACCCCCACTCCTAGTCAAAAGTCATGGTGGTCCTACCGCCGCTACTTCCAACCAACTCAGCCTCAAAACCCAATATTGGACGAGTCGCGGTTTTGCGGTAGTAGATGTCAATTATGGTGGGAGTACGGGCTATGGGAGAGCCTATCAGCACCGCCTCGATGGTAACTGGGGGATTGTCGATGTCGATGACTGCACAAATGCGGCACTTTATTTGGTAGCACAGGGTTTAGCTGATGTCGATCGATTGGCGATTTCTGGAGGTAGCGCGGGGGGTTATACTACCTTAGCCGCATTAACATTTGGGAATACTTTCAAAGCGGGGGCGAGTTATTATGGGGTAAGCGATTTAGCCGCACTAGCAAAAGATACTCACAAATTTGAATCGCGGTATCTCGATCGATTAGTTGCACCCTATCCAGCTAGTGCGAATATCTATCACGATCGATCGCCCCTGTATTTTACCGATCGATTGTCCTGTCCGATCGCTTTCTTCCAAGGGTTGGAAGATAAAGTCGTACCGCCAAATCAAGCCGAAATGATGGTAGCCGCACTCAAAGCCAAAGGTATCCGCGTCGCTTATGTCACCTTTGCTACCGAGCAACATGGTTTCCGTCAAGCCGCAAATATCAAACGCGCTCTGACTGGTGAATTCTATTTTTATGCTCAGATCTTCGGCTTCCAGCCAGCAGAAGACATCGAACCGATCGAAATCTGCTAGCTCACACCTTGCCCCAAGGTACCCTCGATCGACGCTGTTACAAAGCTCGCTCGACTGGTGCAATCTGAGCTAATTATCCATATTATTTAGCAATTTAGATTGTCGATCGAAGCTGCTGTGCGTTGGCTGTAGAGCATCGAGAACTTGGATTGCTAATTCTGGTTTATCGGTAATTATTGCCGAGATATATTTACTCCTCATCAGTTTAAACAATCTCCATTCTTCATTAACCGTCCATACATAAACTTCTTTTTTCAATAGTTTCATTCGCCACAAAAAGCCAAACTTTAGAAGCCTAAAATTTGGCGATACAAAATCTGCTCCGGTTTTAAAGATTCTATATTCAGGGAAAAACTGAGCTAAAATACTAAGCACAGGAAATTTGCCAGTAACTTTGCCAAGTAGTAATCCCACTTTAATCTGTGGATCTAAATCTTTTATTCTTCTAACAGATGCGTCATTGAACGACTTGATGACAAAGCTAGAGTACTCTAGATACTCAGTTGTGAGGGCAATAACCCGCTCTTCATAGCCCTCTTCTTTGATTTCAATATCCAGATCGATGCGATTGCGACACAACTTGAGGATATCTTCAAATAAAGGGATTTCAAACCCTTTACTTCTAGAAATAGATTGCAGTTGGTGATATTGGAGATCTTTAATCTCAATGTCATCGATCGACTCATCATGGTAACAGATCAAATAGCCATCTTGGGACATCCGTAGATCGAATTCAATCTGTGGGGTGACAAATTTGCTAGCGCAGTCTCTGAGGATGAAAATCGCTTTTTGAAAAGCTTCAATTGTATTCTCAGATTTAACTGTAGCTGTTTTACCTCGATGAGCGACGATGCTAATTTTCAGCGGCTGTGCCAATGAGATGCGATCTAATTGATTCATAACACAATTAACTGATTCTGAGATCCTGCGATCGCTCTGCTGATTTTGGTTGTCAAGTATTTGCCGTTGGTTAATGGCGGAGACTACACCAATGAAGTAACCCACCTCCATTGTAATTAATTACCAGCACATCTGCCCAAAATTGTAGACGATCGATCTCTTTGTGTGCTAGTCTAACTAGGTGCGGGTGTAATTCAGTGGTAGAATGTCACCTTCCCAAGGTGAACGTCGTGGGTTCGAGTCCCATCGCCCGCTTTTTGGAGTTAGTGTACATTTCATAGATATTTGTCAGTTTTACATAGTTCTTGTCCAAAATTCGCTCCAAACCCTTGTGGTGGGCGAATTTTTTTTTTGATGTAAATCTGAGCAACTCGTTAGTGAAGCCTCCCCGTGGGATCGCTTTTTAGAAAAAGGCAAATATATATTTAATTTTCTACAAGGGAAAATAAGTTAACGTCAATCCCCATAATCTTCCTTCTGAACTAAGCTTCGGCGATTATACATGGGGTGACAGTAACTATGAAGGTGGACAATTATTTATGAAATGTACACTTATTAATAAGATCCTTCTTTGAGTAGGACTACCTTAATTGTTTCGAGCAAGATTTTTAAGTCGAGAGCTAGAGACCATTGGAGGATATAGACCAGATCCCAATAGAATATTTCCTCAGAATCAATACTAGCACGCCCTTTAACTTGCCATAAACCAGTAATTCCTGGTAAAACTTCGTAGCGCAGAAACTTATCACGATCGAATTGTTCGACGTGCTGGATCGATCTCTCATAGTCTCTGATCGCCAGAGGGCGCGGCCCTACTAGGCTCATTGTGCCTTCTAAAACATTAATTAACTGCGGTAACTCATCTAAACTGTAACGGCGCAAAAATTTACCAATTTTGGTAATCCGAGGATCTTCTTTGATTTTAAATAGGACTCCACCTTTGACTTCATTTTTCGCCTCAAGTTCTTTTTGCAGTTCGTTAGCATTTTCTACCATCGTCCTAAATTTCCAAACTTGGAACCGACGACCTTTTAAGCCAATCCGATCCTGCTTGTAAAAAATTGGGCCAGGAGATGATTTTTCGACCAAAATCGCAATTAATAACAGGATTGGGGAAATAATAATTAAAATCACCACTGCGGCGATCGCATCAAGTAGCCGTTTTAACAAAAAATTTATGCCAAAAATCGGTAAAGATTTGAAGCGGACAGTGGGAATTTCTTCGATCATCTTAGTCTCAGCAGATCGTTGTGGTAATTGTAGCTCGGTCGGCACCATCCTGAGATGAATTCCGGCGGCTTTTAGATTCCAATAGACAATAATTTGATTGTTGATTAGCTGTTGAGAGCAAATAAATACCTCACTGACTTTGCGCGAACGAATCCAATCGATAATCTCCTCTAATTCACTCTGCATATCCCAAATTGACAAGTCGATCGTGCTATCAACTCTAAATTGTTGAGATCGCTTGAGTAATTTTCTGACCCGCTCGATATCCACTTTGTCTCCCACCAGCACGACTGGTTGCTGAAAAATGGGATAATGTTTGCGAATCACCACGATCGCTAAATCGAATAAATATCTCGCCGAGCTAATCAAGACAACGTTCAGCACCCAAACGATCGAGAAGACCGAACGGGACACCCACCACAGTCCAGGTTGATAGAAAAAAGCAGCGATTAAGATGACAACTTGCGCCAGTGTCAACGATTTGAACAATTTTGCAAATCTATGCAGTTTATCATCAGTCCCATAAAATCCTGAAGCAGCCAGAGTACCGACACTAATCGCTAGAATCGGCACTATCACTTTAGAAATGTGCACCTCAGCCGTCGGTGTCCCGAGGCGATCGGCGATCGTCCACGACGCAAACAGCATGAGAGTATCTAGCAATAGTAGGGCACTCGATCTCAGTATCACGAGCGTCGGTGTTCGCCACCGAATGGCTAAGTTCATCGCTCTAATATCTTTGAACTGGCACAGATCGCTAGGCTCGGTTTCTCTTAGATCGGTCATGCAATCGCTCCGAAGGTAAACTATGTGGATGTAACTGGAACTTTCACAGCAATATTCAGCCTTCAAATAGTTTCGATCCTTACTTCAATTTTTTGGTAAAGTAAGGTACTTATTCTGGACATTGTTCGGAATATTGAATCATGTCAACGATTAGTGGACTAAATTTTGACCGACATATTAAGCAGACATACAGCCTAACACATAAAATACTAATAAATCTATATACTACATTCAGCCATTTGGCTGTTGAAATTTTAAAAAGTTTTGGTTATAAATAAATATATCTATGTATATGGTTTTAATTCAAATTAACAGTTGTTATAATTGATACAAGATACCTTAATTAAGATTGGGCTGCATACATCTAAAGTTAAAATACTTGGGGATCGACTGGAGGCGATTCTATTTTGAGTGGATTAGCTGACGGATTGTCGCCATATATCATCGCCAAAATGGCGATTCATATTTGTAGCTATGAAAATATTCAATTGATGCTTTGACAGCCTACTGGTTAGTTGAAGTAGTCACTTGGTATCAAAAAAAATCTAAATATATTGTCTAAACCAGGAGGTATAGCGAATATATCCTTGGATGTTCAGCACGTTATTAACTATTTAGTGGTAGTTTAGACTACCTTTAAGACGATCGTTTCTCTGAAACGTAAATGCTGTTAAAAAAATGATTCAGTTTATACTCAAGCTTCTATATTTGACAAAGGGCCATCATAAGTCACTTGTGATGATAATTTTCACATTGAAGATACATGAAAATTAGAATCTCAACTAAACACAATTTAAAATTGGTAGTCGATCGACTATGAAAATGGTACCCATATTTTGTAACTATTTAGGCAATCGAGATTTCCGAAATTTTAGAGCCGGTGACAGCAATTCGATGCACATGAGGCAAGAGCGATGAAACCTAATTTAAGTGTAATTATCTGTACGCACAATCCCAGATTTGAATATTTCGATCGAGTACTCAATGCGTTGAAGGGGCAAACATTGCCATTAGAACAGTGGGAATTAGTCATAATTGATAATGCCAGCGTTGAGCCACTGTGCGAACGAGTCGATCTCAACTGGCATCCTCACGTTGCATCAAAATGGAACCACGCTCTCGTAGATTTCATGATGCCTACTTTGGCGGATTTGACCTAGCCGTTAAAGAACTCTCTCATGTTGTAGACAATACATAAATGATGAATTAATTCATAAAAGCTGTGATAGTTGGCTCGAAATCTTAATTGTGAATTCTATCAAATTTTATTTATAGTTTAGGAGGATATAGAGATGAAATCAAAGCCAATAGTCAGCATTATTATTAATAATTACAACTACGATCGTTTTCTAGCAGAGGCGATCGATAGTGCTCTCAATCAGACATATCCTCATGTAGAAATCATCGTTGTCGATGATGGATCTACTGACAACTCTCGAAACATCATCGCTGATTATGGAAATCGGATCGTTCCTGTCCTCAAAAGTAATGGTGGACAAGCTTCTTCCTTTAATGAAGGATTCAAAGCTAGTCAAGGCGAAATCATCTGCTTGCTTGATTCCGATGATATATTTCATCGAGAAAAAGTTGAGAAAATTGTCACCCTTTTTCATGATAACAATCTAATTGGCGCGGCTGTTATTCTCTTCAATTCACTTGAAGCTGTTGATGAGAAGGGTGATTTTATTGATAGCATTACTACAAATACTGTCTATCCAGATTGGTCTGCTTTAGCTAAGATCAGAGGGGATGAATTTACTGGAGGAGAGCACTATTTTTTTAATGGAGAGATGCACCAAGTTTGTACGCCCGATCAAGTATATAAGTTTGCATCAAAATATCGGCATATTCCATATATTGGAATGCCTGCCAGCAATATATCCATGTCCCGTATCTTAGCCTCTAAAATATTCCCTATCCCGATTACCAACTTTAATACTAGTGCTGATTGTTTTGTTGCTAAAGCTGCTTCTCTTTTGGGTTCTGTCTATTCAACAAATTTACATCTCACCCAGTATAGAATTCATTCTAAGAATGCTTGGTTTAACAAAAAAGAAACACAAGAACTGGAGGAAGCAGTATTTGTGATACCAGATGATTATTTAAATCAAAAACTAGAAGAATCAGGCAGAAAAGCTGTGTTCTGTTTTTTGAAGTCGATGGGTGCAAGCGGTTACTATCGGCGTTGGTTTGGATATGATTCTGCTGATTATTTAATTCGATTATCATTCTACGTGATACTGTTTCGCCTAGACTTTGAAACGCTTAGCTTCTTTTTTGAGACTATTGCTAAAGGTGTTTCTTATAAGATCAAGGGTTTCTATTACAAGAATAAGCTTTTCCAAAAACGTGCGGGAAGTTAATTCATTGAAGAGGTGAATTTAAATAGATTTATGGGAATCGATGTTATCGGGTAAAAAACATATTTAGAAGTGAGATTATGAAAGTTACTAACAGTTTGGAGTTGGAAGAGCATGATAAAAATGATCCCATCATTATTGTCTGTTCTGCTGATGAGAAGTATGCTATGCCACTAGCGGTAATGGCGCGTTCAGCAATCGAAAATCTTAATAAATGTAGGGATATTGTTCTGTATGTTATTGATGGAGGTATCTCCACAGAGAATAGAGAAAAAATAATAAAATCACTGCCCTGCCAAAAATGCAAGGTTGTTTTTTTGAATGCACCAACTATTTTAATGAGAGACTTGGAATTAGCACATCAGTATTGTGTTGAAGAATCAATCGCATCCAATAAATATGTTTCATTGGCATCCTATTATAGATTGCTTATTGCAGAACTTTTGCCTGAGGTTTGCGAGAAGGCCATTTATCTTGATTGTGACTTAATAATAAAAGGAGACCTAGAGCAGATTTGGCAAATTGATCTAAAAGAAAACTATGCATTGGCAGTGCCAGATATTTGGATAAACTCCCTGTCTGCCCCAGATGGTCTTTTGAACTATAAGGATCTCGGCCTTGATGCAAATGCTAAATATTTTAATGCAGGTGTAATGATTATCAACATTAAAAAATGGAGGGAGGACAATATTTTTTCAAGGTCTGTAGACTATTTCACTAAAAATAAGCATTATGTCCGCTATCACGATCAAGATATTTTAAATGCATTGTTGGCTGAGAAATGGAGCGAAATCGATCCTCGATGGAATGTTACCCCTATTATCCATGACTATGCTGGTTGGAAAGAAAGCCCTTTCTCGGAAGAGATTTATAATAATCTTATCCAAGATCCTTGGATTATCCATTTCGCCTCCGAGTTGAAACCATGGAACTCTCGCAAAACTCTTCTTAAAGAAAACTTCTTTCATTATGTGGATATGACGGCATGGTCGGGTTGGCGATTTACACTCCGACGTCAATTTCAAAAGAAGGTAAGTTGTGAATTTCAAAAACTTAAAGAATTAATAAATAGGCTATAATTTGATGGAGATAATTGTTTTTCTACCTTAGTGATTTCATGTTGTTTAAGGGATTTATAAAAATGACTTCAGAATCCAATCCGCTTATAAGTATTGTAATAAATAATTACAACTACGATCGTTTTCTAGCAGAGGCGATCGATAGTGCTCTCAACCAAACTTATCCTTTAGTAGAGGTCATTGTGGTCGATGATGGCTCGACAGATCGCTCGTGTGACATCATTGCTAGTTATGGAAGCCGAATTATTCCTGTTTTGAAACAGAACGCTGGACAAGCTTCGGCATTAAATACAGGAGTTGAAATTAGTAAAGGAGAATTTATATTTTTTCTCGATGCAGACGATTTATTTCTACCGATTAAAGTAGAAGAGATGGTAAAGCTCTTGAACCAATTAGTTAGAGAAAATCCAGATATCATTATATCTAACTACATAGGAACAATAGATGAGAATGGCGCAGTAATCGATCTAAATATTTTAGATACTTTAAGTGCTGTATGTGCTTGGAATCACTTACCTAAAATTAGAGGGAGAAAAAACAGATTAATAGATGGGGTCGTAACTAGGTTGAGCACTTCCGAACAGGTTTATCAGTTTGCAGCAAAATATCGGTTTATTCCATATCTAGGGATGCCTACAAGTGGGTTGGCAATGACTCATTCTCTTGCCAGCAAAGTGTTTCCCATACCCAGCGAATCGATCAAAATATCAGCAGATGATTTTATAGTAAAAGGATCGTCTGTAATTGGGTCGGTTTATTTAACAGATCGAGTTCTGACAAAATATCGTATTCATGGAAATAACAATTGGTATGGTTCACCAAAGAAAATTCAAGAAGAGTTTTTTGAAATACTCGATCGGTTCTTGAACTCAAAACTGGAACTTTTTAGCAGGAAACCAGTTTTTTCTTACTTCAGTTCTACCCATGCTAAAAGTTACTACAGGACATATTTTGGGGCTAACAGCGATCGCCAGCTCTTTGAATTAGCAATAAGGGTCATTACATGGCATGTGGATTTAACAACTATTGTCTTTTTTGCCAAGACCATGATGCTATCATTTTTCTTAAAGATGAAGCGAATACGCACCGATCTAAAAGTCCTCAATTCATAGATTCGTAGAACAGAGTCCTCAAGCTATTTACTATATTTATGAATCAATTCTTATCCAAGCTTATCTATCTTACTAAAGGTCAACACAAGTCCCTAGTTGTGATGATTTTTATGTTTTTATTTATTTCTATTCTGGAGGTATTTGGAACTGGAATTATCGGCCCGTTTATTGCAGTTGCGACCAATCCAGATTTAATTAAGACAAATTATTGGTTGAGCATAGTCTATCGTCAATTCAGGTTCAGTTCCGCCCAAAATTTTACGTTCGCATTAGGTTCGATAGTCATTATTGCTTTTTATATCAAAGCATTTTTGAGTTTTAACGCTCAAAAATTTGTATTTCAATTTGGGTATACACTAAAAGGGGAGCTATCAGCCAAGCTGTTAAAGGCTTATCTTGCAGCTCCTTACAGCTTCCATCTACGGATTAACTCTGCAACGCTGATTCAAAATGTGATTGGTACGACTGATAATGTGTGCATTGGTGTCGTGATGCCGCTGTTAACATCCATCTCTAATGGTGCTGTCATCTTAGCATTAACTCTCCTGTTGATTCAGGCGAGTCCGATGGCTCTGGTGATGATTGCCCTGCTATTGCCGATCGTCATTGGGCTGATCGAGTCGCTCAGAAGTCGTCTAGCCTTCTGGAGCAAAGAAGGGTGGGGTGCTTCGGCTGAGATGATTCGGATTCTAAATCATGGCTTAGGGGGTTTGAAAGAAACCCGCGTGATTGGTTGCGAATCTTATTTCGAGCAGCAGATGAAGCAACAAACGAAAAGGTACGCCAACAATCTCACGCTAGTCCAAGGTTATGGCAATCTTCCCCGCTTTGCGATCGAGGCGTTTATGATTACCTTTATCGTTGGTTTTACGTTGTTGTTTCTCTATCTAAATCAAGGACAAGAGCAAAATCTGACGGCTATTTTAGGAATATTTGCCCTTGCTTCAATTCGGCTGCTGCCAGCAATTAGTAACTTAGTCAGTAACATTAATACTTTCAGAGCTAACACCTTTGCAATCGATAAATTATTTGCCGATCTAAAGGAAATCGAAACAGGGCAGAGGATCGCGATTACCGACATTAGCGATCGTTCTAAAAACTTATCATCAAGCGCAGATCGATCGCCACTGTTATTTAGGAAGGAGATAGTTTTTGACAAGATTACTTTTCAGTATCCAGAGTCTTCAACGAAGTCATTGGATAAAATTTCTTTGACAATTAAAAAAGGTGAATCTATTGGGGTGATTGGTAAATCTGGTGCTGGTAAAACTACTTTAGTGGACGTGCTTCTGGGTCTTTTTACCCCTGGATCTGGAGATATTACAGTTGATGGAGTTTCCGTCTATGACAATTTACGTGCTTGGCAAAATATAATCGGGTATGTCCCACAGTCGATCTTTTTGATCGATGATACATTAGAGCGAAATATTGCATTTGGCGTTCCAGACGGCTTAATCGATCGCCATCGATTGACAAAGGCAATTGAGATGGCTCAACTGAGCGAAGTAGTTGCGCAACTTCCCAACGGGATTAAAACAGTTGTCGGCGAGCGAGGATTGCTATTATCAGGAGGACAACGCCAACGAGTGGGAATTGCCCGAGTACTTTACCACGAGAGAGAAGTTCTGGTATTTGATGAAGCAACCGCCGCTCTGGATACCGAAACAGAGCGGCTTATCACCGAAGCGACAAAAGCCTTGAGCGGTACTAAGACGATCGTGATTATTGCTCATCGTCTTTCGACAATCGAGCATTGCGATCGCATTTATCAGATTGATGGGGGTCAAATTCTCAGATCGGGTAATTACCAAGAAGTCGTGCTGGGTAATTGACAGGAGAACAGTTCAT
>ENA-OFCF01000930-OFCF01000930.1-metagenomes-genome-assembly--contig:-NODE-930-length-12010-cov-2.792555_pt1 | contig 12010 bp, 13 predicted proteins | sample MGYA00153387_OFCF01 | MGnify analysis MGYA00153387
ATGTCCCGGCTGGTCAGGTGCCCGCCCGATCGCTTCACGGCATCGCCCCAAATCAATTGCACCAAACTAAACACTGACAAATTATCTAAGTTCATAATTTCTTTATAAAGCACTTCACAGATCGTATCCTAAGCTCTGTCTATACGCAAATTTTTATAAGAATATCTGTCTAAGGGATAGCCATTATGTTAGGATGTATAGACATTCGATTAGAGGTAATCATGCCACCCGAGATCCAGCCCAAAAGCTTAAAACAATTGCTTACAAAGAAAGAGCTAGCAGTAACAGTGCTAGTAGCAGGAGGATATTCTAACCCAGAGATCGCCGATGAACTTGGGATTAAGTACGGCACGGTCGTTGGGCACGTTGCCCGTGCTTTCATCAAATTGCACTGTAAAAACCGGGTTCAGCTTGCCGCAAAATACCTGATGGAGGATCGCCCTAATGCTTAATGTCACGATCGTCTTCAATGGGCGGATCTTGTCTAAGAAAAATAATCAGACGACGATTCCCAAGGGAAATAAACGGATCATCGTCCCATCTGCCAAATACAATCTGTGGGAAAAAGACGCGATTGAAGATGCCCTCTACGGGATTGAACCCATCACATGGGAGCGCTTTAGATGTGAAATGATCCTTTTCGCTCCGGATCTAGCGAACGCGGACCTCTCCAATAAGTGGGAAGGGCTGGCTGATTCAATGGTAAAAGCTGGGATCGTGCCTGATGACAATTGGTGGTTAATGTCAGAAGTTAACCTAAAGTTTGGGGGTCTTGACGAAGAGAATCCTAGAGCAATCGTAAAGATTTGGGAATTGACCAAAGCCCTACCCGGTGACGTTGAAAAGGCCATCGCGCAAGCCAAAACAGCAAAAAGAAAGACGAAAAAAAAGGCGACTGCCTAAAGATGGATTTACGCTGTACACTGATAGAACGTTTCACCTGTCCACTGGACAAAAGCGCAGCCGCCTAATAAAAAACGCCTCTACATCAATAGAAGCGTTACTACAAGGCGAGGGCGCATGACTTCCCTCTATATTCAAATACTACCATATAGGCTAACTGCATGAACTTCGATCCCATGTTCAAATCATCAGCTTCCCCAGTGCCAGCCCTTTCAACTCGCCACTACGAAGAGTTAAAGACCTCGGGTATCTCGGTCGGAATCTTAAGCGCAAACTTCAAAACGATCGATAGCCTCACTGAGCTTCTGTCCCGCCTCAACAGAAAGAATCACGGTGAATTAGTAAAAGTTCCGGGCTGGGGAGTACAAGGAATAGATCCACTTACAGGATTGCCCTGTGACGAAGCCTTTCAATTCAAATCGGATACGCCACGGATTAAAGACAACGGCAACCCGCTTAAATATGAGAGTCCAGTCGGGTTAGCCTCAACTCCACTATTTCTATGTCTACCTAGTAACGCATCATTCTGGGTAGAAGTATTTGCAACGCCATCAAGAAAGATCTACATCACTGAGGGAGCTAAGAAAGCCGCTTATCTCATGACGTTGGGATTGGCCGCTATCAGCATCCCTGGCGTGACCAATGGGCAAAAACAGGGGAACCTTCATCCGTGGCTTAAAGCTTTGGCAACGATAGGCCGGGAAGTCTCGATCGTCTTTGATGGAGACTGGAGGCAGAAAGACGGGGTGGCGTTGGCAATGGATACGCTAGGCCGCTTGTTCTGCGCTTCGGGTTCAGTGGTGAAGGTCGTAGACATTCCCACGGGCAAAGAGAAGGGGATCGATGATTATGGGTTTGTTAAAGGCGATGAAGCCGCGTTAAAACTGCTCAATAATCCTCTGACTTTTGAGGCATGGCGTAAACCGCTTGCCGATATGAAAGTTGCCAAAATCACGGGCACGGAATTAAGCAACGATGAAGCGTTTGAAGAAGTAGACGGACTAAGAGCGAAGAATTTATCGGCTCCGGTGGTGAGTCGTGAATTGCAACGTATCAGCAAACGATCGGGCATCCCGCCCCGTGAGCTTCGGGATTACTATGCTCAAATAGACGCAGACCAACAGAAAAAAGAGGCATTAGTAGAGAGCCAAGTTGATTTTGATCGCATTCTAAAACTGATAAATGAGCGCATTGATGTTGGGGATATCTTTCCCTCTCCATTAGGTGCGTCTATGATCGCCGCTGGTCGAGTCGATCGGGTGAATCCAGCACGATATCTTCAGCCGTTTTTCCCTGCCATAAGTGCCTGTATTGGTAGCAATGTACGATTGATTGACATCCCAGGCGCGACCCTAGAAGATTCTCGCTACACCGTCCCCATTTTTTACACAGTGGATATTGGCCCACCGTCATCGGGTAAAACGCAAGTAAATAAGCGAATCATGGCGGCATTGGATGCGATGCAAGCCGAAGACGATCGCAATCTAATCGCGGCCAAAAAGCAACTGCGTAAACTAGTCACAAAAGCGCTTCATGCTGGCAAAGATGAAAAGGCAACGCTAGAAGCAGATATTGAAACTTTGGAAGACGAAATAGAACGTCTTCGTAGATGTCGTATTTTTAATACTGGGACACCGGAAGGCTTCACGCGCACCATGGCGAAACAGGAAAAGAAACGCGGATCGGTTCTCCAATGTGATGAAATTCTCCGTTTAATGTCTTTGGGCAAATATCAGGGTAAATCGTCGGATGCTGAGGAATGGTTGCTTGAAAATTGGAACGGAGCTTCTACATCGCGATCGCATTTTGCCAACGAAGAATCTAACTTTTTGATGGATGGTCAAACGTTAAGCATCTGTGGAGGTACGCAGCCTGAGATGGCTAGGAGGATGTTTAACAGTGAGTCTGACCCTAACGGCAAATCGTCCCGATGGTTGATGATGAGATCCGAACCGGAAGCCGATTCCTGGAGGCAACCCACAGGGGAAAGGGTTTCTATCTTCGGTGAGTTGCGATCGTTCTATGAGTACTTAGAATGTTTGCCAGAACAATATATTACGATGGATGCTGAAGCTCAAAAATACTATTGGTCGCGTTATGAAGCTTATCGCAAAAATGCATTGACGCAAGCAGACCAAAACCCAGCGTATTCGTATTACTTAGGAAAATGCAACAATCATCTCCTGAGAATAACTAACGCGCTCCACTTGCATGATTGTTACTACGATCGCACCAAAGATATCGCAGTCGTGACGCTCGACACCATCCAACGAGCATCGCAGCTCCTGACCTTTTATATCAGTCAATTCCGCCTAATCCAAAGTGAATACACTCCGATCGAATTGAATCTCGCGGGCCTTCAGCTTTCTTGTTACCAGTATCTCCAGTCGAAGGGCGAAAGCATCACCGCTTATAAACTCTCTCGATCGTGGCAACGGAAGAAAATCCCTAGTCGCGATCTCGAAATTGCCTTAGACCAATTGGTAGTTTTAGGTCACGCCACCAAAGACGGAAAAGAATATACCTTTGTCAGTAAAACAGCGATTGAGCCTGAGATTGAAATTGAAGCTGTGGAAAAAGATGAAGTCTTCACTTTTGAGTGTGTTTTGGAAGAGTTTACAGAGGGCACTACAGTAACGCTCATCACTGAGGACCCGTGCTTTATTGAAGGGACGATCGGGATTGTCCAAGGATCTCCAGAAGGTTTCCCCGAAATGCGTGATGTGGTTTGGTCTGACCCTGAAGGCATGGTTACTGAGTCCCGGCACTTCATGCATCAGCTAGTTGAAACACCGTTCTAGTCCGAGATGTCGGCTACCTAGCAATTAGGCTTAATGCTAATATGTATCTGCCTACATATTAGCGAGATTACTATGGAAGCTTTTACATGGACGCAAGCTCAATCAATGCTTTCCCGGTGGGGATGGACTGAAGATTTAGCGAGGGCAGAGTACTGGGTTCAAGATGGTAAGGACATGATTGTAGTGCCTACAGTTGAGAATTTAGAATGCCGTGATGAATATGATCATTTTGTTGTCTCCCTTGGTGAAATCTATGGGCTAAATCTTCATGCTTTAGAACGATCGCTAGAGGTTGAATCATGCTAGAGGCTGTGAATCATCCAGAGCACTACCAAGGCGTTTATTCTCAAGTCTGCGCAGACCTTCTTATGGAGCATCTTGACCTAAGTGTTGTTGATCTAGGCATGGAGTGCATTGACTTCATTGAGCAACATGATTTGTGCAGTGATTTTTTGCTTGGTAATGCCATTAAATACCTGTGGAGGTCCGGAAGTAAAGACAACGCTCACACCGACCTGCTAAAAGCCTTGTGGTATTTGAAGCGATGGAAAGCTCCTAAGCGTCAGCCTTGGAAAATCCTATTCTTCAAGGGTTTCGGCGGATCTTCCGCCCGTAACAAACTGGAGTTTGCAGTTTTAAGCCTAATCCGTGACCTCGAGAAACAAATCAAGTTAAACCCATGATCTCAGAGATTCCAGTCAAACCCATGGATCCTTATTTTAAAGTAGAAGTCATTTCCCAGACGCCCAATCCCCAACAGGTTATCTATGCGGCCATGCATCAAGATTACGCTGAGGGCTTTGTCTGGGACGATTGCCACAGTCTCCCTGATGAAGCAAAAGCGGGCGATCTAGTGATTCGTAATCTATTGGGTGGCAATCGTGGCCACTTTGGGCCGCTAGAGCATCCCCAAATCGTGCTGAACTGCGGATGGTTTCCTCATAGCACTATGCAACAGGTCCGGACTCATCGCGTTGGAATTTCGTTTGATGTTCAAAGTTTCCGATATACAGGGAATAAAATTGTAGAGGTGGCATCTGGGGCGAAAAGTGTTAAAGAAGTCTTCTATATGCGACCTGTGGGCTTTTACACCGATCGCAATGGCAAAAAGTACGAGTACACCGAAACCATTCGTAAGGAAGACCTAGATTGGTGTCTAGAAGGCGCAAAAATCTACGCTAGACGTATTAGGCAAGGATTCAGCGAAGAGCACGCCCGGAGCTTGATTCCGTTCGATGTACGGCAACACTGGATAATGTCAGCTAACGTTCGATCGCTTATGCATTTAATGGACCTGAGAGCCAAGGACGATGCTCAGTTGGAATGCCAGCAATTATGTGATCTGATTTTTCCGCACTTTGAAACGTGGGTGCCAGCGGTCGCGGCCTGGTACAAAAAGAACCGCTGGGGTAAAGCTCGTCTATCACCTTGACTGCGGCGCGGCAGAAATTCCCATAGACATAAAAAGCCGATCGTGGAAATGCGATCGGCTTTTTAGTGCGCAGCTTGAGACACCCTGTATCCAAAGTCCACAATCGGATACAAGCCCATGATTCCCTGAAACCTTTGCCTAGTCTGGGTTTAGGTGGCTTGTTAGACCCATTGTCCACATTATCATCACCTTTAGAATAAAGCTCCCAAATATCCCCTCTTGTTGGGGGTCTAATCTTGTTTTTAATCTTTTGAGTGGCGGTAAATTGGAGATAGGGGGTGAGGATAAAGAGGACAATTAGTAATAATCATTGATTTAAATAATATATATATTACTAGAACCTATATATAACAAGGGTTTTGAGAGATAGAGACTGAGAAGGAAGGCGTATCCAAACCTGTATGCTGGATGTTGCCATTGGATACAGCATTTTTCAAAAGATGCCCAAATGACACTCTCTCGCTAGCGGTAAAGGCAGTAGGAGCGTGGTGATTATGAGCGATTAAGTCGGATCGTCTTTTTGATCAGCGATGATAAGTGCTCACAAATTCTTTCCGTGAGAATCTGTACATTTAATAGCCATAATGCTAATATTTGTATAAGCAGAATTAATTACACAAGGTTAAGACTATGTTTAAAGACGCAGCGATCGGGTCTACAGTCGTCCTTTATCATTTTGGCAAAATAATAGAAAAGGCCACTATTGAGGATCAGACGGCTTGTTATTGGAAGCTGTCCAACGGTCAGCAGTTCCAAAAAAAATTGGGTTATTACTTTGAGAGCTATAACAAAAGCAAGCGCATCGATGTCAAATTCTGGGATGAGGAAATAGAGTCAACATATCAGGCGCACATAGAGAAAGAACAGGCAGCGGCAGTTTTAAGCTCTCAAAAGTCAAAGCTACACGACTACATCCAATATATGGGCGTTGCTTATTTCAGCAGAATATCAAGCGGCCAAGTCGCAGCTATTCTTTCAGTGTGCCAAAACCAGATCGGCAATATCAGCACGCCACGCATCCGCTAGGTTTTTATCCTTCTCATGTTCATGGGCGGCTCCCGTAATAAGAGCGCATCGCCTGCCACCCCTAATAAATCATGCATACCTTCCCCGAACTCTATGACTATCAGGCGTCTGGTCTAGCGGCGATCGACAAATGCCGCCTAGACTATGCCCATACTAAAGGCCGCGATCGCTCTATCGTGGCTGTGCTGCCAACAGCGGGCGGCAAGACCCAAGTATCGATCTACGATATTCTGACTTCAGCGGCAAAAGGCGATCGCTGTCTATTCTTGACTGACGCGGTGTCCCTAGTGTCTCAGACCGCTGCAAGGTTTGAAAGATACGGTTATAGCCCTGGATTAATTGCCGCGTCAGTACTGAACGGCAAAAATCCAAACCCTGAATGTTTGGTACAGGTGGCGTCTTTTGGCACGATCGTAAATCGCAAAGTCCCCATAGACATCAAGTTGATTTTCATTGATGAATGCCATACAGCAGGTTTTCCCCCTACCGAGCGCTGGTGGGCCGATGTTGATGAGAATGGGGATTGGGTTCACTGGCACAAAGACGCATGGGTAATTGGCCTTACAGCCACGCCATGGCGGACAAAAAAGACTGAAAGCTTAGACGATCTGTGGAAACACATGATCGTCATTGCTCAACCCGGCGAATTGATTCAGATTGGGGTTGAGACAAATTTCACTGAAGGACTTGTCCCAGCGATCTACTTTGGGTTTCAATCGGCGGTAGATCTAAGCAATGTCCGTACTCAAATGGGTGATTTTAGAGTGCAGGACTTAGCGATCGCCATGACCGGGCCGGGTGTCCTCAAGGCGACGTTGGAGCAATGGGAAGCAAAATGCTACAGAGGAACTCTCAAAGCATCCCGGCGCACGCTGTATTTTGGCGCTGGGATTCCTCACTCATTAGAGGTAGCTGACGCATTTAATGACCGCTGGCACGAAAAAGCATTGGATGAGGGTTATCCCGATGGTCAAATCTTTAAGATGTTGGAAGGGGCGCACACAGATGCGGAGCGCAATCATTGGTTTAATCGAATTGAATCTAATGATTTGGTAGGGCTAACTTCTGCTGATTTGCTGACTCAGGGTGTAGATGTGCCATCGCTCGAATGTGTATTTCCTCGTCCTACTAAATCGCGTGTGGTGTTTGGGCAGCAGCAGGGCCGCGCTGCTAGACCGTGCCCTCGTATTGGCAAAAAGGATTTCATCGTCGTTGACATGGGGCTTAACGTATTCAAGTTCAATCGCTTTGAAGAAGTGCAGCCCTATAGCATCGCGCGAAAACCACCGGGCGCAGCGTTTGACGCACCGATGAAGCAATGTCCAAAATGTAGCGCGTTAATGTACGGTTTTGTGATGGTTTGCCCGGTCTGTGGTCACGAGTTCCCCCCTGCTGAGAAAACACAAGTCACGGGTGAATTAGTGGAGCTTCTTGGTAAGACCGATCGCAGTTTTGCTAGGAAGTATCGAAGGTTTGCGCGTCAAGCTTTTGAGAGGAACTACAGCCCTTCATGGGCAGTGATTCGCACGCAAGAAGACATGAAGCAAACCATCGTCGCAAAAGACATCACAATAGGTCAGTTGATCAAAGTCCGGGCTAGTTGGTTGATGACCGGGCCAATCGCTGTCGGTGGCGTTACTAGTATCCGATGCGCTCAGATTGAATTAGGAAGTAGTCACATCACCGTCACCACTCCAGATGATTTCATCTATGAGATACCGCTAGAAGTGGCGATCGCTGTGTTGCCAAATGCAAACCCGGCTGCAATGCTTGGGGCTAAACCATGGCTAAAAGATCGGCAAAACTTAAAACCCGCGACGCTAGAAGAAAAAGCTTATTATTGGCTGCTGTTAACAACTCGGATGGGCAAAGACAAGACAAACAATTGGATGCGTAAATGGTATTTTACTGAGTTTGGCTCTAAGGCAGAAGACCCAAAAACGCTAGACGTCACTCAGTTTAAGATTGATTAGACTTAATGCTCTTTATTCTAAAAAAGGTTTCAAAATGGTTATTGACGAAAAAATTAATCTGACGCTTGCTAGCCAACTGCTGATTTTTGCCGGGTGGCGTCAAGTAGAAACGTCAGAGCTTTCTACAATCTGGTTTATGAAAGGATTTGTTCAAATTTCAATAAGTAGAGCAAAGGATCGAGGCCACGGTGTTAATGTTCAAAGAATGGATCCCGTAGTTTATGAATTGTACGGGAAAGCTTCGTGGTGTGAAAATATTGCGCAATTCTCACAGGTTATTTCTATTTTTAATAGCTGGATTGAAAGCGCCGCTATTAAAAAGCTGATTCATGCTGCTGATGCTCTTAATACCGCTATTGTGGCAGACGTTGGAACATTTGCTCAATGGGATAATCACGCTTTAAATGGCATTGAAAGAATCAATGCGTTAAAGCGTGACCATATGCCTCTTTTGAGCGATCATAAAGCTCTTTTGAGAAATGCTTGGGCCATTCGAGATCAATTGCAGCAAGCTCTTGCTAATTTGATTTAAGCAAAACCGATCGCCCCTAGTTCCTAGTCATTTGATCACGAACGGCGATTGAAAGCCTAGAAAGAAGCGTAAAAGAAAAAGTCCTTCTTTTTGACGCTTCTAGCTGTAAAGAGTCCGGTAATGGTAAAGAATCGATCGCCCATGAAATTGGCTCGGCAATGTCTCTTAAAACTCCCTCGCTGTCCCCTAAAGACGCGGGAAATTGGATTATAGGCACTTTATCCCATCGGTTTAAAGTGCTCCGGTAGCCCGCTGTAATCCAATGGGAAGGAGCTACTGACGGGATGATCGCTGCCCAAACCCGCCAGAATGAAATAGCCCCGATTGATACAATGCTGGCATTAGCCAAAAGTTCACGGTCAACAACCCGACGCAAACGATCGCGCTGAGTCTTCCAAGGATCGCCAATCCTAAACTCATGGATAGTGAGGTATGGCGTTCGGAATTCATACCCCAATCCAGACCGCTCAAAACGATAAATTTCTCGGGGTCGCTTTTGATCTTTTTCATTCTTTATCCTGAGATTGTAAAGCCATTGTATCATTTCAGTTCCTCTCAGGAATCGTCCGATCGGGTGCTTTTATTCGTTCATTGTGTTGATTCTTCTGTCTTATATCTTCGTAGATATTATTCATATTTGCATGGACAAAGACTAAAGTAAGAGCAAATATCCCAGTGACCAAAAAGACAACGCTCCCGACAAGAAACACTCTTGGATGGGATCCAAGAGTTTGAAGTACGGCGATCGCTTGTCTAACTTTCGGATCTAACAGCACACCTATTTCTTCAATAGCGGCGCTGTTTTTTTGGGCGATCGCTTTCGTTTCGATCGCCACTCCTAGCCCTTCAATCGCTCGCTCGTCGGCTTTGACAACCAGCGCTCTAACTTCGACTAATTGAGGGTCTAAACTAAGGGTTGAGCGATCGTTGGTTCCATCTTGTTTGTTCGGATCAAATAGCTCTAAATATCCTTCTTTCCCGTCAACAGTTCGGATTAGGTAGAGCCTATCTTTTAGTGTCTTTAGCACTGCCCGATCGCACAATACCAATTCACCGCCATCAGTCGAGGAATAAATGTGATTTGTTGACGGCTTCCCATCCATTCCGTCCTGTACTTGGTATTCCTGTTTTACCCAGTTCCAGTTAATTTCGCAATGATAATTAGAAATCTGCCCATTTAAAATGAGGGGAATAACCGTGCCACGATGCCCTACAACCGCAGGGAATTGGCTAATAGTAGTAGATACAACCTGTGTTCCAATCCGTTCAATAAATCGCAGTTCAAAAACTGCTTCTGCTGCTCCTAACATTACGACACCCCCGGTCTAATTCGATGAACCCACGCGCCGCCTCTAGCTCGATCGATCGCCCCATCCTCTAAATAAACCCGATGTGAATCACTTCTGGACTCCCCAACGACGCAAGCGGCGTAAATTAGCTCATCTGAATAAACACCTTGAAAAGCTGAGATCTCTGAGATGTAGTCCCACTCGAGGCCGTGAAATTCCTCCCACGGGTCCATGGTTCGGAAGCCTTTTGCATCGACTCCATCAAGACAGATTACATGGCCTGAATCGGTAAACCAATTGTGAGTAATTAACACACATCCATCGTTTATCCACGATCGCATATCGTCGATTGATGCTGCGGGATGATAGCTATAACGATCGCCAAAATGTGCGGTCAGATATTCAGCCATCACAGCAGGATTACCCGCTTCACCTATTTGGAGTAGGTCCGCTCGAACTTGTGCGATCGATACATCCAAGCCCATCACAGCGGCGATACAGGTTGATTGACAGGTATTCCCGTCTGGTTGGGATATGGGGCCATCTGCGATCGATTCTAGGTATTCTTTGACAGTAGAAAGTTTCATGAAAATCATCTCAATAGAGCTTGTATAAATTCATCCTTGTAGAGTTAACTGCACACCTGATTTAAAACGCTGTGTCTGTCAATCGATGACTGAGTAGATCTTTCTTGGAATAGCTAGACTTAATTAATCCATTGATTGAAATTCATCAATTCAGCGGGAAACTGAACTTCAGTCAGGATTGATTGCATTGCGATCGATTCCTGGTTTGTTGGCGTAACTTGCGATTGTGTCAAAACCTCACCAAACAATTGAAGCACTAGCTGAATATCGTTAGCTATTGCAGCAGAATATAACTGAGCAACTAGCGGGGTTATACTATCTGATTCCGCAGGATGACGTAGGTTGTAATTGGTCATAGCTCTATCGGCCCATGCTGTCAATCCAGCATTTAGTAACCTGTCTAGAATCAAAGACAAGTCCGGGGCTAATTGTGCAATCTTTTTTGTGATTTCAGCATTGCGACTTTCTAACAGCGCAATCTTGTCTGTGGCAATTTGCAACTGTTGGCTAGTGCTGGCAATGGTTCCTACTGTTTGTAGCCACGCGGGAACGTTGCCACCGACTAAAACATCTAAAGATTGTGGTAAAGGATTTCCATAATAGATTACATGGCCACCGTCAAAGCCTCCGTTTGTATTGCCACGAACTAAGATCTCGTAAATTACGTCATTCATATGTTTTATGGGAGGATAGTGGTGCCTGAAACGCGATGCCAATTAGTCCCATCGGTATACGCGATAAACGTAGAGGGCGTAAACGTAGCATCGAAAACAACGATTTGTGCCCCTGATACTAAGCTTGATGCTGCTGGTCTGGTAGCAGGGGTGTATACCTTCGCAGCCACAGGACCAGCAACCACTAGTAAGCAGTCTGGGGTTCTCAGTGACATTCGCAGAATCCCAGGAGTAAACCAGCGAAATATCCCGGCATCATTATCAATTGACCAAGACGTATTTGCATCCCCACTACTAAAAACTGCTCTAGCTGAGAGATCGTCCACACCTAACCAAACACCTTGAGCAAGATTGACAGAGCTATTGAACCCGGCAGTGTTACCCGTGGAGACACCGGATAGTGTCCCTCCTGTTATAGCTACGGCTGATGCGTTTTGAGTTGAGATTGTACCTAGCCCTAAAGCTGTACGCCCGTCAACAGATGAACCTTGGACAAACGATCGGCCCATCGTTGAAAAAGGGATCAAACTAGCCGAATCTATGGCTGTTTTTTCCACTACGCCAAACGAAGCAGCGGGTATAGCTGAAACCGATGTTAGAAAAGAATTTAGAGGTTGAGTGGTACTTGCGACCCATGTATCTGTTGCGGTTTTCCTTAAAAGGACATTGTTTTGAATTGTTGCTGGGGTAAGTGGTAAGTTTTTTTCGTTTAGAACATTAACGCCAGCCGTTATAACAATCGTCACAATTTGAGCGGTCATTCTTTGCAAAATGATCCGAGTACCGATTGGAA
>ENA-OFCF01000931-OFCF01000931.1-metagenomes-genome-assembly--contig:-NODE-931-length-12000-cov-4.284722_pt1 | contig 12000 bp, 15 predicted proteins | sample MGYA00153387_OFCF01 | MGnify analysis MGYA00153387
TTTGCGCGTCATTGCCGCCGTGGCCCAGGCTGTACGCGCCCGCAGACACCAGTTGCAAGCGTCGAAACCATCGGTCTACCTTTGATGGCGTGGCTCGCCTGCAAACCCAGGCCACCAGCACCATCATCAACGAGCCCAACAAAAAGCCCAACAATGGCGAGACAAAAATAAACGCGACCGTGCGCATGACACCGCTGGAGATCAGCGCCGATGCACCTGCCTTGGCAATCACCGCGCCCACAATGCCGCCAATCAGTGCGTGCGATGAGCTGCTGGGTATGCCGTAGTACCAGGTCAATAAATTCCATGTGATGGCACCCGTTAACGCACCAAACACCACATGGGTGTCCACAATGCCGGGCTGAACAATGCCTTTGCCAACGGTTGCCGCCACGCTTAAATGAAAGACGAAAATCGCGATGAAATTAAAAAATGCGGCAAACAAAACGGCTTGCCCCGGTTTCAGTACACCGGTAGACACAACTGTGGCAATCGAATTGGCCGCGTCATGAAAGCCATTCATGAAGTCAAAAACCAGTGCCAGCACCACCAGCATGATGACCACCCACAGCGCAGTTTGTGCAATTTGCATAAAACGACTCAACCGCGATCAGGAATTTTCGAGGACCACGCCCTCGATCAGATTGGCCACGTCCTCGCACTTGTCGGTGATCGTTTCCAGCAACTCATACACCGCCTTGAGTTTGATGACTTCGCGCACATCGGGCTCTTCGCGGAACAAACGACTCATGGCCGAGCGCATCACATGGTCTGCATCTGATTCGAGTTTGTCAATTTCTTCACAGGTTTTCAGCGCGGCTTCAGCGGTATCGGCTTGGCTGACATTGGCCAGCAATGACACTGCATACTTAAGCCGCACGCAACATTTCACACTCAAGTCGGTCAGCCGCACAATGTCATCGTTCATAGCGCGCACGTCGTACAGCGCCATGGTTTCAGCCGAATCCTGAATAAGGTCAGCCACGTCGTCCATGGTGTTGATCAGTTTGTGGATTTGCTCACGGTCAATCGGCGTGATGAAAGTCTTGTGCAGCGTGCGATTCACTTCATGCGTGATGCGGTCCGCCGCGCGTTCAGCGTTGTCGACTTCGCGGTTAAAAGCTTCGCGCTTTTCCACATCGCTGTAGTTGGCCACCATGTTTGAAAAAGCCTGAACCGCTTCAACGATGTAGTTGGCATGCTGGTTAAACATCTCAAAAAAATTGCCTTCGCGCGGCAGCAGCTTGCCAAACAGCATGAAATCTCCTCGTTGGAATGTGTCAAAAATATGACAGATTTATGACAACGAGGAGTTTACTCTCCAGAGTTCGAGTCCTTGCTTAAAAACTCGCCTGCAAACCCACTTTCAAGCTGCGTCCTGGCAGCGGCGGTGCATTGGGAAAGGCGGTAGACGTCAAAATCGATGTCGGACTGTAGGCCAGTCGGTTGGTGATGTTGTCCAGCCGCGCATACAACAGTGTGTTGACCGGCCCTGCTTTCACGCGGTAAGACGCGCCAGCATTAAAGCGGGTGTTGGCAGCGGCTGCCCTGTCACCTGCTGGCACAGATTTTTGTGCGGCTGTATGGTCAAACCCGAAGTTCGCACCAAACGACCCACTGGCGTATTTGAGTGTTGCACCCAGGCGCATCGGCGGGATGCGCGACAACGGCTGTCCGGTAGTCAGGTTGGTCGCTTTCACCACATCAGCACGCAATGCAAGGTCTATCGGCGACACACCATCTATCAGGCGGATGTTCCCGCTGGCTTCAAAACCAGTAAAACGCGCGCGTATTTGCTGGTAACGAAACTCATTGAGCGGGCTGAAAACTGCCCCGGTGGCTTGAGAAAATCCCGTGTTGTTCGGGTCGTCCACCGGATTGACTTCACCGTCAGACTGGTTGCGAGTGACACCAATTGATTGCACCAGACCAATGTAGTTTTTAAAGTTGCTTGAATAGGCGTTGAATGCAATACTGTTGAAAGCTGACTTCCACGCCACGCCGATGTCAAACTGGGTGGCCTGTTCTTTGGCAAAAGTGCTGTTGCCCACCTCATAGGCGCGGGTTGCAATGTGCGGCCCGTTGGCGTACAGCTCATAGTCCTTGGGCGCGCGTTCGGTGTAGGCCACATTGCCCGTCAGTTGCCACTGCGGCGTCAGGTTCCACAAACTGCCAATTGCATAGCTCGACGGGCTGAAACTGCGTTGACCGGGCACGAACTTGGCCAGCGCCGGATTCGGGTTGCCTAAAGACTCCACTTTGACCGACTCCAGTCGCCCGCCAAACGTCAATTTGCCCCAACCCGTTTTGTATTCTTCATATGCAAACAAGGCGTTTTGGCGCGTGCGGCTGTAGGGTGCAAACGCCTCGTCGCCATCGGCTGAAAATCGGCTGTCTTCGATTTGCAAATCCAGCAGGCCTTCAAGGTTGCCAAACCTGGCGTGCCGGGCCTCAAATCTCAAGTCACTGCCCCGGTTTTTAAACACTGTCCCCGCCACGGTGTTGGAAAATTCAGTGTGGGTGTAGTCGGTTTTGCTGTACTGACCTTTTATGCTTTGAATCACGCTACCCAAGTTCTTGAGCTCACCTTCCAGAGCAAAGCGGTCAGACTTCATGCCGATGTTGACATTGGGCTCGGCCACCGTGCCGTAGTTGCTGCGGTAGCCGCTGACCGATGCACCCACATAGCCTTTGTCAAAAAAAATCGAGCCACCCAGCGCCGTACTGCTGATTTTGCTGGATGAGTTGCAAATGCTTCTGGCGGTGAAAGTGCCTGCAGTCCGGCTACAAACGATATTGATGGGCACATTGACATCTTTCGTGTCCCGATTCATTGCATCGACGTGAATCGCATAACGGTTGTTGCCTGCTTCCAGCAACACACCTGTGCTTTTTTCTTTGTTGCCTGTCGCCAAACCCAAGTCAACCTTGCCGCTGACACCGCCTTTGTCGTCAAACAGCGCTTCACGCGGGATGCGGTTGTCAATCACATTGACCACACCGCCCACCGCACTGCCGCCGTATTGCAGCGCGCCTGGCCCGCGCAAAACCTCTATGCGTTCAATGCTGATCAGGTCAGCCGTAACTGAATGGTCATAACTGAGCGACGACGCATCCAGCAAGCCGCCGCCGTTGTTCAGGATACGAATGCGGTCGCCGTCTTGACCGCGAATAATCGGACGGCTGGCATTCGGCCCAAAGTAGGTGCTGCTGACACCGGGCGTGCCATCCAGTGTTTCTCCTAGCGTAGTTTTAGAACGTAATAACAGTCCATCGCCGGAATACTGGGCGCTAGGCGCTATTGAATCTGAAGCACCCAGTGGGTTGCCGATGATGGTGACTTCTTTGAGCTGCGGCGTTTGAGCTGCGGCGGCTTGCGCGTAAAGCGCGCAGACTGACAGCACCGCCAGCCGGACGGCACTGCCTGAGAATATTGTTTGCATGATTTGGCCTGAATGAATCTGAAAAGAAAAAAGCTGCGCGCGGACTGCGACGTCCTGAGCGAAACAACAAGGGGGAAAGATTCAGACGGTCAAGGGTGGGCCGCGCGCGTCAAACAGCGCAGCCCAGCGGGCGAGTGCTTCGCCCTGAAAAATCGCCACTGTGAAAGGCGGTGGCATCACAGGCAATGTCGATTGCATTGCCGCTACCAGCCCGCCGTCATGACTGGTCTGGTCGTAAAGGCGGCAGTCAGATGCTTCCTGATGCGATGAAAAAAGTGCCGTAAAAACATGACTTGAGCTTGAGGCCTCAACCTCAGCGTGTTCATGGCCATGGCCATGGTCATGGTCATGGTCATGGTCGTGAGAACGCAGCAACGAACCTGATGAGCCATGCGTGATGGTGTGAATCACGCCCAGTGTTTGCGTCATCACCAGCACAGCCGCCAGCAGCAAAGCAAGCAGGGTTGTGAAGCGAGGCAATACCAAGATGCGAAAACAGTTGAGCGAGGCTTACTTGACGCTGGTTGCGTCCATCATGCGGTAGTACAAACCGTAGGAGTCGTCATTGAGCACCAAAAATTTGCCCTCCACCACCACTGGCTCCATGCCGTACTTGACGGGGGTTTTGGTGCGCACTTCAACCATGCTTTCAGGCCCGCCTGCTGTACAGAACGAGCAGGTCAGCGGCACGGACGACAGCAAGAAATGGCGCTGGCTGGTGCCCGGCTCCAACGGCATCATGAAGCCCTGAATGCGCTGGGTTTTCTGATTGAGTGCCGTCTGGCTGGCATTGAAGACCGGCAGGATGCGGTTTTTTTCAGTCCTGGTTTTCACATCCGTCAGCACGGACCACGGAATTACATCATTGCGTGCCTGTAGTGGCGCAAACGGGCTACCTGCACCGTGCGTGCCCGCGCCCGAGCCTGCTGGTGGCGCTGCAATCGGCGAAGACAAGCTTTGCGCCGCAGCCATTCCGCCAAGGCAAAGCGCCAAGCCCGCTGTAGCTACCCATGTTTTAAATCGATGTGTCATGTTTTGTTCCTGAAAATCGTAACTTCACAGATTTTGCGCCAGTTCAACAGATACTGCATGTAGGTTAATGCGCGTGCTTCATGCCGCAGTATTTGCCCACTGCCAGGCCTTTGCAGGCAGCTTGCAGTTCTTTCTCGCACACATCGGCTTTTTTGCCTGATTCCAGGCATTTGGCAGCGCCTTCATGGGCAGCGGCCATGGCTCGGTGGCGGGTGATGTCTTCCTTGAGTTCTTTGTCGGAATGCGGAGCAGCACTGACTGAAAAAGCAGCAACAAAAAGGGTGACGATAGCCAAGTATTTTTTCATGATGATTCCTGTGATTTAACGGGATTGAAGAAGTTCAAACACACTGACGCGGTACGCCTCCCAGGCAGGCAGGGCGCTGGCAGCCAACGCCACGCCCAAAGCCAGAACGGGGACGACCATCAATTCAATCGGCCAGACAAACGCACCGATCACAACCGATTTTTCAGTCTGTAGCGCCCAGGCGGCAGCGGCCAACACGCCCTGCCCCGCCAGCACCCCCAGCACACAGGCCAGCAATGTCAGCCAGAGCGCTTCACACAGCAGTAGGCCAGCAATTTTGCGCGGTGGTGCGCCCAGCATGCGCAGCAGCGCCAGGTCGGCCCGGCGCTCACGCACGGCGCTCCACAGGGCAATAAAAACGCTCAAACCTGCCGTCAGCAGCAATACGCCCGCCAATGCCTTGAGCACATCGGTACCGACGCCCAACATGCCCAGCAAACGGGTGATTTCCAGCGCGGGCGCAGCCGCCTGCATCTCGGTGGTGGCGTTAACAAAACGTGGAAACGTGACCGCTGCCAGCGGCGACTTGTACTGAATCAGCGCCAGCGTCAGCTCACGTTCTTCTTCCAGCACCTTTTGATCTTCAGCGTCCAGCGCCGCGTCGGTTTCATGCACTTTCCAGACCGATTCTGTGGCGGTCAGTATCAGGCGGTCGAGCACCGAGCCGCTGCCTGCCAGCACGCCCACTACGGTGTACGGCAGTTGGCCATGGCTTTCGCCACCACCGCTTAAGCCGTGGCTGCCCGCAAATGTGTCGCCAACCTTCAAACCGGTTTGCCGCGCCACCTGGCTGCCCACCACCGCCTGCATGGGTTGGGTCCACAACACGCCATTAGCCAACTTTGCGTCGTAATGCAAGATGTAGTCAAGCGACGTACCAACGATGCGAAAGCCCCTGAAACTGTCGCCCAAACTGATGGGAATAATTTTGGCGACCTGCGGATTTTTTTCAAGCTCTTTGATAGCTGCCAGCGGTATGTTGCCAGTAGGTGCATCTAAATGAAACACGCCCGACAAAATCAGCTGCATCGGGCTGCCTTTGGCGCCCACCACCACATCGATACCTGCCAGGTCGCGTTCAAAGGCTCTAGTGACCTGCTGGCTGGCCAGCAACACAAAGGTGATGGAGGCCAAGCCAAGCGCCAACAACAGCAGGTTAAGGCTGGCAGCCAGCGGCCTGGACCACAGGTAGCGCCAGGACAGAAAGATGGTTTTCATGGGTGTATGAATTACTACTGGTTTCTGCGGCTATTTTTTGCTATTATTTCAGGAGCTGCTTGCGCCCGTATTCATTGGTCTAGAAGCCAATTTGATACCTAAAAACGGCTTGGAAACGGCTTCCAGATGCTTTTTGACGCGAGAATCGTGGGTGGCAATAACCAAAGTGGCTTGCAGACGCTCTGCGGTGGCCAGCAGCATGCCCAGCGCTGCGGCGCAGGCCTCGTCGTCCAGGCTGGCGGTCGGCTCATCGGCCAGAATCACTTTGGGTTGCAGCAGGGTAGCCCGGGCAAGCGCCACCCGCTGGGCCTGCCCGCCCGACAGTTGTGACGGCTTGCGTTCTGACAAGTCCCCGACGCCCAATGCCGTCAGCGCCTCGGCAATGCGTTTGCCATCGGTTTTTTGCCCAGCAGCCCATTGCGCCAATTCAAGGTTGCCCCGCACCGTCAGTGCGGCACTCAAATGCAGTTTTTGCGGTAAAAAGCCAATCGTTTTAGCCCGCCATGCATCACTGTGAATGTTGTCCAGTTGCTGTAAATCCTGCCCGGCAACTGTCACGCTGCCGCTGCTGGCAGGCACCAAGCCAGCCACCAGCGCCAGCCAGGTGGACTTGCCCGAGCCTGATGCACCTGTGAGCAATAGCACGTCGCCCTGAGCCGCTTCCAGGTCAGCAAACGCTAACTCCGGCCCTGCGGCATAGCGGTAGGTAAGCTGGCGGCAACTGATCAAACCGCCGCTCCCGTCGCGCAATCGGCGCAAACGCCGCGCACGGCAAAGTCCATGCTCACGCCTTGGTAACCCAGCGCCTTGAGCGCTTCAAGCGCGGTTTGCGCGGCACGCTCCAAATCATTCGCATAGCGCCGCGTGCGGCTGGCATCAACCCGGCACAGCAGCAAGCCAACTTGCGTCAGGCGGTCAATCAAGCGGTAGAGCGTTACCCGGTCCAGCTCGTCCGCATCCTCTTTGCCATCGCCAGCCAGCGCCGCCTGCAACTGCGCATGGGTGTAGCTGGTGTCCGGGTGCGCCAGCAGCCAACCTAGCACCAGGCGAGAAGCGTTGGTACGGCGCAAGCCGTGAGCAGTTAACAACTCGTCGATGGGATCGACAAGTTGCTTGTTAGCGCTACGTGATGTCATGTTGGCTTGTTAAGTTTGGAATCTGCAATATACGTTAATGCAATTTGGTTGCATTATAGGCAACTCGACACGTTTCCCAGCGTCCGTGCGGTATAAACAAACCATGACCGACACGCCCAACATTCCCACCCACCTGCGTACCCACACTTTTCACGGCCTGGCGCCCGGCCCGGCGCTGCTGGTGCTGGGTGCTGTGCATGGCAATGAGGTTTGCGGCAGCCAGGCCATCATGCAACTGCTGCAAGACATTGACAGTGGCGCCATCAGCATTGAGCGCGGCTCGGTGACATTTGTACCCGTCACCAACCCGCTGGCGTATCAGCTCAAGCGGCGTTTTGGCGACCGTAATTTGAATCGCAACATGGCGCCCAGCGCCATTCCGCAAGACTTTGAAGACCGCATTGCCAACGTGCTGTGCCCGCTGCTCGACGCACATGACGTGCTGCTGGACTTGCATTCATTCCATACGGGCGGCGCACCGTTTGTGATGATTGGCCCGCAGAACAACACGGGCACGCTGGAACCGTTTGCATTGGCAACTGAGGAAATGCAATTGGCACTGCACACAGGCGCACCGCGCATTGTCGAAGGCTGGCTGGACACCTACGCACGCGGCGTGCAGCGGCGGGCAGCCAACGCCGAGGCAGCAAACACCCGTTCACAAACACTGGTCACCAACCCCAACTACGGCGTTGGCAGCACCGAGTACATGCGCGCCCGGGGGGGCTACGCAGTCACACTCGAATGCGGTCAGCACGACGACCCGGCAGGCATTGATGTGGCACGACACGCGATTTTGCAGACGCTGGGTTTGCTGGGCATTACCAGCCTAAAACCCGCTTCACCGATCGAAACACCTGAAATTTTGCGATTGATCGACGTCACCGACAAAGAACATGCTGACGATACCTTCACCAAAGAATGGCGCAGCTTTGATGCAGTGAAGGCAGGCGACGTGATTGGCGTGCGGCACAGCGGTGTTGAAGCTAAAGCGCAAGGCGACGGTTTTGTGGTTTTTCCCAACCCGCGTGGTGAGGTGGGGCAGGAATGGTTTTATTTTGCGCAGAAGCGGGTTTGAAAGGTTTTTTTGACTGGAAAAGGCTGTTTTTAGGTATTGAATTGGCCTTTAGCCCAATGAATTCGAGCGCAAGCAGCTATTAAATAAATAGCACTATCTTTTACCCAGGACGCACACAACACTTAATAAGTCCACTCCTAAATCAAAGGATTGAGTGTTTTCAGTGCCTTGAAGCGCCCAAAGTCGCGGTCAGCCGTCCAGAGCACCGCGACTGCGTTTTCCAGGCAGATAGCTGCAATGCGCGCGTCGTGAAACTGCCCTCCCTTAAGTTTTGCTTTACGGCTGAGATCAGATAAAACCGCCACATGCTGCTGGCCGCTGTGCAACACGCTAGCCTGCGGAGAGGCCAGCCAGGCATCGACCTGTGCCAAGGCTTGATCGACTGTGCTGGCAAGCGGAAATGCCTTTGGATTGGTAACAACGGCTAAAAACTCATGCAAGCAACTCACAGGAATGCCCCAAGGTTGCGCGCCTTCGGCCAATTTCACCATGCATGAAGCCGCCTCGTCGTGAAACTCACTGTCGTTTCGATGCGCATACACCAGGATGTTGGTGTCCACCGCGATCATGACGGGCGCTTTGCTTTGCGCGGGAATACTCGACCAATCACATGCTCTTCCTCAAGCTGTTGCCAATGTGCAGGCTCTGGTATCAAAACGACCTTGCCGCCCACACTCGCATTCTTGAGCTTGAAAGCCGACTTGGTTTTGACTTGTGAGTCACTGATCACACGCCGCAAGCCCTCTTCAATCAAAGCCCGCAGCGTTGTCTGGCTGCGTTGCGCCAGTTCTTTGGCTGACTTGAACAGAGGGTCAGACATTTCAATGGTGGTTTTCATAAGGCTACCCATATTTTGAATATGGGTGTATTGTAGTCTCTAGAACTTTTCTGGTTTCCTCGCGCTCAAACGCCTTCAATGATGCGGATGTCCCGATCCGCCCCGTCACCCAGCGCCGCTAAAGCTGCCTGGTAAGCAGGGCTGTCGTGTGCGGCGGTGGCTTGTTCGATGCTGTCAAACTCGATCAGGACTGTGCGCTCCTTCAAACCGAGTTCATAAGCCATTGACGGCGCACCGCGTGCCAAAAATCGACCACCTGCTGCAGTAAGTGCAGGGCCCGCAAGTTTCGCGTAAGCGGCGACCTTTTCGGCATTCTTTACTGCGCGATATGTGCTGACCCAATAGGCTTTAGACATTTGTTTTTCCTTATTGATGTGAAATGTTTTGATCAATCTTGCAAAACGGGGACGGTGCTATGTCGATGGCTAGCGTTCGACATGAGCGGCCTGCCCTTGTGCGTCCGCTCGATGGAAAGGTTAGGCGGGACTTTGACTAATATGGATTCGTTCGGTATGAAGAGTGGGTCGAGATTCGATCAGATAACTCTCAGCGAATAAAGTCAGCGATGAATGTACCGATGAAATACAAGGTGAACATCAGGACTATGAAACCAATGAATCCGAGCAAGGACTTTCGGCGCACGTTCTCGTCACGATACTTCTGCAAGTAGATTGGGACACCGACTATCGGAAACAAAAACGAGAGCATTAAAAGCCATTTTGCTGGCGAATGCTCCTTCTTTCGTGCATCGAGGTAGACCCAAGCAAGGCTTAGTACGCAGATAAGAATCACGCCGAGAGTTGGCAATACAGACCAAATCTTTCCCTTCTGGGCTAGCCAAAAGATCACGCCATGAATTAGCGAATAGACGAGCAGTGAGATTTTGAGGGATTGTGGCTTGGTCATTGGTGGCGAAGGCTAACATAATTTTTATCGCAAACCCTGCGGTAAAAAGTGGCCGCTTCCTCCAAAAAAAGCATAACTTTTACTGGCCAGCCTTGAATAGGCTGCTGCAATAAAAAGAGCTTTAAACCACGCAAGCTCTGAGGTTTGAATTCGGATCAACATGAACGTAATTTTGACTGCTTTGTATCGTCTTGCACAACTCCGCAGCAGTAAAAGTGGCGCAAACGCCGACTTTTGGACCTACAGAAATCGAAAAACCGTCATTTTTAACGATTTCCGGGTGCAATTTTGGCCTCAAGCCCAATAAATCCGCACGCAGGAAGCTCCTAAATCAATAGCATTAAGCCTTCATTTTTGATGCAAAAGTCTCGCGAAGCTTGGCAACTTTAGGCACAGCTACAGCCACGCGATAGCCTTGATTCGAGCTGCCTATTGATACCGTTCAAAAAATTGCGCCGGTGAGAGTATTTCTACCCCCTTGTACGCTTGCAAATCCTTCAAATCTAGGTCGCCAGAAATAATGACGGTTGCACCTGAATCGATGGCAAGCGCAATGAATTTGTCGTCGGTTTTGTCACGACTGACCGACACCTCGGTCAACACTTCAAAATGCTGGATTGACTGGGCAATGGCGACCAGATGCCGCAGGCGGCCAGACTCGCCGAAATAGCGGTCGAATTTTGGCCGGGCAATGCGTGTTTCCAGCTCATGCCATGTGTCCTGATTTTGGGCAATCACGAAATGCTCAACGGCCAGCGCAAGAACCTGAGCTGTTTTTGATTCAGGGAGCAATCCCGCGCTGATCAGGACATTGGTATCTATAACGATGTACGGCGCCTTACTCTTCATTGAGCAAGCGCGTCACATCGACTTGCGTCAAGCCTTCGTCAGCCGCTTTATTGCTCATTTTTGCGAGGTGCAGGCGCATCGAATTCCCTGCATCTTTGCCACGCTGGGGATAGTTTTCACTGATCAGCGTGGCGACATGAAACGGGATGGTTTGTGTGCTCGCCTTGTAATCTTCGTAAGACAAAACGACAGCCACTGGGCGACCACGACGCGTCACCGCCACGGGCTGCCGTTGAGAAGCGTCAATCAGTGTCCCAAATTGGTTTTGGGCAGCTAGCGATGTCATTGTGAGCATGGTTGCAGCTTCATCGTTACAGTTAATACAGCCGTTATAGCTGTTTTGTGGATTTCCCTAGTCCTTTGTTTAATCTTTGACCAGCGACGTAAACGTCTTGCGAAACTTCGCCACCTTCGGCCCGGCCACTGCCACGCAGTAACCCTGATTCGGGTTGTTTTCAAAATAGTCCTGGTGATACGCCTCGGCGGGCCAGTAGTTGGCCAGCGGCGTGACTTCGGTCACGATGGGGCTGCCGAACAGTTTGTCCTGGCTCATCTGGCGAATCATGTCGTTAGCGACTTGTTTTTGCTCGTCGTTTGAATAGTAAATACCACTGCGGTACTGCGTGCCGCTGTCGTTGCCCTGGCGGTTCAGGGTGGTGGCGTCGTGTACGACAAAGAAAATTTCGAGGATCTGGTTCAAGCTGATCTGCTCCGGGTCGAAATCAAGCTTGACGACCTCGTTGCATCCGGTGCGGCCGGAGCAAACGTCTTCATAACTGGGGCGATTGACCTGACCGTTGCTGTAGCCTGACTCCACGTCAGTGATGCCGCGCACTTTGACGAAAACCGCCTCGGTGCACCAAAAGCAGCCGCCGCCGAGTGTGATGGTTTGTACTTGACTCATAAACTTGTTTCCTGATGTGTTGTATGGTTAGGGGTTGCACTGAACGACTTGTTGGCTGCCCAATACACTTTAAGTCTGCAGCATTTTTGAGACTATTCCAAAGGACACATTCTTCATGAAAACCAACGTCAAAGCCAGATTCAAATGGGAAGACCCTTTCATGCTGGAGGACCAGCTCAGCGACGACGAGCGCGCCATACAGGAAGCCGCCCACCAGTTTTGCCAGGACAAGCTGCAAACCCGCGTGCTGATGGCCGCGCGGCATGAAAAGTTTGACCGCGAAATCATG
>ENA-OFCF01000932-OFCF01000932.1-metagenomes-genome-assembly--contig:-NODE-932-length-11998-cov-3.466466_pt1 | contig 11998 bp, 8 predicted proteins | sample MGYA00153387_OFCF01 | MGnify analysis MGYA00153387
CGTGGCCGGCCCGCCGCGGACCGAGGTTCGTGCCTTTTTACATGTCCCGGAGGATAGGTCGCGCCGACACCGATCTTCCGCTTTCTCACCGAGGGCGACCGCGCCAAGCGATGGGGCTTCGAGGAGGCTGTCTCGTGTCATGAACCCGAGCCGCAGCGCGTCGGCCAATATCAGCACATTCTCCGGCACCGAGGGCGCGCGGGCCAGGTGCGCGAGCGCGGCGGCGTTGAGCCGCGCGACATCTGTGAGGTACGCGATATCGACGTGCTCGAGCATATCGCCATAGCGTCGCTCCTCGACCACGCGGACCTCCTGATGCTGGCGGTCATACTTCTCCGCGACTTCTGTAAATCGCACCGCCGCAAATCCGAGGTCACCAAAGGCCAGGTGATCGCCCCCTCTTAAAAATCTATCCGGCCGAAATACCAGCACCGGCCGCACCGCGAGCCCCTGCCGCGCCGCCACCTCGCCGACGTACCGCGCGAGCTGCCGCGACGGCGCCTCGCCGAGCGCCGACACCTGCCGCGCCTGCGCCAGCTCCTTGTCCCCGAGCGGCACCGGCAGCCCCTCCGAGAACACCCGGATCTGCGCGCGATGGTCGGCCCCACCGCGCGGGTCGCCTGGATCTCCGACGATGTCGTTGCTCAACACCCCCGAAATCTGCAACCCGGCCCGGCGCGCCGCCTCGGCGTGCCCGCGGGCCCCGAGCAGCCCCTGCTCCTCGCCTGCGGTCGCCAGAAACACCAGCGTCGCGTCGAACTCGTACCTCGCCATCACGCGCGCCAGCTCGATCACCAGCGCCGTGCCCGAGCCGTCGTCGTTGGCGCCGGGCGCGTCCGACTCGCGGTCCATCACGTCGCCGACCCGCGAGTCGTAATGTCCGACCACATAATAACGCCGCTCGCGAGCGACCGGCAGCTGCCCCGGCAGCACCGCGACCACGTTGACGACCTCGACCTCGCGATCGATGCGCTTGCCGTCCGGCGGCAGCACATGCACATCGAAGTCGACGCGCATCGCCCGGCCCTCGACGCGCCCGCTGGCCTGGGCCCCGCGCTCCATCTCCGCCCTGATCCACCGCCGCGCCGCCCCGATGCCGCGCGTCTCGCTGGTGAAGTCCGACAGCGTGTGCCGGGTCCCGAAGCCGACCAGCTGCGTCAGCGTCGCCTGCAAGTGTTGCGGACTGACCTCCGCCAGCATCGCCGCCACCTCGGGAGGCGGCGGCGTCGTCGGCACGGCGCTCACCGGCGCCGCTGCCGGCATCGGGCTCGCCACGGGCATCGGCACCGCCTGCGAACGCGGTCCACAGGCGAGTGACGCGAGGAGGGGCACGGCGAGGACCCGGCGCTGCATCCCCGCATCATGCCACGAATGCCTGTGATCCTACACGCACCGACGACCGGCGCCCCGGCGCCCGCCGACCTGTCCGACGGGTATCATCCGCCGCATGTCGCGGCTCGTCTCCCCCGTTGCGCTCGCGCTGTCCCTGCCCCTCGCTCTGGTCCCCACGCGGGCCGGCGCCGAGATCACCGACGCCGAGTTCACGCCGATCCACACCCAGCAGCTGGTCGGCCTCGACGATTTCACCTTCGACACCGACTGGTTCCCGATGGACCAGCCGCTGCAGCTGCGCCTCGTCGTCCACGGCGGCAACTCGGTCACGATCGACATGCCCGGCGACGGCCGCCACGACTGGGACGCCGGCTCGATCGCGTTCGCCGGTGACCCCGACGCCGGCAAACTCGGCGTCGACGTCGGCATCACCCTCGACGCCAGGGTCCGCTTCGACGTGCTCGGTATCCAGTGGGAGTCCGACATCATCGGCCCCTACGACTACGCCGTGATCTCGGGCGACACCTTCACGCCATACTTGCTCCCCGGCAACCCCGACCGCCCGGTCGTCATCGACGACGAGACCGACCCGGTCACCCTCGTGTCCGTCCCGATCACGCCCGACGTCGTCGTCGCCGCCGGCAACCTCGACATCGACGTCTTCGTGATCGTCGAGGCTTCGCTGGCCGGCCAGGCGATCGAGGTCACCACCGCGGAGCCGACGCCGCAGCTGGTCGTCGTCACCGCCGAGGGCGAATCTGTCCCGCTCGCCGCCGGCCCCGGCCCGACACCGGACCCGCTGGTCGTCGGTGGCACCCTCGTCTGCGCCCTCACCACCGCGCCGACGGTCGTCCTCAAGCCGACCCTCGTCATGGAGATCCTCGGAAAAAAGTTCGAGATCGCAGACATCGAGATCCCCATCGCGCTGCCCCCCTTTGACGACACCATCCGCTTCGACCCGATCATCATGAACTTCCCGCGCCCGCCCGCGGCCCCGGACGACAGCGCCACCGACAGCGCCACCGGCGACAGCCACGGCCACTCGAGCAGCGAGAGCGACACACCGACCACCTCCACGAGTGACAGCGGCCTCAGTGGCTTCAGCGGCAGTGACAGTGACAGTGACACCGCCGACTCGAACGCCGAGGACGGCTGCGAGTGCGACCTCCGCGGGCGCGCCGCCACGCCGCTGCTCGCGCTGCTCGTCCTCGGCCTGCGTCGCCGTCGCCGATGACGTGATCACACGATGAAGCGCTGAAGCGCTGACGTGCTGACGTGCTGACCTGCTGACGTGCTGAAGTGCTCGCACACACCCGCACACGCGCGTCCGACCTCGCGCGTTCGCGCCCCGCCACGTGTGAGCGGGGCGATGCTCGTGGCGCTGGCCCGTGTGATATGAGGGTTGCCTGCCATGACTTGTGTACGCCCTGCAATCGCCATTGGACTCGCCGCGCTGCTGTGCATGCCCTCGCCGGCGTACGCCTTCTCGACGCGGATCCACATCATGATCGCCAACAAGGTCCGCGAGTCGCTCGTCGACGGCGGCGACGGCAAGATCGCGCTCAAGCTGGGCGAGCACTCCGTCACGCTGACTCCGGCCGACATCGAGGCCCTCAGCGATCATCCCCTGTCCTTTCGGGCAGGCGCGGTCGGCCCCGACAACATGGTCTTCCCGGGCATGACCGACCCCTCGCACGCGATCGGCCAGCGCCCCTTCGAGCAGTGTGAGCTGCTGTACCAGGCCGCCGAGCTGCCGGAGGAGCGGGCCTACGCGCTCGGCTGCTTCTTGCACGGCTCGACCGACGCGGTCGCCCACCACTACGTCAACTATATGAGCGGCGAGACCTTCACGCTGACGCCGATCACCAGCGCCCGCGCGTCGAGCCTCGACAACGTCGTCCGCCACATCCTCGCCGAGTCGCAGATCCAGGCCGCCGCGATCGCCCAGGACCCCGACGCCTTCGCCGACAGTAAGCTGCTGCACAGCATCCCGATCGGCTTCGTGCTGCGCGCCTACCTCGATACGGACAGCACCCTGTGGCAGATGATGGCCGCGCATTCGAAGGCCGAGTACGACAAGGTCCTCGCCGAAAACCCCGGCGCCTCCCTGCCGACGATCGTCGCCACCATGGATGTCGCCCCCGCCGACCACCTCGTGCTCTCGCCGGTGTATCTCGCCTCCGTCGACGACCTCATCGTCAACAAGAAGCTCGAGCTGCAGGACCGCGTCGCCATGATGCAGGACTGGAACAGCCCCGAGGGCTCCGAGCTGCTCGTCATGCCCGGTGACGACGGCAAGCTCGGCACCAAGGACGACGAGACCGACTGCTCCGCCTCGTGCCCCGAGCTGTTCGCCACTTACTTCACCTTCGTCGGCCTGCTCGCCCCGCGCTACAACGCGCAGAACCAGGAGCTGCCGAGCGCCTTCGAGAAGGTCAGCGAGGAGCTGCGCAAGGAGCTGTTCCAGTTTCCCGAGGCCTACCTCGAGGTCGTCGCCGGCCTCTCCGCCAAGCTCAATGCCGCGCCGGACGGCATGAGCGGCGAGTTCGGCGTCACCAAGGAGGAGCTCAAGGTCCTGTTCAAGCCGCTCAACGACTGGGCCGACAAGCTGTCGACGATCGACTACGACACCCTCGTCTACGCGACGATCCCCGACTGGATCATCGAGCTCGACACCTTCATGCAGGCCTTCGGCGTCGACTTCGACATCGCCGCGCTCATCAAGGCCGTATTCGACCCGATCATTCAGCCGATCAAGGACGCGATCCAGCAGGCCTTCATCGACCAGGCCCAGGTCTTCATCGAGCAGCTGGTCGCCGAGATCGAGGCCAAGAAGGACGTCGTCTACAGCGAATACGACGCCCGCCTCGCCGCCGCCGCCGCCCCCAACATGCAGGGCGACATGCTCGACCATTTCTATGACAGCGGCCTATTTGCCCACAGCTTCAACATCGCCGCCACCGCGATCGCCAACCATCAGGCGGTGCTCCCGGTCGGCGACGACCCGATCGGCGTCGGCCCGACCTCCTTCGACGCCTCCTACACCCCGGCGTGGATGCAGGCCGGCGCCTGCGACTACCTGCAGCCGATCGTGTTCCCGCTCGGCATCGACGTCCGCGGCGCGCTGTCGGTCCGCACCAACACCGACGACTACCCGGCCCAGGTCGACGACGACAGCCCCATCGAGTGCCACAGCGGCTCGCTGAGCGCCTTCGCCGACATGCCCGGCATCGCCAGCTGCGCCGTCGTCAAGATCGCCGCGCTGCTCGGAGATCCGCTCGGATCCCTCAGCCGCGCCTACCCACCGAACCTGGCCGATAAGCCAGCCACGTGCATCGGCATCACCGTCCCCGGCCTGCCCGCGCCGCCGCCCGGAAGCGAGGGGACCGACACCGATACCGACGCCAGCACCGATGCCGGCACCGGCGGCGATGGCACCGGCAATGACACCGGCAATGACACCGACGAGACCCCGACCACCGACGGCATGACCCCGACCTCGGGCCCGACCACCGCGACCGCGACCGGCACCACCGGCGAGACCGCCGGCACCGACAACGGCGACGGCGGCTGCGGCTGCAACACCAGCACGCCCGACCCCACCGGCCTCGCGCTCGGCCTGTTCGGCCTGTTCGGCCTGCGCCGGCGTCGGCGCGTTGCTCTCGCCGTCGCCGCCACGCTCGGCCTCGGCGCCTGCGGTGACAGTGGCGGCATGACCACCGACGACGCGAGCACCGGCGTCGCGACCACGATCGCGCCCGCGACCACGACCGACCCCGGTACCACCGGCGACCTCGACCCGACGACCACCGACGACTCCGCGAACGGCACGACGGCCGACGCGAGCACCACCGGCGAGGACCCGACTGGCGAGGATACCAGCACGACCGACGACCCGACCGGCGAGTCGCGCGCGGGTGAGCTGCTGTCCGCCCTCAACGGCACCGTGTGGCGCGGCGAGCAGACGCGCGGCGCCAAGACCCGCGCCTATGAGCTTCGCTTCGACACCGATTCGCTGCTGTGGTCCGAGCTGCGCAACCCGTTCGGTCCGGCCCGCAATCGCGAGATGCGCAGCTTCAAGGTCGAGGCCGACGGCCTGACCGCCCACTCGACCGTCATCCAGCCGCAGGGCTGGCCGGTCAACCCCGAGAACGGCCGCAAGGACGACTGGACGATTGAGGTGATCGACGGTAATCCGCGGACCCTGCGGACCGTGCGTGACGGCGCCACCGAGGAATTCATGGAGGGCAGCTACGACGCCCCGACCGCCGGCCTCACCGCGATCGTTCGCGTGTTCAAGGTCGGCGGCGCCGTCGACAAGGCGTTCTGCGACTCGGGCCCCAACGGCTTCGGCTACTCGACCCTCTTCGACTTCGCCCGCGGCAAGTCCGACGAGATCGTCGCCACCGACTTCGTCGCCGGCGCCAAACTGCTCAAGTGGACCGACCCGAGCAACAACAACCAGTTCTCGATCAACGACATCGACGGCTTCGACCGCCTCGGCGGCACCGAGCTCAGCGACACCTTCAATTTCTTCGTCACCTACACCGGCACGATCGCCCACCCGGGCGGCACCCTGTCGATGCGGGAGAACGACGACAGCGTCGAGGACGCCGTGTGGGCCTTCCTGGGCGACAAGGCCGGCAACGGCGGCGAGAACGACCTCTTTTTCGAGGTCCAGGGCTTCGCCTGGCCCGACGCCTCGTCCGACGAGCCCGACGCCGACTTCGGCCCCGGCGACCTCCCGATCGAGGCGATCGTCGTCCGCTGCACCGAATCCATCAAAGACGTCGACGTCGAGATCCAGCTCCCGAACAGCCAATGGACGCTCGTCGGCGACATCGCCAGCATGCCCCCCATCGACCCGAAGCTGTTCCCGCCAGCGCTTTGATCGACGAATCTGGATAGATGAAAATGCCTGCCCTCTTGACGCGGGCGGGCATCGACTATTACTATATTTGAAATAATGCGATCCCTCGCGGCCCTGCTCGCCTGCACGCTGGTGATCACGCCGGTCGATGCCCATGCGACGGGCCCGCAGCCGACCGACCACGAAGCCGCGCACCTGGTCGCCGACCGGCCACCGGATGCAGCGCGCGTCGACGCCGATCTCGAGGTCATCCTGCATACGCGCGGCACGGAGTACGCGCAGGCCCACGCCCGGCTCCTGTTGTTCATCGCCGTCGCGGTACCGGCGGCGATCCCCCTCACCACCTTCGCCAGCGTGCGAAGAAAGCACCGCCGGCCCCTACGCGCCCACGAGGTCAGCCTCGCGGGCGCCGGGTTTCGCCTGCGCTTCTGACTCGCGTCAGCGCGGCGCGCCCGGAGCGTCGGCCTCGAGCGCGTCGAGCATGTCGTCCCAGCCGTCGTCCGTGTCGGGCAACGCCTGCGCGAGGCTCGGCGCGGTCGGAGGTGGCACCGGGCTCGGACCCGTCGGCACGATCGCACCCGGAGCGCGGGGGACCGGGGCCGACGCGGGACGCGGCAGCAAGACCGGCGCGCTGGCTATCGGCGGCAGGGTGCGCGACAGGGTCGGCGGCGGCATGCCGGCCCACGGCGCCGTGCTCGACGACTGCACCATCGGCGGACGCAGCGGCGGAGCGCTGGCGATCGGCGGCGGCGCGGACATGGCGTTCGGGACAGGTGAAGAGACCGGCGCGCGCGGTAGACCGAGCACCGGCGGCGCAGCAGCCCCGGACGGCCGCGGTGCCCCCGGCGTGACCGATCCGAACAGCGTAGCCCCGGCCGGCGGCGCCGGCACGCGCATCACATCGGGACGCGGGGGCGGCATGACCGGACGCGGGGTCGCCACGATGGGCCTGGCCTCAGGGACAGGTACGGGTTCGACGAACCTGGCCTCGGGGACAGGTACGGGTGCGAAGGACCTGGCCTCGGGGACAGGTGTCGCCGCGACCACGGGTCTGGCCTCGGGGACAGGTGCAAGTGCAGGTGCGACGGACCTGGCCTCGGGGACAGGTGTCGCCGCGACCGCAGGCTTCGTCTCTGCGACGGGCTTCGTCTCGACCGCAGGCTTAACCTCCGCGACCGGCTTCGTCTCGACCGCAGGCTTCGTCTCGGCCTTCATCTCGACCGCAGGCTTCGTCTCGACCGCAGGCTTAATCTCCGCGACGGGCTTTGTCGCGGTCTGCATCTCCGCGACCGGCCTCGTCTCGACCGGCTTCGCCTCAGCCTTCGCGCCCTCGACCTTCGCAACCCCCTTCACGGGCTTCGCCTCGGCGACCCCCTTCGTCACGCTCTTGCCGACCTTCTTAACCTTCACCGGCTCGACGCCTTGCACGCGCTTCTCCGCCTTCGCGGTGCGCCGCGCCGAGCGACGCTCCTCCTTCTTCACCTTGCGCGGGCTCTTCGCCTTGCTGTCAGGACCCGGCGGCGCCACGGCCACGCCGGTCGCCACGCGCGGGGCCGCCAGCGTCGGGATCTGCGCCTGGACCTGCGCCTGGGTCGGCTTGCGCTCGCGCTTTTGCTGGGCCTTCTGGACCGTGCGCAGCAGCTTCGTGCCGCGCTGGATCAGCGCCTCGTCGAAGGGATCGGCCTCGCTGCCGAGAGCCTCCTGCGCGCGCTGCAGGGCCTCCAGCGCCGGCACGGCCTCGTCGTTGCGGTGTAGCGCCAGGGCCAGCGCCGCGAGCACCCGCGGATGCGGGCCGAGCCCGGCCTCGGCCGCGCGCACCTGCTCGAGGGCCTCGGGACCGCGGCCCTTGCTCGCGAGCATCGCCAGGCCGAGGTGCAGGTGGTCGGTGGGCGACAGCGGGTGCTTCTTGGCCAGCTGTTGCAGCAGCTCGCGAGTCTGCTCCGGCTGGTCGGCGAGCAGCAGCGCGTGCGCCTGCGCCGAGATCAGGCCCGGCGCGTCGGCGCCACGCGACAGTCGCACCGTCTCGGTGAACGCCCGCGCGGCCGCCTTGCCGTCGCCGCGGCGCAGGTGCAGGCGACCCTCTTGCAGCGTCAACCACGCGTGCGGTGCGAACTGCCGGACCACCCGCCGCGTGCGGACCTCCTGCAACAGCCCCGTCGCCTCGGACCTGCGCGCCGCGAGGACCCGGCGCTCGAGCGGCGCCAGCAGCCCCTGGATGACCACCGGGAACAGGAAGTACGCCAGCACGCCGCCGGCGACGAGCCCCCAGAACACGGGTCCACGCGGGGCGAAGATCAGCGCCGTCGCGATCAATGCCAGCGAGATGTACACCCGCGTCGCCGTCCCCATGAACGGCCGCCCCGATCGCAGCCACAGCGATGGGGGCACCTCGCCCGGCGTCGGACCCCCTACGGAGGGCGCCGGCAGGACATCTCGCGGGTTCGATGCAGTTTCGCTCACGGGGCCCGGAACATGCCCCAATCGGCCCTCCAGGGCAAGCTCCCGGCCGCACGGGCCTGTGGCCAGGCGCGCCCTCCGTGCAGTATGGTGGCGCCCGATGCTAGCTCCCCGGCAGCCGCCACCGCCAACCCACGCGCTGCGCGGCCTCCTGCCGCGAATGGCCGCGCTGGCCCTATCGCTGGCGATGCCGGTCGCCTGCTTCAAGGACGGCGGCGCCGAACTCACCTCCGAGGTCACCCTCGCGGGCAGCAGCAGCTCGTCGGGCGTCGACTCGGCCACGGGCACTGGCGGCGAGTCGAGCGGCAGCGCCGCGACGCCGACCACCGGCACCACCGGCACCACCGGCACCACCGGCATCACCGGCATCACCAGCACCGGCACCACCGGCGAGTGCGTCGACATCTGGTACTTCGACATCGACGGCGACGGCTTCGGCGGCCCCGAGCAGACCGAGGGTTGCGGTCCGCCGCCGCCGGGCTTCACGGTCGACTCGCTCGACTGCGACGACACCAACAACAAGATCCACCCCGGCGGCGAGGAGCTGTGCGACGGCGCCGACAACGACTGCGACCTCGGGGTCGACGAGTGGCCGGCGATGGATCAGCCCGGCGAATGCAACGGCTGCCGCGCAGTGGAGCACGAGGCTCACTACTACTATTTTTGCCAGACCCCCCCGAGCCCGTGGCAAGCCGCCAGGGCGCGCTGTCAGCTGCTGCTCGGCGATCTCACGGTCATCGACACCGCCGCCGAGAACCAGTTCCTGGTCTCCACGATCGAGCAACAGGGCAAGCGCTGGTGGATCGGCCTCTCGGACCTCGCGCTCGAGGGCGAGTTCGAGTGGGTCGACGGCACGCCGCTCGGCCCGAAGGTCACGATGTGGGCCAACGGCGAGCCCGACAACGAGGCGAGCGACGCCCCCGGCGAGGCCAACTGCGCAGCCCTCTTCAGCGACCTGATCCTGGGCATCTGGCGCGACCAGGTGTGTGAAACGCCCTACGCATTCGTGTGCGAGGCCGCCGGCTCCTGACGCATTGACAGCGGCGCCCAGGGTTGCTGTCCTGTCCGCATGGCTTCACGCTTCGTCCCCCTCCTCGCCCTGCTCTGCGCCTGCAAGCCGACCCCCGGCGACACCGACTCCGACAGCACCACCGGCGCGAGCACCTCCGGCGCCGATGCCCAGGACTTTTTGGTGCGCGGCGACCTCCCGGTCACCCTCGTGCCGTGAAGCTCAGCGCGTCGTCAGTCCGGTGCACGACTCCGCGACCTCGATGTCGCTGATGCGCCCGGACACCGCCACGCTGGTGAGCCCCGCCTGGTGCTCGTCGAGCAGCCACACCACATCACCCAGCCGCAGCCGCGGGGAGATCATGTTGGTCGATCCGAGCGTCATGTAGCGCCCGCCACCCTCGCCCGGCTGCTTGCCGATGAAGAACACCACCCGGCGCGCACAGTTGTTGCGCAGCGTCACCGTCCGCTCCTCGGTCGGCGGCAGCGTCGTCACCGGCGCCGTGCTCGGCGTACCCGCGGGCTCGAGCTCCTTCTCCAGCGCCATCGCCTCGCCGCGCGCCACCTCGTCCCCCGCCGCCAGGCTCCCCGCCTCCGCCTGGCCCCCCGCCTCCGCCTGCCTCCCCGCCTCCGCCTGGCGCCCCGCCTGCACGCCCGGCTCGCGCTCCGCCTCCGGGCTCGCCTCGGCGACCATCGTCGTCACGCCCCCGTCGTTCAACTTGGCGTCACCGGGCTTGAGGTCGTCCGCGCCGGCCGTCAGCGCTTTGCTGGCGAGCATGGGCTTTCGCACCGCCTCGCTGGGCCGGTACACCTGGCAGGTCCCGCTCGGGTCGCAGGCGGCCTGATAGTACTCCTGGCGCCCGCAGCCGCGGACGCTGAAGTCACGCATCGAATCCCCGCTGCGCAGGTCCTGCACCGCGATCTGGTTCTCGGGACAGTCGAGGTCGCTCGCCGCCCGGCTGCGCACGATGCCGGTGAGCGTGCTGCCACAGGCCACGAGCGCGGTGCCGACCATGAAACAGCAAAGCAGGAGCGTGCGCGCGGGCGTAAGCATCCGCCGCAGTTTTTACCACGGCCAGCGCACTCAAAGGAATGCGCCCGAGGCCATCACCGGGCTTGCAAGCCCGCGCTGCTCCCGCCATCGTGCGGCCCACGATGTATCTCGAGAGTCCCGTCTCCACCGTCACCACCGCGTCCACAACACCCGCCGCCGACTGGTTCGTCACAGCGTCCGAGGTATTCAAGCTGTATGCGATCCCCTTCCTCTGGCAAGTGCTCGGTGCGATCGGGATCTGGATCGTCGGCGGGATCTTGATCCGCTTCGCGTGTCGCATGGTCGCCACGGCGATGACGACCCGCAGCCTCGACCGCACGCTGACCACCTACGTCACCTCCGCGCTGAGCATCCTCCTGCGCGTCGTCCTGATCGCCGGTGTGCTCGGCATGTTCGGCGTCGAGTCGACCTCCTTCGCCGCCCTGCTCGCCGCGGCTGGCGTCGCGATCGGCATGGCGTGGGCCGGTTTGCTCGCCAACTTCGCCGCCGGTGTGTTCCTCGTGCTCCTGCGCCCGTTCAAGGTCGGCGACATCATCACCGCCGCTGGCGTCAACGGTCAGGTCATCGAGATCGGCCTATTTGCCACCACGCTCGACACCCGCGACAATGTTCGCATCTTCGTCGGCAACAACAAGCTGTTCTCCGACAACATCATCAATCATTCGCACAACCCCTACGTGCGCATCGAGCTGCGCGCCCAGGTCGCCAACGGCGTCGATCCCTTTGCCGTCGCTGCTCGCCTGACCCCGCTCATCGCTCGCATCCCGCACGTCACGGCCGAGCCCGCGCCCGAGGTCGGCGTGCTCGAGTTCAACGCCGCTGGCACTGTCATCTACGTCCGCCCCTACGTGCGCGGCGGCATGCCCGAGCAGGAGGCCGTCCGCGGCGCGGGCTATCAGGCGATCGCCGAGGCGACCGCCGGCCTGCCCGTGCCCGCCCCCTACGCCGTGCACCTGGCGCAGTCGCAGCAGTGATTCGCCCACGCGCCGCACCCACGCGTGGGGCGACGCCGTCGACCTCGCGCACGGCACCTACGTCGACACCCTCGTCCGTACCCAGCAGGGCTGGCGGATCTCGGCGCGCTCGCTGTATCTCATCGACTTCCTGCGCCTCGAGTCCCCGACCCCGTGACCCGGGTCCGCGCGACGCGTGCCGCTGCATCGGCTACGATCTCCGCATGCTGCTCGCGCGTCTCGCCTCCCGTGTCAATGGTCGTCGCGCGGCGGGCGAACCGCCGCTCGAGCCGGGCACGTACCCGTGGCTCGGCTCGGCGATCG
>ENA-OFCF01000933-OFCF01000933.1-metagenomes-genome-assembly--contig:-NODE-933-length-11990-cov-21.018349_pt1 | contig 11990 bp, 14 predicted proteins | sample MGYA00153387_OFCF01 | MGnify analysis MGYA00153387
AGATGGAAGACGAAGACCGCGACATGTTCTTGCAAGAGCTGGGTCTGGAAGAGCCCGGTTTGAACCGCCTGATCCGTGCCGGCTTCAAGCTGCTGGGCCTGCAAACTTACTTCACCGCAGGCGTCAAGGAAGTGCGCGCCTGGACCGTGCGTGTGGGAGCTACTGCACCCCAAGCTGCCGGCGTGATTCACGGTGATTTTGAGCGCGGTTTTATCCGTGCGCAGACCATTGCGTTTGACGACTTTATTGCCTTCAAGGGCGAGCAAGGTGCCAAGGACGCGGGCAAGATGCGCGCTGAAGGCAAGGAATACATTGTCAAGGATGGCGATGTTCTGAACTTCTTGTTCAACGTCTAACGTTGATCTGTTGCCTCACGGGTTCTGTGAGGCTTCTTGAAGCCCAGTAAGTTAATGATTTACTGGGTTTTTTAGTTTATTTGCTGTGTTTTATTGAAGTGGTTACGTTGGTGGGAGTGGTTGCTGTATTCCCGCATTTAAAAGTGGATACGGAGACTGGAAGGGCAGCGCCATGTTGAATGGCTCGCAGTGCCGTACGTCCAAGTCTGGGCTTTGCTCGCTCGGGTGCATGTTGCCTCCTCAATGAGTGCAAGAGGAAAGCGATAGAAGCATTGAGGCTATTGCAGTAGCACATGCTATGAGTACGCTGACGCCAGTTGCAGCCATGGGCATCGCTGGCACCGCGATCGAATCCGTGCCGCAGAGCATGTGCTGCTGCCGAAACACGCCGTAGGCCATGACTGCACCTGCCGCAGTAAGCAGTATCAATCCCATGGCGGTGATCGGCATTTCCTGGTGAATCCAGCCTGATCGCAATGCAAGCAGTGCATTGGCAAAGATTGCCAAGCCAGTCCGACTCCAGGATAGCGCGGTGCGCTGCGCTTGGAGCCCCGTGTCCTGGCTTGGCGAGGGGGGGCTTGAGGTATGTCTGGCGCACCTCATTGTTATTGTGAGCAGAGGATGTATATGACTGCTGCGCCGATACAGCAAAGAGATGCGGCAAGGGTCGGGATGGCTAGGGTGCTGGGCAGCCTGCGAGAATGGCGCATTGCGATCTCATTGGCGCGCCAGCGCACGTAAGCCATGGTGCAAAGCAGTGTCGCCAGCAGGCTCAGAGCGATGGACAGGGCGACGATGAACGTGCGCGGACCGAGCTGGGTGGAGGCCTGCTCAAGCAAGAGTCCCCCAGCAAGCAACCCGAGGGCAGTGCGTATCCATGCGAGAAAGGTGCGCTCGTTGGCCAGTGAGAACCGGTAATCCGGCTCTGTGCCTTGCCTGCGCCATTGCGGTTCACGCATTGCGAGTTCCTGTTTGTGTCATCAGGGCTTGAGGTCGTAACCTGCGGCGCTGAAGGTGCGTCTGGCAATATTGAGCTGATGGATCTGGCTGGTGCCTTCGTAGAGCCTGAATAGCCGGACGTCGCGGTACAGGCGCTCGATGCTGTTATCCGCAATGTAGCCATAGCCACCCAGGGCCTGTACGCAGCGGTCGGCAACACGACCGCACATCTCAGAAGCAAAGTATTTGCAGATGGAGGCTTCCATCGTCACATCTTCACCCGCATCGCGCTTGCGCGCCGTCTCCAGCACGAGTGCGCGAGCAGCATGAATCTCTGTCTGGCAGTCCGCAATCAGTGCCTGAACCAATTGAAAGCTGCCTACAGGCTGCCCGAATTGCTTTCTAGTAGCCGTATAGGCGACAGCGTCATTGAGCATGCGGATAGCGGGACCAATGCACAGTGCGGCAAGGTGCAGGCGCTGCTTGTTCAGCACCTTCATGGCAGTTTTGAAGCCCTGACCTTCCTTGCCGATCAGATTGGCAGCCGGTACCCGGCAGTTGTCGAAGTGGACCTCGGAAACGGGTGACCCAGCCTGCCCCATCTTGGCATACGGTTTGGCAGTGCTCAGCCCAGGCGTTCCGCGCTCGACCAAAAAAGCAGACACACCGCCAGCTCCTTGGTTGTCAGTGGCAGTTCTTGCCATGACCGTGAAGAGACCTGCAATAGGTGCATTGGTGATAAAGCACTTGGTTCCGTTAAGAACATAGTGATCGCCATCACGCACGGCCGTGGTGCGCAGTGCTGTCGCATCCGAGCCGGCATCGGGCTCGGTGAGCGCGAAACAGCCAGTCAGCTTGCCACTGGCCAGGTCGGGCAGATAACGTCGCTTTTGCTCGTCCGAGCCGTCGGCAACCAGAGCTTCAGATCCTATGCCTGTGTTAGTGCCAACGCGGGCCCGAAATGCTACCGAGCATTGCGACAGCTCCATCGCTGCCATCACCAGCTCTTCAGTGGTCATGCCTGCACCGCCATACGCGGCAGGAATCGAATAACCGAACAGACCATAAGCGGCCATTTCTGCTACGACCTCGGCAGGCACCTCATCCTCTGCGGCCACACGTGCTTCGTGAGGGACGAGGCGCGTGCGTACAAAGTCGCGCAGTTCGTGGATGAAGCTTTCAAAACTTTTAGGATCTTGGATCATGTTTTTTTCCTACAGACTTTGCCCGTAGCGCCGGGCTCTGGAATGAATGTAGAAAAAAACGTGGCCAAGAACGACATGTGTTTTGCTATGTTAGCCAATGCCTGGTGGCGAGGTTGTTTGAGTCACATAGCAAAACTGCTTGCATTCAATTGGAGCAATGCTTTCAAACTGGATGCACTATGAATATCACTCCAAACCCTTCTAATTCAGGTCCGTTGAGCGGCGTGCGAATTCTTGATCTCGCCACCGTGCTTGCCGCCCCATTTGCCTCGACGCTTTGTGCAGACCTGGGAGCGAGTGTCATTAAGGTGGAATTGCCTGAGGGGGGCGATTCGCTACGCAGTCTTGCACCCGTCACATCTGAGCACGCATTGTTCTGGAAAGCGGCGAATCGCGGCAAGAAGGGCATTTCTCTGGATATACGCAAGCCAGAAGGCAAGGTACTGCTACTACGACTGCTAGAGAATACGGATGTCCTCGTAGAGAACTTCCGTACGGGCACCCTGGCACGATGGGGCTTGGATTTTGAAACGCTCAAGCAGGCAAATCCTCGTCTCATCGTGCTGCGGCTAACTGGCTTCGGTCAGACCGGACCCTATGCATCACGGCCAGGTTTCGCCCGGATATTTGAGGCCATGAGTGGCTTTGCCCACCTCACCGGTGAAGCCGACGGAGCACCTCAACACATGAATTTTCCGTTCGGTGATGTGGTCTGCGGCGTGTTTGGCGCGTTCACTATTGCGGCGGCCGTTGCCGAGCAGCGGGGCAGCAATACGCCTGAGCCAAGGGAAATCGATCTATCTGCGACGGAAGCGCTGCTGAGGCTACTTGATCCGTTGCCTGTGGAGTTTGAGCAGCTGGGCGTTGCACGTCGCCGCGCGGGCTCTCGTGCCACCTACACTGCACCGTCCAATATGTATTGCAGTGCGGACGGTGTCTGGATTACCTTGGTGGGCACTTCGGATGCCATTTTTCAGCGCGTGACACAGGCAATGGGCAGGCCTGAGCTCACCAGCGATCCGCGTTTTGCCACCAATCCATTGCGCGTTGAGCATCTGGAGGTCCTCGACAGAGCGATTGCAGACTGGTGCAAATCGTGCACCTTCTCGGATCTGGCTGATGTACTGAGTCGGCACCAAGTGCCGTTCAGCAAGGTCTATGACATCAAGGATGTCATGGAAGATCCACATTTCAAGGAACGGCAGGCCATCATCCGCATTCCGGACAAAGACTTGGGCAGCATTCCGGGTCCCTGCGTGGTCCCCCGTTTCAGTGGTCACACCTCAAAGATCGAAGCATCCGGTCCGGATACTGGCGAGCACAATGCCGAGGTTTACGGTCAACTTGGTCTCACGGCTGACGATCTGGGACACTTGAAGCAAGCTGGAGTGATTTGACGCAGATGGTGATCCGAAAGGGCTCACTCGTTGTCAAGGGTGCGCATGCCAATGGCGACCTCGATATGGCGCACCATGTCGCGCAGTGCATAGCCAGCCTCGCGTGCCTTGGCAAGGCGCAGGGATTCGTCTGCAAGCAGCGAGCAGTTGAAAACGATCAGCTCGCCATGCAGCAGTTTGCACATTGGCACGGCCACTGCCACGCGGCGAGCATCATGGGCTCCCCGGTTAATGCTGAATCCATGGCGCTGCATCTGGCTCTTCGTCTTCTCGATCTCTTTTTGATTGGCCTCGAACACCGCAGGCGTTTGCAGGCGAATCTGGTTGAGAGCAGCGGTGCGCTGAGCTTCGGATACAGAGCATAGCCAGGCGCGACCTGCTGCCGAGGCGAGCAGCGGTAAGCTGGATCCGATGTCGACCGACGGAGTGTGGCTGTCTATTTTGCGTACCGAATCCAGGTAGATGATCGAGGAACGATCGCGAACGCACAGAGAGACGGTACCGTCCATATGCTCACTGAGGTTGTGCATCCATGGCCGGGCGACTTGCCGGATATGCATGCTGGCCAGCAGTGGATAGCCTAGTGTCAGTACGCCGGTGTCGAGTGAATAGCCGCCGCGCAATCCTTCGCGGCGCAGATAACCCAATTCGATCAAGGTGAACGCCAACCTGGACACCGTTGCCTTGTCCATGCCTGTCAGTGTTACCAGTTCTCCATTGGTTAAGGTGGCTTTTTCGCTGGAGAATGCCTGAAGGATTTGTACACCACGCGCGAGCGTGATGGTGAAATGCTCATCCACTTCTTGGGTCCCGTGCCGCGTCATCGTGCCGGCTCCACTTGCTGCTGTGCCAGCAATTGGTCGATTTGCTGCGCAGTCTTTCTGAGCAGTGGGCCCACCTTGCGCTCGAGCTTGGAGGAGGGCATGCGGTGCTGAAGCATGCCGCAATTGAGTATGACCAGATCGCCGCGCACCCGCTCCCGTAAAGGCAAAGCGATGGCGTTCACATCATGCACAAAATCTCCCTGCGACATGCAAAAGCCACGCTCGTGCAAATCGCGCATTGCAGTGCTGACGACGTCAAGGGCGCCAAGTGAAACAGACTCATGCCTGTACTACGTTGTAGCCAGGCGTAGGCATCGTCGCGCTCAAAATCATCACATGCGGCAAGCCAAGCACGTCCGGCAGCTGTACCCAGTAGCGGCAGAGCCGCACCGATTTCCGGGCGGAAATCCTCTGCATCGTGTTCTCGCGTGGTTTCGATGTAGATGACGGAGGCACGGTGCCGCATGCTCAGCGAGATGCTGCCGCCGGTGCGATTTGCCAGCTGCTGCATCAATGGTCTGGCTACTTGCCTGACGGCTAGGCGGGAAAGTAGTGGGTAGGCGATGGACAGGGACATGGCGCCGAGCCGGTATCGGCGTGCTTCCTGGTCGAATTGCAGCAGGCCTATTAGCTCCAGGGTGTAACTCAGGCGGGATACCGTTGCCTTGGATAGCCCCGAAAGTCGAGCCAGCTCACCATTGGTTAAGCAGGGCGCGAATGGGGTAAAGCAACGTAGCAAAGCCATGCCATTTGCCAGTGTTGTGGCGAAGCGCTGATCGTTGGTGCTTCTTTCCAAGAATCTCTCCCGGCGGGATGGCTGAGTAATATGCCGAAATCTTATACCACGTCAAAAGCAGCATCGCGGATCATCTCTCCACTACAACACGGAGACATCCATGCGCCACCTGCACTGCCGTTTCGTATTGGTCGCCACCTTGGTATTGACTTGCCAGTCTGCCATGGCCAGCGACTACCCCAGCAAGCCTGTCCGCTTGGTCGTGCCATATGCAGCTGGTGGCGGCACGGATATCGTGGCGCGCCTGCTTGCGCAAAAGCTCGGTAATCGCCTGGGGCAGCCCGTCATTGTGGAGAACAAGGCAGGTGCTGCCACCCAGTCCGGTACCACGGCGGTCGCCAAGGCGGCACCTGACGGTTACACCCTGCTGATGGGTACTGCCAACCTCGCCACCAACGTACCGCTATTCAAGAAATTGCCCTACGACGCCAGCAAGGATCTGGCACCGGTTTCGTTGGTGACCAAGGTTCCTGTGTACCTGTTCGTGAAGCCGAAATCCTCCATCAAGAGTGCAACGGATATCTTGAGCCAAGCCAACGCAACGAATGGCGGCCTCTCCTGGGCTTCGGCCGGTGTTGGCAGTACACCCAATTTGGTAGGTGAACTCTTTCGCATGCAGACACAGGCCAATATGACGCATATCCCCTACAAGGGAAGCTCCGAGTCCGTCATTGCGGTAGCCAGTGGGCAGACTGCATTCGCCTTTGACAACCTGCCACCTTTTGCCGGTCAGGTCGCGGCGGGCAAGGTCAAACCGATTGCAGTGGCTCTGCCGCAGCGCTCCACGTTGACACCTGACGTTCCCACGCTGCAGGAGTTGGGTATCCCGGTGGTTGGTTACTCTTGGTGGGGTGTGCTGGCGCCAGCGGGTGTGCCGACGTCCATTGTTGACAAACTCAGCCAAGAAATCGCCGCTATCGTGCAGGAACCGGATACCAAGGACCGCTTTGCACAACTCGGCATTGAAGCCGTCGGCAGCACGCCAGCAGAATTTCGTACCCACATCACGTCAGAAACAAAGAAATGGAGTGAGGTGGTGAAGGCGGCAGGTATTCAGGCCGAGTGAGCATGAATACACAAGCACTGGTGAATACGGTGCTGCGATTTAGCGAGCTGGCCTCTGCGTTGGGGTCTCATCTGGGCACGCTCGAAATCAATCCGTTGATGGTGACGGTGGATGGTGTGGCAGCGGCAGATGCCGTTGTGAGTTTCGTTGAAGCTTGAAAGGAGACGGGTCTATGAAAAATTCGTGTACCTCAATGCCGAGTCGGCGCGCATTGCTGATCAGTGCTGCAACCCTGACTGCAGCACCACTGCTGGCACATGCAGCCAATACCAGAGGCAAGGCGATTCGCATCGTTGTGCCATTCCCTGCAGGAGGTGGCACGGATGTGATGGGGCGCCTGATAGCGCTGGAGCTTGGGCGGGAGCTCAATGCGACGGTGATCGTCGATAACGTGCCGGGCGCAACGGGAACGCTGGGCAGCGCGCAGGTGGCCCGCAGCGCGCCCGATGGATTCACGCTGCTGCTGGGTATTAGTGCCACCCACGCCATCGCACCGGCCTTGTTCAAGGATCTCAAATACAGCCCAGAGCGGGATTTTGTCGCTCTGGCGCGGATTGCCCACGGTGGAAATGTACTGGTTGCCAACGCCAAGTACGCGGCAGATACGCTGCCCGAGATGCTGGCCTTGGTCAAACGATCTGGTGCTCCGTTGATGTATGGGTCGTGGGGCACTGGTTCCGGCGGGCATTTGGCTGTGGAGAGTATTCGTCTGTCTACCGGCATACCCATGGAACATGTGCCTTACAAGGGAGTTGCTCCGCTATTGCAGGATTTGGCTGGCGGCCAGATAGAGGTTGCAATGGCCGATGTGGCCGGCGCTTTGCCGTTACTGTCGGCGGGCAAGATAAAGGCGCTGGCAGTGTCGGGGCGCAAGCGTTCCTCGGCATTGCCGCAGGTGCCGACTTTGGTGGAAAGCGGCGTTGCCTTTGACACCGAGATTTGGTACACCTTGTTCGCTCCAGCCAAGCTGTCTCCCGTTGAAGTTCAGCGCCTAGCGCAGGCGAGCGCACAGGTGCTGCTGCAGCCACACGTTGTGGAGAAGATCCGGAGTCTGGGAATGGAAGCAGAGCCTATCTCGCGCGAGGCTTTCGAGAAACAGTGGCACGAGGACACTGCCGTCTGGGCACGTCTGGTAAAGGTCAGCGGCGTCACTGTGAATTGAACAAAAATAATTACAGGAGACCCCAGCATGGCATCCATTTTTTGAGCCAGAAATCTACGGTGCCTCAGGCGGTCTGGACAGCGCACAGTGCTGTGCCAGCCATCGTCGCGGGGTACCCGCTGTTGGAAGTCATTCGTAACTGCCATGTGCAGAACTTGCTTGGTGCGCAGGCCTCCGGCCACGCGCCGTTCAGCGTCTTCGGCCACAGTCTGGACAGACCGTGACCGTGACGTTGTGACTTCGGCCAATGCTCTGCTCTAAAGCAATACCTGGATCGATCTGCGCCAGAGGCCTGTTGCCATCACGGTTCCGCGACAGACCGGGCGCTGTTTTGTACTGGAGCTCATGGATGTTTACACCAATAACTTCCATAAACAAGATTCGTCGCCGCTGGAGTTTTTGCTGCAGGCCGTGACTCAAGCAGTCTTGGCACACATATTTGAGACCTTGGTGGGAGCGGGTGTGTTTGACTGAGGCAGCAGATGGACTGGGAGCTGAAATGAAAACCGGCAAAATTCCAGCCTGGTTCAAGGAGGCATTACTGGCTAATTCTGAGCAGGGTGTTGCAGCATCAAGTGGTGCATAACGTCGATAATCACGGCTGGTGTATGGGTGTCTGTCATCGGTGAGTGCTTGCCTGATGACTTGTTGGCGGTGCGGGGACCATGCTGCAATCGTCTGAAAGCGTCTGTTTTTTTACTGGGCAAGAAAGCGGGGATGGATATGGGGCATATGACTAAGCAGCTGGTACTGGCGCGAGTTGCACCCTTGTTCTCTTTGTTGAGTGTCTAAATTGAGCAAAACTGCGGAGCAAGCTTTGCATGCTGAGTTGGTGGCTGTTTTGGCAGCTGTCAGCCAGGGGCAGCCTCGGGTGCTTACCACCCGGGGAGGCGAGGCTTTACCGGCGGGGCCATTTCAAATGGTGCATCGCTCGCTGCAGGCGGGCTTGCGTGCATGGGTGGAAAACCAGACCCAGCACAGTTTGGGCTATGTTGAGCAGCTCTACACCTTTGCCGACAGAGAGCGGAGTGAGGCGGCACATGTGCTGTCCATCAGCTATCTGGGGCTGACACGCGAGCCTGAGCAGCCGCCGCAAGGGGATACCAGCTGGCAGGACTGGTACAGCTATTTCCCCTGGGAGGACTGGCGAACGGGTGCACCCGCAGTGCTGGCTGATTGCATCGTGCCGCACCTGCAAGCATGGGTCAAAGAAGCGCCAAACACGGTGCAAAAGCAATCTAGGCAAGCGAGGGCCGCGATTAACTTTGGCGTTAATGAACAAGCCTGGAACGAAGACCTGGTGCTGCAGCGCTATGAGCTGCTGTTTGAGGCTGGTCTGGTGCAAGAGGGTGCGCAGCGTGGCATGGCCGTGCGTGACCGATTGCCGGGGCGTTCCATGCAGCATGACCACCGCCGCATACTGGCCACCGGCATTGCGCGCCTGCGCGCCAAAATTAAATATCGACCTGTCGTGTTTGAGTTGATGCCGCCCGCATTCACCTTGCTGCAGCTGCAGCAAACGGTCGAAGCGCTCGCGGGGCGAGGCCTGCATAAACAGAACTTTCGCCGCTTGATTGAGCAGCAGGACTTGGTAGAAGAGGCCGGGGGGGTGACCGCCGGTGGAGCTGGGCGGCCAGCCAAACTTTTTCGTTTCCGCAGCGACGTGCTTCAGGAGCGGGCAATTGCTGGCAGCAAGTTGCCACTGGCGCGTGGCACTTGAGGCTTAAATTCAGAAATCTGACGGCCTGAGTACTTAGCCCGGCAAGGCCCACAAAATGGCCGCAGTCATGGCCAGGTAGCGAAAGAACTTGCCGATGGCCATGTAGAACACGCAGGGCCAGAACGGCAGATTGAGCCAGCCAGCCACCGCACACAGTGGGTCTCCTACAATCGGTAGCCAGCTGAGCAGGCAGGTTTTTGCACCCCATTTACGCAGCCAAATGCGGACACGGCGTTCATGGCGCGAGAGCGAGCGTGGTGGTTTCGTGCCTGGTATATCGGGCAGCCCGGCGCGGCGGCGCTGGCGGGCAGCGTGCCAGGCTTTGTGGGCTCCCAGCCCCATCCACCAACTGATTGCTCCACCAATAGTGTTGCCCGCAGTCGCGGTGAAGATGGCGGCCCAGAACAGGTGGGGATTCAGTTGTAGCAAGCCCACCACAGCGGGTTCGGACCCCATGGGCAGTAATGTGGCAGACACCAGGGCCACGACGAACAAGGTGCTCAGGCCAAATTGGGGCAGCGCCAACCATTGCAAAATTTCTTGAAACCATGCTTGCATCTGACTAAGTGTAGGTGCATGTCTGCTGGCAGCAGACAGAGGCTTAGCCTAAGCTGGGGGTATGAACATTGCATTGATCGAAAGAAAGTGTGTGACATTGCCCATGCGTGGAGTGCTCTTGGCGGGGTTAATGGCGTGCTTGCCAGTGCTAGCCAAAGACAGCGCCATACCCATGGACGAAGAAGAAAAACAGATTGCAACCGATTGCGCCGCGTTGCTGGACCAGGCAAATACGCGACGGGCGATGCATGTTGTGCGTGTGCAGTTGCAGGCACAAGGCATGAAGCTGGTGACCCAGGGCTGCCCTTTTGTGCGTACAGGAGTTGGCAACATGCAGCAGGTGCTGGATGTGCGTGTACAGGTGACTGACAGCGATGCTGCAGCTCAATTTGTGCGTGGGCCCCTGGCGGATGGCGAAGAGGTCGATATGGGGGCTGTGCACCTGGGCATGCCCGGTCAGGTTCATCAGGTTCATCAGGTTCATCACGTCGATCAGGTCCAAGAGCTGGGTGCAGCGCAGCAGGAAGAGGTTTCGCCCGATGTGCTGTTTAACCGCCAGTGGCTGGCCGGTGTCATGAAAGCGCGTGGCTTGCAGACCGTGCAGGACCACTGGTGGGCCTTTGTGCCCGCAGCCACCCGCAATTGAAGGCCGGCTTGGAGAAAGTGGGCTTGGGCTTACCTGATTCTTTGCTAGTGTCTTTGTAGCAGCAGGGTGCTGCTCATTTTTTGGGCAGATACAATACTGCCTCTTTCCCCACCGTCGATTGCTTTACCCACCCATGACTGCGCTACGCATTGGTCAGCATACGCTGGCGAACAACCTGTTTGTTGCACCCATGGCGGGTGTGACGGATCGGCCATTTCGCCAGTTGTGCAAGGCATTGGGGGCCGGTTATGCCGTCAGCGAGATGGTGACATCGCGCAAGGACTTGTGGAACAGTCTCAAGACCAGCCGCCGCGCCAACCACGCTGGAGAGCCGGGACCGATCTCGGTGCAAATTGCTGGCACCGATGCGCCCATGATGGCCGAAGCGGCCATCTACAACATCGAGCGCGGTGCGCAAATCATCGACATCAACATGGGTTGCCCGGCCAAGAAGGTGTGCAACAAATGGGCAGGTTCTGCGCTGATGCAAAACGAGCCTTTGGCCGTAGAGATCGCCCAGGCCGTGGTGCAGGCTGCACGCCCCTTCAACGTGCCCGTCACGCTGAAGATGCGCACGGGTTGGTGCGATGCACAAAAAAATGCCGTCCTTTTAGCGCGGCAGTTTGAAGACGTGGGCATTCAAATGCTCACGGTACATGGCCGTACCCGCGAGCAGGGCTACAAGGGCTTTGCAGAGTACGACACGATAGCTGCGGTCAAGCAGGCTGTGCATGTGCCCGTGGTGGCCAACGGTGACATCACCAGCCCTGAAAAGGCGCGTGATGTGCTGGCCTATACCGGTGCGGATGCTGTCATGGTGGGCCGTGCAGCACAGGGCAGGCCGTGGATTTTCCGTGAGATTGGTCACTTTCTGGCCACAGGCGCGCACATGGCTCCCCCCTTGGTGGCCGAAGTACGCCGCCTGCTGCTGGACCACTTGCACGACCACTATGGCCTGTATGGTGAGCTGACCGGTGTGCGCAGTGCGCGCAAGCACATTGCATGGTACGTGCGGGCATTGCCGGGTGGGGAAGAACTTCGACAACATATCAACACCATCGACGACTGCCTGGTGCAGTGGCAAGCTGTGGCGGATTACTTTGATCAGCTGGGCTTGCAGATGGAGCGTCTGCCGCAGATCCATGCGGTCGATGCAGAGCAAGAGATTGAGGAACTGGCTGCATGAGCGCCCCACATAACAACGATAACCAAAACATTGAGGAATGCGTGCGCGCAAGCCTGGAGAGCTACTTCAGCGATCTGGGTGGCGAGACGCCCAGCAATATGTATGACATGTTGCTGCGACTGGTGGAAAAACCGC
>ENA-OFCF01000934-OFCF01000934.1-metagenomes-genome-assembly--contig:-NODE-934-length-11983-cov-3.088699_pt1 | contig 11983 bp, 20 predicted proteins | sample MGYA00153387_OFCF01 | MGnify analysis MGYA00153387
ATTAAAAAGATTATATTTAGAAATGGGAACATAATAAAAACTATATATTCAAAAAAATCACCTAATGTTTTTGTTTCTTCGTGAAAATAATGTAATAACCCTGATATTATCATAGGTAATACATATAATACTAAAATAAATGTTGTTGTCATAATTATAATTTTTGTAAAGGTACTAAATATTTTCTGTTTTTACAACTTTTTGCGTAAAACTTCTTAAATTAATATATTGTGAATATTGTTTAGTAATAACATCTTCACCAACTTTTCTATTTCTACACATATCTCTTGTCAAAGCTTCCTTTAAAGTGATGTCAAAATACAATATCTCTATAGGAAATCCAAACTTATCAAAATTTTTAATATATTCTTTTTTAAGGTTTGTTGCGTCAATTACCACATCTTTTCCTCTCCTTAACCAAAAATTAATTAAACTGTCTTGCACAGCTGTTATTTGTGATTCTAAGTATTGAAGGTCAGTTCTATTGTAGTATTCATTAATGGTTTCTTCTAGGTATCCATAGTGAGCTTCTCTAAGCTTATCTCTGTTAATTATTATATATTTTTCAGGATTGTTTTGAACTTTTTCTGAGGCGAACGTGCTTTTACCACTTCCACTAATACCGCATAAAATTATTAATTTACCCATGTCTTCCTATAATTAATTTGTCTTTTAATATTTCTTTAATTTCCGAAAAAGAAAAAACACTATAAGTTCCAAACACTTTATGGTAAGAATCAATTCCTACATCCATAGATTTATACTTGTGAATTTCTTTAACTACATCACTTTCATCAGCATGTAGATGTCCGTGTAAACTAATAGAACCCTTATCTTGGTAATTCCAGTTAAAAGATGGATAATGAGAACAGCAAACTATTTGTTTATCTATATTAAGCTCTAAGTAGTGACCAATATAAAATAGTTTGTCACATTCTATTAAAGAACTATATAATTTACCCATATTACAGTGATTACCAAACAGAATTATTATGTTATCACAATTCAATTTATTTAAAAAGTTAGTGTAATCTTTTTTATCCATGAGCGTATCTCCCAATAAAACTAACAAATCATTTTCTTTAACTTTAATATTAATTTCATCAATTATGTACTTATTCATCCACTCTAAATTTTGAAAATTGCGTCCAAAATCTAAAACTGCTTGGTGGTCTAAGTGTAAATCTGAACTAAAATACACATTATCAAAGGTGTAAGTTTGTTTTGGATAACTTGTTATTATTTTAACTTTCATAATTTATGATTCTTTTTCTTCACTTTCCATCTTAATAAAATTTGGAGATTTTAACTTTAAGATTTCATCTGTTTCTCTTATTCTTATGCAAATCCCCTCGTCAATTTTAGCATCAGGATATGACTTGTTTAGATAAGTTTGTTGTAAATAACCTAATAAATTTTCATCTACTACAACCAGCTCTTTAACCTTACCTACAAAATATTCCTGAACATAATTTAATCCGTATTTTTCACAATATTTCTTAATTTGCTCCCAAGAAAGTTCTACAACATTCCCATCAATTGAGGTTTGAGTGATTCTATATACATGAATACCATATTCTTGATTATATGTAAATAAATCTCCTTGTATACCTTTTCCTACTATTTCTGCGTAAATTGAAATCCCTTTTTCAACTTTTTCTCCGATTTCTTTATAAGCTTTTGCCCAAATATTTGGAATATAATAACTTGGATTAGGTGTTTCCCACTTATTACTTTTAGATTCTATGCCCTTTGGAAGTCTTCCTCTAGGTTTGCCACTCGACCAAATAATTCCATACTCAGTTGTTGGTAAATTTGCACCAAAAAAATTAAAAATCTTCTCCTTTAAATTTAATTGTCTGTTTACTAAAACATTTGATAATAGTAAACTACTACCATGTAATTTACGAGTAATAATTACTTCTGTTTCTTGTGAGAATTTAGTTTGATGTTTTACAAAGTGTTCTGTATCTGAGTGAAACCGAAATTGTGATTCTAAAATTAAATCTTTTAATTTATTTGTTTTTTCTGTTTTTTGACCTCCATTACTATTTTCTTTAACAGGTACTACGTATTTTTCACAGATAGTAACTCCATTAATATCTGTAAACTCATCTCCTACTTTTAAATCTCCATAACGTTCTTGAGGGACTAATAAATAAGATAATGAAGATAATGGCATCAACATACCGTCAGAGATGACTCCGCGTAATTTTATACATTTAATTCGCGACTGTTTAGAACTTATAAAACCACGTTTAGAAGTGTCTAAATTATTCTCTTCTCTATCATACAAATTATTATTTTTACAATATTCCACAGAAAGTTTTGTGCCAGATACAAAATAAAGCATCTTACTTCCAATTTCTGTTGTTATTGGTATTACTACACTATTTCCATTTACTACAACACGGCAAATAGAATCTGCTCCTTCTATACGGAATTTTTGTTTAATTTCAACTACACTACACGCATAGTTTGTACTGTTTGAATTTACTGTTAATTTCATAGTTATTATTACTTTATGTTATTATTGTACAAATGTAATGTATTAATTTTTATTGCACAAGAGATTTTCTGTTTTTATTTTGCTATTTCTAATTCTTCTACTTGTTCTTCTACTTTATCATCTTCTAATTCTGCAAAACGAGACAGCTTAAAACCACTTTCCACAGATTTTCCAATAGCTTTAAAATATAATATTGGATTATGTAATTCTTGAACTAATACAGATTGAACGAACTCGAAATCTCTAATATCTCTTACTACATAATATTTACCTTTTACAACAAAATTTGGACAATCTATGGCTATTTGTTCTCTTGTTTCTGGAAGTATAAATGAATCTATACATACTACTTTTTGTCCTATACGCATAATTTTATATTTTTAAAAACCTAACTTCTTTTTACCTTTTTCTTCGGGTTCAATATCCATTATTTTGTCTAAAACCCACTGCTTAAGTTCATCAATAGTCCAACCTTTCATCTTTGAAACATCATTTTTAAAATCTATTTCCAAGCCAACTTTCTCAAATGAAATTTTTAAGAACTGTGTTATTATCTTTTCGTCTTGAATACCTTGAACTTCTATTTTATACTTTATTCTTGAAGGTCTGTCTTTAATAGTTTCTGGTATTTTATCAATATAATTTGTAGTCATAAAAAACATACAATTATCAATAGAATCTGTACCGTCTAATATCTTCTTAAATTTTCCTTCATCTGAGTGATGATCTATATATTCTTCAAACTCATCTAAGAATATAATAATTGGATTTTTCTGCACTCTTCTTATATCTTGTACAAAATTCCACCAAACAGAAACATTATCAGAATATTTTATGTCAAAAACTATAGCTTTATGTTCAGATACAGCATCATTAAAATATTTTTTAAACATAGAAGTTTTACCAGTTCCTTGCTTACCATATAAAAGTATTCCAAATTTATGATTATAGCCTAATAAACTTACTTTTTTCTTTATATCAGCATCAAAAAACTTATTATATATATTTTTTATTTTATCTTCATAATAAAATCCTAAGTCATCATTAAATAATTCTTTATCTGTTGATACTCTTAAATCTGGAACATCTCCACTATTAGTTCTTCTTGTAGTTAAATTATAAACACCACTATCTAACTGTTTTGTAGACCGTTTAGTTTCTAAAATAGAAAATTCTATAGAATTGTCTTCTAAATAGTGAAATGTTTTTAGACTTGTTGTGTTTTTCTCAATCTCTTCATCTTCATACAAATTAATGTCTTGTAAATAATTTACTACTTTCTTTTTCATATTTATAGTGTGTTTAATTGATATAACCTAATTTATTATACTATTTATTTTTAACTTATCAATTGATCGTAGTAGAGACTGAATAAATGATTTTGAAAGTTTCTTGTCTCATCTGCAAATCCTGTAATATTGTGTTCATTTTCTTCAATTATTATCTTCGCGATTTCATCTACACTATAAGAATCTAATTTTAAAGATAAATATATTTTATTGTCATCTGCCATTCCTAAAGTACCTTGATTAAAAAACTTTACATACTCTATTTTAGGATTATCGAATCTATGGCTATATCTAGTAGAATTTAGCTTAGTCATCGCATCAATTACTTTATCTATTAATATTTGACTAGGTTTAACTAATACAAAATTAGCATCTGTCTTTGCTGTCATACCTAAAACTTGTAGGTCGGTAAACTGTTCTTTTAAAGGTTTTAAAAATTTCATAGGTAACGTATATACACCTTTTAAATCTTCCTCTGAAAACATATCTAAATACTCTATAGGTGCAAACTTTTTACCACTACAAACCGAGTACCAACTATCTGTAAATAATTCAGACTCACTCCATTCAATTTGGTGTTCTAAAAATCCATTATTTGAACCATTTAACCTAAATAGTAACGTAGAAATTAATTCCTCATTAGTGCAAGACTTCCAAAGATTTGCTAATTTATAGTCTATTTGCCAAATATATTTTACGACCCTACTTTCATTTATTTCAATATTATCTAAGTTGTAATGAAGTAATGCTTTTTTCTTTTCATCAAAATGAGATAAAATACCCTTTCTAAATACTCTTACCTTTTCATTATCTGTATTTGAATACATAGAACCGTTAGTATTTGAATACAGCACTTTTGGATTTGTTTTACAAAAATAAAGATGTAGATTTTTATAAAAATGCCCTACTTCTTCTGTAAGTTCAATATAAAATTTTGTATACCCTTTTTCTGCTATAAAAGTATCAGTTTTTATAAGTGTTGCATCAACATCCTCATCTAAAGCATTTGAATATATTTCTCTAATAGGTGCAAAAGCATTTTGCCAGTCATTTCCTCCCATTGTGGTTGTAAGAGAAGTTTCTACGCCATTAACTAAAATAACTTTAAATTCTTGATCTCTAAAAGACTGACTTTTTGTTGTAAAAACTATTTCGTCTTCTCCCGAAAATACTTTAAAATCTATATTTTGGTTTAATAGTGTGGCTATTGAATATTTATTTCCTGATCCATATAAGCCTATTTTAGTGTTATCATTTCTTTTTGTAGAAGCTCCAATTAGAGTGAAAGCTTGCACATCAATTTCCCCAAAAGATTTTATTTCTAAATATTTTTTCATATTTTATAGTTTTAATTATTATTATGCAAATATACAACTTATTATTTATTAACTATTAATTTTACGCGAAAAAAATAAAATAAAAAATAAATGTTATTAAAATAACACCTATAGCAGTAAAGATTATTTTACCTGCTTTTACAATTCTGTCTAATTCTTTTGAATCAATTTCTGTCATGGTAGTTTGGTTTTAATTAATTAATCAAAGTCAGAAGGTAAAAAATCAGCATCTGCATATGTATAAACTATTTCAGTAATGACTTTTTCAAATTCAGCGGTAAATCTTTTTTTAGATTTTTTAATAATAACACCCTGACCTTTTGATTTGTTGTTAAATGTATACCCTATTTTAATTTCTGATATTTTCATAATTTTCGTATTAATTCATTATTATTTAATGCAAAATATAAGTTTTGTAGTCTGTGAACGTGTTCTATTTCTAAACACTCATCGTGCCAGTCTTCTAGGAAAAAAATACCTTCATAAATCATTATTCTGAAATAATCTTTTTTGTAATAATTTTGTTTATGTGATACAAACCCAAAATCTAACAACCATTGTTCTGTTAATGGGATAGGATATACTTTAGCCTTAATATTATTACTTATCCAGCTTATTTCGTATATCTCGTTTTTTTCGTTATAAACATAATTCCTAATTCTTAATTCTTTTGCTTCCATGTGTTTTATTTAGATTACAAAGATAAGCATAAAAAAAGAGAACCACAAGTGATTCTCTAATTATTTTTAAATATTTTTGTTAGTCCGAGCAACTTACACAATTGTCCCATTTTTCTCCATCTTTTTCTAAAGCTGCATGTGCAGAGTTATAGGCGTAATATAGAGTTTTAATGTCTTTATCCCAAGCATATTTATGAATGTCATAAATGTCTTTAATTGTATAATTTTTACGGAACATTAGATTTAAACTTTGCCCCATATCTATAAACTCTTGTCTGTCTGATGCTAGATCTATCATATCTTTTGGAGAAATCTCTGAAAAAGTTCTAAAAATAGATTTCTGGTAATCATCTAAAAAGTCTAAATGCTGAATAGATCCGTTATTATCTTCTATACTGCCCCATACAACAGAATTATTTTTACCTACTTTTTCAAGTAATGACTCTAAATGTTTATTTTTCCAAACATATTGAATTTTAGCTAAAGATTTGAAAAAAACGTTACTCATAAAAGGCTCAATACCACCTGATGTTTCTCCTGATATAAAGCTTGTAGATTTATTAGGTGCAACCATCATTAAAGAACAGTTTCTTCTAACCATACCTGCCATTTCACAGTATTTAGGGCTACCTAAACGGTTTCCTAAATCGTAGGTAACTTCTTCTCCTGCTTCTCTGATCGTCTTGAAAATCTCCTTATTTAAAGCTCTACTATACACATCCCCATAAGCATAACCTTTCATTTGAAACAATTCTGCCAATCCTAAAGTACCTAAACCAATATCTGCTTTTTCTTTTGCTGACTTGTGTGCTTTCTCTAAAAAACGTACTCCCTCACTCAATTTTATATATTCTTGATTCACTATATCTAAGAACATAAAACCATCTTTTATCATTTGAGGTTTACTTTTTATCTCATCCCAATGTACCAAATTCATTGCAGAAATAACACACACAGATGTCAAATCAGGTGTTAAAATATTTAGAAATTCTGTACAAATGTTAGTTACCTTAACGCTTAATCCTAATTTCTTATAAACAGGGGATGAATTATTATTACAATTTTTTTCATCTAACATATAAATCCTACCTGTTTTTTTCCTTTCTGTAAGTACTTTTAAATATCTTCGTTGAGCTTCTTTATCTGTTAGTAATTTTTCTCTAAAGCCTATAGGTAAAATTATACCCACAGTGTTATTAATTAGTCGATCTTTTTTATCAGGATTTGTTTTAGATATTCTATCCATTAAACCATCAAAATCATTATCATCTATAGATATAAATGGCGTGTTATAACCCCTTCTTAAAGAAGATTGGCTAACTTTTTGCCCAGCTCCTACAGAATCCTCAATCCAATCTAACTTAGAGTTTGAGTAAAAACCTTCATCTATTTTTGTCCCTTTTTGCGTAACCATTTGGAAGTCACTACCCACTCCACCACCTAGTTTAGATGCAACAGCTACTTGTCCTATAGCATCATATATTCCGTCTATTGAGTCACCAACTGTTACTATATAACATGATGCAGGTAAAGGGTGAGTGTTTTTACCTTCTTTTTTAGGCTTACCAAAGTTTGCCAAAACAGGTGTAGAAAGACTTAGAATATTTTTATCTAGCATATATTCAATTCTATCCGCTAAACCTTCTGAGTAATCTGACTCATATTCTCGAATTTTATCCACAATCTCTTTAAATCTTTGTTGTGGAGTTTCATCATCTTGTATATATTTCCCTTCTCTTAGGAACTCCATTTGTTGTGGTTTTAAAAAATCTAATTTCATAGTTTTAAAATTTAAAGGTATCTAGGTTAATATCTTCATCATCCGAAGCATAAGATGATATAGGACTGACAAAAAAATCAGATTCTGTAGTCATAAAGACTTTTGCTTTAAACCATGCGTTTTTTTCTTTCCACATAGTTTCGTCTATTTCATATTTTAAGTCTAATCCTAAATCATTACAAACAGTATTAAAGTTATAATTTAAAAAATTCACAACTTCTACTTTACTTAGGTGTTCAGGTGTACCATTTTCAAAAAACCAATCAATTAAATTAAGTTCTGATTGGTATGCTATTTTGATATTATCTGTAACAAGTTCATTAAAGTATTCATCCCACATTTGTGGATACTGCCCTTTAATAATATTTATAATATCAATTCCAAATAAATAATGAGTCACTTCTTCAATAGCTGTACTTTCCTGTAGGGAAGATATAATTATTAAGCCCTTGTTTCTATAGGCATAAGACATTAAAATATAAAACTGTGTAAACAAGCTACATCTCTCAACTAAAGAAGTAAATAAAACTAATTTTTTTAATATTCTTTTTTTACCAATTATTTTTGGGTCAGTTTCTATATATTTCGATAGGTACTCAATTCTACCTTTTAATGCTTCATGTTTATCTATATCATCACTATTAACTTCAAGTGCCTGAGCAAGAGAGTGATATGAGCGACGATGAGTAACTTCTGACTGACCAAATAGTCCTCCAACATCCCCAATAATTGTTTGTGGTAAATCCAAAGGCAATGTACTCCAAAAAGTTTTTACTTTATCTTCTACAATAGATACTGCTAGTATACAACGCTTTATAGTTTCTCGGTCAACTTCCCCTAAAACATTAAAAAAGTGAGGGGCATCTATCTCTTTTATTCCTTTTTCGTATTTAGCTGGTGTCCAAAAGCCCTTATACATAATATCTACATATTTTTCTAAATGTTGGTATTCAGGATCTATATGTAATGTTTTTTCAAAAATGCTCATTTATTTATTTTAATTGTTATTGATAAAAAATCCCTCCGACACAAATCATGTAAGAGAGAAAGTGTAAAGATAGTACTTTTAATTCTACTATCCAAATTAATTATAGTCAATATAATTTTATTTCTACATTATTATTTGTACATATACTTATGAAACTACGTGCGTCAGATATAGTGTAATATTCGTCACTTAAGAACTCGCTAATCCAGTCGAAGCCAAAATATGATGTTGTTCTACATACTCTAAATGTATCTTTAGTAGCTTGAACTATTTGATATTTTACTTTTCTTATTTTCATTTTTATTTCTTTTTGCGGAAATTAACTAACTCCAGTGACGATTTGGCTTTTCAAAGTGAAAAGTTATATCTTGTATATCATTATCATAGTATTCAAACACATAATCAGATTTAAAAGTGCTGTGGACATTCTCATATAAAGATAAGGTTTTAACTTCTATATTAGGATAACGTTTTTTAATCCAAATTGTTAAAAAGCTATAATTACCACCTCGTATTATAGCATTTTCAATTAATAGTATTTTTTTATTTTTAAATTTGTAACTATTAACTTTAAAGATTTGTTTTAGTTCATATATAAAGTCTTCATCCCAATGTTGGTCGGGATATGGCACATCAATTCCAAATCCCTCTGCAATCTCTCCGTTAATGGATAAATTGTGTCTTATAAGTTGCCCTGCAATAGCGGAATAATCTGTGCTAACAGTTATTATTACTGTGTTTTCCGCATTAAAACCATCTTCAATAAGTTTGTCAGATAGATTTTGTATTGCTTCTAACTCTTTTTCTATACTTATGTTGTAATCTTTTCTTTCTTTTTCCATAGTTTTTGCGGAAATTTATTACTTAAACTGTTTAATTTCATCTTCTGTAAGATTACCTAGTAAATACTGCATTATATATTCAAACAAATTATCAAATTTCTTTTCTTTTGGAGATAATAAAACTAAACTGTTTGTTGCAAAAATTATTTCTTGTCCCAGACCTCTAAAGGAAACACTCCAAATGTCATTAAATCTCGTATCATAACAATTATGAATATATTTTATATTTAAACACCAATCTTTTTTTATTTGGTTTTCCTCTTTTACATAGCCAAACTTATGATGTTTTTGCACAAAATTTACAATTTCTATATATTGTTCAAACGTTAAACCTTTCATACTAACTAAATTGTTTAAACTCTTTTTCTATTTTATCAATAAGATCTTTAGTTTTTCTACTATTTTCCAGTATTTCTTCTATTGTAGAAGTAGAGTTACCTGTTATTTTTACGTATTTCTCTAAACCTTGACTGATTTTGGGAAAGAAGAACTCATCTTTAAATAGATAATTTTCTAAAACTTCTTCTTTATTTTTTCTTTGTCGAGTTTCTGAAAATGTTAAAACTACCCCACTATCTGCATCAGGAGTGATATGCCATTTTTCATCTAACTCTATTCTCTTTGTTTTTGTAAACGCTTTATTGCTCATAATATTTTTATTTTATACAAAGTTAACCATAATTTTTCGCAAAAACAAATAAAAGACAAAATTATTCTTTAATAACCTACTATCTTAATCAGAATTAATATGGTATTTTTGATCTAATTGTGTTTTATTTGTTTTTGTGAAATATTTATTTAAATTATAATTTTCTAAACATACCATGATTAGGAATTCTCCAAGTCACAGTTTCCGCAGGATTAAGGATTCTTTGAGTAATCCAAAATTTTAAAATATATCTACTGTTAGGTACATCTATATCCCAAACTTTATAAAATTTTACTCCATTTAATACACCTTCTTCTTCTCTAATTGTAACCATACCGTCAAAATAATTCATTTTAAATACAGGTATAAAAGTAGATACGCTGTTTCCAAAAGGAGGTGTAGTTATAATTTCCTGAATTCTTACCATTGTACTATCTGTAACATACAATCTATCCAAAAGAAGTATATTTTGTCTATCCGTTAAAGCGTAATAATTACCTCTAAACCAACTTGGCAAGTGTAATGCTACGGTTTGGTTTAAGGGAATTGTTGGTCTGGATGAATATGTTGTTTTTGCTGAATCTACCTGAGTTACTGGATTCTCGTCGTTTGTGCATGATAACACTAATAAGGACACTAATAAGACTGCTAATTTTTTCATTTAATTTTATTGTTTTTGATATTTTAATTATTTGTTGTTAATTGTAATTCTTTATTCTACGGGTAATCTTTTTGTTGTCTATTCTTATAGGATTTATTTTTTTACAAAGTTATAACTAATTTTCTTTAAAAACAAATTATTTATTAAATTCATTTCCTTTTGTTCCAAAATGCAAAGTAAAGCAGTTTATATCATTATTCCAACACTTAAAAACATCACCATAACATTCATCATGTCCAATGTGTAGAACATTTTTATAATTTTTTGTAGTATGCCGACTATATGTAACACTACCACTTGTAACTATTTTGCTTAATGTAGTTTCTTTACTCTCTTTTACTTTGTCATCTAATGACATGAAATTTGTGCTCATAATTAATCGTTTAAATATTCTTCTATTAATTCATCTAATCCTATTTCATCCATTTGTTCAATCCAACCAATTAGTTTTTTTTCTTTCTCATCTCTTGTAAGTTCCATAATTTTTCTGTTTTAATTGTTTTTTCGCGGAATTAACCAATCCACAAAAGTTTACTTTTTTCTCCACTTTTAAGAGTTATAACAGTGTCTGCTCCATCATAAAGTTGTTCAAGATAATCATTAAACTCCGATTCAAAGTTTCCATTAAAGCCAAAATCTTCATAGTCTTTTTCTTCAATTTCACCATTACAGATTTGTAATAAAAATTCAAAATTATCTTTACACTCTTCTAATTCATACCAAAAATCATCTAAGGATTCTTCTGATATATTTGATTTCTGAGAGTCAATCAGTATTTTATCTAATTCCTTAACTAATATTTTACATAATGTTTCAATTACTTCTTTTGTAGTATCTACCACAAAATGTTTTTTAATGTCTATTTTATATTTCCAATTCATAATTTTATTGTTTTTAAGTTTTGCATTAAATCTATAAATCATCTACATCTTCAGCTGTTTCAAAAGAATACGTTGTATGCACTTTTAACCAAAAAGACTTGTCACAATAATTGCAAATTAATTCTTCTAAATCATCTGTTGAATATAAATAATAACTCTTATTTTCAATAATGTCATATTCTGAACTACAATGTGGGCATATTGGTTGTGGATTATTCATAATATTGTTTTAAAAATTCATAAATAAGTCCCTAATAAAATAAGTATATGATTTTCTAAAGAGTAATAAAAATGGAACCTAAATTTAATAAATCAACCAAACAACGTCCAGAAGGTGATCGTCCACTAGATGCATCTCTTATCTCTG
>ENA-OFCF01000935-OFCF01000935.1-metagenomes-genome-assembly--contig:-NODE-935-length-11981-cov-8.545698_pt1 | contig 11981 bp, 7 predicted proteins | sample MGYA00153387_OFCF01 | MGnify analysis MGYA00153387
GTAGCGCTACGGAGACATAGGAAAGCGGGGATTTGGACTCAGAACATGCGTTTAAGCGAGATGTTGCACCGCGTTTGCGAGACCAGACTCGAAATCAAGCCACTGCCTCTTGCAGCACTTCAGGATGTTTCAGCGCGATGGAGATCAACATGCGGGCTGCGCCGGAGGGCTCGCGCTTTTTCTGCTCCCAACTGCGAAGGGTGCTGAGGCCGATCCCGAGAAGATCGGCAAAGGCTTGCTGTGTGAGATCGAGGGAATGGCGGACCTTGGCGACCTCGCTCTTCGCCTCCCATGCCTTGGCGGATTTGCGGCATTGAGTTTCAGAATTCGCCGCGACGCGAGAGAAGGAACCATCGGGCTTTTTCTCGATACGGAAAACTCTGCAAGGCGCGCGCTCACCCCGCTCTAACGCGTTCTTCTTGGCCTTGAGCGTGGTCGCGGAAGGAATGCTGGCGGCAGTCTTGGTGGTGGCAGGGATGGCTTTCATGGTTTCTTGCGTTTGGGTTCTTTCGACTGAACTTGGCTGAGATTTTCTGCTTCGTTCTTGGCGTAGAGGTCGAGTAACAGGATGCGGTGATCGTCGGTGATCCAGTAGTAGATGACGCGTGCGCCACCTCGTTTCAAAGGTCACGGCAGCATTCTACGGATGAATTCATGAATGGCAATGTCATACTGAGTATGATTGCGGAATTGGTGAGTGGTAGGCGGGTTATTGAGAATGTTAGAAAATTGGTTTTCAGCGGGACGCACCAGCCACGTTTTGGAGATGAGTGATTTTCAAACAAAAAAGCCGGACAGGTTTCCCTGGCCGGCTTTGGTGATTGGAGAGGTGCGCGAGACGCCCACGCTCCTTGAATTATTCTTGGCCGGGGCTCCACTCTTCGGAAGCGGCGGCGGAGGCGAGGTTGAACGCTTGTTCCAAGCCGACCATCTCGGAGGACGGACGCAGGCTTTCGAAGCTGGCGCTTTCCTTCTTGAGTTGGTCTTCGGTGTAACCAACGGCTTTGATCGAGAGTCCGATGCGACGCTCGACTTTGTCCACCTTGATGACGCGGGCTTCGATTTCGTCGCCAACTTTGATGATGTCTTTGACCTTTTCCACGTGGTCTTCGCTGAGTTGCGAAATGTGGATGAGGCCGTCGATGTCACCGTCGAGGCTGACGAATGCGCCGAAGGATGCGATCTTGGCGACGGTGCCCTTGACGAGGTCGCCGACTTTGAAGCGGCTGTCGATGAGGCTCCATGGGTCGCTCTCGGCTTGTTTGATGCCGAGGGAAACGCGTTGGTTGGCTTTGTCGATGGCGAGCACCATGGCTTCCACTTCGTCGTTCTTTTTGAGAACTTCCGATGGGTGGTTGATCTTGCGGGTCCACGACATGTCGGAGACGTGGATCATGCCGTCGATGCCTTCTTCCAGTTCCACAAACGCGCCGTAAGCGGTTAGGTTGCGGACTGGGCCCTTGATGGTGGCCCCGATTGGGTAGCGGAGTTCGATTTCATCCCATGGGTTCGAGTCGAGCTGGCGCACGCCGAGCGAGATTTTTTGTTCCTCGATGCTGATGCCGAGCACGACGGCTTGGATTTCCTGACCGATCTCGAGCACATCGCTCGGGCGGGTGATGCGCTTGACCCAGGAGAGTTCGGAAACGTGAACCAGGCCTTCGACGCCTTTTTCGATTTCGATGAACGCGCCGTAGGGCAGGAGCTTGGTGACGCGGCCTTTGACATGGTGGCCGATCGGGAATTTGCGTTCGATGTCTTCCCATGGATTCTCGGACATTTGCTTGAGGCCGAGGGAAACGCGTTCTTTATCCTTGTCCACGTCGAGGATGACGACATCGACGGATTGGCCGATGTGGAGGATTTCCGAAGGATGGTTGATGCGGCCCCACGACATGTCGGTGATGTGGAGCAGGCCGTCCATGCCTTGGAGATCGACGAAAGCGCCGAAGTCGGTGATGTTTTTGATCGCGCCGGTGACTTTGTCGCCAATTTTGACGCCTTGGAGGAAACTCTGGCGGAGTTCGGAGCGCTCGGCTTCGATGACTTCGCGGCGGGAAAGCACGATGTTTTTGCGCTCGTCGTTGACCTTGACGATTTTGAATTCGTAAACGTTGCCGACGTATTCGTTGAGGTCTTTGGGTGGGATGATGTCCACTTGGGAGCCGGGAAGGAAGGCTTCGACGCCGACGTTGACGGTGAGGCCGCCTTTGACGACACCCTTGACCTTGCCGCGGACGAGACCGCCGTCTTGGAAGACTTTGACGATTTTTTCCCAGTTTTGTTTGTGGGCGGCCTTTTCCTTGGAAAGGAGGACCATGCCTTCGTCGTTCTCGAGTCTTTCGAGCAGGACTTCGATTTCGTCGCCGACTTCGATTTCTTCGTCTTCGAATTCGTTGGACGGGATGGCGCCCTCCGATTTGTAGCCGATGTCCACGAGGACGACTTGAGGGCGGATTTCAAGAATGGTTCCCTTGACGATCGAGCCTTCGCGGAATTCGCGGAATTTCGAATCGATCAGGTCGTTCAGTTCTTGGTTGGTTGGTTCAGCGAGTGCAGAACTCATGATGTATGTTTGGTTTGAGGTTAGGTTAGGGGTTCGTTTTCCTTCCGACAGTGCCCCGGATAAGGAATTCCCACAGACACCGGGGCGCCGACCGTCTGTGGGAGAAAGAAAAACGGAGGGCAAGACTAGGCCTCACGACTCCCGTGGCAAGGCCAAAGCCAGCAATTTTCAAAAAAACCTTCCGAAACGATCAGCCGTTGGTCCGCTTGTCGGGAAATTTTACACATAACTTAAATAGGTTAAGATAATTGATATTCAAACCCTGCATATTTTGCAGAAACGTAAATATATCTCGCAGTTCTGCTCGATTTATGTCATATGCGCTTACTTATGACCGATTTGCGTCAGACAGATCAATCGAGTGCAGCTCTCTGTGCAAATACCCATGATGCAGACAATAACGGAAATTTTGTGTATCGAAGCCCCCCCCCGAGCAGAAACACAACCAAACACCAAGCATTATGTCTAAAATCCTAAATCATATCCTACCGCTGCATGGGCGGTTTTCCGGCTTGCCATGGTTCAAGAATCGTAGGGTTCGCGCCGCGGTTTGGGCTGGATTGGCGGGCTTAATGATTTCACCGGCACCGGCTGCCGTCATCGCGTCGCTGGCGGACCTGAGCATGGAACAGCTGATGAGCGAGTCTGTGACTTCAGTTTCGAAAAAGCAGACCAAGCTCAGCGACGCCGCTGCGGCGATTTCGGTCATCACTGCGGATGATATCGAGCGCTTAGGTATTACATCGATTCCCGAGGCGTTGCGCTTGGTGCCGGGTCTTGATGTGGCCCGCATGGACGCCAGTCGATGGGCGATCAGCTCTCGCGGTTTCAATTTTGCCTATGCCAATAAGCTGCTAGTTCTAATGGACGGTCGCAGCCTTTACACGCCGTCATTTGGCGGTGTGATGTGGGGTGTTCAAGACATGATGTTAGAAGATTTGGATCGCATCGAAGTGATTCGCGGGCCGGGTGCCACACTGTGGGGTGCCAACGCGGTCAACGGTGTCATTAACATCACTAGCAAGTCATCCAAGGATACTCAGGGCCTGCTGATTTCTGCTGCATCAGGCTCTAACGAGCAAGCACTCACTAGCATCCGTTACGGTGGAGAGGTGAATCCTCAACTGCACTATCGGATGTACCTGAAATATTTCAACCGCGATGATTTTTCCTTCCAATCAGGCGGCGATGCAGGCGATGGGTGGGATGGGATGCGGGGTGGGTTCAGGGCGGATTGGGACGCCTCAACGCAAGACTTGGTGACGTTGCAGGGTGACTTCTATTCTGTCCGAGCCGGAGATAACGCCGGCGTCTCACAATTTACGCCGCCGTATTTTATAGATCGGCATGTGGAAAGTACCCACCAAGGTGGAAATTTGTTAGCCCGCTGGACCCGCACTTTTTCCGAGACCTCCCACTTCTCAACACAAGCTTATTTTGATACATTCAGTGCGGAAAACGGCACGAACCGGGAAGCACGCGACACTGCGGATATTGAGGTCGAATACCGGTTTGCAGCTGGGCCACGAAACGACCTCGTTTGGGGCGCTGGCTATCGTTTTACCAGCGACGACTTCGACAACTCGGTAGTGCTGAGCTTGAATCCGGCCAGTCGTGACCTGCATCTATTCAACACGTTTCTTCAGGATGAAATCACCCTAGTGCCGGATCGCCTGCGTTTCACTGTGGGCAGTAAACTCGAACACAATGATTACACCGGTTGGGAAATTCAGCCCAGCGCGCGACTGATGTGGACCCCCCATGAGAACCACTCGGTGTGGGCCTCCGCTTCTCATGCTGCGGCCACTCCGACGAGGGTGGCGCGCGAGAGTCGGTTAGCCGTGCGGGTGTCCCCGCCGCGGCCAGGCCTGCCGTTGCCGGTACAAAATATTTTTGTTGGAAACGACAACGTGGTTTCCGAAGAACTCGACGCATTCGAGCTCGGCTACCGCGTGGAGGTGACACCGGAATTATCGTTCGATCTGGCCGCATTCTACAATAGGTATGAAAAGCTGCTAGGGATCATCCCGGGGCCACCCATATTTGTGACCTCTCCGCAACCTCACATTCAGGTGCCCTTGCCCTATGATAACAGTGGGCGCGGTGAAACCTACGGGATGGAACTCACCGCACAATGGAGACCGCTGGACAGTTGGAAGCTGACGGCGAACTACAGTCTGTTGCACATGCAAATGCAGCCAGATGGTGGTGCAGCTTCAAGCTCGGGAAGTCCGCAACAGCAGGTTAGCCTGCGTTCTTATCTGGAATTGCCATGGAATATGGAACTCAATTGCGCGGCATACTTTGTGGATCAGTTGGCACCCTTTCAGTTGAGCGGAAACTATTTTGATATACCCGCCTACTTCCGCGCGGACATCGGACTCATTTGGCATGCCAGCTCATCACTTGATGTTGGTATCTGGGGGTATAACCTGTTGGACGGCAGCCATCCTGAATTCACCAATCAGAACAACAGACAAATCACCGAAGTTCCAAGAAGCATTATGGGAAAACTCACCTGGAGATTTTGAGATCGCACTCGAATATTGTTATCAGCCTGCTGGTCGCCTTGTCGCTCATTTTGACTGGCGGTACCAGTCGCGCCACCGAACCCACATCAAAGGAATATCAACTCAAGGCTGCATTTATCTATAACTTCGCCAAGTTCGTGGAATGGCCAGCGCAAAAATTCGTTCACACCGATAGCCCGATCGTCATCGGTGTTTATGGTTCTAATCCCTTTGGAAACGAACTTCTTAACACGGTCAAGGGCAGGAAAATCAATGGCCGCGCAATCCAGATCATAGCCGTCAACAGCGCAACCACTGCTAGAGAAACTCACTTGCTCTTTGTCTCTGCGGGATCGGTCGGGAGCTTCGGGGCAATCAGTGGTTCTCTCGGGCAAGGTGTGTTAGTAGTGGGCGAGACCCCGCAACTCACCAATCAGGGGGGAATGATCATTTTCAACCTCGTAGGGGATAAGCTCCGCTTCGAGATCAACATGACGAAAGCTAACCGTAGCGGACTAAAAATTAGCTCGCAACTGCAAAAACTCGCAAGTGCCATCCACCGATGATCACGATCATGAGCCTCTTCCGCAATATGCCCATCAAGCGCAAGCTGATGATCATCACCATGCTGACATGCTGCCTAGCTCTGGTGATGGCCTGCTCGGTTTTCTTGTTATATGAAACAATGAGTTATCGCCAGCATATGGTTGACCAATTGAATACCATTACTGCGATCACCGGAGATAACAGTGCTGCGGCACTCTCATTTGAGGATTCCGCCTCAGCGGAAAAAGCGTTGCATTCGTTGAGCCATATCAAATCCATTTCCGCAGCGGCCATCTACGACGCAGAAGGAAAACTGTTCGCAAAGTATGACAATTTCCGGCAAGGCTTGTTCATCCCGCCAGCGGTCCAGCATGACACTCAGCGATTCACCACAGATTATGCCGAGCGATTCAGGGACATCGAGTTCGCGGGTGAAATTATCGGCGTGATCTATCTCCGTCATGACATGGAGGAATTGCGCGCACTTCAGAGGAATTATCTAATGATTATGGGAATCGTCCTGCTGGCGGTTTCCATGGTGAGTTGGTGCATTTCCTCAAGGCTTCAACGCATCATCTCCGTACCGGTAGGCTCACTTGCGGCGGTTGTTGCTCATGTTTCGCAAGGCAAAGATTATTCCGTGCGTGCGATCAAACAAAGCGAGGATGAACTCGGCCAGCTAATCGATGGCTTCAATGGAATGTTAGAGCAAATCCAGCGGCACGACATCGCCTTGCAGGCAGCACAGGATGATCTTGAAAACCGCGTGCAGGAGCGGACTGCGGAATTGGCGCACTCGCTTGCCATGATCAATGCCACGCTCGAATCCACTACTGACGGGATTTTTGCCGTGCGTTACAATGGGCAGATGATTTCCTGCAACAATCAGTTTGCTCGGATGTGGAAAATTCCCCCAGAGATCATCGAGCGGGGCGATTCCTCCGAAATGATGGACCTCGTGCTTCCACAGATGAAGGATCAGGAGGGATTCAAGATCGGAGCCGAGGCACTGTTCGCAAACGAGGGAGGCGAGACATTTGATGTCATCGAGTTTCTGGACGGCCGCGTTTTCGAACGCCATGTTAAACCGCAGCAAGTCAACGGCAAGAGTGTCGGCATGGTGATCAACTTCCGCGATGTCACCGAGCAGAAGCAGACGAATGCGATTCTGCGCGATTCGAAAAATTTCCTCAACTCCGCGCTTGATGCCCTATCCGCCCACATCGCAATCATCGACGAGCACGGCATCATCGTGAAAACGAACGCAGCCTGGAACCGTTTTGCTTGCGAGAACGGCTACCCGGACGACCGCTATGGTTTAGGTGAATGTTATTTGGCCGTGTTCCCTTCCGCCACCGATGACAATGCGCAAGAGGAGTCGCAAGTCGCGGCGGGAATCCGCGCAGTGATGGCTGGGCTCACTGACGAATTCCAACTGGAATATCCCTGTCACAGCCCGACTGAACAGCGCTGGTTCGTGGTCCGTGCCACCCGTTTCGAGGGCGAAGGACCGACGCGCGTAGTTGTGGCTCACGAAAACATCACCGCCCGCATTAGGGCGGAAGCCGAGCTGGAAAAATCCCTCCGCGCTCTGCTAGACAGCTCCCGTCTAGCAGGCATGTCAGAAGTTGCCACCAGTGTGCTTCACAACGTTGGCAATGTCCTCAACAGTGTGAACATCTCCTGCTCCGTGGTCTCCGACCTCGTCCGCAAATCTCGGATCGTCAGCGTGGCAAAAACAGCGGATCTTCTCCATCAGCACGAAGCGGATCTAGCATCGTTTTTCGGCGCCCATGGAACCGGCCGGAATCTGCCTGGCTATCTCACACAGCTCTCCGCGCGTCTTTCCACTGAGCAGTCGATGATTCTCACGGAGTTAGGTCTGCTAGATCGCAACATTGAGCACATCAAGGATATCGTTTCCGCCCAACAGAACCACGCGAAGAACCTTGGCGGCATCCGTGAAACGCTGCCGCTGGATTCACTGGTGGAAGACGCTCTGCGCATGAACAGCACCGCCTTGACCCGGCATCACATCGAGGTGATCCGCAATTTCTGCGAACTGCCACCGATCCGGTTAGAAAAACACAAGGTGCTGCAAATTCTAGTGAATCTGCTGCGCAATGCCAAGCATGCGCTCCGCGACAACGAAAACTCGGATCGCCGCATGACCATCAGCATCACCCGTCACAACGATCACGCCGCAGTGAGCGTGAGCGACAACGGAGTCGGCATCACCGCGGATGATCTGACCCGGGTTTTCTCGCATGGTTTCACCACCAAGCAGGATGGACACGGCTTCGGACTGCACAGCGGTATTTTGGCAGCGCAGGAAATGGGCGGGAGTCTAACTGCGCATAGCGATGGCCCCGGGCTAGGTGCCACCTTCACTCTCGAACTCCCGCTCATCGCAGCGGAAACACCCATCCATTGATGAAGACTTTCTCACATACCGACTCGCTGACTCCACCGCCCTGCGTTGCAGGCTTGGAAGTCAACCACCGGATCCTAGTGGTGGATGACAACGAGGCTATTCATGACGATTTCCGGAAAATTCTCGAAACCCGTTTAGAAGAAGAGGGTTTTAACACAACGGAAGCGAAAATGTTCGGCTCCGACATCGGCGGGGTCTCGCGTGTCGATTTTGATCTAGCATTCGCAACCCAAGGCGCACAAGCCTTGCAGCTGGTAGAAACGGCGGTGGCATCTGAACAGCGGTTTTCCTTGGTTTTCATGGACGTGCGCATGCCGCCAGGTTGGGACGGCTTGGAAACCGCACGCCGAGTCTGGGATGTCGATCCAGATTTACAGATCGTGATTTGCACCGCCTATTCCGATAAATCATGGGAGGAAATGATGGTGCAAATCCGCAATCCCGAGCGACTCCTCATTCTCAAAAAACCCTTCGATGCGATCGAAGTGCTGCAACTGGCACACGCACTAACTGAAAAGTGGTCGCTGCTACAAGCCGCTCGGCGCAATCTCATCGAGCTGGAAGATACTGTCACCGCCCGCACCCGTGAACTCATCGCAGCAAACGAGCTGCTAGAATCCGAGACGGCTCGTCACAAAGCTGCGACGGAGCGCGTCCGCGAGCAGGCCATGTTATTGGAAAAAGCCCGCGATGCGATCATCGTTTGGGATCTTGATGACACCGTTTGTTTCTGGAATCACGGTGCCGAATGCCTGTATGGCTGCTCCTCAGAACACGCAATTGGCCGGAAATTCAGCGATCTAATAGAATACGGCGAGACAGACGAAACCCTCCGCGATGCGACTAAAACTCTAATTGAAAAAGGCATGTGGTTCGGCGAACTCTCGCGGGAAACTAGCGATGCGCAGGTTGTCACCGCCGAGTGCAGCTGGACTCTCGTGCTCGATGATCAGGGCCGCCCGCAATCGATTCTGGGAATCCATACTGACATCACCGCAAAAAAACAGCTAGAAGCGAATTGCCTGCGCACCCAACGCATCGAAAGCATCGGCACGCTTGCTGGCGGCATCGCTCACGATCTCAATAACATTCTTCATCCCATCACTCTAGCGATGGATTTCATCCGCGGTCAGCTTCCAGATCCAGCGAGTCGAAGCATGCTCGATCTTGTGACCGAGAACGCCAAGCGCGCGGCTTCACTGGTGAAACAAGTGCAGTCGTTTTCCCGTGGCGAGGAAGGCGAACGCGTTTCTATCCGACCGGTGGCGATCGCTCAGGAAATCGCCCGCATCGTGCGTGAAACTTTCCCTAAAAACATCGAACTCCGGCTGCTTTTCCCAACTGTTCCCCCGTCGCTGATTGGCGATTCCACTCAACTCCATCAGGTCCTACTGAATCTTTGCGTCAATGCGCGCGACGCCATGCCAAACGGCGGCGTTCTAACGATTGGCGTCGGCGAAACGGAAATCGACGAAGCTCGCGCGGCGATGCATCCCGGCGAGCTGGTTGGCCGTCACGTGGTTCTAACGGTAAGCGATACCGGCACTGGCATCCCACGCGCACTGCACGAGAGGATTTTTGATCCTTTTTTCACCACCAAGGCACAAGGATGCGGTACGGGCATCGGCTTAGCCACCACTCTCAGTATCGTGCGCAGCCATAACGGTTTCATCACTCTGAAATCCGCTGTAGGAACTGGCACGACCTTCCGCGTCTTCTTCCCCGCAGCGGCATCAGAAGCGAGCCCAATCCGTCAATCCACCGTCGTCAGTGCAGCTGGCCTTGTACGAGGTAACGGCGAGATGATTCTAATCGTCGATGATGAGGAGACGATTCTCAAACTCATGCGCCACACTCTCGAAGCGTCTGGCTACCGCGTCCTCACCGCGTCTAACGGAGAAGAAGGGTGGCAGACCTTCATGCGTCAACCCGATGAAATCGATGCCGTAATCACCGACATGGCGATGCCCGTCATGGATGGCCCGGAAATGGTCGCCGCCCTGAAACAACTCAAGCCCGACGTCAAAGTCATCGCCATCTCCGGTATGGCCACCGAGGCGAGCATCGCTAGAATTACCCGCCTTGGCGCCGCGGGCCTCATTTCCAAGCCATTCGCCGCCTCGATAATCCTGCAGACACTGCGAGATGTGCTTGGCCAAACCCCCGATCTAACCGATTTGAATCATGAATAGCCCTATTCAAGACTCACCATATTCCAATCTGACTTTGGATACAAATCACCGCGTCCTCATCGTGGACGACAACCTCGCGATCCATGACGATTTCCGCAAAATCCTCGGAATCGATGCCGCTGAGGCAGAATTTGATGTCGAAGAACAGGCATTTTTCGGTAGCACTAACAGCCCGATGCTGTGCTTCGGATTCGAGCTGGATTTCGCCTCGCAGGGCGATCAGGCGCTCGATCTGGTCACTAAATCCACTGCGGCTGGAAGACCGTATTCCGTGGTTTTCATGGATGTGCGCATGCCGCCAGGCTGGGATGGAATCGAAACGACGGCCCGATTGTGGGAAGTCGATCCAGATCTCCAAGTCGTTATTTGCACCGCCTACTCGGACTATTCGTGGGAAAAGATGATCTCGCGCCTGGGAAACTCTGATCGACTTCTGATCCTGAAAAAACCATTCGACACCATCGAGGTGTTCCAGCTCACCCACGCGCTGAGCACCAAGTGGTCGCTCCAACTTGCGGCACGGTGCCACACTGAATACCTAACCATCGCAGTTAGCAAGCGGACCTGCGAACTCGAACAGGAAATAACCGTGCGCAAGCGCAGCGAAGAGGCCCTCAAGTTCACCCAACTCGCGGTGGATCACGCCTCAGATGCCATGTATTGGATCGCCGCGGACTCGCGTCTGACCTATGTTAATGCGGCTCTTTGCAAGTCACTCGGCTATTCTGCCGATGAACTCGGTGAATTGAGCGTGCTCGACATCGCACCCACCCTCTGTGTTGACGGCTGGACGTCCCTTTGGAATAGTCTGCGCCACGAACTACAGCGCACCATCGAGGCTCGCCATCTCACCAAAGATGGTCGCGAGATCCCGATCGAACTTACTTTGAATTTCTTCAACTTCGATGGTCGCGAATTCATCTGCGCAGATGCACGGAACATCACTCGCCGCCATCAAATCCTGCTCGAGCTCGCTGAGGCCCGCGATGTCGCCCTCGAAGCTTCACGGCAAAAAAGCCAGTTCCTCGCCAACATGAGCCACGAGATCCGCACGCCCATGAACGGCGTGGTCGGCATGGGCGAACTCCTTCTCCACACCAATCTCAATCGCGAGCAGCGCGAATATGTCGATGTCATCCGCAGTAGCGCTGATCACCTGTTAGGAATTATTAACGACATTCTGGACTCATCCAAGATCGACTCCGGCCAGATGAAGTTTGAAAACGCCCACTTCGAGCTCGGCCACATTGTCGAGGGCACGTTAGATCTCGTCGCACCCGCAGCCCGCGCCAAGGGCCTCGAACTCGCTGGCTGCCTGCCACCAGAGGGCTGCAATGCCCTGCGCGGTGATGCCGGACGGCTGAAACAAGTTCTCACCAATATGATTGGCAATGCGGTGAAATTCACCGACCAAGGAGAAGTCTCGCTAACCGTCTCCTTGCTTGAGGAAACTCCAGATGACGTGCTGCTCAACTTCTCGATCCGCGACACCGGCATCGGCATCGATGCGGCATGCCAAGATTATATCTTCGAGCCGTTTCATCAGGCGGACGAGTCTAACACCCGAAAACACGGCGGCACCGGACTTGGACTGACCATTTGCCGACAGATTATCGCGGCGATGGGCGGCCAACTCGGCGTGAACAGCGAGCCTGGCGTCGGTTCCGAGTTCTGGTTCACGCATATTCCCTCGCTAGATTTTTGAATTTCCCTAGAGCCGTATGGGTTTAAAC
>ENA-OFCF01000936-OFCF01000936.1-metagenomes-genome-assembly--contig:-NODE-936-length-11965-cov-4.099076_pt1 | contig 11965 bp, 12 predicted proteins | sample MGYA00153387_OFCF01 | MGnify analysis MGYA00153387
AAGTTGCCCAGGCTTTTCGACATCTTCTCGTTGTCAACCCGCACAAATCCGTTGTGCATCCAGAACCGCGCCAGCGGCTTGCCGTTCGCGGCTTCGCTCTGGGCGATTTCGTTTTCGTGGTGCGGGAACTGCAAGTCGGCACCGCCGCCGTGGATGTCAAAGCTCTCTCCCAACAGAGCGCAGCTCATGGCTGAGCATTCAATGTGCCAGCCGGGGCGTCCTTTGCCAAAAGGACCATCCCACTTGGCGTCATCGGGCTCGCTTGGTTTGGCGGATTTCCACAGTACAAAGTCCAGCGGATCACTTTTGCCGTCGTCCACCGCAACTCGCTCGCCGGCTTGCAATTCGTCGAGCGACTTGCCGGAGAGTTTTCCATACCCGGGGAACTTGCGTACCGAAAAATTCACATCGCCGTTGCTGGCTTGATATGCCAGGCCTTTGTCAATGAGCTGTTGTGTGATGCCCAGCATTTGCGGCACATAGTCTGTGGCGCGGGGATCGTGGTCAGGACGCTGAATGCCCAGCGCATCGTAGTCGCGATACATCTCGGCGACCATGCGCTGGGTCAGCTCCTTGATGGTTTCGTTATTTTTGACCGCACGGGCAATAATTTTGTCGTCAATGTCCGTGATGTTTCGGACAAAGTTCACCTGCAGGCCGCCGATACGCAGCCAGCGCTGAATGACGTCAAAGGCAACCGCCGAGCGGGCGTGGCCAATATGGCACAAATCGTAGACCGTGATTCCGCACACGTACATCCGCACCTGGCCCTCAATCAATGGCAAAAATGGCTCCACACGCCGGCTCAGCGTGTTGTAAATCCGAAGGGTCATGGGCGGTATAAAAGGGGCGGGTTTGCGGCGCTGGGTGGGGCTGCTTTTGGGGTCGTGAAACTATACCCCTCGGCTACAATATGGCAGTATAGCCAGCCACAACCACGGTTAAAAAAGCGAAAAATTAATGAATAGGATTTCGGCCATGAATGCTTCGCTCTCTCGCACTTTCTACAGGTCTGGCAACGCCCAAGCCGGAGCTGTCGCGTTAGCCCTTGCTTTGTTGGGTACATTTTCAATACCTTCGGCCTATGCAGATGAGTACAGCGACGTTAACGCCCTTGTGCGCGCTGGAAAGATGGGTGAGGCGCTGACCAAAGCCGATCAGTACCTTGCAGCCAAGCCGCGCGACCCGCAAATGCGTTTTCTTAAAGGTGTGATTCAAACCGAAGCCGGCAAACCTGCGGAAGCAATTGCCACCTTCACGCAAATCACCCAGGACTACCCGGAATTGCCCGAGCCGTACAACAACCTGGCCGTGCTGTACGCAGGCCAAAGCCAGTTCGACAAAGCACGCGCTGCTTTGGAAATGGCGATCCGAACCAACCCCAGCTACGCCACAGCGCACGAAAACCTGGGCGACGTTTATGCCAAGCTGGCCAGCCAGGCCTACAGCAAGGCACTGCAACTCGACAGCGGCAATGCCAGCTTGCAGCCCAAGTTAACGTTGATCCGGACCCTGTTCGCCCCGGACGTGCGTGCGCAAAAATCTGCGCCCAGCGCGGTAGCGGCCGGTCCAGTGACTGCCCTGCCCACCCCCGCTGCTAAACCACCAATGGCTGCACCTGCAGCGACTGCGCCATCAATGGCGGCCGCACCTGCTCCGGCGGTACCAGCAACACCGGCAGCAGCCGCTTCAGGTGATAAAGAAATTGAAGCGGCAGTTCGCGCATGGGCCGCCGCCTGGTCAGCAAAAGATATCAGCGGATATTTGGCTGCATATGGCAAGGATTTCGACACCCCAGGCAGCCAGTCGCGCAAGAATTGGGAAGAAGACAGGCGTGCCCGCATTGTTGGCAAGTCCAGCATCAGCGTGAAGTTAAACGACCTGGTCATCAGCAACAACGGTACAAAAGCCACCGCTAAATTCAAGCAAACCTACGTTGCTGATTCTTTAAACGTCTCCAGCCGTAAAACGCTTGATCTTGTAAAGTCTGGTGAGCGCTGGGTAATTGTGCGGGAATCGACTGGTTGAGCCCGAGCGCCGGACCCTTCGCCGAACTGGCCGGCACACACCTTGCATTTTTTAAATATTGTCCAGCGCCATGAATCGACCTACCCGAGCGATGCACGCGGCGCTCACAGCGCTGCTTTCAATAGCCTGCGCCATTGCGCTGGCAAGCATTGGCAACTTGGCGCACGCAGCCAATAAAAAACCTGAAAACACCCGCAAAAGCGCCAAGCGGATTGCAGACGCTAATCTCGACGGCCAGGCCGAAGCGCGGCTGATTGAAATCTACAGACTTATTGGTCAGCTTAAAACGCGGCCTGCGCTGGCGCTGGCTGAAAAATTGGTGAAGGAACATCCCAATTTTCAGTTGGCCCAGCTGGTTTATGGCGATTTGCTGACCGCCCAGCAGCGGCCCGTGCGGATGCTGGGCAACGTGGCAGACACTCTGGCTGAATCGAATGCAACGCAATTGATGGAGCTGCGAAAAGAGTCACTGCTTCGCATTCAAGCACTGCAAGCCAAACCCGCGCCCGGCACCTTGCCGTCGCAGTTTTTAACCCTGTCGCCACAAAACAAACACGCCATTGCCATCGATACTTCACGCGCCAGGCTGTATCTGTTCGAAAACACTGCCAATGGCATGGCGCTGATTGGCGACTATTACATCTCGGTAGGCAAGTCCGGAATTGAAAAAGCCATAGAAGGCGACTTTCGAACGCCACTCGGGATCTATTTTGTGACCAGCAACCTGAACCCAAAATCCCTCAAAGACTTTTATGGTTCCGGCGCGCTTCCCATCAACTACCCCAACCAGCTGGACCTCAAGCGGGGAAAAACAGGCAGCGGAATTTGGCTGCACGGCACTCCGCCTGATCAATTCTCGCGCGCGCCTTTGTCCACCGACGGCTGCGTGGTACTGGCCAATCCGGACCTTGAACGCATCATCCGAACAGTACAGATTCGCACCACACCGGTAGTCATTGCAAAAAGCCTGCAATGGGTCGCTCAGCACACCTTAAAAACCGACAGTGCTACTTTTGAAGAGCACTTTCATGGCTGGGCAGCGGCCAAATCAAGCACCGACGTGACACGGCTGCTCAGTTGGTACAGCCCGGAATTCAGTAGTTTTGGCAAATCCCTCACCCAGTGGGCACCCACCCTTCAAGGCGAACTCAATAAGTCAGCTGGCCGTGGTGTGCAAGTCAAAGACGTGTCGTACCTTCGATGGAAAGACGCATCAGACACGATGGTGGTAACCTTCGCCGAACTTAATCGCGGCAGCGCAGTAGGCGTTGTCAAGCGCCAGTACTGGACTCGCCAAGGCAGCCAGTGGAAAATCTTTTTTGAAGGAGTAATTGGATAATGCCATCGACATTTTTTACCCGCCGCTTCGCGGTAGTGGCTGCTTTCGGCCTTGCCACACTTTTTGCCAGCGGCGCATTTGCGCAAGCCGCACCAAAAGTCAAATTCACCACCAGCGAAGGTGACTTTACAGTCGAAGTCTACCCGGACAAGGCCCCCAAAACCGTGGCTAACTTTTTGCAGTACGTCAAAGACAAGCACTACGACGGCTTGATTTTTCACCGCGTGATCAGCAACTTCATGGTGCAAGGTGGCGGCTTTGACGCCGACTACAAACAAAAGGCCACGCGCCCACCTGTGGCGCATGAAGGACAAGAAGCGCTAGCCAAAGGCGGCCAAAAAAACGTGGAAGGCACGCTGGCCATGGCCCGCACCAATGACCCCAACTCTGCGTCGTCGCAATTTTTTATCAACGTCAAAGACAACGCATTTCTAGACCCCACAGTTATCCCGCCTGGCGACCCCGTACCCAAATTTGAATATGGCGGCCGCGTGTACGAAAACACGCCGCGCGCGCAACTGCTGGGCGCCTCGCAGCTGTTCGGCTACACGGTGTTTGGCAAAGTCACCAGCGGTATGGACGTGGTCAATAAAATCAAAGGCATGCCCACTGGCGCTGGCGGCCCGTTTCCAACCGATGTCCCCAAGACGCCTATCGTTATTAAATCCGCAAGCCTTCTTAACTAACCTTTTTTTAAAGAACTACCATGAGCAATCCAAAAGTCGAACTCCACATCACCGGACACGGCGTTATCACGCTTGAGCTTGACGCGGCCAAGGCGCCAAAAACCGTTGCCAACTTTTTAAGCTATGTCAACAAGGGCCACTATGCAGGTACCGTGTTTCACCGCGTGATTCCTGGCTTCATGGTGCAGGGCGGCGGATTTGCCGTTGGCATGAAGCAAAAAGACACTGATGCAAATATTGAGAACGAAGCGACGAACGGTTTGAAAAACGACAAGTACACCGTGGCCATGGCGCGTACCAACGAGCCGCACTCGGCCAGTTCGCAGTTTTTTATCAACGCATCAAACAACGGTTTTTTAAACCACACCGCGCCAAACGGCTCAGGCTGGGGCTATGCCGTTTTCGGAAAAGTTGTGAGCGGCATGGACGTGGTTGACAAGATTGAAGGCGTGAAAACCGGCAACAAAGGCGGCCACGGCGATGTACCCGTCACAGACGTGATCATTGAAAAGGCTGTTGCCCTCTAGCCATGGCTACCCCCGAGTTGATTGCTGAGCCGTCGTGGCGCACCATCGACTTTATTTCTGACCTGCACTTGCAGGCCAGCGAAGCCGCCACCTTTGATGCGTGGCGGCATTACATGCAATCCACATCGGCTGATGCGGTTTTTATCCTCGGCGATTTGTTTGAGGTGTGGGTCGGGGACGATGCCTTGCAACCCGCAAGCTTTGAGGCACAGTGCGCGCAAGTCATTCAAGAAACGTCGGCCCGCGTGCCGACTTTTTTCATGCATGGCAACCGCGATTTTTTAGCTGGCCAGGCACTTATGCAGGCCTGCAACTCCACGCTGCTGGCAGACCCCACGGTGCTAATTTTTAACGCACAGCGCCGGCTGCTCTCACACGGTGATGCGCTTTGTGTTGACGACACGGCGTATATCGCTTTTCGCCAGCAGGTGCGCAGCGAAACATGGCAGCAGATGTTTTTAGCCAAGCCACTGGCTGAACGCCAAAAAATTGCACGCGGGCTGCGCCAGCAAAGCGAGGCGGCAAAGAAATCAGCCCTTGACTACGCCGATCTTGACACTGCACTGTCCATAGCTTGGTTGCGTTCGGCCAACGCCACGACGCTGATTCACGGCCACACGCACAAGCCGCGCGAGCACACGCTGCAGGGTGGCATGCAGCGTGTGGTGCTAAGTGACTGGGATGTGCAGGCCACACCGCCCAGAGCCGAAGTGCTGCGCCTGACGGCAGGCGGGCTACAGCGCATCGCTCTGCTCTAGATCAATGCCATGTTCGGCTGGCTACAAAACCGATTTGCGCCCACGCGTCACATACCCGACGCGCTGTGGTACGGCACACTTGGGCACTACCCGTTTTTAGCGGCTCACCGAGATTTTGACGTAAGCCACTTGCGCCAATTAACAGCGCAGTTTTTAGCGCAAAAAGAGTTCAGCGGTGCGCATGGCCTGGTGGTAACAGACGCCATGGCGGTGGCTGTGGCGGCGCAAGCGTGTCTGCCGGTTTTGCATCTGGGCTTGAAGCTATACGACGACTTTGAGGGTATCGTCATTCACCCTGGTGCCATGCTCGCCAGGCGCAGCGTGGTCGATGCGGCCGGCGTGTTGCACCACTACCGTGAAGCCCTGGTTGGGGAGGCCATGCAAGGCGGGCCAGTCACGCTGAGCTGGGAAGACGTCGCGGCATCTGGCGCTTCGGCAAGCCAAGGCCACAGTGTGGTCATTCATGAGTTCATTCACAAAATAGACATGCGCACGGGCAGCGCCAACGGCTGCCCGCCCCTGCCCACCCGCGCTGCCCGGGCGCATTGGCAAACCACCATGCAGGCCGCATTTGAAGACTTCAATACGCGCGTTGTGATGACAGAGCGCTTTGGCGCAGAAGCACCCTGGCTCGATGCGTACGGTGCAACGGCACCAGCCGAATTTTTTGCAGTGGCGGCCGAGGCGTACTTTGTGAACCCTGAGCGCTTTGCGCAAAACTGCGCGGCGCTACAACCAATTTTTGACGCCTTTTTTAAGACAAATAGGCCTTTGGTTCAAGGCGCGCTTTAATACGGGCGCTGGCAGCTCCTAAAATAATAGCGTTTGAGATGCGATCTTTATTCCGTTTGGCGCACCGAACAAAGTATGTAATTATTTTTGATGGTTTTTAACCCCTTCTGCCCGCCGCCATCGTTTAAGTCATCTCCAACCTTTTTAACGGAGCTTTCATGAACTTCAAACTTTGCGCGCTTTCGTTGCTTCTGGCAAGCGCAGCCCTGCCCGCCTTGGCTGTTGGCCACCTGGCCGACATCACCGTTATTGACCGCAACACAGGCGCAACGCTGCCGGTGTACAGCCACCGGGGCGAATATTGGGTGGCTGGCACACCCGGTGCGCGCTATGCCATTTCAGTGCGCAGCAAGCTGGGCCAACGCCTGATGGCCGTGCCTGCGGTAGACGGCATCAACGTGCTTAGCGGCCAAACCGCTGCGTGGGACCAGTCGGGCTATGTGTTTACAAGCTACAGCCGCTACCAGATTACGGGCTGGCGCAAAAGCGATTCGGAAGTTGCTGCGTTTGAGTTTGCCCCCGCAAGCGATTCCTACGCGGGCCTGACGGGCAGGCCCGCAAACGTAGGCGTGATTGGCGTGGCGCTGTTTCGGGAAAAGCAGCAACCGTTGCCTGAACCGTACCACTACCCAAACTCCACCCCAAACTTGAGAAAAAATGAAAAAAGCGACGAGTCAGCGTCCGCAAAATCAAGGGCGGCACCGGAGCCTGCAGCCCCAGCGGCGCGCAGCAGGCAAGAGTCCAGCGGCCTGGCAGACTCTGAAACCAGTACAAGCCGCCGTAGCGCGCCGCAAGGCAGTGCCAAGCTGGGCACAGCCCACGGCCAACGCGAAAACTCGGTTGTCAGTTCCACAACTTTTGAGCGTCAGAATTTACAGCCCGATGAAGTGGTGCTCATACGCTATGACAGCCGCGCCAACCTGGTCGCACTCGGCGTGATTCGGCTGATGCATCAACCTGCACCCAGTGCGTTTCCTGACTCGCCAACCGCTTATGCTCCGGGTTTTGTACCCGACCCGCCGCATCGCCGCTATTGATAGAGGCCAGTCTGCATAATGCGTTAAATGCTACTTAAAGCGCTGCCGATTGAAAGCCTTGAGCCCAGCGACCACATGCTGATGCAGCAATACGCCAGTGGCCAAGTAGCAGCCTTCGACACGCTTTACACCCGGCACGCGCTGGGTGTATGGCGCTATGTTTTCAGAAGCGTTCGAGACACTGCCGTGGCGGACGATTTACTACAAGACGTGTGGTTTGCGGTGGCCCGCCAAGCCGTTACCTACCAGACCACTGCACGCTTTAAAACCTGGCTGTTCACGCTCGCGCACAACCGGAAAGTTGATTACTTTCGCAGCGTTAAAAACCATGCGAGTCTGGATGAAGAACGCAGCGACGACATGACCCTTGCCGATACGCTGGCCGCCGATTCAGGCTTTGGCCCGGTGCGGCAATTGCAGTCGCGTGAGCAAGGTGCGGCATTGATTGCGGCAGTTGAGCAATTGCCGCCCGAACAACGCGACGCTTTTTTACTGCAAGCCGAGGGCGACATGTCGGTTGAAGAAATCGCCACGGCCTGCGGCGTGAGTTTTGAAACCGCCAAAAGCCGCCTGCGCTACGCGCGCAGCCGCTTGCGCCAACTGCTTGAAGACTTTGCATGAGCACTCCCCGCCCGCCAGACAACGCCGATCGCCCTGACGACTTAAAGCAGCGCTACCTGCAAGCAAGCGCAGCGCAAACCGTTGGCCCCAGCGAGCGCGTACGCCGGGCTGCGCTTGACCATGCGCAAATGCTGGCAGCAAGTGCGTCGCCTGTAGCTCCACCGCAGGCCAAGCCAACGGCAGCCAACCGATGGAATTTCACGCTGGTGGCCAGCGTCGCCATTGCAGGCGTCAGCGCACTGCTGGCGCTGCAGTTTGACCGCAGCGACAGCGAAGACAAAGCCGTGGTGCTGGGCACGCCATCTGTAACCGCACCGCCGGTTGCGGCGCAGCCAGCGCCAGTGCGGTCGCCAGATTTGAACGCAAGAACATCAGCAGCTGATGCAGCAAATAAATCAGTGGCTGAATCAGCAGATCAATCGGCAGCTCAATCCGCGCCTGAATCGCCCGCTGTGCCAGCAGCCAGGCCGGCCGCGAAAGCGCAGGCGCCGAAGCCCACAGCAGCACCAAATTTAAAAGAGCCACCCACCGAAGCCCTTGCACGTCCTGCTCCTGCTCCTGCTCCTGCTGCCCCTTTGGTGAAATCTGAATCAGAAAGTCAGTCAGAAAAGGCCTCCGTAGAAAGACCTTTTCAAGCCACGCCGCCAACTGCACAAAAAAGGGCTGAGCGGGTAGCCGATGCTGAGGTCAGCGCGCAGCCGACCGCCCGGATGCAAGGCGCAGAACCAGGTACGCCATCGGCAGAAATGAAAAGCCGTGCAGCGGCTGTGCAAAGCAGCGCGCTGCGCAATGCAGCCAGCTCAGGTCAAATGGCACCACTGGAGCAGGCACTTCAACAAGCGACAGCAGCGCAAATCAATGCGCGCGACGACAGAGGCCGCACCCCATTGATGCTGGCAACGCTCGGCGGGCACATTGGCGCGGTACAGCGGCTGCTGACTGCAGGCGCAGACCCAATCCTTCAGGACGCGCAAGGCAACACTGCCAGACAGATGGCGCAGCAGCTGGGCTACACCATAATTGAAAATTTACTGAGAAAACAGCCTTTAGCCCAATAAATACGGGCGCAAGCAGCTATTAACACTGTAGCACTTAAATATTGCATCCGCGCGCACGGGGTGCGTCAGGCCGGCTTATTTACGCAGCTTGCCGTCACGGCCAATGATGGTCACATCCACCGATGGTTCAACGCGCCTCTGGATGGCGGAGTAATTCACGACGTGGTCGCCCAAGTCGAAACGGCCCAAACCGATCAATGACGCCAGCACTTTTTCACGTGTCGGGTTGGTACCCGAGCGGCGCAGTGCCTCTACCAACACTTTGGCGGTCATGTACCCCTCCAGCCCTGCAAAGTTGACTTTGGTTTGTGGCGCGAATTTTTTAATGTCCTCCTGGTAGTCACGCACAATTTTGCGGTTGTTTGCGTACGGGTACGGCACGGCTTGGGAAAACACCACACCGGTCGCACTTTCCTCGCCAATTTTTTTGACCAGGGTCTCCCAGTTGTTGATGCTGAAGGTGTAGCGTGTCACGCCCCGGCTCACGTTTTGCGCAAGCGCTTGCATCGCCATCGGAAACGTTGGGCCAACGGCAAACGTAAATACGGCGTCAGGCCTGAGCAGCGCCACTTTGGCTGCCGCTTGCTTGATCAGTTGCACTTGCGCGTCTTCAGCCGGAATAATGTCAAACCCAACCGCGCCGACATACTCAAGCCCGGCATCATTAACGATTTTTTCAAAAATTGGCGTGAACAGTGGCCCCTGGGATGTGTTGTAGAAGAAGTAAGCCACACGCTTTTGCCCTACGGCTTTCATCTGGTGGGCAAGCGCAGCAATTTCGTCTTCATAGGTGGAGCGAAGGGGAAAAACATTAGCGCCTGAAAGCACCTTGGCATCGCCCGTAAAAGGCCCCACCACTGCGGTCTGCGCGTCCGTCAAAAGGCCATCTTTGATCAACCCCGCTGTGCCCGGCGTGCCCTGCGGAGACACCAAAGCCAGCACCTTGTCGTTCTCAATCAGCTCACGCGCGCTGGTGACAACTGCTGCAGGCTTGAACTCATCGTCGCGAAAAATCACGCGAAGCTTTTGACCATTTACGCCACCCGCGTCATTGATGCGCTTAAGGTAGAGATCAAACCCTTCAGAAGCGCCAATGGTGCTGGGCGAGGCAATCGGGCTTTTCAACGAGCCGAGCCGGCCAATCAAAAGCTCGGCAGCCTGAAGATTGCTGCCTGCAAAAAAACCGACAAAGCCCACACTGGCAAGCATCTTGAGTACAAAATTAAACTGCATGGTGTCTCCTTAATTAAATTAATACATCTTGTAAGCATTTATCATGCCAAGTAGATTGACTTAAAGTGCTTTATTACCCATCACAAGTCTTTCCCCAAGCAGGTTGTCAAACTTATGAAAATCGCCGCCACCGGCGCTTTTAAAAGCGCACTGATCTCGTTTTTTTTCCTCCTTTTGCTGGTACTTTCCATGCCCAACCCCGCCCACGCCATTGAAGAGCCCGACTACACCGTGGTGCAAAAAACCGAGGTGTTTGAGGTGCGCAAATACGCGCCGTATCTGGTTGCTGAAGTGTTGGTGCCCGGCCCGGCCAGCGAGGCAGGCAGCCAGGGGTTTAGCTTGCTCGGTGGCTATATCTTTGGCAAAAACAAGGGCGAGCGCAAATTGGAGATGACCGCGCCCGTCACGCAAACCCCAGTAGAGCCGCCCGCCCCAGTCAAGCTCGATATGACAGCGCCCGTGACCCAAGCCGCTGCGCCCGGTGGGTTTTTAGTGCAGTTCGTGATGCCCAAGGGCTACACGCTGGCCACGCTGCCAGAGCCGCTTGACGCGCGCGTCAAATTGCGCGAAGTGCCCGGTAAAAGCGTTGCCGTGATTCGCTTTTCAGGCAGCTGGTCGCAAAGCCTGTACAACGAGAAGCTGGAGTTGCTGAAAACCGCGCTGGCCACAGCCAACATCGCAACGCAAGGCGAGCCGGTATCTTCGCGCTACAACAGCCCGTTTTCATTGCCCTTCATGCGGCGCAATGAAATTTGGCTAAATTTACGTTAATTCTGTGTTAATTTTTCGTTAATTTAATATTAAATTGGTCTGTAGCCCAATAAATACGGGCGCAAGCAGCTACGAATTTAGTATTTTTACGCGCCTCGGCTTCTGCAGGCATCATGGCTTTTTGGCTTGCTCAATGGTGATGGGCGCGCCGTAAGGTGCCGGGCCGGTTTGGGCAAATACGCTGCTGACCAAAAAGCCACTGGCCAAAGCAATTGCTGCTATGAGTTCGCGTGCGGATTTTATTTTTAAGCTTCTAAAAATTTTGACCTGAATGTTCAGGTCGTTTTGCCAAGCATTGCGATATAGCCCTGCCTGCAAAACTGCTGCTGATGTTGGCACAGCCGCTAAAAATGAAACGGTGAAAACCATAAAGACTGAGGCGCTGGATCAGATTAAACGCCCGATGTGTATCCGCGCCCACAACAATGCTAAACGCCGTGATGACTTTGATCACCTTTACTAATAACGGTGTTTCTTTAGTTGATCTGTTTAACCATGCACAGCTTGCGCCACCACATCGGCCAGCCAGGCGTTCAAGCTTTTGCCTTGCGACGCGGCAGACACTGCAGCACGCTCGTGCAGCACAACGGGCAAGCGCACCATCAGCTTGCCGGAATAGCTTTTACGCGGCTCAACGCCGTCTTCATGGCACATGTCGAGGAATACCTTGAGCGAAATTTTGCCTTCGCGTTTGAGAGATTTGACGTCAAAAGCATAAAACTCAGCGCCGCCATTCAGGTCAACAAATTCACCGCGAAACTGGTTTGTCTCAGGATCAAAAGCTATCAGGGCTTTGTAGCCATCAATTTCCATCACGTTTTTCATGGGGTTACTCCGTTCGCTTCAAACCATTTACGTATATTTTCAACTGCCGCCTTGTCGGTATCGGGCGAAGGATGAGGTCGGTGGAAAACACGCCGATCATCGAATAGTTTTACACCTACCCGCGAGCCTTCTCGCTCGGTAATATCAGCACCCAAAGCTTGCAGCAGAGCTTCAATATCGCACCACTTGATGCCGCCCGATACTGGGCGTGCAAAGATGAGTTCAAGTGTTTTCTGATGTTTACGCTAGATTCGAAATGACACTACTTTTTAGTGTCTGTAGTTTTCTCA
>ENA-OFCF01000939-OFCF01000939.1-metagenomes-genome-assembly--contig:-NODE-939-length-11951-cov-15.503531_pt1 | contig 11951 bp, 9 predicted proteins | sample MGYA00153387_OFCF01 | MGnify analysis MGYA00153387
CAGGCCATTCAAAGCTTTGGCGACTGGATTGTGCGCCGTATCAGCCACAAATAACTGGTGCTCCAAGCCCCAAAAAGCCCCGCAGGTTTTAAGCCTGCGGGGCTTTTTTAATGGGCGCCTGGTGCGGGTGAAAGTTCGTGAGGTTCTGCGCGAACACTTCGCAGCATTCGCTCAATCCTGCGAGCTGGGTGCAAGCTGCTCGCGCAGCGTCTGCAGTATTTCTTCTGACAGCTCGGGGTTGCCTGCCGCCGTTGCACGGGCGAGCACCAAGGCCCCCACCATGCTGCTCAGTGTGGAGATGGTCTGCGCGCGTCTTTCCGTGTTGTCGCCTTCTATGACACGCATAAACCGCTGAATATTGCGCTCTACCCCCTGGGCAAACACTTCAGACATTGCGGGGCCGGCACGCGCTGCATCCGTGGCCAAGGCGGCTGCCGGGCAGCCTTGGCCGGGTTGATCGCGGTGGCTGGTTGACAGATAACCATGAACCAGAGCCCGGAAGTGGTCTGCCGTGGTGATGTCTGCAGGGGTGTCTGTGTCTGCAGTGGCACAGCCGGTGTGCTCCAGAGCATCCAGTGGTGTGATCGTCCATTCAAAAGCGCGCAAACACGCCTCGCGTGCCAGCGCGTCTTTGGATTCGAAGTGCCGGTACAAACCACCGTGCGTTAACCCGGCATCGCGTGTGATCTCGGCGACGCCCACGCCATCCAGCCCTTTTTCTCGGTAGAGGCGAGCCGCTGCATCCACGATGCCTGCGCGGTTCTCTGCGGCCTGTGTTTTGCTCACTTTCATAAGTTAGATGATAACCATCATCTAAACTCATTTATGATGATTGCCATCATCAATAAGACCGGGCACACGAGACGTGCCTGGCAAGACAGGCGAAAGGCGCAGTATGAACAGGCGTGTTGTCATTACGGGCATGGGGCTGGTATCTCCTTTGGGCTGCAATGTGGAGCTGGCATGGAAGCGGCTGCTGGCAGGCCAGTCGGGTGTGCGCACCCTGGATCCTTTACTGGGTGCAGGCACGGGTGTTGCCGTTGCGGGGCGTGTGCCCGGACTGGATGAAGACGCTGAGGCAGGGTGGAATCCTGAGGCAGTCATTGCAGCCAAAGAGCTGCGGCGCATGGATCGTTTCATTGCATTTGCGCTAGGCGCTGCAGACCAGGCCATCGCGCAAGCGCAATGGAGCCCTCAGACAGCGCTGCAGCAAGAGCGCTCGGCCACTGTCATTGGCTCGGGTGTCGGGGGCTTTAGCACGATTGCAGAGGCGGTTCGTACCACCGATGCCAAGGGCCCTCAGCGCCTGTCACCGTTCACGGTTCCCGCATTTCTGGCCAATCTGGCAGCAGGGCAGGTGTCCATACGGCATCAATTCAAGGGCCCGCTGGGCGCACCTGTGACGGCATGTGCCGCCAGCATTCAGGCCATAGGCGATGCGGCACGTCTGATCAGCAACGATGAAGCCGATATTGCCTTGTGTGGCGGCAGCGAGGCCACGATCGATCGCGTGGCCCTGGGCAGTTTTGCGGCAGCCAAAGCGCTGTCAACCCATTTCAACGACCATCCCGCCCAAGCGTCTCGGCCCTTTGATCTGGCTCGCGATGGTTTTGTGATGGCTGAAGGGGCAGGGCTTTTGGTGCTGGAGTCGCTCGATCATGCGCTGCGCAGGGGTGCAACCCCGCTGGCGGAGGTGATTGGCTATGGCACATCGGCAGATGCGCACCATGTCACTTCAGGCCCTGAGGACGGATCAGGGGCCGCACGGTCCATGCAGATGGCCCTGCGACAGGCGCAGCTGCAGCCTTCACAGGTGCAGCATTTGAATGCACACGCCACCTCGACCCCCGTGGGCGACCGCGGGGAGCTGGCCGCTATTGGCCGAGTGTTTGGTGCAGGCCACGGGCCATCCATCACGGCGACCAAATCAGCGTTAGGCCACATGCTGGGTGCTGCAGGTGGCGCAGCGGCTATTTTTACAGTGCTGGCCTTGCGCGATCAGCTGGTACCGCCTGTGCTCAATCTTGAAAATCCGGACCCATTGGCTGATGGCCTTGATCTGGTCACAGGTGGTGCCAGAGCGCAGAAAATTGAGCACGCCATGCTCAACGGTTTTGGCTTTGGCGGGGTGAATGCCTCGCTGATACTCAAGCGTTATTGAGCTTGAGCACTGGGCTGGCCTTGCGGTTATTTGACGCGATACTGCCGCTGCGTTGAATCCGCATTCCACTCGATGGAGGCGGTGGTTTGTCTGCCCGTGCCTTGTGCAGCCACGCAGATGGCCTGAGCGGCGCTAAGAACTCTGGCGAGCCAAGGTGTGCGACCCCTGGATGCATAAATCTTCACTGACTTGCTCGTGCAGTACATGCTGGGTCAGCACCGGTTCAATATTGCTTGAGTCCATGGGGCCGTACCACTGGCCACCGGGGTAAACAATCATCAAGGGACCGTGGTTGCAGGGGTACTGGCAACTGGTTTGCAGCAGCATGACCTTTTTCTTCAGGACCGGGTTCTCGCGCACTGTGCGGGCCAAATGTGGCCACAGCTGCACGGCACCCTTGGCGGTACAGCGCGGGCCTGTGCACCACAGCACATGGTGCTGGTGCTCGGGCACTATGGACCAGCCCTTGGGGTCGTGCTCCCAGTCGTCCTCACCCACCACGGCAGGCACATCGTGTGTATCGGGCTGCGCTAACGCGTCTTGTACCGTTGCGGCCAGTACATCGGCCAGCTGCGGTGTCTGCACCAGGGGGGCGGCAAAGATCAAGCGTTGGCTGTGTGGGCCGCTATCAGTACGGTCAATACGGCCAGCACGCCAGCGCATGATCAATTTGTGCAGCCAGCGGCGCAGCGATGGCTCGTCAGGCACCATCACCGGCAAGATGACGATGGTTTGCGCCGCGGCACACAGGTCCAGCGCTTCGGGCAGCGCGGGCTGAAAACGGTCCACAAACGCGGGCTGCACCGACAAGAGTGGCAGCCCCCGTGCCACCAGCGTGGCATGCAAGTGCTGGGCCAGTGCAGTCAGCTCGCTCTCACCGCTGGCGTAGCCAGCACCCCGGCTGAGAAGAACGATGGCCAGTGATGCTCTGCAGCCCGCCGCGGCACTGGTACTGGGGGGCAAGGGGATGCAGGTCATAGCAAGTTATCCGGCAGAAATTCAATCAAGGGCTTGCCACTGCGCGGGCTGGTACGCACCAGCGCACGCACGCCATACACATCAGCAATGATCTCGGGCGTCAGCACCTGTGCCGGCGTGCCTTGAGCGACTACAGCGCCATCCTTGAGCAGGTACAGCCGGTCACAGTAATGTGCGGCCAGGGGCAGCTCGTGCAGTGCAGCCAGCGCTGTCATGCCCAGGCTTCGGATCAGGTTCATCAGCTCGAACTGGTGGCGCACATCCAGGTGGTTGGTGGGTTCGTCCAAAATCAGTAACGGCGCTTGCTGTGCCAGGGCGCGAGCCATGAGTACACGCTGCTTTTCACCGCCGGAAAGGGTAGAGAACATGCGCTCTGATAAAGCCTGCGCATCCACCCGCTGCAGCGCCTGTGCAACGATGCGAAAGTCTTCTTCTCCATCACGTGCGAACGGGGACTGGTGGGGGGTGCGACCCATCAGCACCACATCGCGCACGCGCAGCTCAAACTCGCTGGCGTTTTCCTGTGCCAGTACAGCCATGGCGCGGGCATTCTCGCGTGCACTGGTGTGCCAGACATTGCGCTCGTTGACTTGTACGCTGCCGCTGGCCGGTTTCAAGATGCGGTAGATCATGCGCAGCAGGGTAGATTTGCCGCTGCCATTAGGGCCAAGCAGCCCAACCAGCTCACCTGGCGTCACATGCAGGCTGACATCGTGCACGATGCGAGCTGCAGCGGCTTGCCAGCTCAGGTTCCGTGCCTGCAGGTGCGCGCTGTGTGATGGGCCGCTCATACAGACAATCTTTCACGTGCGTTCTTGCGGCACAGCATCCAGACAAAGAAAGGGCCGCCGAGCAACGAGGTGATGACGCCGACTGGCACTTCTGCCGGTGCAAATGCAATGCGTGAAACCACATCCACCCAGATCAGAAAAATCGCCCCTACCAGTGCAGCCACAGGCAGCACGCGCCGGTGCTCGGCCCCCACCAGCATGCGGGTGACATGGGGCACGATCAGGCCCACAAAACCAATCGGACCGGTCAACGCCACCAGCACGCCGGTGACCAGCGAGACCAGTACAAACAGCCAGCGCCGTGTGCGCGTGGTATCCACGCCCAGCGTGGCGGCGCTTTCTTCGCCCGACAGCAGGGCGTTGAGCGCACGTGCCTGCGTCAGCAGCAAAGCGGCGCCCACCACCAGCAGCGCAGCAGGCAGACCCAGCTCATCCCAGCGGGTGCCGGCCAGGCTGCCCAGCGTCCAGGTCAGTACCGAGTTGGCCAGCTCACGCTGATCGGCAGTCAGAACGATGAGGCTGGTGACGCCGCCCAGACAATACGCAATGGCAACGCCGCCCAAGATCAGGCGCGATGCCTGCAAGCGCCCATTGGCGTAGGCCAGCAAATACACGCTCACGCAGGCGATCAATGCGCCGCCAAAAGCGCCCAGCGGTAAGGCCAGTTCACCCGCAAAAGCCAGTGCACCAAAGGCAAGCACACTGACCGCACCCACCGATGCGCCCGACGACACTCCCAGCAAATACGGGTCGGCCAGCGGGTTGCGCACCATGGCCTGCATCGCCACACCCACCAGCGCCAGCCCTGCGCCAGCTAGCGCCGCCAGCAGTACGCGCGGCATGCGCACGCGCCAGACAATTTGAAATTGCGCCGTGCTCCAGTTGCCGGGCTGCAGATCCATGCCCAGCCGGGTGCCGATCTCATGTGCAGAAATCAGCCAGGCTTGCTGTGGCGCAATGCGCACGGGCCCCAGCGTGATGGCCAGTGTGAGCGACACCAGCAACACAGCCAGCAGGGCTGCCAGCCATAGCGTCAGCTGGCGACGTTGCAGCGCAAAGGCCACGGTGGTGGATGTCTTCATGGCAGGGTGACTAGCTGGGGGTGCAGCGCGTGGGCCAGCCTGCGCGTTGCCTCGACGTTGCGTGGGCCGGGCGTGGCTTCAGAGAAATCCATCAGTACAAAATTTTGCTCGCGTATGGCGGTGACATCTGCCAGTTCAGGCTTGCTGAGCAAAAACTGGCGCTTGCCGTCTGGTGTCGGCTGATCGTTGTCGACAATGACAATCCAGTCCGGGTTGCGCGCAATCACATCTTCCCAGTTGCCGCGCATCCAGCTGCTGCTCAGGTCATCAAAAATGTTGCTGGCCGCAGCCGCTTCAATCATGGCCTGTGGCATGGCATAGCGGCCTGTGGTGACGGGGATGTCAGTACCGCTGTCAAACACAAACACCTTGGGCTTGTGCGTCACGCCTTGGAGCGCAGTGGTGATGTCGCCGAGCTGGGCCCGCTGAGCATTGACCAGTGCTTCAGCCCGCGCTTCGATGCCAAAGATCCGCCCCAGATTGAGCAGGTCGTTGAAGGTGTCCTCCAGTGACACGCGCTCACGGGCTACCTGGCGGATGCACGATTCGCTGAGCACGTAGCTGGCAATGCCCAGCTCATTGAGGCTGGCTGGCGTAATCTGCCCCTGCCTGAACCCGTATGACCAGCCGCTGAAAACAAAGTCTGGCTGAGCGTTCAGCAAGGTCTCCAGATTCATGCCCTGGCTTGACAAGTCAGGCACCCGGGCCAGCAGTGGTTGCATGGAAGCGGGTAAACGCCTGATATCACGCAGGCCGCCATAGCCCACCAGACTGTCTTGCAGCTTTAGCGCCAAAAACATCTCGATGAGGTTGATGCCATGGACCACAGCGCGCTGGGGCACCTGATCGAAGATCACTGGCTGGCCGCAGACTTCAATGGTTCTGGGCGCCAGAGCGGCCTTGCCCGGTGCCTGGCTCTGTGTGCTTTGGTCAGAGCAGCCACTGAGTGCAATGCCAGCCATGGCTGTGATCGTCGATAGCTTTAAAAACATGAGCATATAGCGCACGTATTTATTGAATTTCATAGTGATATGTATTTGAATGCAATGAAATACATGCGCTGGTAGCTATTTTTTAAATGGCGTTAGAAAGAAAACTCAGCCGTCAGATCTACGCGGCGACCTTCGCCCGGGTAGGCCTGAGCCGCCTTGGCGCTGGAGATGGCGGAGTAGGTGTAGAGCTTGTCGGTCAGGTTGCGCACCGTCAGTCGATAGGTGCTGCGCGGCAGGGGGCGCCAGCTCAGGGCAGCATCCCACACGGTGTAGCCAGCGCTACGGGCTGTGTTGGCGTTGTCTGCAAAGCGGCTGCCCACGGCGCGTGCGCCCAGCGATGCCTGCAAACGCCCCAAGCTGCTGTGCGTGGTGTAGTGCGCCCACAGATTGGCGGTGTTGCGTGCCACATTGGTGGGGCGCTTGCCTGAGCGGTCCACGCCGCCTGCTTCGATCAGCTTGTCGTACTGGGCATCCACAAAAGCGTAATTGCCTTCCAGTCGCCAGTTGGGTGACAGGCGCAGCACCGTGCTCAGCTCCAGACCCTGAGAGCTTTGCTTGCCACCTTGCACGGACAGCTGGCTGTTGTTCGGGTCGCGGGTGATGATGTCTTTTTTCTCGATGCGATAGACCGCTGCAGTCCACTCGCCCTGTGCAAATTGCTGCTTCAGCCCCAATTCAATCTGGCGCGCTGTGGTCAGCTTGAAGGGCTTGTTGCCAAGGTTCAACGTCAGGACGTTGGTGACCGGGTCATGCCCTTGCGATATTTGTCCATACAGGCTGGTCTTGCTGCTCAGCTTGTGCGACAGCCCCAGCCGCCATGCCGTGCCGGTCAGGCTCTTTTCAAACGAGCTGGTCCCAATCAGGTCCGTTCGCTCGAAGTCCGTCATATCGCGGCGGATGCCTGCCAGCAGCAGCCAGCGATCATTGATTGACCAGGCGTCTTCAGCGTAGAAATTATGGGTGGTTGCCTGCGTAGTAAATCGTGGGATCGAGCTTGTGGTGTTGTCCCAGCCTTGATAGTGGGCATCCACAGGCAACGTGGTGGAGTAGTTAAAGCCCGAGGAGGCATAGCCGAATTTAGCCCGCGTCACCTCCCAGCCCGCTACCAGCTGGTGAGCCCCGGCCTTGAGTTTGGTTTCCAGGCGGTTGCCGGTCTGCTCCAGGTCGTGTGTCAGCTCGATATAGTCGCCGCGTGTGATGGTCTGGGCTGCAGGATCGTATCGATAGGCTTCGATATTGCGCCAGTAGCGGTCAGCCTTGAAGTGGTACAGCTCGTTGCTCAGACTCAGCTGGTCGTTGACCTGGTACTGCGCGCGGGCGCGAACGCGCTTGTCCTTGATACGGATATCGCTGTCGTCCGTATTGAAGTTGCGGCCCAGCAGTTCGGGCACGATGGAGCCATTGACGGTGGGCGTGCCAAAGTAGCGTGCGGGTTTTTCGTCGCTCACATCGGCAAGCAGTTCAAAGCGCAGCGCAGCCGTGGGCTGCCAGCGCAGGGTGCTCATCAGCTTGCCACCGCTGGCGCGGGCCATATCGAATTCACCATTGGTGTAGTGGCCGTAGGCATCAAGACGGTAGCTCAGCGTGTCACTGAGCGCACCGCCCATGCCCAGTCCCAGCTTGCTTGAGCCATGTGAGCCTGCGCCCACCAGCACTTCACGCACCGTCTCGCGTGTGGGCTGCTTGCGCACCACATTGGCCGTGGCACCAACGGTTCCCGTGCCATAGACAATCGAAGCCGGGCCGCGCAGCACTTCTACACGTTCATAGCCCCAGCTGTTTGCCGGGTAGGGTGTTGTTGAGGAGGCTACGCCCAGTCGCACGCCGTCTTCGGCAATCCCCACGGAATTGGTACCAGTAAAGCCCCGTGTGCTGAAAGACAGGCTGTTGTAACTGGTGGCCGACAGCGGCGTCATGCCTACGGTGCGGCCAATGATGTCGGCCATACGGCTGTCGCCACGCTCTTGCCAGGTTTGTTCGTCCACATAGTCCAGGCTGGCTGGCAAGTCGCGCGTGGCAATGCCAGTGCGGCTGCCGGAGGTGCTGGCTTGCGACAGGCCCAGGCCGACATTGCCCAGGACCTCAACTGTTGGCAGTACAGGCAGTGCATAAGTGCTGGAAGGTATGGCCTCCTGCGTGCGCTCAATGCCGATATGCACAGCAGCAGGCTCAGCAGCGATAGCCATAGAGGCGGGCACCAAGCCGATCAGAACGGCAGGCAATTTGAAATGATTCATGGTGATCAGAGAATGCTGACCGCCTGCCTGCTGCTGATGAGATCTCGCTAGGGTTGTGGGCCGGTATCTGGTCCTGCCACTAGCTTGTTGCCATCACGCTGCTCCCCGCAGACGGTCGTTGCAAATGCTGGCGAAGAGGGGGGTGAACCCCATGTTGCACAGCGTTCAAACAGGCCGGTATCCGGGCTCACAGATGGCTTTGGGCTTGCCGCTCGCCTTCCCAATGTTGCCGCGCACCTCATGTTGAGGCCACGTAAAACATCAGTGGCTGGCCCTTGCACTGCATGCAAGAGCCTCGAGTCGGATTTATCTGTTTACCGTTGCGGGGGCAGCCAGGGCATTGCACCCTGTTCCCGTTTAACCCGGGAGTGAACCCGAGCACCTGTTGTACGAAATTGAATAAAAACATGGTGCACATCAGTTGTGCACAGCATCTTCATTCAATAAGCTGCGCAGTATATCGTGGCAAATCTCCGCACCGAGCGGCAGCGCCATTGAACAGCTGGCGCTTTGGCAAAGCGTGCATCGTCTTTTTCGAAGGGGCAGGCGTGCGCAAGCGACGTGTATGTCGATTGCCGGTGCTAGCAGCGAACGGCAGGTGATCGGAAAAACGGTGCACCAAGCAATTCCGGCAATGAAAAAGCCCCTTGCGGGGCTTTTATGGGTTGCTTTGAACCCTGAATTTTGCGGAAAGCAGCTTCCGCCCCGAGCCTATATGTCATGCGCCTTGCGACGTGATTTGTGAAATCTATAGGCCTTCCTACAGACCAATTCTTTTAGGACGCAGGTGATGCGGACGGCTGCATTCGGCCAGTCGCAGTCCTTGGGGTCATAACCGTAGGGAGCAGGTTTAGGCTGGTTGCCGACATTCCCGGCAACTCTATCCACAGACAGCTTGCGCCGAAACCTGTCGTACGCACGAGAGCCTTTGCAGGACTTTGCACCAAGGCACGCCTAAGCTTCGGATTTGCTAGCTATTCCGTCGGAAATCTTTGGTGCGCCCATTCGTTGTACTTCAAACTGACATCCTCCCTGGCCCCTATAGGACTGGGCTTCACGCGCGTTTGGTGACGGCGTTCGATGAGGACCAATGGGTCGAGTAAGATGTAATTGGCATCGGAAATTCATCACAAAAATGAGCTATATCGTCGCCTTTGTCCGCCTTCCCGGCACGTCCAAAGAATATCCGGTTTGTTGCCTCCGAACAGACATCAAGCCCGAAGATGCCGTGATTGTCGAATTGATCGGAAACCGGTTTGAAATAGGGAGAGTTTCAACCGTCAAGTATTTAGACTGGGACTGCAATGCCAGTTTAGTTTGCAAGGTAGGCGAAGGCGAAATAACAAGTCGCGGAGTTCAACTCGCTCCGGGGACTCCACGCTCTGTCGGCATAGTCTCAGGAGAGATGCTTATTGCGAGATTGCGCGAGCGTGGATGGACTCCATACCATTCGTTGGTCACGTACCGTATGGTCCTCGCTTTCAACAACGAGATTCAGACCGCTCGAATATTGGTCCGCAGGCATGGCGTCGACTTTCAGGTGCTCCCCGACTTGCAAGCCCTTCCTGTTGCCTTCAGCAAAGCGTCAGTTGCTAAAACTGAAGGCAGATTTGTGCAGCATTTCCTAGCCCACACAACGTTTAATTTGTACGAAGGAGCCATCCGGTTTGCCGAGGCGTTTGAGCGCAATGAAGGCAACTACGATCGCTTCTTTGTTTCAGTTGGCGAAAGGGATCGACGCACCGCAGAACAAAAAGCAGCAGCCAAAGCGTGCAGAGAAGACTCCGGTTTTTATTGGCGAGGCAGCGACGACGACGGGATGGAACAAGGCATGAACGCGTGGTACAGCGAGATGCTTGCACGAGACTAGCAATCGGATCGCCCTCCTGCAATGACGGCGTTGCGGGTGACCGGTCAGGCAGCGACTGTAGGGTACGACTCATCACACTCCACTGATGAAAGATAACTACAACGTTGAACGTCTGTTTTTCTTGACTGTGACAGACTGCAACGGGTCGATTTGCGACAGCCGCAACCGGCCAGAAGCAGACATTTTTACTTCAGCGCTGATGGTAAAAAGTAGTCCTAAATTGCTGGGCACTTAAAAATTTATGAACATTCGAAGATTTAGAAATGGTGATGAGTCGGCGCTCTTTTGCGTCTTTTATTCTGCTGTGCATGACACCGCTTCGCAGGACTACACACCAGAGCAGGTAGATGCATGGGCACCAGCAGATATCGACCCCGAGCTTTGGGCTGGGCATATGAGAGCTCTTCTCCCGTTTGTCGTCGAACATGAGGAAGAAATTGTGGGGTACGCAGACATTCAGCCCAATGGTTACATAGACCATTTCTTCATCTCTGGCCCCTATGCGCGACAAGGTGTCGGAACCCTGTTGATGAAACATATTCAAAAAGAAGCCCAACTGCTTGGCATTGCCGAGATGACGTCTGATGTGAGCAAGACTGCAGAGCCTTTCTTTTTGCGACATGGCTTTCAAGTGGTGAAGCGAGGGTTCCCAATTCGTCGTGGCGTAACACTTCAAAATGCATTGATGCGCAAAAAACTAGCGCAGTGCAAAATTGACTAACTTCCGCTTAGGGTCGAATTGCGACGGTCATAGAACGACCAAAGCAGCCGATCAATATTTCTACAAAATCCCCTGCTTACAATCCGCACTTGCGAAAAACAGTTCCGCAAATACGAAGAAACGGCCATGGAATTTTCTGCACTAGTACCTGAATTGATTGTGAGCGACCTGCAAGCCAGCCTGAAATTTTGGTGCGGGGTAGTGGGGTTTTCTGTTTGGTATGACCGCCCAGAAGATGATTTTTCTTACTTGACGCTGGGTAGCGCCCAAATCATGCTTGAGCAGCGAAGCCAGACGGGTGGTGATTGGGTCAGCGCTTGTTTGAAACAACCTTTTGGGCGGGGGGTCAACTTCCAAATTCAGGTTCCATCTCTGGACGCGGTAATTTCTCGCTGCAACAAAAATGGCATAGACCTTTTTTTGCCTGAAGAAGAGCGCTGGTATCGCCGAGGGACTGAGGAGGTAGGTCAGAAACAATGCATTGTTGCTGACCCAGATGGTTACCTCGTCCGCTGTATCCAGTCGTTAGGGAAACGGCCAACTTCTAACCTTTAACGTGCAAGGCCGCTGCGGGCGCGCAGGCAATACGCGCTCATTGATTCACACAGAGCGGCTTTGAGTTGTATGCTGCCGCTGCTTTCAGCCAGTTGAAGTCTTTCAGCCAGGCCCTACACTTACACATCATGAAGCAAGCGATTCTTGTCATTGATGTCCAGCAAGCCTTGTTTGACGGTTCTCCACCTCCCCAAGAAGCAGATGCTGTCATAGCGCGCATCAATGCTATGTGTGCACGCGGGAGAGCAGCCAAGGTGCCTGTTTTCTTAATTCAGCACGAAGACCAAAAGTCACTGTTGTATGGAACATCAGGTTGGAAGCTACAAGGGACCTTAGTAGCGACCCAAGATGACACTGTGGTCAGGAAGCAAACTCCTGATGCATTTCTCAATACAACATTGGCGTATCTACTTGAGCAGCACGGCATCAAGCAAGTCGTTATTGCTGGATATGCATCGGAATTTTGCATTGACACCACCGTGCGAAGAGCTGCCGCACTCGGTTATGAGGTTGTTATTGCTTCGGATGCACACACTACCCACGATAAGGCACACGCTTCTGGAG